>VAPG01012149.1_pt1 | contig 30183 bp, 21 predicted proteins | sample 3393851 | NCBI WGS metagenome assembly VAPG01 (sample SAMN08290438, study PRJNA428436) | hydrothermal vent metagenome | isolation source: Deep-sea hydrothermal vent chimney | place: Atlantic Ocean: South-mid Altantic Ridge | depth 2194 m m
AGCATGGCGAAAACGCGAAAGGTGTTTTCTGCCGGAATATGGTCTATAACTGTCCCGTTGCGAATGGCTGAGACTTTCAGTTCTGTTCTTTTATTTTTCATGTGTTTAAAAGTTTATATTCTACTGTTTTTCAAATATTTATATTTCACGCAAAGAACGCAGAAAAGAATTTACGCTAAGATCGCAAAGCCTTTTAATCATTCCTTTGTATGTTTAAAATTTAAACATGAGCGCTTCATGTTTTAAGAATATTAAGTCCGTTTATCTAATCTTTTAATCCTAAAATAGCGGCAATAAGAGCCTGCCTGACGTAAACACCGTTTTTTGCCTGTTGAAAATAGTAAGCTCTGGGGTTTTCGTCCACATCTTCGCTGATTTCGTTCACGCGGGGTAGCGGATGCAGCACACGCATGGTCTCTTTCGACTTTTCCAGCATGCTGTTTTCCAAGATATAAGAGTTTTTCACCTTTTCGTATTCCATGGGGTCGGGGAAACGCTCGCCCTGAATGCGGGTCATATAGATAATGTCGGCAAAAGGAAGTATCTCAGATAATTCTGTGTATTGAAAATACTCCAGTCCGGCTTCTTTAATCCATTTTTTAACGCCGCTGGGAAGTTTGAGTGATTCAGGGGAAACCAGGTGGAAAGTAGCGTTGAAAAGACTCATTGCCTGCACCAGCGAGTGGACGGTGCGGCCGTATTTTAAATCACCCACCAGGGCGATGTGAATGTTTTCCAACGTTCCCTGCGTCTTACGGATGGAATACAAATCGAGCAGGCACTGCGTGGGATGCTGGTTGGCGCCGTCACCGGCATTGATAATGGGTACGGGAGCAACTTCGCTGGCAAGCCGTGCACTACCGTCCAACGGGTTACGCATAACGATGAGGTCGGAGTAATTGCTCACCGTTAGAATGGTATCCTTTAGCGATTCACCTTTTTTGACACTGGAAGTGCCTGCACTGGCAAAGCCGATAATGCTGCCGCCGAGATACTGTACGGCACTCTCAAAGCTAAGCCTTGTACGTGTGGAAGGCTCAAAAAACAGGGATGCGATGACATGATTTGTAAGGATTTTTTGGCGCTGGTCTTTTTCAAAATCTTCAGCAATGTCAAGAACCTTTAGTATCTCTTCTTTGCTATAGTCGGTGATGGAGACCAGGCTACGGTTTTTTAAATTAATCATGGAAGTTTGATTTTTTTGATGAGAAAAAACATAAAAAAAGACGGTGAAAACCGTCTGAGAATAACACTACCTTTTCCCCAAAAGGAAACTGCTGAACGTGGTTTTGAAAGTTGTTGTTCGCTAACATAATTTTGTGCTACCGAAGCGCAAAGATAAAGTAAAATTAGACAATAAAGTTTCGATTTATTTGAATTTATTATTTGGTGCTTATTTGAAATTTTTTTTTGTGGTTTGTTTTTTAAAGCTATCCGCAGAATTTAACATTGAGCCAATAAATTATCCTTATCTTAGCCAGGATATAATTCACAGGATTTCTTTACCATTTGTTATTTATGCTGCTCAGTCTGTCCTTTCATTTTGACTATTATCCACTATTGCTGGTTACTATTGTGGCCTGGGTAGTTCCTATTTTGCTGTCTCTTTTAAGGCTGAGAAAAATTCCGGCTGTCATTGTTGAGATTATCTTCGGCTATCTGCTCGGCCATTTTATTCTGACAAATCACACTACCCCCAGTTTCCATATCCTGGAGTTTCTGGCACTATCGGGGTTTATCTTTCTGATGTTTCTAGGTGGTTTGGAGATTGATATGGATCAGATTATGGCCTCTTTCCCAAGAAGAAAGTTGAGCTATTCCCGTTTTGTGGCAAATCCGTTGCTGGTGGGACTTGCCCATTTTGTCATTGCCATTGCCTTGTCTTACGGCGCAACACTTTTGCTGGCACATTTGATAAACATACCCCATGTCTGGTATTTTTCGCTTATCATGGGGACAACCTCTGTGGGCATTGTCTTGCCGGTGTTGAAAGGCCGTGGTGAGCTGTCTGCCCGTTTCGGCCAAATGATTATCATCGTTGCTGCTCTTGCAGACATCCTGAGTATTATCCTCTTTACTTTTACGGCTTTTATCATAAAAAACGGGTTTAAAGTAGAGCTGCTTTACATCCTGATTCTTTTCTTTGTATTTTATCTTTTTTACCGTCTGGGTAATCGTGTCAAACATATTCATCATTTTAAAAAGCTGGCTTTTCAGCTTTCGCATGCTGCCTCACAAATCAGGGTACGCGGGTCGGTGGTCATGATTTTAATCTTCGTGGTACTTTCCCAGTACATTAGCGAAGAGGTGGTTTTGCTGGGCGCTTTCCTAAGCGGTTTGATATTGTCCACGCTGTTGCATAAGGAACGCTCGGTGTTGATGATTAAGCTGGATGGCATGGGATACGGGTTTTTTATCCCTATCTTTTTTATCATGGTCGGCATACAATTTGATATGGCTGCCTTGATGGAGTTTGATAAATCTCTGTTTGTGTTTCTCGGGCTGCTGCTGCTCACGTTGTTTCTGGTAAAAATAGTTCCTTCACTATTGTGGACAAGCCTTTTCGGGAGAAGAAAGTCTATGGCTGCGGGCTTTTTAATGTCATCGCGGTTAAGTCTGATTATTGCTGCCTCGGCCATTGGTTTACAGTTGGGTGTGATTACTTCCGGGATAAATGCCAGCTTTATTTTGATGGCTGTGTTTACCTGTCTGCTTTCACCGGTAATTTTCAATTGGATTAATCCCGTAAAGCTTACCGAAGGTGAAAAAACGCTGATTATAGGTGGTAGCAGCACCGGCGTTTTGCTGGCAAGACGTATGAATATCCATGGAAAGAAGGTGGTAATTATTGAAAAAGATAAGGTTCGTTTTCAGGAAATAAACAGCAAAGGGCTTCTCATTGTCAGGGGCGATGGGACAGATCCGGATATTTATAAAAAGCTTAAACTAGTGCCTGAAAATTATGTAGTTGTTGAAACCGGAAATGATGAGCTGAATTATAAAATTGTGAACTTTCTGCGTAACGAGCTGTTACATGAGCGGATAATTATGCGTGCCAATAAAATGCCCTATGTGGAGAAACTCAACCAGCTTGGCGTTGTACCCATCGATTTGCACCGGATATTGGCTACAGCCATTGAGAACCTTATACTTCGGCCAACCACTTACCACGATTTGGTGGAAACATTTGAAAACTACAGTGTTGAGGAGGTTGCCATCACCAACAAGGCGATGGATGGTAAACATTTGAAAGAGGTGCCTTTCCACAGCGGTGCTGTCTTGATGATGATTACGAGAGATAAAACGTCCTTTATTCCGCATGGCGAGACATACCTTCGCTTGGGCGATTTGCTGCATATTTTCGGAACACAGACAGCCTTGCAGGAGGTGCGAAAGAGGATGCTGGGATAAACTGAAAAGCTAAAAAAGCCGGACGATATTTAGCCCGGCTTTTTTAGCTTTTCTGAAAGAGGAGATTGTACCACCAATGACCATGAATCATAATTGGTATTATTTAATCCCTATTTTCTTTCTGATTCTTTTTGGGATAGCTTCTTTGTTTACTGCGATATTCATGGTTTGCAATTCAACATAAGCTTTGGAAGCATAAAAATAGCCTTTGTATTTTTGATCCTTTCCCCAGGAGTTTTTGATTTTGTAAAAAACGTCTCCTTTTTGGTCGTGCGCAATGCCAACAATCTGCATTCCGTGGTCATCGGTTACAAGATAGTTGTCGTAATGTTTCTGACGCATTGCGGGAGTTACAGTAACTTCCTGTACGATAGAGTCGAAGTTATAAAGCTCTTTTTCTTGTTGCTTCTGGCTTAAAGCTTCCCATTTGGCCTGGTCACTGCCGGTCAGCTTAGGATGTTTGCTGGGAATAATCGCAACACCTTTTTTCCAGTTAAAACCGAGGTCGCTTACATCAGCACCCCAGGCAACAGTGTATCCGTTTTTCACCGCATTGTCGATAATGTCCATCATGCTGTTCAAAGGGACATTCATAGTGGAAGCCCACAACCAGTTGTCGGGAATGACTATTGGAAAAGCTTTGTAGTAAGGATGGTCTTTGAAAGAGGTTACGGACACAATGTTATCCGGATTGAATCCGGTCATGTCCCTGAAACTCTGCGGTGTATATTCTTTGCCTTCGTAAATAAAAGTTTTGGGTAATTTGCCAAGGTAAGTAGCCAGGATTTCGTCAAATGCTTTGTGCCAAACGGGTGTCAGATGACGGTTTTTGTTGGATACAACAGCATCCACAAAACTCTTTAAGACGGCATCCAATTCTCCCTGAACGGGGAGTTTGGTGCCGTAATGCATTCCGCTGTAAACCGAATCGGGGACCATGCCGTATTTTCTGATAACACGGAATACATCTTCATCCTCTGCTCCAGAACCGAATTGCATTTTTCCGTGCAACCGCACATATTTAATGGATTTGTCGGCGTACGTGTGGTTTACACAGAACATCTCAGACAAATTATATTTTTTGCCTGTGGTACGCAGGATTTCCGCTTCAACAAAACCAATGCCCGAGTAGCTCCAGCAGGTACCCGAACGGTATTGGTTTTTCACGGAAGTGTGAGGCACGACAATTTCGTCTGTAAAATGATAGCCTTTGACTTCTTTTTTAGCGGTTGTGTCGCTTTGTGCAAAGGATTGCAAGTTGAACATAAAAGCAGCAACTAACAAAAAGATAAATGATTTAACTTTCATAGAAAACGATTTAAGTTTAGAAAAAAAAGAGCTGCTTTAATGTGATAAAGCAGCTCCGTGATAATATTAAATATCGAATTTAATCCCTTGTGCCAGTGGTAACTCCGTACCGAAATTAATGGTGTTGGTCTGGCGGCGCATGTAAATTTTCCAGGCATCCGAACCGGACTCGCGTCCGCCACCGGTATCTTTTTCACCACCGAAAGCGCCGCCGATCTCTGCTCCGGAAGTACCGAGGTTCACATTGGCAATGCCGCAATCGGAGCCGGCGTAGGAGAGGAATGTCTCCGCTTCGCGCATATCCAGCGTAAAGCAGGCCGAAGAGAGTCCCTGTGGTACATCGTTCTGAATTTCAATGGCATTGGTGATGTCCCCTTTATATTTGATGAGGTAAACAATAGGAGCAAAAGTTTCATCCTGAACAATCTGATAATGATTTTCAGCTTCTGCAATACAGGGAACCACATAATTGCCCGATTCATAATTTTTTCCCTCAAGGACTTCGCCGCCAAAGAGCACTTTGCCGCCTTCTTCCTGAACTTTGTTTACGGCATTTCTAAACAATTCAACGGAAAATTTATCAATAAGCGGCCCTACGAGATAATCTTCGTCCAAAGGATTACCAATACGGGGAACAACATTTTTGTAAGCTGCAATGAACTTGTCGCGCACTTCGTCGTAAATGTCTTCGTGAATAATCACCCGGCGGGTTGTCGTACAACGCTGTCCGGCTGTTCCTACCGTGCCAAATACTGTTGACATTACAGCCATTTTGATGTCGGCGCTGGGAGCGATGATGACGGCATTGTTTCCGCCCAGCTCCAGAATGGTTTTTCCGAGACGTTTGCCCACGATGCCGCCAACACGTTTTCCCACAGCAGTGGAACCGGTAACGGAAAGCAGACGAACCCGCTTATCGCTCAGGAAGTTGTCGCCCATAACCGAAGATTTGGCAACCACAAGGTTGAAAACACCTTCGGGTACATTGTTGTCCTTCAGTACTTTTGTGATAATTCTTTGTGTGGCAATGGCTGTCAGCGGGGTCTTGGAAGAGGGTTTCCAAACGACCACGTCACCGGCAATAATGGCCAGTGCGCTGTTCCATGCCCAAACAGCTACCGGGAAGTTGTAAGAGGTAACCAGTCCGACAATTCCGAGCGGCTGGTACTGTTCCGATAAACGGTGGTTTACCCTTTCCGACTGCAGGTTAGTGCCGTTGATTAAGCGGGATTGTCCTACGGCAAAATCGCAAATGTCAATCATCTCCTGAACTTCGCCCAGTCCTTCCTGGTAAATTTTTCCCATTTCGAGCGTTACCAAAGCGCCGAGGTATTCTTTGTTTTCGCGCAGAGCCAGGCCAATCTGACGAACCAGTTCTCCTCTGATGGGAGCCGGAACTTTTCTCCACTCTTTAAAAGCAGCTTCGGCTTTTTTAATAACCGCTTCATAATCATCAAGGGTGGCGTTTTTTACCTTGGCAATTTCCTTCCCATCAATAGGGGAAAAGGATGTGGTGATATCACCATCCGTATCTATCCATTCTGTTCCGGTGCATACGCCCGGGTTGATGGCTTCAATTCCCAGATTGCTGAGAATACCTTTCTTATTATGTTTAATGCTCATCTGTTTATATTTTTATTTGACTCTTTTTAAAACGTTTGCAAAGGTAAAAAATAGGTGAAACAACTTTCACAAAATCAGCGGGAAAATTTTACGAAACCTGATATTTAGAATAAAGATAAGCAATGGAGACACAGGCCGGCTGGTTCGCCCCCACCTGGCGTGTGAATGTTTCGTGCATTTCGACCCCCATCTGGCGCGCGAATGTTTCGCGTGCCTCGACTGGAAAGTAATAGAAATGCGCGCCAGTGCGCGCATTTGCTTATTCGGGCAAAATATTTTGAACCCGCCCTACTTCGCCTGTTTCCAACATTACTTTTATCCCACGCGTATGCTTTGATGATTTGGTGAGTATCCGCTTTACAATTCCCTCTGTTAATTTGCCGCTTCGCTGGTCTTGTTTTTGAACCATTTCCACGGCAGTGCCGATTCGTATGTTTTTTCTGAAATATCCTACCGTCTGTTCGTTCTCCATTATTTCCCTATTTTATCCTAAACCACTTCAGCCACCACAAAAGTACTGCCGCCCACAAAAACCAGATCGTGCGGGCCGGCATTGTTTACCGCCGAATTGTAAGCATGCCGCACCGAAGGATAACTGCTGCCGCTGAGTCCCGCTTTGAAAGCCTTTTCTTTCAGAATTTCGGCATCCAGTCCGCGGGGAATGTCTGCTTTGCAAAAATAATAGGCCGCATTTTGTGGCAATAACGACAAAACTTCATCGTGGTTTTTGTCGGAAACCATACCAAGGACAAAATGCAGATGCTCATAGTCGGTTTCCAACAGTTGTTTGCGGATAGCCATGAGCCCATCGCGGTTGTGACCGGTATCGGCAATGGTCAGCGGATTTTTGTTGATGATTTGCCACCTGCCCATCAAATGGGTGTTCGCAACGGTGTTTTCCAACCCCTCGCGAATGGTCTCTTTTTCAACGCTTATTTTTCCCGATTGGTTCAGCTCAACAATACTTTGCACCGCTGTAGTAATATTTTCCATCTGGTAATTACCCAGAAGCGGACTGTTGACATTTTCCAGATAAAGTTCGTTTTCAAACCAGACATCATAATGTTTTTCCAGCAGATCGCCGGTCTGTATTTTTCTGAGTTCAAAATGGTCTTCTGCAAAAATAAGATGCGTGTTTTTGTCTATGGCGGCTTTTTCAAAAACCGGCGTAGTCTCTTTTTGCCTTCGACCGATAACCACCGGAATACCTTTTTTGATGATGCCTGCTTTCTCGGCGGCAATTTCTTCCAGCGTATCTCCGAGAAACTGCGTATGGTCGTAATCAATGTGGGTGATGATGGAAAGTACCGGATTTGAAATATTGGTTGAGTCCAATCGCCCGCCCATACCGGTTTCCAGTACGGCAAAATCTACCCTTTCTTCGGCAAAATATTGATAAGCCATGCCCACGGTCATTTCAAAAAAAGAGGGATTAATCTTTTCGAAATCTTTGTGATAATTTCCGACAAATTCAACCACCTTTTCACGAGGAATCATTTCGCCGTTTATTCTGATGCGTTCGCGAAAGTCGCGCAGGTGAGGAGAGGTGTAGAGTCCGGTCTTATAGCCTGCCTGCTGCAAAACGGAGGCGATAATGTGCGCAACACTACCTTTACCGTTGGTTCCCGTCACATGTATGGCTCTGAAATTTTCTTGTGGCTGACCGAGCTTCGCCAGCAGGGCTTTGGTGTTGGAAAGGTCGGCTTTGTAAGCAGCCTGTCCCTCACGCTGGTACATGGGCAACCGGCTGAAAAGCCATTGGATAGTTTCGTCGTAGTTCATAGGGCAAAAGTAGGAATTTTTATCCCAACACCCATTACCCCATTACCACATTATCCCATTACCACATTACCCCATTACCACATTACCACATTACCCCATTACCACATTACCACATTACCACATTATCACATTATCACATTACCACATTATCACATTATCACATTACCCCATTACCACATTACCCCATTACCCCATTACCCCATTACCACATTACCACATTACCCCATTACCACATTATCCCATTACCACATTATCCCATTACCACATTACCCCATTACCACATTACCCCATTACCACATTATCCCATTAAAGTAATTCTCAATATTTGTTATATCGAGCTCACATTATTGGCTTACCTTTTCAGAATAAAATGATAGGTAATAGTTCCGATTTGAATGTCGGGGGCTGTCGGGTCTGCGCTGAAAAGGGAGTTCTCGGCGGCTCGCACAGCCAATTGCCTTAAATTTTCACTCACCACAGTTGTTCCTTTGGCAAATACACGGGCATGGGTAACTTTGCCTTGCGGGTTCACTTCAATTCTTACCACTACAGTTCCCTGTTCGGTAAAAGAAGCGGAAGGTTTGTCGAGAAACTTCGCCCCGCGGTTGCCGAGGCTGAATGAGATACCCTGTCCCTTGCCACCACGCCCGTTATATGCATTACTTTCCTTGAAACCATGTGGTTTCCCCTGATCCCCGGCACCGCTTTTTATGCCCCGGCTTTGGTTTTGGTTTCCCGGTGCCAGTTTAAACAGCGCCCGCTGGTTGACCACCGGTTGGGATTTCTTTTGCGGTGGTGTCTTTTTCACTACACGGGATGAGTCAACCTTTTTTTTCGCTACGGGCTCTTTTGAAATCTTCTTCTCCGGTTTTGTTTTCTTCGGCTTAACAGTTTTCTTTTTTTTTGGTGATTTCTTCTTTTCCAGTGATGGGGCTTTCTCTATATTCTGTGTTAAATTCTTTTGATGGGTCACCACTGGTTTAGGTTGCGGTTTTGGAGATGGAGGTTTCGGATGAGAGATGGGTTTAGGCAATGGCTTGGCTTTCATGGTTTTTAGTTGCGTCTGCATGGCCTGATTTCCAAGCCCGGCGTTGGTAGTTCCCAAACTAACCTCGACCCCTTGTTCTCCGGGAAGTGGGAGTGGCGTTTGCAAAGCAAGAAATGCCAAAGCAAGCAAAAGCAGACCATGAAAAATAATGGTTCCGATGAGTGCTTTCCACTTGTCTTTGTCCATCTTCATAGCTTGTTGCTTTATCTTTTGGGGCTGGTTGCCAAAATAATTTTATGTTTGGTTTTGTACTCGGTATTGATTTGGTTTATCGCATCAATTACCGTTACAATATCTTGCACAGGCACAGATTTGTCCGCCCTCAGGACAATGGTTGCTTGTGCATCAGCCCTTATCTTACTGTATATCTGTTGTTCGAGCTGAGAAGGATTTATCGGTTTGTCTTCGAGAAAAAAGTTACGTGATTTGTTAATGTAAACCGACAGACTCTGCTTGGCCATAGTCTTGCTGTTACTACTCGGCAACAGTAGTTTTATGGCATTGGGAGATACCAGAGTGGAGGTGAGCATAAAAAATATGAGAAGCAGGAACACCAAATCCGACATGGAGGCCATGTTGAAATGGGAATCAATTTTATTTCGTGTTTCAATAGCCATTTTTCTATATTGTTTAGTGAATTTAGGACATCTGTTATTTCATCATGCGAAATTGCCGGTTATCTTTTCTTAGCTGGTTCATGAAGCAAATCCATGAACTCTGAAGTTCTTATTTCCAGAATATTCACTACTTTTTGTATTCTTGCCACGAGGACATTATAAAAGATGTAAGCCATGATGCCAACAATCAATCCTCCCACGGTGGTAATCATGGCCTGATAGATACCTTGCGAAAGTAACTCGATATTGATATTATTTCCGGCCATGGACATATCATAAAAAGCACGTATCATGCCGATAACAGTTCCGAGAAACCCCAGCATAGGTGCGGCACCGGCAATGGTGGCCAGCCCGGCTACATTTTTTTCCAATTGCGAAACTTCCAGCTTTCCCACGTTTTCAATGGCCGCGTTGATATCATTGAGCGGTTTCCCCAGCCTGCGCAGTCCTTTCTCAATCATCCTGCCGATAGGCGAATTGTTTGTCTGGCACAGCGCCTTGGCCGAATCTAATTTGCCACTCAGAATAAACTCTCTGATATTGTTCATGAAATTTTTATCCTCACGGGAGGATCTGCTGATGACAAAATATCTCTCGATGAAAATGTAAACTGCAATCACAGAAAGTACTCCGAGAATAGCCATAATCCATCCTCCTTTTTCTACCAGTTGGATTATAGGCAGGCTGATTTCCCCTTTGCCCGCTTCAGTTCCCAGTATCTGGGCAGTTTCATGTAGCTGAAGAATAATGGCTGTTATCATAATTTATTCCTTAAAAAAGTTAAATGTAAAAATACAAGCTGAACCGTTGTTATACTTTTATACGTCTGTTTTCTTTTAAACACAAGACTGTTAGTTAAACTAAAAAAGCAGGAAAATATTATATCCTTTGTAAAGAATAAAGGGATACAATTCAGGCAACATCATTAGATTAATTTTCCCTTTATATAGTGATTTAGCTTTTTATGATAGGAACCAGATTAAATTCTTTCCTTACATTTGCCGCTAATTATTAATTAACGCAAGCAGATATGTTTAGTTTTACCCTAATGGTGGTAGTTTTTATTCTTGGATATACCGCCATTGCTTTAGAACATCCTATAAAAGTTGATAAGGCAGCTTCTGCACTGATGCTGGGCGTACTCGTTTGGGCAGTTTATTTGGTGGACGTTTCCAGCATACTTTCCCTCGGGTTTAGTGATGCCTGGAAGAATTTTAGCGACAGCTCCATGATGGCTGTTTTCCTGAAAGCCCATCCTGAAGCTACACTTTTAGAACGGATGAGGTATTTTGTGGTTGATAAGCAGGTTGTTGAGCATCTTGGAGAAATCAGCGAAATTCTCTTCTTCCTGCTCGGCGCCATGACCATTGTGGAAACAGTGGACCAACATCAGGGGTTCAAGCTTATTACAGATAGAATTACGACCACCAGTAAGGTGAAACTTTTATGGATACTGAGTATCCTTACCTTCTTTATGTCAGCCATTCTGGACAACCTTACAACGACCATTGTAATAGTTACCTTGTTAAATAAACTTGTAGCCGATAAAAAAACCCGGTGGTTTTTTGCCAGTATGGTGATTATTGCTGCCAATGCGGGTGGGGCATTTTCACCCATTGGCGATGTAACAACCATTATGCTTTGGATAGGAGGGCAGGTTACCGCTGCCAATATTATTGCCATGGTATTTGTCCCCAGTGTCTTCAATATGCTTTTCCCTTTGCTTATTGTCTCTGTCTATCTGAAAGGAACAGTGGAAAAACCCAAAATTGATGCTAGTGAAACAGCTGCATTTACCACGCCATTCGAGCGTAAACTTTTGCTTTTTATGGGGATAGGTGCACTGATATTTGTTCCGGTATTTAAAACAATCACTCACTTACCTCCCTATATGGGTATGTTGTTTGGCTTAAGTGTGATTTGGGTTACCACAGAGTTAATTCATAAAGGTAAAACGGCGGAGGATCGGCGGAAATTATCCGTTATGGGTGTACTCAAAAAGGTAGATATCCCGACTATTTTCTTCTTCCTCGGCATATTGACAGCTGTTGCCGCACTACAGTCTGCAGGCCATCTGGCTCTTGCCAGTCACTGGCTTGACAAAAACGTCCATAACATTTATGGTATCAATGCTGCTATTGGTTTGCTCTCCTCCATTGTTGATAACGTACCGCTTACGGCCGGGGCCATGGGCATGTATCCTGTGTTGACACACGCTATGGTAACTGCTTCTGCCGAATCAGCCTACTTGCATCATTTTGTTCAGGATGGTGCTTTCTGGGAGCTGCTGGCTTATGCTGCCGGAACAGGTGGAAGTATTTTGATTATCGGTTCCGCCGCCGGTGTTGCTGCTATGGCATTGGAAAAAATTGATTTTATATGGTATATGAAAAAAATCAGCTGGCTGGCACTGATCGGATATTTTGGCGGTATCTTTATTTACTGGCTGCAGGATTTGGTTCTTTTCCACATGTGATAATTACTATCTCTTACCTCTTTGACTCTGAGACTTTTCTATGGCAATAAGCTGCTTTTGTCAGGTATGCTTATCTGTACGTATTATAAAATACTGAAATTTTAATTTTAATTGATAGGTATTGAACTGTTACGTATTAGAATTTAAATAGTTTTGCCGATATTTTTTAACAAATAAAACAAAAAAGAGATGACAACATTTATCTTGATGCTTATCGTGTTTGTCCTGGGCTACCTCGCCATTGCCATGGAAGAGCCTTTAAAGGTAGATAAAGCAGCTTCTGCCCTTTTGTTGGGCGTAATCATTTGGGTTGTTTATATCTTCGGCCTGCCCGGAATTCTCAATCTTGGATTTAGCCCCTCATGGGAGCATTTCCTGAAGAGCACGGATTTGGCTACCTTTAAGCATAAGTATGAAGGCGTGAGCCTGATTGCCCAGATGAAATATTTTGTTACAGACCATGAAGTGGTTACTCATCTTGGTAATCTGGCACAGATACTCTTTTTCCTGCTTGGCGCTATGACCATTGTGGAAACAGTGGATCAGCATGAAGGTTTCCGCGTTATAACGGATAGGATCAAGACTACCAGTAAGGTTAAACTGTTGTGGACAGTAGCTATCATTACATTTTTCCTTTCGGGTATATTGGATAATATGACAACAACTATCGTGATGATAGCCCTGTTGCGAAAGCTGATTGATGATAAGAAGTCACGTTGGTTTTTTGCCAGTATGATTGTCATTGCGGCCAATGCCGGAGGTGCTTTTACGCCCATAGGCGATGTGACGACCATCATGCTTTGGATTGGCGGGCAGGTTACAGCACTCGATATTATGGGAATGGTCTTTCTGCCTAGTGTTGTCAGTCTGCTTATTCCGCTTGCCGTAGTTTCCATTTACCTGAAAGGTCATGTTGAAAAACCGGCTTTGGATACTTCGGATAGTTTTAGCACCTCTCCGCGCGAGCGTATTCTTTTGTTGTCATTGGGTATTGGCGGTTTGATTTTTGTCCCTGTCTTTAAAGAGCTTACCGACCTGCCACCATACATGGGGATGCTCTTCAGTTTGGGTGTAATTTGGGTTGCTACCGAATTTATCCACAAAAAGAGTTCAGATGAAGACAGAAGGAAATTTACTGTTGTGGGCATCCTGAAAAGAGTTGATATTCCTACCATTTTGTTCTATCTTGGTATCTTGTCGGCAGTAGCAGCATTGGAATCTGCCGGGCACTTGCAGGTTATGGCCACCTATTTCGACAAACACATGCATAATATTTACCTCATCAACGGTGCCATTGGTTTGTTGTCCTCCATTGTGGATAACGTTCCTCTCACCGCTGCTGCCATGGGAATGTATCCTATTATGACTCCCTCTATGGTTGCCGCTTCTGCTGACCCTGCCTTTATGCAGCATTTTGTTCAAAATGGTGCTTTTTGGGAACTTTTGGCTTATGCAGCCGGTACCGGTGGAAGTATTCTGATTATTGGTTCGGCAGCTGGTGTGGTAGCCATGGCTCTTGAGAAAATCGATTTTATCTGGTATATGAAAAAAATTGCCTGGATTGCGCTGCTTGGTTATTTTGCAGGTATCATTACTTACTGGTTACAGAACGAACTGATTTTCCACCATTAGGGAAGCTTTAAGAAAAGAAATTTTAAGAATTAAAAAAGTTCCTCCCGGTGATTCTACGAGTTACCGGGAGGAACTTTTTTTGGTTGATTGCTGTTAACTATTTGCAATGATTACGGCAAATAGATAACTCCTCCCGAAGAGTCCCTTATGGCTCCTGTGGCGGTGGCCAGACAGTTGATGAGTCCGGTTTTACGTAAAATTCCCATAAAAGCAAAAATCAATGCTTCTTTGAAATCAATAATTTGAATATCGGGGAGATAGACCAATTGCGGGCACTCTCTGCGAATGGCTTCGACAAGAAAAGAATTATGTGTACCACCGCCGGTGAGCAGCATCTTTTTTCCGGAAGCGGAGTCTGTTGCCTTGGCAATTTGAAAGGCGATATGTTTCACAACGGTGTAAAGCTTGTCTTCCAGCGATGCCGGTGAACTGTCGAGTATGGGGAGAAATATTTCCTGCACCTGCTCATTACTCAGCGATTTCGGATAGGGCTGCTGACAAAAATCAACATTGTTTAATTCATCAAAAAACGATTTATTCAGTTTTCCCAGAGAAGCAGTAGCTCCGTTTTTGTCGTAAAGCTTTCCCATCTGCCGGCTGAGGTGGTTCAGCAACTGGTTGGCGGCACAAACATCGTAACCCAGCCGCTTTCCCTTCTCTTCAAACGAAATGTTGGCAATACCACCGATGTTTACACAATAGTCATATTCGGCAAAAAGCAGCTTGTCGCCAATGGGTACCAAAGGGGCGCCCTGCCCGCCCAACAGAATGTCTTTGTTGCGGAAATCACTCACGGTCTCAATGCCGGAGGCTATTGCAACAGCTTGCCCGTTACCAAGTTGAAGGCTAAATCCTTTTTCCGGCTGATGAAAAACAGTATGCCCGTGCAAAGCGATGATATCCGGTTTTAAATGGTGTTTCTTTAAAAAATCGCTCGCATTCTCTCCTAGGTATTTACCATAAGCCACATCATTCTCTGTCAGCTTTTTTCCATCGGCATAGGAGCTTTCCTGTAACAACATTTTCCACTCTTCGGGGTAGGAGAGTGTCTCGGCTGATACTATCCGGTAAGCCCAACGGTTATGCTTTTCCGTGAATTCACAAAAAGCGAGGTCAAGTCCATCCAGCGAACTTCCCGACATGATACCAAGTGCTGTATATGTTGTCATAATCACAGATATTGAATGATGTTTTCCAGTTGCATTCCACGCGAGCCTTTGATGAGGATGTGCGCATCTTTTATGGGGTGGCTTTGCAGATATTGCTCTGCTTCCTTTGTTGTGGTATATTTTCTGTAAAGATGTGCCGGTACGGTTTTGTAAAAGTCTTTTCCAACAAAAATAACCTGTTGAAAATCTGTCATTTTTAGTCTTTCAACAATCTTATGGTGCTCTTCTTCTGACGATTTTCCCAGTTCAAACATATCGCCAAGAATGAGTACCGGGTTTGAAAACCGGTGTGCGGCAAAATCGTCGATGGCCAGCGTCATGCTTTCGGGATTGGCATTATAAGCATCCAAAATCAAAGTGTTGTTTTGTGTTTGGAAAAGCTGCGAACGGTTATTTTCGGGTCGGTAATTTTTGAGCGCCCGAACAATACCTGAATCCGAAATCCCGAAATATTTTCCCACAGCTATGGCAGCCATAATATTACCAAAGTTGTAACTGCCGTAAAGTTTCGTTTGGATATTCGTAATGCCGGTTTCCCGGTACCAGATGATTTCAGTGAGTAGCCCGTTCTTTATAAGTTTTCCTTCCACATCGGCTGGTGGATTGCCGTAAGTAATGCCTGTAATCCCTTCCGAAAGATCCACGAGAAGAGGATTGTCTTTGTTGACAAACACGGTTCCCTCATTATTTTTCAAAAATTGATATAGCTCATTTTTGGTATTGATAACGCCCTGAAAATCACCAAAGCCCTCCAAATGTGCTTTGCCTATGTTTGTGATAAGCCCGTGGGTGGGCTGTGCTATCTTGCAAAGTGCTGCAATCTCCCCCGGATGGTTAGCGCCCATTTCCACAATGGCTGTCTCTGTTTTGCTGTTGATACTCAGCAGAGTAAGCGGAACGCCAATATGGTTATTGAAATTTCCATCGGTAGAGCAAATGTTTTTTTCGGAAGAGAGTGTGGCAGTGCAAAGTTCTTTTGTTGTGGTCTTTCCGTTGGTACCCGTGATGGCCAATACAGGAATGTCAAACTGTTGCCGATGAAATTTTGCCAGTTCTTGTAGTGCATTCAACGTATTTTCCACAAGGATATAGCGGCTGTCATTTTCCGGAACAAATTCGGGGTCATCCACAATGACTGCTGCTGCATCTTTTTCAAGAGCTTCGGCAGCAAATCGATTGCCGTTGAAATTTTCTCCCGAAAGGGCAAAAAAGAGGCTTCCATTTTTCAGATTTCGTGTATCGGTACTGACACCGGAGTGGTCACGAAAGAGTGTCACTATTTTATCAAAATTTTTCATGCTCATAAAAAAAGGACTGTTCCGGTTACCGGGAAACAGCCCTTAAAATTAATCATTTCTTTTAAATATTATTTCTTTCTCCGTTTTGTTGATATGGGGCTGCCCACACGGCTCATGGCACAACGGAAACCCACTGTTGCTGAAGATTTGTCTTCGTCCATATAACGCCTCACTCCGGGACTTAGATAATAAGGAGGGTCATTCCACGAACCACCCTTAATAACACGTGACTTACTGTTAATCAACGAAGTGACGCCATATTCGGCAAATCCTTTTTGTTTAGATGTACTCATGTTGAAATTATCGGGCGGAGGGGTTGTGTTTTCTATTTGTGCAAGTTTACTCTTGCTGAGCAGAACAAGAGGTATGTGCCCCAGACTGTCTTTCTGGGCAACTTGTCCATCCATAGTACGTTTCAGTGTTTTAAAATTGTCACCATAATAGGGGTCAAAATCACCTTCTTCTTCAAAAGCGGCAGGCGAGTATTTGTCCATAACCCACTCACTCACATTACCAGCCATATTATAGAGGCCAAAGTCGTTGGGCCAGTATGACATAACCGGAGCCGGAATGCTGGCACCATCGTTAAGGTCTCCTGCAACACCCATATAATCACCTTTGCCAATTTTAAAATTGGCAACAAAGCTTCCGTAATGTTTTTTGTTGTCCGAGCGCAACCCTTTTCCGTTCCATGGATATACTTTCCGTTCTGTCACCCGGTTGTTCACTGTGTTACCAAGCAGCCCGAGTGCGGCATACTCCCATTCGGCTTCAGTTGGGAGCCGGTAATGGGGAAGTAAAATGCCATCGCCATAACGGACTTTCCTGACTCCGGTACTGTTGGGATTCAGGTCTTTTTTTCCTTCTTTTACCAAGCCCTGATACTGACCTGACAGGTACGCTTCTGTACTAAATGAGTTATCATCTTTTTGATCCGGGTCGTAATCAAGGTATCCGGCATTGATGAGAAGCTGTTCGTTGACGCGGTCTGTACGCCATGAGGCATAAGCGTTGGCCTGCAGCCAGCTGACGCCAACAACAGGATAATTGTGATAAGCAGGATGCCTGAAATAGTTCTCTACCAGAGGTTCGTTGTATGTCATCTTTTTAAGCCAAACTGTAGTGTCAGGAAGTGCTTTCTGTACTACTGTCGGATAATCGGCACCGTAAACTCTTTGCAGCCAAAAAATATATTCCAGATAAGCAATGTTGCTGACCTCCGTTTCATCCATATAAAAACTATTCACCGTCACATCGTGCGGACGGTTATCCCATTCATAAAACGGTGTTTCTTCCGTAGCACCCATAGTAAAGGTACCGCCTTCAATAAATACCAGTCCCGGTCCCGTCTTTTGCTCTTTTGAAGGCGTTACCTCAAAGCCGCCATTTTTTGGGTTGTTGTAAGCCCAACCGGTGGTACGAGAAATATTTTTTCCACCCTTGCTGCATGATGTTATAAACATAAGCATTGCGCCAAGTGAGAGGATAACCAAATAAAGTTTATTGAATTTCAGCATTTTTATTGCCATTAATTTTTCCTTGATGTATAACTATCTCTAACGGTTTTTATTGTCTCCGGAAGTTAATTTCTTTAACGTGAAGTTGCAAATGTAAATAATTAAGTCAGAATATTTAATTTTAAGAAAAAAATCTTGATAAAATATTCTTGTATCAACACGATCACCACATCAATCGTCCTCCCTTGAAGAATCTCCGCTTCAAGCCTCCTCGCTTGAAGAACCTTCGACACGCACGCTCCTGTCTGAAACATGTCATTTATAATTTTCCGTTATCTCTCTTCCCGTATAAAATAAAAATCTTTTTTGTCCGTTTTTTAACAAAGCATTTATACCTAATTCAATATATTTGCCATCGAAAGAATTTCTATGCAAATAAAAAGACTTACATTTTTCCTTCTGCTTGTAACCTTTCCGTTTTTAAGTTATGCCATTGATTACTCCTTTGGTGATACACTTCAGTGGCAGGGAATGCAGTATTTGAAAACCGAAAACGGAACTGTGTTTCAGCGCCTTTCTTTCCGTGGCGCTACTTTCTCCGTTCCTGAAGCTCTGCCCGCTTTCAACAAAGTTGTTTCTATTCATTCGGCACAGGTGCAACTCAAAGCAAGACTTTCCGACAAGAAAATACAGCCTGTGGATGCAGCGGTAGCCCAGTGGCTTTCAGAAAAAGGATTTACAGATACTACTTTCCAGATTGGGGCTGGCCTATCTATTGCGCGTAAACAGCCATTTGCCGTGGTGCATTTAGTACCGGTTCGGTGGAACCCGAAAAAGAAACTGTTTGAGAAGCTCCTTTCTTTTAAAGTGAACATTGATGTGAAGGATCTGCCGGCTGCATCTGCTATCACAAAACAGCAGTTGTTGTCCAATTCGGTACTGGCTTCAGGGAAGTGGTTTAAGATACGTATTAACAAAAGTGGTCTTTACAAACTGACCTACGACGATTTGAAAAGTATGGGCTTCCCTGTTGATGCCAATCCGGCTGACATTGCCCTTTACGGAAACGGCGGTGGAGTTTTGCCTGAAAAAAATAATGCGCCCCGGCCGGCGGGTCTTACGGAAAATCCTATTGAGGTGGTGGATGGCGGAGATGGAAGTTTCGACCCGGGTGACTATATTTTGTTTTATGGTGTGGGGCCTGTGGTATGGAAATACAATGCTTCTAACGGATATTTTAATCACCAGAATAATTATTACGATAACTACGCTTATTATTTCCTGACGTTGGGTGCACAACCCGGACTTCGTATTCAGCAGGAATCTGTTTCGGGGACACCCGATACCGAGGTGACCAGCTTTACCGACTATGCTTTTCATGAACTGGACGAACGAAACCTTGGCGGGACAGGGAGAACATGGTATGGTGAAGTGTATGATTTCACCACCAGCTACACGTTTGATTTTGACTTTCCTCATATTATTAATACAAAAAAAGCTTATTTGAAGGCAGTGTTTGCATCGAAAGCTTTTTCCTCCAACCGGTTTTTGATATATACCAATGGTAAATTACAAAAAACGCTGAACATGCCCATCACAGGCAACAGCGGATATGATGTGGGGAAAGGCGGTGGTACTCAGTTTGAATTTGACCCTGCTGCGAAAAAAATTTCCGTAAAAACTGTTTTTCAGCGTAGCTCCTCTTCTTCGGTGGGCTATCTGGATTTCATTGATGTAAACGTACAACGGCAACTGATTTTTGATGGAGGTCAGATGGAAATCAGAAATCTTTTTTCCTCCGGAAACATTGCACGCTATCATCTGCAGACTTCTGATAAGGTGGTGGTGTGGGATGTTTCGCAACCGCTGGCTCCCAAAAAAGTTAGTACACAGCCTGTCTCCGGCGGGGTGACTTTTAATACGGCCATTACACCGCTAAAGGCTTTTGTAGCATTCGATGGAAGTACTTTCTATTCGCCTGAATTTGTGGGAGAAGTGGAAAATCAGAATCTACACGCTGTGAAGAATATTGATTATCTGATTGTTGCTTACCCGGATTTTTTGAGCGAAGCCCGGCGGCTGGCCAACTTCCACCGGCAGAAAGATGGTATGAATGTCTATGTCACCACTCCACAAAAGATTTACAATGAATTTTCCTCCGGAGCACATGATATCACGGCCATCCGCGACTTTGTCAAACATATTTACGACCAGAGTGATGCGGGGAAAGAGTTGAAGTATCTCCTGCTCTTCGGTGATGCTTCCTACGACTACAAAAACCGTTTGCCCGACAACACCGACTTTGTTCCCTGCTGGGAGTCCGTCAATTCACTCAATACTATCAGTTCCATCGCCTCCGACGACTATTTCGGTTATCTGGATGACGGCGAAGGTACCAGTAGCAGTGACCGTGTGGATATCGGTATAGGCCGTTTCCCTGTAGATACACCTGAAGAGGCTAAAGATGCTGTGGATAAGTGTATTAGCTATGCATCAAACTCGCCGCAAACCTTGGGCCCATGGCGTAACCGATTGACTTTTGTGGCTGACGACGGTGATTATAATCGTCACCTAAATGATGCTCAAACACTCACTAAATATCTCAATAGCCGCTATCCCGTTTACGGACTGAATAAGTTGTACCTCGATGCATTTCCTCAGATTTCAACTCCCAGCGGCCAGCGTGCCCCCGAATTGAATGAAGCCATTAACTCCTCCATCGACGAAGGAACCCTGATTTTTAACTATTCCGGTCATGGTGGTGAGGTCGGCCTTGGCCACGAGCGGTTTCTGACTATCGCAGATATAAATTCCTGGACAAACAAAGATAAACTTGCTGTTTTCATTACGGCTACCTGCGAATTCACCCGTTACGACAACCCGGGGCTTGTTTCGGCGGGAGAGCTTGTTTTTTTGAATCCCAACGGCGGTGCTATTTCCCTGTTTACCACTACGCGAGCCACCTATGCCAGCGCTAACCTTGCACTCAATATGGCTATTTTCAGACACAATATGTTTGAAAAAGTCAATGGTGCTTATCCCCGTTTCGGTGATGTTATCATGCATGCGAAAGTGCTGGGAGGCGACAATGACAAAAAATTCGTTTTGATTGGTGACCCTGCCCTGAAAATGGATTATCCGCAGGATGTGGCAAAAACGACTTACATCGATACCAAAGCTGTGATAGTTGGAGAACCTGATACCTTGAAAGCTTTGTCGAAAGTACGGATTCAGGGTGTTGTCACCGATGACAACGGCCAAAAAATAAATGACTACAACGGAACCATCTTTTCCACAGTTTTTGATAAAAAATCGGCTATCACAACTCTCCGCACCGACCCTGACAGCCGTGTAGCAACTTTTTATATGTGGAACAGTATTTTGTTTAAAGGTAAAGCAGTCATAAATAACGGTGCTTTCGACTTCTCTTTCGTGGTGCCCAAGGATATTGCTTATAAATTTGGGAAGGGACGTATCAGCTATTATTTCGACAATGGAAAAAGCGATGGACATGGCTACACCGAAAATGTTGTTGTGGGCGGATTTGACGATCAGGCTGTGCCGGATACCGTTGGCCCGGTTATTCGTCTTTTCATGAATGATTCCACATTTTCACCGGGCGATGTCACACATGCCGACCCTGTGCTTTATGCTCGTCTGAGCGATCAAAGTGGTATCAATACTACCGGTAATGGTATCGGACATAACATTGTGGCTACGCTGGATGATAACCTGTCCCAAAGTTATAATTTGAATGCTTACTATGTGGCTGATGAAGGTGATTTCACCAAAGGTACGGTCAGCTTTCAGCTTACAGGATTGTCCAATGGGGAACATGTTATTAGTTTGAAGGCATGGGACTTGTATAATAATTCATCTATGGCTAAACTGTCGTTTGTGGTGGAACCTTCTTCAAAGCTGGTCATAGAACATTTGGTTAATATGCCCAATCCGGTGACCGATGCAACGGACTTTGTCTTTGACCACAACCAGGCAGGGAAGGCGCTAAAAGTTAGGATTGATATTTATCAAATGGATGGCCGTCGGGTGAAGAGCTTGCAACGAGAGCTGACGCCGGGTGGCTTCACTTCCGGAAGAATACACTGGAACTGTACTACCGACACCGGAGAGAAAATCAGCCGCGGGATCTATATCTATCAATTACAGGTAACTGCTCCGGATGGGCAGACAAAATACCTGCGTAATAAGTTGGTTTTTATTCGCTAAATAGATTTTTGCCGGCTATTCTTAAACAATAGTCCGGTAAGAAATTCTATCATACTGATTAACAAATAGATGGAAATATAAAGACAATAAGGATAACTTATTGCTATTCAAATCTTTGCGTTTCTGCGTCTTTGCGAGAACGAAAAATTACCGAACTATTGTGTAAAAAAACAAATGAAAATGAATCAGGTGAAATAATAAAACGATTTTTAATTCGTTAGATTTGCACACCATTTTAATAATAAGATTTTTATGAAAGCAAGATTTCTTTTACTCTCCGCATTGGTTTTGTTCTTTTTTAGTAGCCACGCTCAGAATTATGGTAATGTAGGTGGCCAGGCCAGTGGCGACAGAGTAATTTCTACCGCGGTTCCCTTTTTAATGATTGGCCCCGATGGCCGCGCAGGTGGGCTGGGTGATGGCGGCGTAGCTACCTCTCCCGATATCAACTCCATGTATTGGAACTCAGCCAAATATGCTTTTATAGAAAAGCCCTCGGGTTTTTCCATTTCCTACACCCCCTGGCTCAGAAATCTTGTCAATGATATTAACCTGGCTTATGTCTCTTTTTATCGCCGTCTGGACGACCGGCAAACAATTGCTGCCACACTCCGCTATTTTTCTCTCGGCGAAATTCAGTTTACCGATGAAGTTGGGAATCCTCTGGGTACTTACAAACCTAATGAGTTTGCTGTAGATATGGCTTATGCAAGGAAGTTGTCCGATTATCTCGCCCTCTCCGTTGATGGGCGTTTTATCTATTCCAACCTGACAGCGGGTTTCTCTTCACAGGGTACCGAAAGCTCGGCTGGCACATCGGTGGCTGTGGACGTTGGCCTGTACTGGCAAAAAGATGTGAACTGGTTTCGCAACAACGATGCGCAATTCGCATGGGGTGTTTTTATCTCCAATATAGGAAGTAAAATTTCCTACAGCAAAACGAACATTAAAAAAGACTTTATACCAACGAATTTGCGCTTTGGATCACGGCTGACCCTCGACCTGGATCGTTATAATAAGATTTCATTCAATATTGATGTTAACAAATTGTTGGTGCCGACACCACCAATCTATGATTCAATTCTAAATCCGGATGGCTCTTATCGTATTCTCAAAGGAATGGACCCCAATGTTGGTGTTGTTAAAGGGATGATGCAGTCGTGGTATGATGCTCCGGGCGGATTTAAAGAAGAGATGCAGGAGTTCAGCCTCGCGTTTGGTGCCGAGTACTGGTACAACAATCTGTTTGCTATCCGTGCCGGCTATTTTTACGAAAACCGGCACAAAGGCGACCGGCAGTATGTAACCCTTGGTGTGGGATTGCGCTACAACGTCTTTGGCCTGGATTTCTCCTACCTTATCCCTACTGTTTCACAACAAAACCCGTTGGAAAAGACGCTTCGGTTTTCACTGCTATTCAACTTTGGTAACAACAACCAGAGCAAAGGATATTAACTTTTGAACATGCCTTTTCGTATTGGTATCGGTTATGATGTACATGCTCTTGCAGAAGGCAGGAAACTGATGCTGGGCGGCGTTCATATCCCTTTTCCAAAAGGACTTGAAGGCCATTCCGATGCCGATGTACTGACGCATGCATTGTGCGACGCACTTCTTGGTGCCGCAGCACTTGGAGATTTGGGCAACTATTTCTCCGATAAGGATGATAGGTTTAAAGATGCCGATAGCTTGCTTTTGCTGAAAGAGGTGAACAGAATGATACATACTTCCGACTACCAAATTGGGAATATTGATGCTGTTATCATTGCTCAAAAGCCCAAAATAGCGCCCTTTATTCCCGAAATACAGAAAACTTTGTCCGGTGTGTTGAATGTTTCGGTTGATAGGATTTCTATAAAAGCTACCACCACAGATGGCTTGGGTTTTGCCGGCAGGGGAGAAGGAATTGCTGCACAGGTGGTGGTACTTCTGGAAACAACCGGAACTAAATAAATTCTACTTTTAAAGCACCATTTTTCTCATTAGCTTTGCGCTTTGTTTTTTGTATGGGTTTTACAACATGGAGAGCCTTGAAGCAAAACAGGATTAAAAATAGTTTTGAAAAAAAAATATTAGGATGAATGCATTTAAGGCCTACGATATCAGAGGCGAATACGGAAAAGATTTGAATAAGGAGATGGTTTATCGTATCGGGTATTTCCTGCCGGAGATTCTTCCAATGAATGAAATCTTTGTGGGACGCGATATCCGATTGTCATCTGACGAAATATTTGAAGCCTTAGCTGCCGGTTTGACCGATGCAGGCGTGAATGTAACCGATGCCGGGCTGGCGACAACGCCCATGGTTTACTGGGGAACCGGAAAGTATGGTTTTGATGCCTCGGTGATGATTACCGCTTCGCACAATCCGAAGAACCACAATGGACTTAAAATTTCAGCGAGGAATGTGTTGCCGGTGGGCTATGATAACGGACTGAGAGACTTGGAGGAGCTGGTAGAGTCGGATATAAAAATAGAGAAAAAGACAAAAGGATCCGTTCGTAAGCTGGATATGAAACCCGACTATCTCGCTTTTCTGAACCAATACAAAAAAGATTATTCCGGACTGAACCTCGTCATCGACTATTCCAACGGGATGGCTTCGCTTTTTGCAAAGGATCTGTATGGCGATAAATATTTCCCGCTAAACGAAAAAGCAGATGGTACTTTCCCCGGCCATGAACCCAATCCGTTAGATCCTGAAAATCAGGAACAAATCAAAGAAGCAGTTAGGAGCCATCAGGCTGATTTGGGTATTATCTTTGACGGCGATGCCGACCGCGTGATGTTTATTGACGAAAAAGGACAGTTCATCTCTCCCGACCTGATTATCGCCCTTTTTGCCCATTTCTTTTTGAAAGACACCAGCAAAAAAGAGCGTGTGGTACATGATATCCGGACATCGAAAGCAGTGGGCGAATACCTCGCGAAATTTAATGCTGATGTCACCATCTGGCGTGTGGGCCGGGCTTACGGTGCTACCAAATTACGTGAAGTGAACGGTGTTTATGGCGGTGAGCTGGCCGGACATTACTATTTCCGTGATTTCTATTTCTCCGATAGCGGATTGATGGCTTCCTTGATTATGCTGGACATTGTGGATGATTTTAAAAAACAGGGAAAGTCTGTTTCGTCTTTAATTCATGGAATATCAACCTACGCCAACACGGGTGAGGTAAATTTCCGCATAGAGCAGAAACAGGAAGCCATGGATACGATTGTTGCTCATTTCAGGAAGCAACAAACGCCGACGGCTTACTATGATTTTGACGGTTACAGACTGGAGTTTCCGGAATGGTGGTTTAATATCCGTCCTTCTAATACGGAGCCTTATCTCCGGTTTCTGGCGGAAGCCAAATCGCCACAGCTGCTTGATGAGAAGACAAAACAGGTGTATGCCCTGCTGAAACCTTTTACAGACGACTAATGTTTTGAAACGCTGGCTCACCATATTACTGCTACTTACGTTTCTTAGTGCTCAGGCGCAGGACTTGTCTTCTTATCCTGACACGTTGAATAAGAAACGATTAGGGATGGTGCTGGGAACAGCGGGTGGCCTTTATGTGGTTTCTGTCACCGGACTTTATTTTGCCTGGTACAAAGGGTATAAACATTCGCGCTTTCACTGGGATGATGACTGGGGAGAGTGGATGAAGAAAGACAAGATGGGCCATTTAACCACCGCTTACCAATTGGGCAACTATGGTTATTGGAGCCTGCGCTGGGCAGGATTAAGCGAGAAAAAAGCCATTTGGTATGGCGGTACATGGGGGCTTATCTATATGACTACCATAGAGTTTTACGATGGCCTTTCGGCCGAATGGGGTGCATCGCCTACCGACTTGCTTGCCAATACCGTGGGGACAGCCATGTTCATTGGGCAGCAGTTTCTGTGGCATGAACAGCGGATACGGCCGAAATTCTCCTACCACCCTACAAAATATGCACAATATCGCCCCGGCTTGCTGGGAGCTACTTCACTCGAAAGAATAATAAAAGATTATAACGGACAAACCAACTGGCTCTCTGTAAATATTTACTCTTTTCTTCATAAAGATTCCAAATTTCCTCCCTGGCTTAATGTGGCTTTCGGCTATGGCGCACGGGGCATGATAGGAGCCTATGGAAATCCTCCCGATTACAAAGGGAACCCCTTGCCTCACTTTGATCGTGTGGCAGAGTTTTACCTGTCGGTAGATGTGGACTGGACTCGTATAAAAACCCATTCGAAAGTATTGCGTTTTGTCTTTAAGGCTTTGAGCTTTGTGAAGATTCCTGCACCAACTATTGAGTATGATAGAGTAAATGGTTTTCATCTCTATCCACTTTTCTTTTAAAGAAATCTATGCCCAATAGGTTATTATCCGGGATTGGAACGGTACGTTGCTGAACGATATGCAAATGTGCGTTAACTGTATGAATGTATTGCTGGAGAAACGTAGTCTCACCCGCTTATCGTTAAAAACATACAGGAACGTCTTTAGTTTTCCGGTTCAACTTCCTTGTGATTATTGCTTCTTGCTGAATAATCCCCCGGATTATTCCCTAATTTTGCCGGTTTGTCCTGAAATGGATAAAATGGAGATATAAAAAGCTGAAATGAAAAAGAAAAATTCCTACGGACTTTGGGTTTCCTGGCTGCTGTTGCTGGGTATTGATCTGTCTTTTCACGGATGGGAATGGCTGGCTCACAACCTGACCGGCTTACGGTTTGAGGCCAACTATTTAATGGCGGCATTTGCCTTGCTGGGGCTGCTTTATCTGCTCTCTTTCATTCGGAGAAAAGGTATTTTCTGGTCGGTCTATTTTCTGCTGATAGCCATGCCGGTGTTGCTTCAGGGAAACTATTTTATTGTCTATAAGAGATTTATATCGCCTTCGGAGTTTGCCATATTTACCGGATCACCCCGGATGGTGCTGGCAGTAGGGGCTGCTAATCTGAACTGGGTTTTTATGCTGGCAGGTAGTTTCTTTCTCTTTTTGGCAGGCTTTATTTTAAAGAAATTCCACCCTCCGAAAAAAAGGCTCCTGTTGCCGGCGGGCGTCGTCTTTTTGGGATTTTCGATTTTTCTAACTTTACACTGGTATGGTGTTGACTTTTTCCAGAACAGTAATGTTGCCTTTTACGATAATCTTGCACAGGAAATATTAACCGAAAAAGGGGATACCCAAAAAGCACATCGTCTTAAGTTGACGTCGGTGAGAAAGCCCGAAAATCCACCAAATCTGGTTTTTGTGATAGGTGAATCACAGGTACTTTCTCATATGAGCCTATATGGCTATCACCGACAAACCACGCCACTACTCGATTCGTTGTACAAAACATACGATATTATTCCTTTTCAAAAGGCTGTTTCCGTTGGTAACAAAACCAGGCTGAGTGTCCCTTACATGCTGTGTGGGTTGCAGGGGCCGGATCCCAAAGGTGCCTTTTACGAATATCCTTCCATTTTTGATTATGCCAAAGCTGCCGGATATCATACTCTGTTTTTGTCAGCCCAGGACCTCCATTGGGGAAAATTGAATACCCTTTTCGATGATAGCAGCGTGGATTTACTGGAGGATGGAAATTATTTCAGCAGCCATGTGGATGTCCATAAGGGAGTAGATGACCTGGTTATGCTACGTCATGTATTTCATTTCTTAAATAAATATGGTTCTCCGTTTTTGCTGGTAGTCCAAATGGATGGAGGTCACTACCCGTACAATATTCACTCTCCTGATAGTTTGAAAAAATTTCTACCTGAAAAAAGTGCCAATGGTGTCAATGCTTACGATAATACGCTGGTGGTTACCGATATGTATTTAACGCGGCTTTATACTTTTCTTACCAAAAAGTTCCCTCATACTTTTATGTTCTTTACACCTGATCACGGTCAGAACTTTGGAGGACTTAATGGCCATTTTAATGATAATTTCACAAAGGATATTTTCCATAATGCGCTCATTGCCTTTCCCCCTTCCGGAGATAGTGTTTCTTACAACCTGCTCATGAAAAAAGAAAAACGATTGGTATCCCAATCTGATATCTTTGCTACTATGCTTGCGCTTATGAAGATAAAGCCACAATTTAAGGTTGATGGAGTCTCCTTAATGGATGCCGTCAAACGCCATCGGGTTGTAACGTGCAGTGAGTATATGCCCACTTTTTATAATAATCCGTTGACAGTGGTCGTTGATTCTGCTATGCAGACCCAACTCATCGATTTTTCCCGGATGTCGGTTACAGATTCGAGAACGGGAAAAGTGTATCCTTATAAGAAACTCTCTTCTCCTGTTCGGAAAGTTATCAACTACAGGTTGCAGCGGAAAAGTCCGGTTAGGGTTCCTCAATATTAGGAAAATTGAAACGAACACGAGCACCTTTAAATTAGGAAGCCCATATCGGGTTTTGATGATGGCAAACTTCTGCTAAGAAACTATTCTCAGACCTTTGCAAGGCGAAAGATAAGTTTTACAAAGGTGTCATTCTCCGTGTTTAATACCTTTATCTGGAATATCTTCCGGAGCCTTTCTTTGCAGTATTCTGTTTGCGTGAGGCAAAAAAAGCCTGTTTTCTTTTTTGCTTTTCTTTTTCCCATTCCTTTTTTTCCTTGTCTGTCATGGGCTTCTCAGTCTGCGGGAACGGGTTGTTGTCCATTATCTTGATTTTCCGGTTGATTAATTTCTCAATATCTTTCACGAAAATATTTTCCTCCGGTTCGCAAATAGAAATGGCAATGCCTGCTTCTCCTGCTCTTCCTGAACGGCCAATACGATGAACATAGGTCTCGGCAATATTAGGGATGTCGTAATTGATAACATATCCAAGCTTGTCGATATCAATACCTCTTGCAGCAATATCTGTAGCCACCAATACCCTTATTTTGCGGGCTTTAAATTGTGTTAAAGCCTTTTGCCTTTGGTTTTGCGATTTGTCTCCGTGGATGGCTTCCGCTCTAATCTTTTGCTTTTTCAGGTTGCGTGCTATTCTGTCGGCGCCGTGTTTTGTCCTCGAAAATAACAATACCTGGTTAATTTTTGAGTCCCGAAGTATGTGGATGAGCAAATCGTTTTTACTTTTCCTATTGGTATAATATAGATATTGTTGGATAGTGTCGGCTGTTGAGGAAACAGGACTTACATCGACTTTTACCGGGTTTTTTAGTATTTTCTTAGAGAGCTTCACAATGTTGTCAGGCATAGTGGCGGAGAAGAACAGCGACTGTCGTTTTGTGGGTAGTTTGGCGATAATCTTTTTAATGTCATTAATGAAACCCATGTCAAGCATCCTGTCGGCTTCATCGAGTACGAAATATTCGATATCGTTCAAGCTGATATAACCCTGGTTCATTAAGTCAAGAAGTCGTCCCGGCGTTGCTACCAGAATATCAATTCCTTTACGGAGAAGGTCTGTTTGCGTGTTTTGGTTTACCCCGCCAAAAACAACGGTGTTTTTGAGTCCGGTATATTTCCCGTAATCAGTAAAACTTTCCCCAATCTGAATTGCCAGTTCACGTGTGGGGGTAACAATGAGCGATCTTATTTTACGCTGTTTGTTACTTTCCCGTTTATCCTTAAAAAGATGTTGCAGGATGGGAACGGCAAAAGCTGCTGTCTTTCCTGTGCCGGTCTGGGCACTTCCCAAAACATCATTTCGATTAAGGATGAGCGGAATTGACTTTTTCTGAATGGAAGTAGGGGTTGTATAACGTTTTTCTTTAAGCGCCCGCAAAATGGGCTCTATAATCTTTAAATCTTCAAATTGCATTAATTTCTAAATTTTGTTCTCCCGAAGAAATTCTATGGGAGTTTCTTTGTAATTGGGTGATAAATATTTTGCTGCAAAGATAAGTCTTTCGGGTGGATAAATCTCAATAATATAAATTCCTGGTAATCATGCTAATAGGTTGCGTACCCGACATGTCCACGTAATGATTTGTCTGAAAATTGTCTGTTCCGGAGTAAATTCAGGCTTATGCAACAGCGTTTCTTTTCATTTCCACTGACGGTTCTCTTTTCAGCATTTTAATACTTTTGATGTGCTGATTAAAAAAATGGTTCTACTGCGAATTTAGTGGAAGATTGATGTATTATGTAATTATTATTGCAGGTGGTCAGAGGTCAGAAGCCGGAAGTCGGAAGAAAATTGCTTC
>VAPG01015248.1_pt1 | contig 30089 bp, 45 predicted proteins | sample 3393851 | NCBI WGS metagenome assembly VAPG01 (sample SAMN08290438, study PRJNA428436) | hydrothermal vent metagenome | isolation source: Deep-sea hydrothermal vent chimney | place: Atlantic Ocean: South-mid Altantic Ridge | depth 2194 m m
CACATAACCGCCTGCGTCGGTACTTCAAGCAGGCATAAACGGAGGTATTATGTATCAACAAATGAAGGCATTTGGCAAGGCAGGAGTCGAATACAAGACGTTTGCCATAACGTCGTACGGCGCAGTTTCGTCGTACGGAATTTCGAGGTGGAAAGATGACGATGGCCTTGATGAATTCATCTTTGGGACTATCGAAAACCTCCAGACGGCTATGAGCCTTCTGGATTTAGAATGGTCTAAAGTTTAATTTAACCGCCTGCGTCGGTACTTCAAGCAGGCATAAAAGGAGGTATTATTACAGACAAAATGAATGTCAGATTAGCCTGCTGGGGAGTGCAGTATAGGGATTTTTGGGCAGTGTGGCAGGAGCCTGTAGATGGGGGCGAATGTATACTGGGTGGGGCAGGTTGCCTGGAAACGTTTAACAACGTCAATGCCCTGAAGGGAGCTATGAAAGAGATAGCGCCCCTAAGGAAATGGAAAACTGCTAAGGAAGTTTTATTCTAACCAAAAAAAGATTAATTTAACGTGGTATGTGCAGAAATTGCACATACCACACAAGAGGAGATATTATGGAAAATTTTAAGAAAGCACTTTTAGAAGCAATGCAGGAAGGTATCAAAACCCTAAACCTTGATGAGAAGCTCATCAAGGAAATTAATGAAGAAATAGGGAAGAAAATAAAGGAGGTTCAAAATGACAAATAATCTTAGGTTAGGGTTGCCATATATGGGCTCCAAAAGAAAAATAGCCGGGCTCATATTGGGCAAAATAATGGTAGACAATCCAAAAACCAAATATTTTTATGATTTATTTGGTGGTGGTGGAGCGGTAAGTTTACGTGCTTTACAGTACCCCCAGATAGAAAAGGTTGTATACAATGAGATAGATGGGGGAGTTGTTGCGTTATTGAGAGATATTGTCAACAATGGGGTAACAGATAAATATTATAAGTGGATCGACAGAAGCACATTTGAGGCAAACCATGATCTTGATACATGGTTTGGTGGATTATGCAAGGTAATATGGGGCTTTGGTAGCACTCATGATCACTATTTATTTGGGAAATCGATCGAAGAGAGCAAGCGACTTGCTCACGAAATAGTAGTCAATAGAGATATGGTCGCATTAAAACTTCTTTCAGATATGTTCAAAATACATATTCCTATTCCAACAGGGTCAACTATCACAGAAAGAAGGCTGGAATTTAAGAAAATTATAAAAAATATATATGGCAGATTTGACTTGCCTCAGTTAACCAACATAGAACTTATGAGCAAGATCAGGAGGTTTGAGCCAGCAGAAAGGATAGGCCTGTTGGCAAAAATTAAAGCATTACCATTCAATAAGCTAAGCATACAAAATAATAGTTATGATGAAACGGTAATAAATACTCCGATAGATGAAACTATTATCTACCTTGATCCACCCTATAAGAATACTCATCAATATTTAAGGACTGTTGATTATACTGAATTGACAAAATGGATAATAAATAGCAAATACAAGGTGTACATATCAGGCTATGAGTTCGATCTACCCTTAGTGATGGAGATAAAACATAATAGTAGCCTATCTGACAATAATTTTAAGACAATAGAAAGATTGTTCAAAGGGGGTTCAAGATGACAAATGAAAAAGAGGCGCTTGCTACGCAAGCAGTGATAGATTGGTGCATGGTAGGGTATGATCCCTATTGCACTGATAATGAATGGGACTATGATGAAGCCTTAACTGTGAGTGATGCGCAGGATATGATACGAGAAAATATTAATCCCTCTACTTATTCTGCCCGGATAAACAAAGAGATAATGTCTATTTTTAATGAATATTGCCATTTTTGCAATGATAGCATAGGGGACATTGTTTTATACGATTTGAAACAAAATATTATAAAAATAATAGAAAAAGGAGATTCAAATGAAAATTGATAAAGAAAAAGTAATGAATGTTTTAGTCAGAAAGAGATGGACATTTTCTGACTTAGCAAAAAATATGGGAATGACTAAGCAGTTAGTTTCGTTACGCATAAGTGGCAGGCAGGTGATCAGGCTAAAGACATTATATGCCTTTGCCGATATTTTGGGTGTTAAACCTGAGGATATTATAATTTAAATTCCATAAAGGAGTAAAATATGTTATACTTAATTGATAGATTAGATACTAAGAATATGTTATTGAAAATACCAAGCATGGATACGATAAAACATATGCTCAATACTAAAACTCATGTGTCGCACTTGACGCATGAAAGCAATATAAATATAGGATTAAGGTTTTCAACAACGCTTAACAAGAATATCAACAGAGATTTTAAACCCCTAAATGGGGATAAAATATTGTACTTTGAAGGTGTTAAAATTTATTTAATTGATTTTAAGGAGGAAAAATGTTCAGAATGACTTTAGTCTTCAATGATGAAGACAAAATACTTCTACAAAATTTTTACAGAGAGAAGTTTATCATAGGTGACACTATTACATCGGTGTCATTTAACAAGTTTTTTACAAAGTTCGTAATTGAACAAATAAAAGAAAAAGCTTTTTGGAACCCTAAAGAGGAGAATGAAAATGACAAATGAAAAAGATTTATCATTAGTAGAAGTAAAAAGCCAAGTAAACCTAATCCAGGAGGTTTTACGTGGTGTAATGAAAGAAGATGAGCATTTTGGAGTCATACCAGGCTGCAAAAAACCCACGCTATTAAAGCCTGGGGCTGAGAAACTATTACTGTTGTTCAAATTAACCCAGCGGACGGCAGTTGAAAGAACTAACCTGCCAAATGCGCATGTGGAGTTTTCAGTAACAGTTAGTCTGAACCACAATGATACCTATGTAGGAATGGGCATAGGTATATGCTCCACAATGGAAAGCAAATATCGCTACAGGAATGAAACCCTGGGTGCCGTCCCGCCTACCTATTGGAGTGTTTTCAAGAAAGATAAGCTTGAAGCAAGCCGGATTATCGGCGAGGGAAATGTAGTAAAGAAACAAGGAGGCAGTTGGGTGATATCACGTAGGATTGAAGCCGATAATCCGGCTGATTTCTATAACACATGCATAAAGATGGCAAAAAAAAGAGCGCTTGTAGATGCAGTGCTCACAACAACAGCATCATCGGATTTGTTTACACAAGATCTCGATGAGATGACACCTGAAGAATTAAGTGCTATCGGTAGACCTGAGGCACTTGAGTTAAAAAATAGCACTAAATTTAAGGAGGACAAGACCACCGTGGCAAAAAAAGAAATATTGTCATGTGAAAATATGGAGGAATTGTCAGGCTTATGGGACGGCCTGGATAAGCATACAAAGGCGGACAAGGACGTCATGGGTGCTAAAAATCAAATGAAAAATAGTTTTGAAAAAGAAACTGTTAAAACAAAGGAGGAAGAAAAAGATGGATAGATCAACAATAGGCGGTTCAGATATTGCAAGCTTATACAATATCGAATACGGGTGTAGAAGAAAATTGTTCTATACCATAAAGGGTGTGCCTGCTGATTATCCTTTCGTAGGGAACAGTCAGACGCAAAGGGGGAATGACCTTGAAGAACTTATCGCACAAAAATTCAAGGTAGAAAACAAGGTAAGTGTGCGTAGGAGAAACATACCCTTGGTGCATAAGAAGTACCCCTATCTGACAGGACATATAGATAGGTTAGTGAACCATAATGAAATTTTAGAAATAAAAGCACCTGCTAATTCATTTTTGGTTGAAAATAACAAAATTGCAGAAACTTATCATTTGCAATTGCAACATTATCTTAACCTATATGGAACTGATGTGGGTTATTTTGCAATATTCCCATTGTCAGACTGGACGTTGCATACGTTCAGAATAGAAAGGGAACAACCTCTAATTAATGATATTGAAAAAGAAGCAGTCAATTTTTGGACTAAACATATAGAAGGTGCCGTTGAGCCTGATAGGCTTGATGATTTCAATGATAAAAGATGCAAGAATTGCCCTTATCGCACCATGTGTCGTGGTGTCATGCAGACTGAAAAAGATGAAAGGGTTGATTTAGTTGATTTTGGTCATATTGACAATCAATATGCATCGTTGATGGACAGGAAGTCTTTGTTAGATAATGAAATCAAAGATATTAGAGATGTAATTATCAAGCAAATGGAAAAGCAAGATGTTAGGCGTGGTTTCACAGAACATTATAATTACGTCTATGAAGTCCAAAAAAGGACAACTGTAAGCGCAACTAAACTAAAAAAAGAAAAACCTGAGATATATAATATGCTTAGTGAAGATACTTTCACTAAGGTATTATCTATCCGCAAAAAAGGAGGTTTGAATGGCAAGCTATAACAAAGCAATTCTGATAGGTAGATTAGGTGCAGATTGCCAGACGGCAGTCAGCGCTAATCATAATCCTGTTGTTAAATTTTCGATGGTAACGTCGGAAATATTTAAAAACAAGAGTGGTGAAAAACAGGAAAATGCCACATGGCATAATATCGTCATATTTGGCAAACTCGCAACATCGCTTGAAAGATTTCTTCTAAAGGGAACACAAATCCTAATGGAAGGCAGGATTGAAAATAAAAGTTATGAGCAGGAGGGTGTTATGAAATATTACAGTAGCATCATTTGCTCCAAATTGGTGTTATTGAGTTCGGAACCTAAATCGTCTGCCCCTGAAAAGGATCCGACCGATGAAACTGAACCCAAAAAGGACATAGAACCTGAAGATGATGTACCTTTTTGAGCTAAAACGCTATAGGCGCACGTAAAGGGGTGTTTAAGGCGTTTAAATAAAAACGGGCGTGATTGTATCTAATCTGTTAGAAGTTTAATAGAATTTGCAGTCTCTGCCCGTTTTTTTTGTTCTATGGCTATCATGGTAGGCAAGTATAGTTTTCTACCTATAAATGGTGTTTGTTGTCCGCCTAATTTCGGTTGTTCAAGAAGTTTTGCACTAAATATTTCGCTCACCTTCGCTGTGATAACAAAATCGTAGATCAGATTTATTCGGAGTTTTAATATATGGTGTTCCATATTAGATAATTCTGGTTGCATTGCCTTTGGGACATTCACAACAAGATATCCATCTGATGTTGCAATTACCAAAAAGGGTTTTTTGTGTTCCACGCATAAACCTTCTATGATAAAATGGGTAGGGATTCTTTTGAAGTGGAAAATATCCCTAACCATTCGCTTAATGCTTTTCATCTGTTCAGCTTAAACATTTTTTCTAATACCGAGACTCTCACATTACCGCCTAATTTAGCTCTCTTAACTGTATCCCAGTTAATATGATAAAATTTAGCCTGCTGAGAGTTAAGCATTTTCAAATTGTCGTAAGCGGATCTTAAATGCTGTGGCAACTTTTGCATGTTTAATCTTCCTATATGTAATTAAATTAGTGTATGACCTACACTTTTTAAAACCTTGTACTTTTATTTTAGCACGGCAATCTGCACGTAATAATATGTCCATGTATGCCATAGGGTTCTTTTCGAACCTTATCTTATCATTAAGCCTTGAATGGGTAAAGACTAATTCCTTGTTTTGGATACAAGCGTCTAAATTGAAATAATATAGACATTCGTCAGGATAACCCATGCTTTGAATATTGTATAAAGCATATTGCTTGATGTTTTCGGGATCCCCTAATTCAATAAGCATCGAAGCTATTGCTTGCGTCCAATCTGAATTTTTCCTACGTTCCCGTAATGTCTTCACATCTACACCGCATAAATAAGATATCTTTTTCACTGTGTAGACGTCCTTCAGGCTATCATAAAGTAGATCAATCTCTCCGTTTAACATTAAATGCCTTTAAGAGTATATTTTTTTTAAATTCAACATCGGGATCAAAGCTTTCTAACTTGTCCCTAACACTTTGTTGGATATTTAGAAATTCCTTCTCTGTTTTGCATCTCATTCTAATATATTCGTTCCAAGCCATTGCGCATAAAGCTGTGCCTATCACTCTGTCATCATGTTTGCCTTTTATTGCACCTATGTAAGCACCTTCCCGTGTAACCCAGTTAAGCTCATCAAACAGTTCTTTGGATTTTATTTCAATAGTATTATTATTGACAAAGGATTGCAAAACGCTCATAAGAGGTTCTTTCGTACTTTGGGTAGTTTTCCATTGCCTAAGCAAACCAAAGGAATAACTATCATGTCTTCTATAGGTAAACTCACGTAATCGCTTTGCATATTGGAAAATAGTAGTCTTCTGTGTATCGTGTTCTGTAATCCATTTTTTATATAAATCAATAAATTGTAAGACAGCCTCACCACCGCCTGACACTTCTATTATAGCGTAAGCATTATATCTGCCACACAAAGATAATAAAAGCCAAGTAAAATGGGACATATCTATCAGACAGTCTGCGAACTCTGCTACCTGAATGAGCTTATCCTTGTAGCATTTATAAATTGAGATTACAGCGTTGTCCGAGTTAGGACTTGAACTATAAGCAGGATCCGCACCCAGAACATATCGAGCACCTGCAACATAGTCTTCGTAAATGGCAAGTTTACCATTTGGTGTTTCTTTGATTATAGTATCACTTGGCTCCTGATAAAAAATAACACTCTCTCTTCGTATAGGTTCGAAGGCATCTTTGTTTTTCATCATATCAGAAGTAAAAAACTTAGAACCTGAAAATCTAAATGCGTCTGATTCTGTAAATGGATATTCCTGCAACATAGTATCCATCTTGGATAGTCCATATGAGCTAATTGTTTTTTCGGCTAATTGCTTACGCCACCAGGCTAATTGTTGATTAGATATTTCGTAGCCATAAGTCTCCTTGACAGCGTTAACAGCTTCTATCTCCCACCCCTGAGGGTTGCCACCAAAAAAAGAATATTCATCGCCTTTCAATGAATATGTATCTTTTTGCCACCAACCTAAAAACAATGCCTTTTGAAATGGACTATTCTTAGCGGTACGCCACATATCGTAAAAATGATTATAGCCATTCGCTGTGCTTTCGTAGATGTACATACGATCAGGATACTCATCGGAAAGTGTTGGGGCAAAAGCATTATAATCTTCCATATTGGCAAAAAAAGCCACTTCCGTGGCGTGTAGATAGTTTGTTGCACCACCTCTATCCATGCTACCTTGACTATTTCGTTTAGTACTTGGTGCTAAAAAGTTAAGTACAGACCCGTTAGTAAATCTCAGGAATTCATTATTATTATATAGGGTAAGATATTTAGCGTCTAATCGTGTATGGTTATAGATGTTTAGAATAATAGCCCTCGTCTTCTTTAACATCTTGTAATCGCCTGATATGACGGCTCCTTGCAAATCTCTGTGTTGAAAGGCATAATAAAGGTCGAGTGCAGAAAAGATAGTTGTAGCACCTGCCTGTCTTGACTTTAATATTACAGCTGTTTTTTCTTTTTGGAACATCACTGTAAGCAAGAGCCATTGAGTGTAATACCATGTGTTAGGATCAAACGTAACCAGACCCTTGTCTTTGGTCAGTATCTTTAAGTGCAAACACCAACTTAGGAATTTGAGAGCTTTCTTGTCTAAACTCTTAAAGATAGCCTCTTTTTCATTCCTAAATATATTGTTATCAGGATTGAAAATGAACTTCATAATTTCTTTTTTATTTTATTAATAAAGTTGCTGTCTTTTATTATCTCTGATTTTAATTCTTTCTTAAGGTTAGTCGCTTCTTTATGTACATCTTTTTGTATCTGTTTGAGTATATTGTAATGTTTGATCACATACACAATATCTATAAGTAGAATTATTAAAGCTATAATTAAGAAAATAAGCACATGAGCCTCCTCAGAAATTATATTTGATTTTTAAGCCTATAAAATTAATAGGCTCTTGGTTAATAAACAATGTGTCATTTACGCTGAAAGAAAATCCTTTTATCTGCATGAACCCATAGTTAAAGCCCATTAACAATCCTTGCCTTGTGCCAACCTTGCTACTGATATATCCGTAACTAAATGACAATGTCTTAACACTGTCGAAGCTTAGCCAGGTTTTGGAATAGGGTAATTCATTGAAATATAGACTGCCCTGTCCTGTCTTAGTGTCTAAGAAGGCTGTTACCATAGTTTTACCTTTATATGCAGGTACCTTCCCTGTAGTCAATATCTTGATATTGTCTTTTTTTAACGTAGTGTTAAGGGGCGTTTTTAGCCTCTTAACATACACGTTTTTGGGTATATACCTGATTTTTACACTATTAAAGGTCTTATATTTGCTCCTTAACTCACTTTTTATTTTAGTCAAATTCTTAATGGGAGGTTGCATCATCGTAGATGTGTTATTCCACTTCAAGAAAACTGCTACTAAAATAGCTACAATAATAATAAATACAATATCTAATATTCTATTTTCCATTACTATTCCTTTTGACAATATTGTTGACTGTCTTGCTTATATAACTACCCACTGTGCCACCCCATATTACTTCAAGAAAATTCATTATGTTAGGTGGCATATCTTGTTTAGCAAAAAACACATAATAAACTAAAATTGCAATAGAAACAATAAAGGTTCCTGATATTAATATAATAGTTTCTTCTATGTTAGAATTAAAGTCTAAGTATTTATTCATTTTTTATCCCTTGCGAGATACTGATATATCTCATTGTCGGGTTCCAATATTAGCAATAGCCCAACTACATTTAATTCCTTGTTAGTCTGCAAGACACCCAACGCTCTATGGAAATCCTTGATCGCTATAAGAAACAATAGAAACCTAATATTGGGCGTGTGCATATGCAAGGATAGCCCTGAATATATCCTATAGATATCGTGTCTCGATGCGAACTGTTCTAATGCTTTGAACTCATCAGTAGATATACTGGTCATTTTAGGTACCTCGCCAAGTCTATAATGAGTGCCGATATTATCAGAATACTGATACTCATTAAGAACCAATTTAAGGCTCTCCAATGACCTTCTATCATTTTCATATGCTCCTCTAACTTTACCACCTTAAGGCTTAATTCCTGAATTGCTACCATCAATTCTTTTTCTATTCTTTCTATTACTTCCATTTGGCACCCCACTTCCATAAAAATATAAGAGTCAATAAGAAAAAGATCGTAGCACCCACTATCCTTAACACACTCGGGTGCCATATCACAATAGAAAATACTACCAAATTAGATATAAACATGCCAATTACAAACCCTAACTGAATTAAGTCAAATACATACTTCTGTTTAAACAGGAAAATTGCGTTCCTGTCTGTAGAATTTCTTTTTTTTGGCAGAACGGTTTCTATTTCGTTCATTATTCCTCCCTCATTTAAAATAATCAGCTTCAAGATCTTTTATGTTAAGTTTATTATACACAGATAGGAAATCAGAGGCAAGTTTGACAACCGCTTGTTTGTTCATTATATCCATGTCCTCTACCTCATCTAACATATTGTTAATTATCTTTTCAACTTTTATCGCCATCGTAGGCTTTTTATCTACTTTCATTTTGCCTCTCCATTTGCTTTTTTAATGAAACAGTTTGGGATATTATATGATTAAATATATTGTGCCACCTAAATATAGGTAAGTTATATTCCTTCGCTGTTGGGCTATGTTCAAGTTTGTATAAGTATTTAGTTTTAAATTTGTCTATTTCAGATTGTAATATTGTTGTTACATTTGGGTTATCCTTTTGATTATACGCAATTCTGGCAAGGCTTAATGTGATATAGGGGTTTATATCAGTTATAGCCTCATTAACTAATGCTCGTTTCAAACTACTGCTACTCTTTGCGTAATGACTATAGAAGTCAAGAACAGCTTTTTTAGATTGAGCCAACGAATGTTTGTTCAATGGTGTTGGTGAAAAGTATTGAGCAGTAATGCCTCGTGCATATTTAAGAGGGTGAACCCTTATCCCTAATATATTGCTGACTGATGATGATATTACTCCGCTTGCCGTAGGGTTGTCCATGAAATCAGAAGCAATAAATGGGAGCAATGGTTTGACTATTGAAATAGCAGGTTTTTTCTCTCTTATCACTTGTTGCAAATTCATTGCTACCTGAGGGAATACGCCTAATTTATCTTTCAACTCATACAATAATTCTAACGTACCTGCGTTTAGGCCACCGTCTCTTAATGCTAATATGGAACGCAAGATAACATTAGGATATTCCTTCTCGTACCCTAACACGTCTATTCTATTGTTGTTTGAATAGGTATTGAATAATGAAGATGGGGCGCTTAATTCGTTAGGGAGTTGCGTCAAGCTGTTGGGCTGTCGGCTATATACTTGGGCTGCCTGTCTTAGCATTATGTTAAAAATAAACATGTTATGATAATATTTTATTATTTTCTCATCGCTTAATGAGACACCATAACCCATTTGCTTTAAAAGAGACATTCCCCAGTCGGGAGCAAAAAATAATGTTCGGATAAGTGATTTAGTTTTGTCGGGCATTCTTAGAGATAGCTCAGGTAACCCACCAAAGAAACTATTGATAATATTCAATTGTTTTTCGGCTTGTGCAGGCTGTATGTTGCCTTTGTCTAACTGAGATGCTACATCACCTATGGCATCTATTTTATAAGCATTATACATTTTATTCCAAAGTATATTGTCCATATATTTCATATACTTATTGCCTAAGAATATCCGTGCTATTCTACCCCCCTTAGCAAAGGATACAGAGATAGGTCTTTCTATGTAAGTAGCTAAATTTACGTTATGTTTATTAAGAATATCCCTCGCCTGATTAAAGGTAGCCAACATATTTTTATTAAAGGCAGGCCTGCCCATTCTTAACAAACTGAATATACGTTGTGGGGTCTCGCCATTATAATACGCAGATTTAGACAATGAAAATAAATGAAAGGGTGTAAGCGCAACCCTAAATCTTTTTATACCTGTCATAGCCTTATCAAATATATTATTGACTTCATTAGATTGGCCTAATATCCTGCGATATATTTCATGTGTATCGCTATCATGTATAAACTTTTGTAAAAAATCAGCATTATAACCCTTGCTAATATCCCCAGCTGTCAATCCTTCTGACATATGGGAGTTTTCATATATTTTACGCATAATAAATTTAGCAATATTTATATTGTTAGGATTTTCTGAGACATAATCAAGTTTTTGTTTGAGCATCTGCAACGCATTATCTGTCTGAAACAGTGCTTGAGGTAACCCACGCAACACGTATCTCATATCTTTAGGGCTTAAGTGTGTATCGTCTGATAATTTTGCGCCCCAATAATTTTCATCTATAGGAGACTTGGCTAATATATCGTTTAAATTTTGCAACTGCATTAGCCTGTCTGAATGCGTCCATGTCTTAGTTAATCGATGTGTTATATCCCCTCTCTCTAATTGCACAGCATTACGCTCTACCAACTTTTGCGGATCCATTATCCTACTCTTGATAGCATTAAGTGGATCATCTGCTAAGGAAAAATAATTATCAAAAGGAATGGTAATATTGTGTTGTATGTTAGCTATTTTATCGCTATAATCTTGAATAATATTATTTATTTTTTGTGCAATTTTGTCTTTCTTTTTCTGCAAATTCAAGGCTATATTATCCGAGCGTTTAGTCGCCCTTGTTATTCCCTGCGTTACTTTAGTCGATAGACTGTCAGTATGCTTATTTATGTCTAAATGATTCGTTAATACTGCTTTATTCAAGGACGCTTGGGTTGTGTGCCCTCTCTTTTCAATATCAGATACTATTTTATCCCTTAGATTATCCGTCGAAGAATCTATCGTTTTGGCACTTGCCAACTGTTTATCGGCAAATGCAACTCCCTTGTCTATTGAATTTGATAATTTGTAGCCTACTTGGGTAGCAAGTTTACGTAACCTTGCAATCTCAGGAACGCTAATTTTAGTTTCTATGAGTTTACTTATCTTATCTATTTCGTCTATGTTCTTGCCCATGCTTTTAATATAGGGGATAACCTCGTATTGTTTTCCTATCCTTTTTAATTTATTTATAGCACTTGACGCACGAGCAATAGTTGTATTTATTTGCTTGGGCAATTTGGCTGATTTGAGACTATCAGATATTTTTCCATAAGCCATTCTTGACTCTGCTAATGCACCTTGAATATCTTTAGAAAAATAGGCTTTCCTAATATTGATAAGTTGTTTTAGTTGCATGGGTTTGAGATTGTAATCCTTGGCAAGAATGTCTAAATCTTCTGTTAGACCACCATTATTAAAAAAACCCGGGACACTGTTATATAGATTGCTACCTAATCCTATAGCTTCCACCGCTCCAGGATTTTTCTCTACTGTGTCCATAAAAACATTAGCCGCTAAAGAAGCAGATGTCTTAACTTCATTAACATGCAATAAAATATTATAGACCTTTTTTTCTATAGCAGAAGGTACAGCGTGAAAAATATTAAATAATCTGTTGTCGGTTATTTTAGCACCCTTCTTAATACCTATCTTAATACCACCCACTACATTCTTAGGTGTATGTGCTTTTATGGTTTCCATAATTTTCAGAGCTTCACGTGGGATAAAGTGTCCTACTTGGGCAAGAAGTCTGGGTATGTATTCGGAGGATCCACCTAATGCACCGCCTATTGCACCGTTGATTAACATTCTGTTCCCAATATTCTTATAATTATTGTTCGCAGTGGCACCTGCAAGTGTAGCCGTAGCTCCTGCCGATCCGTAAGCCATTGCTTTTATTATAGCCTTTTTAAATATTTCAGAATCTGCTACATGTTCCAACAATGGCCTTAATGCACTCTCTCCAATTGCTTCCCCTGCCTTGCCAATAGGATCAAGCGTGAGTAACAATATTAAACCGCCTATACTTTTAGGCATGATGAATTTATATGTTTCATTGCCTATTTGTGCAACCTGTCGGATCGGCTTAGGCACATTGAGCGAACTATTGATACCAATGCCTATTTGAGTAGGAATATTTCTAAGGATTTGCAGAGCCTTATCTTCGTGCCTACGCATATCTCCAGCAGTGTAATGCAGTGTCGGAATAGGCATATCACTTGGCCGAGTATTTCTGATTGTTTCGCCTGCTAACGGGTCAGGTGGTAGTGGTATATTATATTTAGGTATATTATATTTAGGTATATTATATTTAGGCGGATCAACCCCCCAGTCAGGTGTATTTGCTAAAACATTCGCTATTAAATCTTCTTTTTTCACGGGGTTAAACCACTTAAACTATCGCCAAATGGACTGTTGCCTGGTTTCATTGTATTAGTAACTGTTTGAATATTTAATAAAGCCCTGCGCCCTATCTTACTATTGGCGTCAGCGCTTCTTGTCCTTGCATTTATTCTATTTGTAGAGGCATTTTCTCGTTTGACTTTTAGCCCATCAATTTTCAATTCGTATGCCTTGGCATCTTCTGATAATTTGGCGTTCAACGCAATGGCTTGTCGGATTACTTGTTCATGATCTATCAATGTTCGCAATGTCATATTCTTATTTGCGTCTTTTAATTTCAATACTTCGGCGTTCGCATCTTCGCCTGCCGTTATCTTTTTTAAGACTGAAGTATATTCTTCTATCTTATTGTTGGTATCAATCTTATAGTTCTCTAATTTGCTGGCAAATTCCTTGTTAGCTATCATAAATTTATTTATATTATATTTCCTTAGGCTCCCAATCATACCATTAAATGTTTCTGCCAATCCTGTCAACCCGCCACCTTCGGGGCTAAGAGACAACACACTCATTATAGCCATGACATATGGGAACAATTGCTTAACATTATCGGTCATTGCCACATATGTAGGTGGCTTAGGTGCGTCTGCTATGTTTAAATTAAGTGCTTGTATTCTATCTTTCGTATTATTAATTTCGTTTATCATATCATTGTTTGCAACAGTGCCTTTTTCAGATGTTTTGCTTATCTTACCATTAATTTCGTCTAATTTCTTATATAAATCCCCCGCATTATTCATATTGGTCAAGGTGGTATTCTCGTCCCCTGTTTGATCTGTTATTTGAGATTTTATAACAGGCTTAGGAACAACAGGACTTTCGGGAAAACCTGTTGGTGCTTTCAATTGCATTCCCATTAATTTCATATTCGGTGTTAATGTTGGTAACCTTAGGGTAGGTGAACTCATTATCTTATCCTCCTATGTTCGCTTCTATATTTGTCCTCTTTGAGACGGTATGCTTGTAGGGCTTTATTGTATTGCGCTTCTTGCACCCTTTCTGTCGCTGCTTTACCTTTTATCTCGGTATTTATATTATCAACCTGAGTATTAATTTCTGATGGTAAATCATAGCTAATACCAAGATAGTTAGAAAATAATTTTGCCATACTTGCATTATACTTTTCGTTAGAACTTAACGCTGTACTTAGAGCCTTGTAGGGTACTGTATAATCATAGCCATACTGTTGCCCTATCCATTCCAACGAATGTTGCACAGCACCTGAGGTCAATGCAAGTGTTTCATTCTTTAATGTATCAGGCGTATCTAAGGTTTTTATTGCGTCTTTCGCTGTGTTTTGTGCATTAGCATAATCCAATGTTTCTTTTGAAAATTCATTAGTTTGTTTATCTAAATAGCTGTTATATTCCCTTGATATTCCAGCATTACCTAACAGGCTGTTTTCATTAGCCCTTGCATACCCCATAAGATTTTCACGGGTAAAGGTAGGTGCCTTTTTGGCGTTCAATGCATTCATGCCTGTTGTATATTCATTCTGGAATATCTTTGTAACATAATTTGGAGTATTAGGATCCATCAATGCCTTGATGCCGGAAGAAGGATCTGAAAAATGTTGCACTCTTTGCAAATTGTTATATTCATTGCCAGATATTACTTTAGACGATACAGGAACAGTACTGACAAATGGTGTCGCCTGAAATGGAGTTGGTGCTACAGGAGCTGATGCTACACCCTGTGTTTGGTGCCAACGGTTATTACCTGCCCTGTTCCTGACGCTATAGGTAGGAACAGCACTTCGCTGTTTATTTGCATCTGCCTGTGTCCACGCTGAATGATATCTCATAATGTTTTTTCCCCCTGCGATAATGGAGGGAATGCATTGTCAACAGCATTCGGATCAGTCAATAAATTGCCACTGGTACCACCATAACTCGTATCACCTGGCACTATGGCACCCCCACTTGACGTACCTCCTGCAAGTTTTCCTATTGTGTTGACTAAGTTGCCAAAACCTTCGCCTATCTGTTGGTTCTTTTGGCTCTGGATCTGATGGTTCATCAATTCTAATTGAGTTTGTTTTAACGCAGTATTAGCATTTTCTGTATTAATGCCTGCCTGTGTTCTCCATTTGTTCTCCAGCGCCGTAATTCCCTCAGTAGAAAATCCTGCAGTAGAAAGGCCACTTTGCAACTGAGACTGCAACATATGAGATTTTAAATTAGCAGAATAAGTGCTTAGGTTTTGCATAGCAGACTGCCATTGTGTGCTATCAGCAGTAAATCCCTGAGATGCTAAACGTTCCTCCACTTTCTTTTTCATGTCGGTCATTTGACTTTCAAACTCACCTGCATAAGCAGGTGAAAGTTTGCCTGCTGAATAGTTAGCCATAGCAGTTTGAGCTACCTGCCTTGCTTGCGAACTTAACTGCGTATTCTGTGCTATCTGTGTGTTAAGCTTGGCCATCTCCACTTGCGGTATTTTAAATGGAGTAATCTTTGGCATTGTAAGCCCATGCTGTGAAAAACTCTTAACCATAGAGTAAACTGTCGCTAAACTGGATATAACTTCTGCAGCAATTAGTATTCCTCCTCCAGCCATTATTTTATCCTCCTATATTCATTGTTAAATATATTTATTATGTAATATGATTTTTTAACCTTCCTATAATATGCTATTCTTAAAGAAGGAATGACCAATAAAAGTTTGGCTACAAATTCTTTTACATTCGTTGAATTGATGTAATGGATAAATATTGCATCACCCTTTTTTTCAACTATGACAAACCCTAAATTATCCATATATGCCATATTCTTGTTTAATACTTCTATAAAATCAATTTTCTCTTTATCGGTCAGTTTGAACAATCCTATCAATGAATTTTTCATTTTACATTTTTCAAGTTTGTTTAATAAGTACATAATACTATTTTACACCATAAGCATTGAAAAGTAAATTCAAAGCTTTCAATAACATGGTATGAGTTGCATGCTCTGCATAGATAAAATTGTTATAAAAACCTCTCTCAGTCCCTACTGCAACCTGAAAAGGATTGAGCAATGGGTGCGTTACCATAGGTGGTTTATTGTAGTCTATCAATTTGGCGCCTAATTTATTGAGCCATTGATAAAAAGAGTTATGTTGAAAATTGTCATAATATAAAAACTTATTCAATGACGCTTTATCCTTGCTATTGAAAAACATGTACAAGTTATTAATTTTATAGGGTGAATTTTTAAGAGCAACTTCTAAGCCATTTAGACCTGAAAATAAAGTTTGATGATCTTGAAAATGTCCATTAATCCAGGTACTCATAAATACATTCAAATTATCCATTTTGCCTATATGATAAGATAATATTTTACTGGAATAATTCATACCAAACTCCTACCGAGTGTTCCTTCGGCAAACATATTAGATATTTCATATATTGCGTCTGATGTTTCTGATATTTCAAACCTACATTCAGTACCACCCGTAACAATATTGAAAATAAGTGAATCTGCCTTGCGCCCCGTAAATTTACTTTTATTAGACACGAAGATACTATTAATTGCCCAAGACATATAGGAGCCAAATTGGTTCCATAATCCCACATATGCAGAAGCATGGTTTAAATCTTTATTCTGTTGATTGTGCTTTTGCGCTATGCATTGAACTTTGAATGTAGTTTTGCCTGAAATACTAATAAAATTTATGATTAAATATCTAAAAACCTTGTACATAAAAGGATAACCAAAGTCAAAGTTCTTAGTAGTAAACCCACTATACATCGCATTAGTTCCTGCGAACATCTTGAACAATGATTTGTTACCGAAGGCATGTAATGAATGGTCTGTTATGCTATATGTCTGATAAGTACCCATTATGTTTTGTCCTATATCTATGGTATAAAACCTACCCAAATCTATGCAATAAGCTAATATAAAATTAATGGTAGTGTCTGTAACGGGTGATAATCCTTCTACGGGCATTAAATAAAAGTTAAGATTATTTATCGTGGTGATTGATGCAGGATAATCGCTTATTGTATAATCTGATAAATCAATTTTATATGAGAATTTCTTACTCTGCGTGCTTTCGATTGTCCATAGCCCATATTCATTGCGTAAATATATTACATTATTGAAATTGACTACAGAATTAGGATAGAATGTCCCCATATTATTGAACAGGACAGTCATGTACCAATTGTTAGGATCATTGGATATGGTAGTGCCTGTGAAGGCAACAATAGCATGATCGCCTATCATATAAAGGCTGTCCATATATGGCAATATCTTATAGATAGATTGCTTAAGACTTGATATGGCTACAGTGAAAAACCCACCTCCATTCTTAGAGGTAAAATCAATAAAGGAACCTGGCGCACTATAATTTATTGTTTCGTTTGAGCCTCCAAAAACCCTCCCCTCCCAAACGCCTATTGAAAATCCCTTGATAGTTTCCGCAACATGCATAAAGCCATTGACAAGTGTAATAGTAACCCAGTCTACTGTGCCATCAATCGTTACATCGCCTACAATGGTGGAAATAGGGGCAGTACTACCTGTTGTACCTGCTGTGATGCACGTATAAACTGTTGTCGTAGAAGTATTACTTATTATATCCCCAACATCATATGCAGTTGCTGCCGTCCATGTCAAGATCGTAGGATTATAGTTTGGTTGATAGGAAAATAAGCCGGTATTGTTGTCTATAATCAAAAGCCATTTTGTATTCCATATATTAATATCCACATCGGTGGCTTTGTTAGAGAAAGTACCCGCAGGCGCTATGGTAGCGTAAACACCATTAGTTACCGTGCCTGCCTCCCCATTTTTTAAAATTAATAGATCAACCATTGCACCATTTATTTCAGTGTTTATCTCTTTAATTATATCGGCAGGCAAACCAGATACAATTACTTCATAACCTGTTATTTTCCGTATAAGATTGGCTGACAGAGGTAAGAGGTTGACAATACTGACCATGTCATTGTCTTGGATTTGGTTAGGCGGTTCTGTGGTGTTGAGACCAGCTATCCCATCAATAGTAAGCGTAAACTTTTTAAAAGGATCTCGGGAGGCCAGATGAAGGTTCGATTGTTCCTTTTGCATTTTTTACCTCGCTAATATATTTTTGGGTATAGTTGATAGCCTCACTGAATAAAGTTGTCTAAAATATTGAGATAGTGATTGATTTTGATCCAATATAGCGGTATATGATGTTGCTAATAAAATAATAGGATCATAAAAAATAGGATTAATTATTTCAACATCTGTACCTAAAACAAGATCAGCAGGAATATATGCAACTTTCCATTCGCTCTTGAAAGGGCTTGATGGTATAGGATAATAATTAATTTGTTGATTCATCAAAAAGTACTGCTCCGGATAGCCATTATAATTAGTAAAATCATAGCTATCAGAAACAATCCTTTCTAAGGCTATCCTTAAATTACCTTGGACAATTCTTACATCGTAAACCGCATTTACCCCATTTGTACCTATGGTATTGGCAATGGCGGTATCATACGCACCTTGCCCAGTTGTTAGGGTAAAAGCATAAGTCCCAAGCAATGCTGATAGTGAGCTACTAACCTCACGCCTTGCCATATTAACGGCATTATATACCAAAGCAGGGGTGAGGTTCGCAGCGGCTAAAATATTGCTTATTATTGCGTTGTAATATTGTTCAAGGGTCACTTAATTTCCTTGTTTTTATTTCTATTGATACTCTCAGCAGGTTCAAGTTCTTTTTTGAATCTGCCAACCTTGAATTGAGATATAAATAATTTCATATCATCAATGGACATTTGAGATTTTCCATGTCTGCGTACACAAACTTGCAATGCATCATATAAATTTTGTTCGCTTTTAGCATTATAGTCATAGAGAAAATAAGCTCTACCTGCATCATCGGGAATTTCAGTAATACCTTTCCCAACCTTATATGTTACATTGCCGTACGTAATTTCAAATTCTATCGGTGAGTCGACCCACATTTTTGCCTCCTTAGGCTAAAGCTATGCTTGGAGCTGAGTTAAGTTTAAAATGAGAAGAAGGCAAGTCACTCCACAACTGCCCTGACATAGTTAAAACCTGAACAAAACCCAAAACACCAGTTGGCGTTAAGCTTTCAGGTTCCGTCATTTTGAAATGAAAATCAGGATTAACACTGAATTTTAAATGATCTGAATTCAGAAAATACATTGTATCACCTGTTATATTGGGATCTACTACTATAGGAACTCCACCTATGCCTACTGATTGAACTTCCCATGTCCTATCTTTTACCATGCCTTTTATATCGCTTACAACCATTCTTTCATTGTTAGTGAAGGAGGTTGCTAACGCCTGAAAAACTGCATAGGAGCATAAGCCTAAATTAGGCAAACCACCCGCATGGCTATTCAAATAACTCTGAATATAGTATTGAACCTGCGCCCACGCAGCACCTGTCTGAGTGTTAGTGTAAACGGCTGCATTCCATTTAGGTTCAAGACTCCTTGAAATGTTGCCATAGTTAGGGGAAACAGTGCCATCATCAACCATGTCTTGTATTCCATTCATGGCTAATGTGTTTGTTCCTGCCGAACCAAGCAATGCACTCGACAAAAATTCGATGTTAGACTTGTACGCATCATTTAACCTTGCTGAGATATTATCAATAATAGTTTTCTCAGCGCCTGAACCCTGTGTTAAGGATAATTCAGGTTGCGTATAGCCCACGGCAGTGGCCACAAGAGATTGGTTCCACATTGCAGATATGATAGGATTTTTCGTAACAGGTGAAGAAAAATTACCTGAAAAATCCGTGTACTCAGGAACCTGTCCGTACGTTTCCGTTAATACAGGCTGTGTTATAGGCGAAAAACCGCCTGCCCTTTCATCGGTTGCCTCATCTAAAATGAATTTCAAAAATGGTGTTGCTTTGCGTAAATTCTGCACAACTAGGGTATCACTTACATTTCTTTGTGTTATCTCTATAAATGATTTAGCCCCTTGTGCATCGGTGGGATAATACCCCGTTCCAACTAAAGCCATATTTACCTCCGTTTATTTTAATCCTATTAAAGTCATGGTTATAATAGCCGCACTACTATTATAAACCTGAAAATTTATACCGTCTGAAAATATTAACATTCCCGAGGCAGATGGTGCAATACCTACCCAAGTAGCTGTACCTGTGGGCGTTGTGTTAGCTTGTATTTCGCCTGCCGTTATAACATAATACCAACCCTTCGGTATTATAGTTGAACCTGTAATCGGAACATTCAAAGTGGTGGCAGGTTTGAAAAAATTGGCGTAGGTGTTTACACCTACTGTAATTGGCATCATAATTTCTCCTTATTTACCGCAATGTACTTCTTATGTCTGTCAGAGCGGCTTGTTTAGCTTCGTTAATATTTTTAAAACCCCTTTCGCTTATGGGATTAGCATATGAATTCGAAAAATCAATATCCTCTACGGATTTGTTAGTCTTAGCATATAAACTTATTGCTGCAAGATCATTCTGAATAGAGTTAGCTTCTTTAAAAGCCACAATATCCTTTATGTCATTGCGGGTCAAATTATGTTCTGCAAGTTTATTTTCAACAGCACCCTTATTTTTTTCTGCTTCTATTGCAGTCAATTTTTCTTGTAGTGGAGTTACCTGTTCTTTGACCAATTTTCTTGCCATATCCTCACTCGGATCGGACAAGTTCAAGCCTAAGCTTAAATTCTGGTTGATATCTCTGAACTTATCTTTAGCTATGGGATCAGACATTATTTTACTGACCACTCCGTTCATTTGAGCACTTTCGGCATCAAGTGCTTCCACTCTTGCTCTTAAATCATCGTCCATTAAGTCTAATTCTTCGTTGCTAAATTGCATTTTATCCTCCTGTTAATCTATTTCATAAGATACTGTTGCTAATGCTCCAGCGTTACCGGCACTTGAGCCTGTTGTATGCGTGAATGTTGCGCTCTGCCCTGTCGTCATCGGTAAATATGCCGTTGTAAAACCATTTAACCACGTATACCTTGTCGCAATTATCACTAATCCTGGTAATGTTGCCGTAGTCGTGCCTTGAGAAGTAAAGTCCGCATTACCCCCTACATCTATCCGCAACATTGCTCTCCCATTAGCTGGCGCAGTGATTGACGGCGTAGTGACTGTTAAAGGGGTTGCACCGCCACTTACGGCACCTACGGGGGCTATATTTTTGATAGGTGCAGATAAATACCAGTGTCCACCGTCGCAAAATATCCTTAAATAATGATTATTTCTCCACGAAGCATAACTGTTCACGCCAGTTCCATTCGGCAATAGGATATTATCTGTCCCTGCGTCAATGACAAAACTATTTCCGTCAGCATACGGATAGAACAGATAGTTTATTCCTGGTGCCATTGGAGGCAACGTTGCAGTAACAGAAGCCCCATTAGTAATATATATTGTGTTACTTGCGCCTGCAGTAAATGAAGCAGTCTTTATTTCTAGTGTTCTAACATTCTTCGCTAATTGAGAAGCACTAAATCCACCTATAGTAGTTGCAGTAGTTGCAGTAGTTGCAGTCGCTGTGTTTGATACCCATATTGCGCCATCGTATACGTAAATTTCATTCAAATCTGTTCTTACGCACACTGCTCCCACCTGTGGACTAATAGGAAAAATAGTATCCGTAGTGAACATTGAAGTCAAAGCTGCAAAATTATCATCTATCATTGACATATTCACTACTGGTACGGAATTACCTGCAGGATCTGGCACAGTGGGTAATGCCGCAGGATCAAGAGCGCTAAATATAATCGGTACAACAGGGTTACTCATGTGTTATCCTTTTTTTATTTTAGCCCACTGACTGGCCAATTGATTATTTATCACTTCAGAATCATCTTTAACTTTAGCGTAAGTGAAGCCTGGTTTCGGCTTAACATTATTTTGTCCAAATTCTGTATTTTTCATTTTATCCTCCTGTTAATGAACTTAACCCTTGTGGTGCGCCTGTTTGTGGTGCGCCTGTTTGTGGTGGTGCTGTACTCGCTCCTCCTGCCAAATTACTAATTGCACCTGCAACATCTTGAGGTGCTACATTTTGCATATTAGGCGGTAATACTGATACCAATGAAGTGATTAGGGAATTTAAATCCACAGGTTCGCCCTTATCGGATATTTTAGATAGAGCCTTTATGGCAATCAAAATTTCCTTACCTTCATCAGTATTGGATCCAAATGCCATTAACAATGCCTCGAGTAATTTCACATTAAGAGACACTATGCCACCTGCCAACTTTTTTATTCCGCCCGCAGGCATTCCATTTAACATATCTTTAATCCTGCCAGCTATCGGAGCCGTCATATCGGGGCTACCGCCTAATCCTTCTGCTGTTTGACCTTGTGATAGCATATCCTTCAAAGTATTTATCATTTTACTCTCCTTAAGTTTACCTGCGTTTTCCTCTTTCCGTCCTTTCAGGTTCTCTTGCCATAATTATCACCCCCCTTGCGGTGCCGTAGATCTCGCCGTTTTTTTAGGTGGTTCCACAGGCTGAGGCGGATTCATTTTTATTTCCTCTTCTTTCTTTAATATAGCTCTTTTGATTTGTTCTTTGTATGGTATAGGCAAAACATCTACCAACAATATCGGTGGGATAATACCCTTATCGGATAAATCAAACATAATTTGAATATTTTCGTTGTTCGAAATAGGACTTGATGTATGGGCGAATATTTCTATCCTATATGGTGCTGAATATTGAGATAGAATAAAAGTTCTATCATTATTGTCTGTTATATACGTTACGGTATCATTGGCTTGAAATAATTGCCCAGTGTAAGTAAAGATAGCTTCTAATTGAGCCTCTATAATATGTGCTGTTTTCTTGAGTGGTGCTGCACCAAACTGTGCAAGGATACCCGCATACCCCTTGCTTCTAACATTTTTAGCAGAATGCCCCATCATTATTTCATTAACTGAAGTTATTTTTTCAAGCGTTTCAGTCAAAACATTCAATTCGCTGAATACACTTGGCAAATCTAATCTTGGTAGATATGGTTCCACCTTAGTATTTTGACCCTCTACAATAAAGAGTCCATTAGGTTTCCTTAATTCCTTTATATCCTTTTGAGCCTCTTCTTTCATAACTTGAGCGCCCTGTAATATCAATGGGGGGTGGATAAGTAATTCACTTGCTCCTTCTATCTCATTCATTAATTTATTTTGTTTATTCTGGATATTCCCTATCATTTCTATCAGAGATAAACCCCATATGTTATTAATTACAGGGTATGGGCTAATGGCAAAAAAGGAATGTCTGCGTACACCCATCGGAGTGTTACGCAATACCTTTCCTGCCGCTATAATGGCTCTGTACCACTGTGTACCTTCAAAGTACCATAGTTCCCTGACTGGATATACGGGCGCTCCTGCATTGGGTATATGAGAATTACTGGACAGCTTATGGATAGTTCCTAACGTCCCTTTGGTTCCGTATGGTGCGCCCGATAATTTTATTCCTAAAGTACTTTTAAACTCATCATCTTGCCCTTTGAATAATTTGAGCGCTTGGGGAAATTGATCCTTTAATGCTCTTTCTGTAAACATTGTTTCATGGGCAAAAACTTGATATTTATCATCGATAGGCAATCCTTCATATAGAAAACCTATTGACTTAGGATTGATATAGACATATTCAACACTGTTGTTTTTCCATATTACCTTTACAAAAGATGTGCCATCTTTGAGAGAGTTAAGCACAATCTCAGCCATTTTTACATCTAATCTATTGTCAAAAAAATTAGCCTTAACTACATCTACTATCTTTGCCAGTATCATAGCATCTTTGTCTTGTAATGGCGCACTGGTTTGGCTATCTAATATTATATTTTCGGGTGAAAATATTAAACTATTGACACTGCTAAGTTCACCAAAGACAGTTTTAAAAACATTATTGTCATTATCAGTGTAATACATGCTTTGATAATAGTCGTATTTTGAGCGTCTCTTATCAACATTAAAAAAACATTGCTTAGTCAGTTTTAATATTTCTTCAGGTTTCATTTTTGTGTATAGTTAATATGAGGGACTTCAAAGAAAGCATTGGTACCTGCATTAGATAGCCCCTGAGGGCATTCTTTTTTATCAATATAATGCGGAACCATATTTTCTTTAATATCCCCTACTTTATTTAGAATTTTATTTTTGTCTTTCGAGGTGAGTTTCCTGAATTGATGTTCTCTTATTTCGTTGAATGTCTTATTTTGCTGTTCTGTTCGTTGATGTCTTTCTTGCCTTTCACTGACAAGTTGATAATTGCTTTCTAATAACCTGTCTATCTTTCTAACCAATTTTTTATCCATACACCATATTATACATTAAAATAGTATTATGTAAAGAATAAAAGTCTACGTTATGGAAAATCTCTTATCAACCATGTCTATTTTTTCGTGAGTTTTCTTTTTAATATAATCATCTAACTTTTGAGATGCCTCTTCTACTCTACTGTTATCAGTATCGGTAAGCCCTCTCAGTTTGAATTTATTCCTACATATATTGCATTGTCCATATATAGCCATAACCTCATGTTCGCAGGGTGGGTTAGTATTATCAACAATCAATTGCCTAAAAGTATTATCACTTAATCTACCTGCCTCATAAAGCAACCATTGGATCTTTTCAGGTGGCAAGGAGGGTATATAGTCTTGACTGTTTTTAGCAGTTCTTCTAAAACACATATGGCTAATAGCTCTTGCCTTAGTGAATGATATAGGCGGGATAGTATAATCCTTTAATGTTCTATATGCTTTCATACTACTATGCGCTATATAGGGTTCTATGCTTATCCTGGTAATAAACTGACTAAAGGTTTTTATTTCGGGTGAGTAACTGCGGAATAGATTGTTCTTTTTTAATTCGTAAAGCTCCTTGCCAACTACCATATAATTAAATAGCATATTTTTGAATGCATACTTAATTCTATCGAGGTGTGCTAATACCTCTATCCTATCTTTTTTATTTATTTTTACTATCTTATATTTTTTTCCCATAGTTGTTTACGGAGACGGGTTACCGTTATAGTAACCCGTTTGGCAATATGATAATACAATTATAAACTATTTTCCTTAGATGTCAACCGTTTTTTTCTTGACATATTTAATACAAAAATATATAATATTTGTATATCTAATATAACTTAAAAGGAGTAAAAATGATTAAAAATGACAAGTGGATTATGAGTAAGGCAATTAGTGGCAAAATGATATTTCCATGGTTTGCCGTTGAAGGTAGACAAGGTGTCATATCAAGGGGCTTATCGTCCTTCGGATATGATATGACATTATCCAACCAATTCAAAATTTTTACAAATATCAACAATACTATCGTTGATCCTAAGGATTTTGACAATAAATCCTTTGTTGATTTTGAAGGTGATATTTGTATCATTCCGCCTAACTCATTCGCATTAGGAATGACAATAGAATATTTCAAAATACCCAAAAATATCATGACTTTATGCGTGGGCAAATCGACTTACGCAAGGTGTGGCATTATTGTGAATGTTACCCCTTTTGAACCTGAATGGGAAGGTTACGCTACTATAGAAATTTCTAATACAACACCATTGCCGGCTAAAATATATGCTAATGAAGGCATAGCACAATTAATATTCTTTGAAGGTGAGGAACCTACGCATACATATAGGAGCAAGGGTGGCAAATATCAAGGGCAAAATAAAATAACACTACCAAGGGTATAGGAGGGAATAATGTTATTACCTAAAACTAAGATATTTACAGAATTTAAAAGGTTCGTTGCGAGTTCTCCTAAAACATCGCATGAAATAGCAACACAGATAGGGATAAGATATGTAACATTGAATCGTATCCTTAACGGTAGACAGACACCTTCGTTGAAGTTGCTGTATAAAATAAAACATATAACAGGTCTAAGTTATGAAGCTATTCTTGAGCCTTACGAGTATTATTTTGCTAAACGTAATAATATTGACATTGAAGGTTGATGCGCTTAGCTTGTCGTATCAATATAACCATTTAAGCAAGCGTCAATTCTCTGTCATGAAGCAATCTTGCAGGTCAGGAGTAGCAGATAATCTTTGCCTGACGCTCACTGCTATCGCATGGCAGGAGAGTGATTTTGGATTGTACCAAATTAACTTGCAAGACCCAAGTGCCGGGATATATCATATCAATGTCAGTATCGCACTTAAGTCTGCCCATTTATCCAACACTCCATTTAATCAAAACCGTGTAGCCCAATGGCTAATAAGATATCCAAAATGGTCTGCAAAACTTGCGTTAAATGAACTTAAATATTGGCTAAAATATCGCAAGGGAGACTGGTTTAAAGCAGTCGGCAGTTATAATGGGGGTTTTCATTGGAATAGGGGATACGCAAGAGCAATTACTAACAAGGTAAGATTTTTAAAAACAAAAATAACATTTTAAGGGAGACTAAAATGAACAAATTAGAAGAAAGTATCAAAAAAGATGAAGGATTAAGGCTAAAAATGTACAAAGATACCAAAGGGATTATGACTATAGGTTATGGTCATAATCTGATGAATGGTATAACCGAAGAAATTGCGGAATTTATCCTGCAAAGTGATATTAATAAAGCAGAGAATGGCTTAATAAGCATTTCATATCCTTGGGGCAAACGTTTAACTACAATAAAGCATGATGCTATTGTGGAATTAATTTTTTGGATAGGGGTAGAAGGTTTTTTAAGTTTTAAAAAAATGGTATCCGCACTTGAAGCGGGTAATTATTATAAAGCTTCTGCGGAATTGTTAGACAGTCAGTTAGGTCGCAATTTTCCAGATAGGGTAAATAAATTGGCTAAGCGGATAAGCAGATAAGGAGATAATATTGAAAGTAATATCAATAGACCCCAGTAGTATTAAGCCTGCTTATTGCATAGCAGAGGGGCATCTTATACAGGAGTTTGGACAATTACCCTTACACCCTCTCTCAGCGTGGATTAATCTCATGTCTGATTGCGATATGATGATAATGGAAAGTCAGTTTTTCAAGGTCAATATTAGTTCCTTGATTAAACTCACGAAGAGTGTAGGAATGATTGAAAGTATAGCTTATATAAATGATATGCAAGTTATTGAAATCTATCCAATTACATGGCAGTCAAAATTATTAGGAAAACATAAAAGAGATGCCTTAAAGAAACTATCTAAACTTAGAGCATCAGAAACTACAAAAACTAAAATTAAAAGTAATGATATTGCAGACGCAATTAATATTGCAGAATATTATTACAAATTTATCGAGGGATAGTATGGCTAAACGCAGAATGATAAGTAAGGATATTGTAGACACAGATAATTTTTTAGATATGCCTATTTCATCACAAAATTTATACTTTCATCTTTGTGTTCGTGCAGATGATGAGGGATTTATAGGAAAAGTAAAAACTATTATGAGAATGGTATCCGCTACAGCAGACGATTTGAAAATATTAAAATCAAAAGGGCTAATAATTCCTTTTGATGATGGGATATGCGTAGTGGTTCATTGGTTTTTACATAATACCATTAGGAGTGATAGATATTCTGAAACAAATTATATTGAAGAGAAAGAGACTTTAAAAATAACACAAAACAAAATTTATATGTTAGATAATTCAGGGATATCTTTGCCAATTATTAAAAAAATACCAAAATCAGGGTCACATAAAACCCTTAAAAATAAAGAAGTTACACCAAATGGCAACCAAATGGCAACCAAATGGCAACCAAATGGCAACCATGTGGCACCCCAGTGTAGTGTAGTTAAGTGTAGTGTAGTTAAGGTTAGTGTAGTTAAGTGTAATAAAGAAAAGATAAAAGAAAAATCCGCCCCCAATGAAATTTATGGTGAGTTAAATAATGTACTTTTAAAACTTAATGAGTTTAATAACCTCGTAGATAAGTATGGTGAGGCTAAGACTAAGCTATATGTAGATCGATTATCCACTTACATAGCATCTACAGGAAAGCGTTACAAGTCTCATTATGCTACTATTTTGACATGGGTCAGAAAAGATATACCTGAGACTAAAATCAATAGCAAATACAAGGAGGTAGGCAATGTTATCAACACAGACAGATTTAAGGTTAGACAAGGTTAGGAGCAGGATAGAAAGAGATCCAACTTGCTTATTTTATAGGGAATATAATATCCCCTTAAGATTTCGTTGTAAGACTTTTGGCAATTTACAATTAGAAAATAAGAATACTTATAAAAATAGTCTTATAAATGGAAATAGTCTATTTATCACAGGAGATGTCGGGGTAGGCAAAACTCACTTAGCTATAGCCCTTGCCATAGAATATTTTTTAGCCAACCTTTCTTTTACGAATGGCATCACCGTGAAAAATAAGATAATTAATTTCCTACCTGCATCAGAATTATTCATTGCATTAAAGGCTACCTTTGACAACAGAGAAACAGAACGTGATATCTTAGACTTCTACAGCACCTCTGACTTGTTAATTCTTGATGACTTAGGGTCAAATAATATATCGGAATGGGCTAAGCAAATTATATATACAATCATTGACCGCTCTTACCGTAATATGAAGGCAGTTATAATCACGAGTAATTTATCTCTTGATGAATTTGCCGTAGCATATGATGATCGCATTGCAAGTAGGCTTGTAGAAATGGGGGAAATTATACGGTTAAAAGGTAAGGATAAAAGAAAATAACCACCTATACTCATAAACTAACAGAATATAGCCTTAAAGTCTTTTAAAGGTTTTACCCTTAACCATTACCTTAATTATGTATTATAAGATGAATTTAAGGGTGTACTGTTCCATTTTGGGGTACATTAACTTATATACAATGTGCAAAGTTAAATTAAATCGTAGATTAGACTTGATTGGGGGGAGAGAGTGATGCAACCCTATATAAGCCTTGTTGACTTGCCATTTTATCCCTGACGACTTATAACTTTTGGATATTTCGCTATAAAGTATAAAATGTAAAAGTGGCAAATAAATACTTGCAGCTTCAATTTTGTTCAATACTTTTTTTGTATAATTCTGATGTAAAACAATATTGTCAGAATTACGGTGTTACATATGTTACAATAAAATAGATACATCATTATTTATTTATTATTTATTATTCTTAATTATTCTTAATTTTTATTAATTTTTATTAATTATTGGGATTATTTTTCTGTATAATGGCATGAAATTTGAATAAATTACCCAACTACATTTATCGGGAAAATCAAAGGTAAAATCGAATGTAAAGGATTGAATATAAAGGAATAAATAGCTATGTTATGATAAAATAAAGGAATATAGGCATAAATAGACAATAATAGCACGTAAGTCATTGATTTTATTAAGAAATATTACCTCCCATCTTCCCTTTTGTCAGAATGACAAAATAATAAATCTGTACTATCAATTTTTCTGAGGTTTCGGATATATAACTACATGTATGCGTATAAGCTCCCACGTGCCTGCCTGCGTGCCTGCTTGCCTACCTGCCTGCTTACCTACCTGCTTCTATATATATATACACAAGAAGGAACAAAGCAATATAAGATTATATATTATATATATGTATATATATATATATTTTTAGGTATATATATATATATTCTTATATATATAATATAAGTGCAAGAATTGTGCCGTTATTGGATATGTAACATATATTTGCTATACGGAACACAAAAAAAAGATAAAAATAATTCGTATTTTTCTTAAAAAAACAAAGAAAAGACTTGACAAGCATATATAGAAATGATATAGTATACATATCAAGTGAGATTGTATCGCTTGCAAGTGATTTGCCTGACCCGTGTATGCTTATCGAAGGGGGTTAGGCGTAACATCGGCGTCCTCTCGCACAAAACAGCCGTGCGAGCACTGATGGAACCTATCGTCATTAGGTTGACAGAAAGGTCAGGCAAATCGCTATTATGAACCGCCTGCTCGGAACATCGAAGCAGGCTTAAAAGGAGGTTTTATGA
>VAPG01033380.1_pt1 | contig 29272 bp, 22 predicted proteins | sample 3393851 | NCBI WGS metagenome assembly VAPG01 (sample SAMN08290438, study PRJNA428436) | hydrothermal vent metagenome | isolation source: Deep-sea hydrothermal vent chimney | place: Atlantic Ocean: South-mid Altantic Ridge | depth 2194 m m
CTCAATCAAAAATACAACGCTGATTTAAAGAATCTATTGACATTGAAGTTCCAGTTTTTTAAAAATGAAAATGTCCTAATTTATCCCGTGTGATGTATAGTAACAAGTTTTATATCCTGCGTCGTGTAAAATATTACCAAAGGTTATCTGGTTCGGATTTAAGTAGCCAAAAGCTGTATAATTGCGGTAATTATACTCCCCGGTCATAAGTTTTACCCGCGAAGGTGTGCAAAGCGGTTGCGCAAACATATTTTCGAATTTAACCCCATTTTCTGCCAATCTATCCAAATCAGGGGTGTTATAAGATGCACTCCCATAGACACTAAGACATTCGCGCCCCATATCATCATCCAGAATGAGGATAATATTCGGCTTTCTATTTACTGCGCGATTTTTATGTGCGTTAGCGGTATTGGGTTTAACATTTGATTTAAATCCAAGGACAACTCCTATTGTAGTAATTGAGATTAATAAAATCAAGTATTTTAACCTCATGTTTTTAACCTCAAAATTTAGTGACTTCTGACGTCGAATAAGTACCGGTTTTCCCTTCGGTTCAAACAACTTAGAAAATACTTCCCTGCCTAATTGCGTTAGTGCTTCTTTGTGGAATATATTTTTCTTCTTTTTCATAAAAACAGATAATTTAAGGTTTGCAAATTCAGCAAGCCCTACTTAACAAACTCTATACTGGGTACTTCCATCAATTTCCCCTTTACAAAAACAGCGGCCTGAATGGTCGTTCCGCGAGGTACCACAAAAGGTTTGCCATATTTTTTTGAATTCAAAGCCGGCCGGCTGCCATCTGTGGTATAGTGTATTTCCGGATAGTAAATTTCCGATTGTAAGGCTACCTTGAAACCTGATTTCGTACTATCCTGTATAACGACATCCACTTTGTAGGAGCCCGGGCAGTAGTTGTAACCCAGCGCCTTATAAATCAGGAAGTGTCGGCTGATTCGCCTTTGAAAATCGGGCCAGTTTTTCTCCTTCGCCTGCGTCCAGTCCACTTCGGCGAGGGCAGCCATACGCGGTAAAGCCATGTATTGAACTTGTTTGAAATCGGGTATATACTCGGTCCATACACATCCCTCCGCCCCCAAAATATGCTTTGCTTCTCTGGCATTCAGTTCTGCCGGGACAGGTTCATAAGAATATGCTTTTTTCAGGCTGGTGAAGCCACCGATGGCCAAAGGTTGAAATTTGGGATTGGCTTGATAATGGTCGAAATAACAGTATCCACTGGGTGTCATAATCACATCATGCCCCTGGCGTGCCGCTTCAATACCGCCCTTTATACCACGCCACGACTCTAAGGTGGCATGAGGAGGAAGTCCTCCTTCCAAAATTTCGTCCCAACCAATCAATTTGCGGCCATGAACGTTTAAGAATTTCCCGATACGGCGGATAAACCAGCTTTGTAACCCGTCTTCATCTTTTAAATTGTATTTTTTAATGATTTGCTGACAAAGCTTACTGGATTTCCAACGGTCTTTGGGGACTTCATCACCGCCAATGTGGATATATTTGGAAGGGAACAATTCCATCACTTCCGTCAATACATTTTCCAAAAAACGAAAGGTTTTTTCTTTGGGGCAATAAATATCTTTAGTACCACCCCAGGTGGTTGTTACATGAAAAGGCCCGGGGGTACAAGCCAATTCCGGATAAGCTGCCAATGCAGCCTCCGAATGTCCCGGCATTTCAATCTCCGGAATAATGGTAATATGCCTTTGGGAAGCATAATGAACAATGTCGCGTATTTGTGCTTGCGTATAGAATCCGCCATAGCGTTTTACATCATATCTTACCGGCTTTGTCCCGTAGTGTCCTATAAGTGTTGAGTCGCGCCAGGCTCCTATTTCTGTTAATTTCGGATATTTTTTGATTTCAATCCTCCAGCCTTGGTCATCTGTCAAATGCCAGTGAAAAGTATTAAATTTATACATGGCAAGCATGTCGAGGTACTGCTTTATGGCGGCAGGCGGAAAAAAATGACGGCTCACATCCAAAAGCATGCCCCGGTAAGGAAACCGCGGTGCGTCCTGAATAAAACATTCTGGAATTTCCCACTTTTTTTGATGAACAGAGGCGTAAAAAGAGGGTGGCAGCAACTGCAAAAACGATTGTATCCCGTAAAAAATACCTTTGGAAGTTGGCGCCAGAATGGTAATATTCTTTTTGTCCGCTTTAAGCTGATACTCTTCCGGATTATCAGAAGCTTTTGGGTCCAAACGGAGAATAATGGCATTTTTTGAATTCACATTTTTTGAATGAAAAATAATTTCCGGTTTATAACCGGTGTGCTTCCCGATAATACCTGCCATATATTGCGACTCAAATTTCAATTTATCAGGATTGGAAACCAAAATACGGGTATTTTCATTTAACTCAAAACTGCCCGTCAGAACAGTCAGGTGTTCAGGTTCCGGAATAATACTTACATGTTTGGGCTTTAAGCTTTCTTTGCAGGAGAAAAAAGTAAACGAAAGAAGAAGAAGAAGGAGCAACACTAAATTAGACCTTTGCATATGTGTATGTGTTAAAAATTATAATTCAATTTGTTATTAATCAAATGATGTTTTTTTAATATGAGCTAACAAATGTATAAATTTTTATTTAATTAGCAATACTATTATGAATAATTTATAAAAGTAAAAATATTTTTGATAATAATGAATAAAATAGTTCGACCGTGTTGTACCCGTTTTGGAATAATTGTTTTACAGTGATACTCTTCAATTTTCTTGTTATTTCCGAATATTGTTAAAGACGGAACACTTTGGACGAGAAAGGGCACAGGATCTGATTTATATCTTACCTTCAATAAAAGTTATCACATATCTCTTTGATATCTCGACACAAATATTCTCCAGCCCCTTCCTATGTTCTTAGTTATTACCCATCTTCGGTACTTGAGTGGAAAAACAAAATGGTATAGTAAAAGTATCTTAATTATTATATTGGTGAAGTTTGGAATAAAAAGACACAACCTGATTTGCTAAAACTAAACCCGAGGTTTTAGACCTGAAAAGTATGCCGAGGTTATGGATTTGCCATAATAAACATCATATGAATTTTTTATTTACGTAAATTTTTATAGATATTGTTAAACTTATATAAAAATGTTTTATTATTGTAAATAATTTAATTAAAAAATTATAGATATGAAGTATTTTCTCACAAAATTAACTGTATTATTTGTGCTCTTATTTTTGGTACACTAAAGAAAAAGGAGATCATTATGAAACGTCTTTATATTGTTATTGCAATCGCCCTCATTGTGTGTTTTGCCAATCAGGGCTACGGTCAAAGTCAGGCGAAAGAACAACGCCTGTTCTATTATGTTAACACAGAGTCAGCGTTCAAGAGTCTTAAGAAACACATAGATCAAATAACGGTTGTGTCGCCAAAGGCTTATGATGTTGATAAGAAGGGAATAGTTTGGGGGGGAGTTGACCCACGAGTCATGGACTTAGCGCGCGAACATAACGTAAAAGTTATGCCTTTATTAAAGAATATGGGTTTTAATCAGGCATTGCTTCATAGTCTTCTCAGCGATTCCGCTGCTGTCGGACGCATGGTGAAAACCCTTGTTTACCTCTGTACTCAAAACAAATTTATGGGGATACAGTTCGACTTCGAGGACCTTAATATGAGAGATAAGGATATGTTTACAAGTATGGTCAGAAGGGCAGCCGGAGCATTGCATAAGCATGGTTTTGAACTCAGCCTTGCCATTGTCCATAGAACCGGGGAAACCCCCGGCCCAACGGCCTATACCGCGTGGCTATTTGAAAACTGGCGCGGTGGATATGATTTGAAAAAACTCGCTGACACGGTAGACTTCATCTCTGTTATGACTTATTCCCAACATACAGGAAGAACGACGCCAGGACCAGTCGCTGGACTTCCATGGGTTAAGCAGAACATAAAATACTTTCTAAGGTTCGTGCCTCCCAACAAACTTTCGCTCGGTATTCCTGTGTACTCGAAACTCTGGTACACGGTGATCAATGGTTCTCCGGACATTACCCATCCCAATGTCCATGTTACAGCCAGAAGCGTTGATTACGGCGGCGTAGAAGGATTGATTGATCGTTATAAAGGAAAAGTTATATGGGATGATAATGCTGAGGTTCATTATGCTGTACTGGACAACGGTTGGGTCTATGAATATTTGTGGATTGAAGATGCCCGCAGCTTCAAAGCGAAGCGAAACCTTGTCAAGGAATATAACCTTCGTGGTTTCTCCGTATGGGTTTTGGGTGAGGAAGACCCTAAGATTTGGAAGAACTTTAAGTAAACAGAATTTCACTTTAGAGTATAGGCAGATTCAGATAAATGCGTAAACGAGAAAGGGTACAAGATGCATAGGACGGTTCTTGGGAATATGTTATGGATTATGATTGTCTTATTACTGTGCAACAATCTTACTGCACAGGTCGCTAAGCAAGATAATACTAATTTATCCGGTATCTTGAGTAATACAGAACCTACCGATGTATCAGGGAAATTACTATCGCAATCTGCTAAGAACTCAATTGACAGTCTCCTTAACGCTCAAGTGATGCATGACCATGTTGCGGGAGCCGTGGTTCAGATAGCCAGAAATGGGGTTATTCTTTATAAGAAAGCATACGGCTTTGCCCAGAAATTTGAACTCGTTAACAACCGCATGGTTCGTCTCAATAACCCATATCCGATGACACTCAATAAAGTATTTGATTTAGCATCCCTGACCAAGGTGTTTGCTACAACATTTGGGATAATGCTTCTTGTCGATCAAGGAAAAATTCACCTGGACGATCCTGTTCATTTTTATCTGAAAGAATTCGAAGGTGGAGGAAAAGGTAAAATCACAATCCGCCAACTGCTCAACCATACCTCAGGATTAAACGAGTGGCAGCCCCTTTATTATCATGCTCATAACGAGATGGAAACGTACCACTATATCTGTCAATTGCCCTTGGAATATAAAGTTGGGGAAGGACGGCATTATAGTGATCTTGGATTCCTGATGCTCGGTTACTTGATTGAAAAGGTAAGTGATCAACCTTTAGATGTGTTTTTGTCCAAGGAACTGTATGTACCACTTGGTTTAAAACAAACCACCTTTAACCCGCTGCAACATGGTTTTTCAAAGTCAGAGATAGCGGCAACGTCAAATGGAAATCCATATGAGTATCATATGGTTGCCGATTCAACTTTTGGCTACAATATACATGAAAATGTAAATTCCTTTACCGGGTGGCGGCATTACACGTTGCGTGGTGAGGTCAACGATGGGAATGCCTATTATGCTAACGGCGGCGTAGCCGGACATGCGGGACTATTTTCAACTGTATCTGATTTACAGGTACTGATAAATCTTATGTTGAATAACGGCTCATATAAAGGGAAGGTTCTCATCAATTCAGATGTGGTTAAAAAATTTGTAACTAAAGATAGATTTAAGAACGGATTGGGTTGGGACATGGATTCAAATGTAATTGAATCCCGTGGTACATCTGAAGGGACATACGGACATACCGGTTTCACAGGAACGAGTGTAGTTATCATCCCAAAGTACAACCTGTCGATATTACTCTTAACAAATCGTCAGAACGTTGGGGTTGATAAAGCGGGATATTATTACAACCTGAATCCCGTGAGACAAAAGTTAGTGAATATAATCTTAGAAGATGTTAAGGATTTCTGACAGGCGTAGGTGTTACAGTGCTGCCTGCTGTCAATCAGACAAATAGCAAGAGAGGTCAAATAATATATTGGCTTGAAACTGTTGTATCAACACCTCGTTGAATCGTTGTAACTTATCGTAAATCGACATGTAAATTTTTAATGGTATTTAAACCAATAGCGTCCTAAACGTTTAAAAGGAAAGAAGGAATTTAAGTAACTCACTTATCTTTGAGCTGCTAAACAAAAACCCCTTCTCTCATGACAAATATAACATTGTTTTCACAAAATGCACCCCCACCCTATTATTAGGACTGAATTAGATTACAATTATACAAATTATTTTTATTGATCATATCTTTGCTGTGACTTTTTCATAGCCATAATCAATAAAGTCAGGACTGATAATTTCTTTGACCCTCTGCACAACTACAGAATTTTCAACAAGCGTGCCATCTTTTTTCAAAGTAAACAGTGCTGGCCTTTTCCCCGGCCTTCCCCCAATTAGGCCTGTAGTAATAACCACTACGGCTGAAATCGGCTATTTGTGCTGCTTTTGTTGCTTTCATCCCTTTTTGAATATAACGGTTAACTACTTCTTTGCGCTCTTCCACTGTGCTATCTTTTTTTTAACAACTCGCCTTGGACGGAAAGCTCAAGTTCTTTCACTGCCAGCAGCCTTTTTAACCGCTCGTTTTCTTTTTGGACTTTTTTCAGCTCTCCAACTTCCTTCCTGCCGTAATGCGGAACAAGCCCGTCAGCCCCTTTTTCTTCATACCTTTTCTTCCAGTCGTAATAAGTCGTCGCATAAATACCATGCTTTCGACAACCTTCTACCACGCCTGAAATGTATTGATTATTTATGAACAGAGACTAAGCGTCCGCCCGGAAGAAGTTATACAAGGATAACAAAGAATGGAAAATACCGAAAATATAAATGATTATAAGTGCTATATTAGTGCCATTAGGCCGAGGGGAAGGGATAAAAGTCAGGGGACTGTTTAAAACATGTCTCTTGGCAAATAATGTTGAGCTGGCAATAAACTTCGGGAGGATTTACAGATACTTCATTGATAATAATTTACTTAAAGACATTGAGAATGGCATATCCCCCGCGATAAACATTTTTTTCAGCAAAATTTTTTTCCACAACCATTTTTCAGATTTTTCAACCCAAATCTCAGGGTTTATTCAGAAACGACTAATGAAAATTTTAAATATGAAATTCTCCGGGGCTTCGATTGTTGGTAGCATTTAAACAAAGTTCATAAATTTTTATAATAATTGTCAAACTTATATAAAAATGTTTTATTATTGCTAATAATTTAGTTAAAAAATTATAGATATGAAGTATTTTATCACAAAATCAATTGTATTATTTGCGTTTTTATTTTTGGCGCAGGTCGCAATGGCACAAATAGCTAAAGTGACAGGAAAAGTATCCGATCCTACGGGAGATCCTCTGGTTGGCGTAAGTGTATATATCAATAGTGACAATAACCTGGGTACTACCACCGAAGTTAACGGTACGTTTAGTTTAAAAGTACCCAAAGCAAAAGGGAAAAAACTTGTTTTTTCTTTTATGGGTTTCAGCAGACAAACGGTGGTTCTTACAGGCAATAATCAACATTTGGAAATTAAAATGACTTCGGATCTGATGAATTTAAATGAAGTAGTCGTTACTGGAACGGGAAGTATTGCTACCAAAAAACAGATTGGGGCTTCCATTTCAATGCTGAATAAGAAGCAATTAGGGAACCTGAACAATGCTGTAAGTGTGGGAGCCGCTTTACAAGGGAAAATAGCGGGCGCCTATGTTACCCGAAACTCAGGAAACCCTTCCGGGGGTATATCCATTCGTTTGAGGGGGGCCAGCACATTAACAGGGAGTTCTGATCCACTATATATTGTAGATGGTGTAATTGTGAATAATGAGTCATCGCAACTGATTAATTTAGGAGGATACTCACAAAACAGACTGGTCGATTTAGACCCGGATAACATTGACCATATTGTAATTCTAAAAGGCGCCGCCGCCGCCGCTATTTATGGTTCAAGAGCCAGTAACGGCGTTGTTCTGATTTACACCAAGCGGGGAAAAACCGGGGCACCCAATATCACTTTTTCTACGGGAGTAAATATAAACCAGCTAAGGAAAGCATTCCCTTACAACTCGGCACAGCTAAAATGGAAAAACGGCGTAGCCGTACCTGCAAAAAGATATAATTATCAAGACAAAATTTTTCATACGGCTTTTGGCTATCACAACTCTGTCAATATTTCCGGAGGTACCAAAAACACGAAGTATTACCTGTCTGCCTCTCAACTTAAGAATGGAGGTATTGTAAGAAATACCGCTTTTGGCCGGAAAAATTTTAATCTGCGTATTGATCAGGTTTTGTCAAAGTGGGCCAAAGTTTCCGTAGGGTCCATCATGTCATATAATAAAAGTAATGATATGCCCAACGGTAAAAACTATGGCCCTCTGGTGAGTTTATTGTTTGCAGACAATACCATAAACCCCGCTCCCAATAAATATGGAAAATATCCCAATATTGGCTGGATGGCCAATCCGTATGAAGCCATTAATCGAATAGAAGCCACCACCACCAATCGTCGGAACGTAAATGATATTCAGTTTCATTTAACCCCAATGAAAGGTTTACGAGTAAACTATGTTTTAGGGTATGATTACTCGTACTCGGTCGGTTTGTTGTTTATTCCCAAAGGATTTAACACTGTGCCGGATGGAAGATCTCAAAAGAACACATTAAGTACCACCATGATTAACAGTGATTTAAACATAAGTTACAAATTTAATCTGAATGAATTTATTTCACTGACAACCGGCATCGGGAACAGTTATCAATATGAGGAGAACAATGTTTTCGGAGTGACCAATGACAAGGTCGGAGCCATGGATAATGTAATTATAACCGATCCATCTTCAGCTGTGTCTGGAAGAGATTACCGGTCAAAAGCTTCTTATTGGGGTAATTATATTCAGGAAAGTTTTAGTTTTAAAAACAAAATCTTTTTAACTGCAGCAGCACGTGTTGACGGAGCTTCTACTTTTGGAGAGAATGAAAGAAACCAGTTATATGGTAAATTTAGCGGGTCATATTCTATTTCAGATGAAAATTATTGGAAAAACATTTTTGGTACGCTTTTCGACTATTTCAGAGTGCGGGCTGCCTGGGGACAATCAGGTAACCTGACAGCTTTGGAACCATTTCAGATCTACACTAATTATAACACGTTGAACTACATGGGAGATATAGGTTTTGTACCTTCTACTATGCAGGGCAACCCTAATCTGAAACCCGAAAGACAAGTTGAATATGAATCTGGATTTGATTTCTCCATGTTTAAAAACAGGCTCGGGGGAGAATTTACATACTATCATCAAAGTATTACTGATTTATTAGTTAACCGGCCGTTGTCTCCATCCACGGGATATGCCAGTCAATTTACTAATGTCGGTACAATGCAAAACAAAGGAATTGAAATACTGATTCGGGGTATACCCATACAAAAATCAAATTTTTCCTGGGAGGTTTCCGGTACATATAGCCGAAACAACAACAGAACACCTTTTATTGAGGGAGGCAAAGTTAGTTTAGGTATGTTTGGAACATCGGTCGCCATATCGGGACAACCATTAGGCGTCTTTTATGGTACGTATTTTGCCAGCAAGTCTGACGGAAGTTTACTGTTGGATTCAAAAGGATTTGTTCAGAAAGCAAAAGGGCATTATAAATACGTAAAAAACACATATGGTCAGTCTATGCCTGTGCCTGTTCAGGATTACGGGCCCAACGGTCAGCCTACCGGTACTACTCTGCGTAAGGTAATTGGAGATCCAAACCCCAAGTTTATCGCTTCAGTTATCAACACCTTAAATTACAAACGTTTTAGTTTAAGGGTTCAGCTTGATGTGGTTCATGGTAACCAGGTAATGAACTGGAACAAAAGAATGGGGTATTTATTTCCGGGCGGAGAGCCTCAGGGCCTTGAGTTAACCGGTCAAATTCCAAAAGGATCTTCCCGTCCTAACTTCTTTATTTTCCAATCTTTTATTGAAGACGGATCTTACGTTAAAATACGGGACGTTTACTTGTCCTATGATTTAAGAATAAAAAACACCAAAAGCTTTTTAAAATCGATCAGATTTTCACTTGATGGGTCTAATTTGTTATCATTTGACCATTATTCAGGTCCCGACCCAGAAGTAAATACCGATGGACAGTCGAATGGTGTACGCGGACAGGATATGGCTAATGTACCAATTCCAAGGTCTTTCAGGTTCGGGATGTCTTTCAGGTTTAGATAAAAGAAAAAGCTATTAAAATTCTATGCTATTTTTATGCAGATAAAAAATATATAAAGATGAAAACAACAAATAAAATTTTTATTACTATTCTTATTGCAACGTTGTTATTTAGTTGCAAAAAAGATTTCGTCAATGTGAATCAACCTACCCAAACTCAGGTTTTGACAACAAAAGCAGGTCTGCTAGGGCTTGCAGTTGGTCTCAGATCTCATTTTTCTTCATCAACATATTATTTTGTTGTTGAGGTTCCGGGGTTATCAACCCGGGAAATGGGAGATATAAGTACTTATGTTACACCTGCAGAATTAGTTCTGGGAGGTACACCATTGTCTGACGATAATACCGGAATTAGCGGTTTGTGGGCGAATTTGCTGCGCGACAAAGGAATGGCAGAAAACATTTTGGCGAATGTGGATGCCGTTACAATGGATCCGGGAACAAAATCGGGTCTTACAGCTTATGCTAAAATGTTTAAAGCCATTACATTAGGATACCTGGCCCAAAGTTTTGAAAAAGTTCCCATTGATAATCAGCTGGATGGAAAGGCGAAATTTAACAGCCGCAAGGAAGTGTTAGCCGCGTGTATTTCCTTACTTAAAAGTGCGAAGGCTGGCATTGCTGCACAGCCCGTCTCTGCAGAATTTACCAACTTATTCCCAAATCTTGATTTGCCGAATATGATCAATGCTTTTTTAGCAAGATATAATTTATTTGCAGGAAACTATGCTGCAGCAATAACTGCAGCAGACGCTGTTGATCTAACGTCGAAGTCAGTTTGGGAATATGATGGTACCACCTTTAAAAATCCGGTTTACATGTTTGCCGTTTATAACAATCCGGATACAAAACCGCAGGCCAACTTTGGCTTAACAGGAAAATATATTCCGGCGAAAGGTGATGGGAGAGTTGCTTTTTATCTTGATTCTTCAAAGCCAATTATTGAACCCTCAGGTGTGGGTGGACATACTGTTGTAGATTTGCTTGGATTTTTTGATACCGAGAGTAAATCAATTCCTGTTTATTTGCCAGGTGAGATGTTATTAATAAAGGCAGAGGCATATGCCCAATTGGGAGATTTAGACAAAGCCGTACAATTTATAAATGCTGTACGTGAAAAAACCAATGATGTTTTTGGTGTAGATGCCGGGTTAGGCCCATGGACAGGAGATGCTACGAATAAAGCAGATATTATTGATGAAATTTTCAAACAACGATCTATTGAATTGTTTATGAGCGGTATGCGCTTAGAAGATTCCAGAAGAATCCATCCTAATTTAATTCCTCCTGCAGCAGGTTCGTATTTTAATGAAAGAAACCGGAATTTTTATCCTTATCCTTTTGATGAACGTACCAATAACCCTAACACACCACCCAATCCAAACATTTAAATAATTCTGCTGGGTTTTGTGTGTTCAATAACAGATAAAATTGCTTATCTGTTCGATTAGGTCGGATTGTTAAGATTGCTGGAATTGTTCGAGGTAGGAGAATGACTTCTGTTTTTCATATGAATATCCAATGAATTCAAAAAGGAATACCGAAAGTCTTTCAAAATATTATCAGTTAGAAAAAATACGTGTTAAGGACTTATCAGAGGGCATAAATGCAGAAGATGCCCTCGTTCCTTTGGCTGTAAAAGAGAAAATTCCCAAAATTAAAAAATTAGTTCTTGCCATTGCAGAGCAGATAAATAAAGGGGGGCATTTGTTTTATCCGGGAGTTGGTACGAGTGGCCGTCTCAGTATTTTGGATGCTTCAGCTCCCCACTTTCGGGGTTTCTTACGATCTGGTTATTGGACTGATTGCAGGCAGAGATGCAGCTATACGTAAGATCGTTGTATCAGCCGAAGACGATCCTGAATAGATATGGAAGGCTATAGCTCCGTAAAACCTACTTCAGGGATGTCGTTATCGAAATAGCTACCTCAGGGAGAATCCCTTATCGTGGTAGTCAGAACAGCCAGACAAACTAAAAAAGCAACTATTGTTATTGGTCTGAGCCGAATTATTGGCGGACTGATTTCGTCTTTTGCTGAAGGTTAAGTAAAGAAGAGAATTTCTTAAAGTTGGTATTTATTGGAAGCATAACAACCGATTCCGGGCATAAATTTTTAGTATGACACCAAAAATTATCTTTTTTGCTTTTATTATTTATACCTCCCTGATTTTTTTCGTGGCTTGGCTTACCTCGCGCAAAGCGGATAATCAGAGTTTTTTTATTGGGAACAGGAAGTCCCCATGGTTTGTGGTAGCCTATGGTATGATTGGTGCTTCCCTGTCCGGGGTTACTTTTATTTCAGTCCCCGGCTGGGTAGGAACTACCCATTTCACCTATTTTGTTATCGTGCTGGGATATGTGGCAGGATATGCAGTGGTTAGTTCGGTCTTGTTGCCCGTCTATTATAAATTGAATTTGACTTCCATATATACTTATCTGGGAGTGCGTTTGGGGCGATCATCCTATAAAACGGGTTCTGCTTTCTTCCTTATTTCCAGGATTATCGGGGCCTCCTTCAGGATGTTTCTCGTTGTAGAGGTTCTACAAATTTTCGTGTTTAATCATTATGGGATACCATTTTGGGTAACCGTGGTTTTATTTCTTGTTTTAATTCAACTTTATACTTTAAAAGGGGGAATTAAAACCATTGTTTGGACGGATACTTTACAAACAACTTTCATGCTTTTGTCAGTAATAGTTACTGTTTGGATAGTGATTTCCACCATGAACACAACATTGAGCGATATGTGGAACAGGGTTTGGTCAACTGATTATTCTCAAATCTTTGTCACAAATGTTAAAAGCTCTAAGTATTTCATTAAGCTGTTTTTAAGCGGAATGTTTATTACCATTGCCATGACCGGGCTTGACCAGGATATGATGCAAAAAAATCTGAGTTGTCATAATATTAAAGATTCCCAAAAAAATATGATAACGCTTAGTTTGATTCTGGTTCCTATAAACCTTATCTTCCTTTTTCTTGGTGCGGTTTTGTATCTGTTTGCTGCACATATTAATATGGGTACTCCGGAACTTACTGATCAATTGTTTCCTGATATTGCTTTACATCATCTCGGTATTGCCGGTGGGGTCATTTTCTTTATTGGATTAATTTCGGCGGCTTATTCCAGTGCCGATAGTGCACTAACCGCTTTAACTACCTCACTAACGATTGATATACTGGAATTAGACAAGAAGTATAAAGGGAATGAAAAAAAATTGAAAAAAAACAGGCAAAAGCTACATTTTTTAATGATGCTAATCATTATCTGTGTTATTCTTATTTTTAAAATGATTAATAATCAGGCAATTATTGCTAAGTTGTTCACTTTTGCAGGATATACTTACGGGCCTTTACTGGGATTATTTAGTTTTGGGCTTTTTACAAAATATGCAGTAAAAGATAAATGGGTTCCTTTGGTAGCTGTTTCTTCCCCCTTCGTTGCTTATTTTTTAAGCCAGGGGATGATGTTTGTATTTAGCGGTTACAAAACGGGGTTTGAGATTTTAATTATAAATGGGCTGATTTCATTTATAGGGTTATTAATTATTAGGAAAAAACAGGTATTATAAAAATGTAATGAGGGGTCTGGGGTTCGACAAGCCATTGTCTGGAAACGATACGCTCCGTACCAATATCCAGCAGACTAATTATAATGCCATCATTAAAGACAAGGGTGCTTTACAAGACTCATCTCCTGCCCCGGCTATTCGTCAATGCACCCTTCACAACCCTCATTTACAGCATAATGCGAATCACGGGCTAAAATACTAGACAAATAAAGGCAGATACTCTTTCATGGCGGGTTATTTTCTTAAACTTTGGTTTTGCGCATCAAAATAGAGGGCTGCTGCGCCCAGAACAGCAATGTCTTCCTGCTCCGAAGCAACAACTTTCAATTTATTGATGGCATGTTTATATGGAAACGTTTTTATCTTATCCCACATGCTTTTTTCAAAATAGGGAAATGCTTTTGAAAGCGGTCCGCCAATGACAATAATTTCAGGGTCAACAGCAAAGAGGATGGTTTTTATCAGGCTTCCCAGGGTGTTTCCGTACTGCTCGAAAATGGCAAGGGCAATTTTGTCTTTTTTGTTGGCCCGTTTCAGAAAAGTTGTTACCGAAACGCCATATTTATAAACGAAAAAGGCATCATTTAAATAATATTCATAATTGGAATCGCGAAAGGGAATTTCCCCGAATTCACCAGCGCCGCAATTGGTTCCCGAATAAAGGTGCCCTTTGAAAATGACACCCGCACCTACGCCGGCACCGAGAATCAGCCCTACACTGTTGACATAATCGGCGGTTTTTCCGAAATAGGCCTCACCAATAGCAAAACAGTTAGCGTCGTTGTTCACGTAAACTTTAAGTCCGAAATGACTCTCAAGAATTTCTCTGATATGCACCTCGCGCCAGGAGGGGATATTCTGGACATGATAGACAATGCCTTTTTCCACATCGACCAGGCTGGGAACACCAATGCCGATGCCGGCCACTTCGTTATCCTTTACCTCGCGAATTATGTTAAAAACTTCGGCCAGTATTTCATCTTCCGGGGCTTTGTTGTTAATTTTCCGGGTGATACTTTTTTTGACACGACCATCTTTTACCTTACCGGCTACCAGTGTTTTACCACCAAACGAAATTCCTATTAACGCATTTTCCATAACAATATTTTTTAGTCATTATCCATCACCTGCTTTCCAAAAGCACACTGTTTTGTTCTGTCCAAATATAGTGAAGCTGCTCCAAGAACAGCAATATTTTCCACGTTAGAGAAAATTACATCAAAATCGTGCATGGCTTTCGGAAACGGAAAATCGAGCAGAACTTTCCACATGTCGATTTTAAAGAACTCGCAGGATTGTGCTACCGAACCGCCCACAATCACCTTTTTTGGATCCACGGCCAGCTTGATTGTTTTTATGGCATTGGCCAGATGCACCCCGAACTCTTCAAAAGCTTTTAATGCAAATTTATCGCCCTCTTTAGCTGCCACAGCCATCACTTCTCCTTTGAGTCCGTATTTTTTAACAAAAAACTTGCCGCTGCAATAATCTTCGTAAATGCTGGCGAGATACGGAATATTACCAAACTCTCCAGAGCCACAATGAGCATCCGGAAGCAAAAACCCGTCTTTAATGATGCCGCTCCCCATGCCGGTGCCCAGCGTCAGTCCCACAAAATCATCCTCTCCTTTACCGCTGCCGAACCGCGATTCACCAAGCGCAAAACAGTTGGCATCATTATCAATATAAACAGGTACTTTAAACCGCTCTTCAAAAATAGTTTTCAAATGAACCTCTTTCCACGACGGAATATTCTGCACGTCGTTTATAATACCTTCTTCACGGTCAACCAGCCCGGGAATACCGATGCCGATGCTCAGCACTTCCTCGTCAAACAGGTGATCCGCAACATTAACGATAACATCGATAATATCCCATGGATTCTCGCTTAACGCCGGAATAAGCTTATAAACCACCTCACTCAGCTGGTTATTATTCATCCTGCCGGCAGCCACTTTTGTACCACCGAGGTCTATGCCTATCAAGCCGTTGCCTGTAAAAATCATTATCCTTTAAATATTTCTTTAATATTCACTACTTTATTGCTAATAATAGGTCTGGCCCAAAAACTGATGCTCAGAATGTAGCCCAGCGTAATAAACAGGAACATCATTCCCGTTTTTAATGAAGTCAGGTCACTGATGCTGCCGATCAACAGTTGCACCACTGCACCACCCGCAATGCCTGTCATCAAGATTCCGGCGAACGAACCGTGGTGCTTCGATACGGAATTCAATCCCAGAGAAACAATGACCGGATACATCACCGAAAGGAAAAATCCGGAAACGGGAAATGCCCATAACGAAAGTTCACCTCCGGCAAACAGCCCAATGCCAAGACTTATCATGGCAAAAATGGTAAACCACCGCAGCACGATTTTGCTGTCGAGAAGTTTTAAAAGAATCAGTCCCAGCACACCGCCAACAGTCATCAGTCCCCAGAAATAGGAAACCGCATTGGCACCAACAGTTTCGGGATTAAAACCGTGATAGTTACTCAGAAATTTTGACATCCAATAGGAAATCCCCTGTTCCGTTCCCACATAAGTAAAAATGCCGAGAAAATAGAGGATAACATATTTGTTTTTAAAGAGTTCAGCATAGCTTTCTTTGGAACCTACTTTTTCGTCTTCCTTCAATTCTACTTTGGGAAACTTCACAAAAGCAATCACCAAAATCATTAAAATGCTGACCAGTGCAAAAACCCAGTACACCGAAACCCACGAAAGGGTGTGCGGCACCAAATCGCTCATCAATCCAATGAAAGGCCTGTTTGTATTTTCTTTGTCGATGTTGGTAACAAGATAGGAATACATTTGCGGGCTGACGAAGGAAGCCAGGCCGAAAATAAGCTGCGCCAACACCGAGTTAAAAGCGTAATGTTCTTCGCCGCCGGCTACCCGCAACATCGGATTAATAACAACCTGTAACGCAGCCATTCCTGTTCCGATGATAAACAGCGAAATAACAAACACATCAAATTTCGGAAAAAGTGCAAAAACTAACGCGCCGGCAAAGGCTAATAAAAAGGCCAGCATCATCATCCGCTTTTCGCCCCATTTTTCCAGTAAAACTCCTGAAGGAATCGACATAACACCGTAGGCGATAAAAAAGGCAAAAGGCAGAAATCCGGCCATGGTTTCCGTCAGGTTGTACCCGGCAGAAACATTGGGGTTGAGTGCCCCCAGAATGTTTGTCAAAAATGAGATAACAAAAAAAGTAACTAATATGAGTACTACTATGGCATAATTCCGTTTCATTTTACAACTTCTTTAAATTATATCCGCTTACAATAAGTTGCGGTTTCCTGTTTTCCAGATATCTGTTCTTGATGGTGGCTGTCAGTACGCGGGTTTCGCCCGGCAACAGCGACACATAATTATCTGACCACAGCACCGGAAGGATGATGTTTCCGGTTTTTTCATCCCGGATAGCTGGATGTACAAAAAAGGCAATGTAACGGCTGTTGTTAATGAGGGTAACCCTGAATTCCGTTGTTTTCCTGTTTTGCTCTTGCTTTATGGCAGTGCCGAGTTCGACCCTTGGCATATGATTCAGTGCCGTAAAATCGGCATACTGGCTGGCTGGTGTGTGGAAATTCCAATGAGGGACTTTGGATTTGTAATCCAGTTCGTCAGGTTTGGCCGAAAGCCAGTAAAAATTGTTGTCAATTTCTTTTCCATTTTCATTAATCAGTCTCAGGTCGAGGAAGTAAACCGTTGTTCCCCAGTTCTTTTTCGGCAGGATGAAGACTTCGCGGCTGCTGTTAGCTTTCAAATCAACAGTTATTTCTTTTTCAAATTTCAATGCGGAGCTATCATTGTACACCCTGATTTTTAGTGTACAGTTATTTTCATCGTTCAATTTGTCATTGACTACAAAAAGCGAATGACGGGCATAATCATAAATAACATGATAGGGCTGAGAAGCTTTCTTTGCACCGTAATAAGCCCCGTTGGGCATTAGGTAATAGTCGTAAAGCTGCCAGTACATATTAGGCCATGCCGAGTTAAGCATCCACTGGATAACACCGGTAGCTTTGTAGCGATTAGCAGAAAAGGCTTCAAACATAGGCCGCATCAGTTCGTAATTCAGCAATTGTGCCTTTTGGGCATATGCTTCCGCTGAGGTGGCTTTACCATAACGTGCTTCCAGAGCTTTGGTGTAACGGACCAGCGTTCTAAACGCATGGATTCCGTGTGCACAATGGTAATTCCATATGGAGTCGATGGGCCAAAGGTGATTTTTGGAGATCATTTTTTTGATACTTCCTAATGGAGGCACCTGTGCTCCGGGACCGGTTTCGGTGTTAAAACCAAAAGCACCGCCGTAAAGTGTATCTGAAAACCAATACACCGGCGGCTCATAAGCATATGGGCCACGCATTTTTACACCGGTAGGGCCGGCCAGTGAAGTCCATTCTCTGGCAGAGGCCAGATAAACTCTCGTAGAGTCAAATTCAGACAGAATGTTCAGATATTTCTTTTCCAGAGCCGGCTTGGGAATTTTGTCGCTACCGCCTAACCAGGTAAAAATGGAGGGATGATTTCTCAACCACACGATTTGATCCTGCCAGGCATGACTCATCATATCTATGTCCGAAGATGATATAATACCACCGTATTTTTTATCGCATACTTTTCCAAGCTGATCTTTCCACTCCCATTGGGCACTCCAGCCTACCATAATCATAATTCCCATCTTGTCACAAAGGTTGTAAATTGTCTGGCTGTTTCCCCAGAAACCTTCGAGACGAATGGTGTTCAAGCCTATGTTTCTAACATACTCGAGCTGGTTTTCAACACTTTCATGATTGTCGTCCAACAGCAGTCTGTCTGTCCAGCCACCGCCACGGATCAATATCTTTTTGCCATTGATTTTAAATCCCCGGAAACCTTCTTTGGTAAAATATGAAGAGACAGTTCTTATACCGAAAGCGACAACCTTTTTATCAAAGATTTTTTTATAATGTCGAAAGACAAAACCGGCACGATATAAATAAGGAGTACCCAAAGTATACGGCCACCAAAGTTGGGGATGGCCAATCTTCAGTTGGGGGAAATCTTTAGGTGTAAAGATTACTTTTTTTCTTTCGCCCGGTGCCAGAAAAACCGGTTTTGATAGTTCGTTTCCATTAAATTTTAAAATCACTTCCCCCGACTGGTTTATTTTCTGATAATTGATAACCTCCACAGAAGCGGTCAGTTCGGCTTGTGAGAAGTCTTTTGTTAACTCACTTACCACAAACGGATTACTTACTCCGACGCCGTTGTTTGTCTCCAAAAATACAGGACGAAAAATACCCATATTACCATCCGGAGATGGCGGATTCCAGTCAACAAATCCAATGGAAAAATCACCGGCCTTTTTGGGAAATACTTCTACAGCTAAAACATTCTTTCCATTTTTAATAGCATGGGATATGTTAAATTGATACTGTAGAAAAGCATTTTTTATCTGTGTGGTATCGGCAATTTTCTTTCCGTTGAGCCAGATATTGGCCTTGTAATTAATTCCTTCAAAGCGCAACAGAACTGTTTGCTGCGAAAAATTGCCCGAAAATTCAGTACGATACCACCAGGCTGCACGGAACGGTGCTTTAGAAATCTTCTCAAGATTGTTGTTCAGAAAAATATTTTTATACACACCATTTTGAACCAGCGCATGGAGCACGGTAGAAGGAATCTCTGCCGGATACCAGCCGGTGAAGTTAAATCCGATGGAACTGATGGCCGCACCGTTTGCTGAGACAGAATCAGAACTGCAAATGACCCAGGCGTTGGCTAATTGATGTTTTCCCGTGGCTGTTTGCTGTGCAAATGTCTTAAAGGCTGCTGATACCACAAGAAAAGCCAGTAGAAACAGCGGTGGTAAGAAACGAAAACGACTCATGGGTTATACTTTAATTTAACAGAATAATTTATTCTTTTTCAATTTGACGAGTAAAATAATCAATGTTTAAAATATTATGCAATTATTTGTACAAATATATTAAAATTATTTATTCTTATATGCATTGATTTATATTACTTTAACGAAACATAGCTAAGTGATTGTTTTTAAAAAATCAGAATGAAATATAAAAATTTGTGTAAAAATTTGCACAACAAAACTCATTGCAGCAAACCGGCAAGATGTCTCAATGAAAATATTGTTAACAGCTCCGGGATGCAGAGAATTATCAGGAATGAAAAGATCATTAATAGATGACTGATTTCTTTTCAGCTTCAAGCGGGCAATTTTATTTCATTCGGATAGCCGAACCCTTTAATATAAAATTAACCGGCTTGACAGCTGTTTTCCGTTCATTGTCAATGTTCTGAATTTGTCTAATTAGCATCTCAGCCGCCTCATATCCCATTTCATAAGCAGGAAATCTTAGCAAGGACAAGTTACGGGTCATGTTTAAAAAATGATTGGTTCCTATCACAATTAGCATAAAATCGTCGGGAACTTTCATGTCCAGTTTTTCAGCAATCTTTAAAGTTTCCATAGCTGCCAGTGTCCCTTTAACCAGAAGTGCTTGTGGTCTGTCTTTAGCAGTAAGCAGATGCCTGATTTCCTCGGCAAACAAATCCCATCGCCTGTTAGCAAACATAACGGAGGAAGAGATGCTTTCTTTCATTCCCAAAGTATCTAATGCCATTTCAAAAGAAGACTCAATTTGAAAATCTTCAGGCCTATTATCGTTATCAAGTATTAAAGCAACACGATTTACGTCTAATGTTTTAAAGTACTTAACAATCTTAAACATACCCTGAAACATATCAGGCAAAACAGAGCTGATTCCCATCTCAGAATCAGGTTCAAAAACTGTTACCAAAGGCATTGAGTCACTTTGAATCACCGAATAAAAATCTTCCGGAAGGTTTCGATCAGAAATAATATGAATAATCCCACTAATGCCAAATTTTTTGTAATTGTTAAAGAATGAATTCACATTGTCATCGCTTCCCTGAGTATCAACAACAAAAGTATGATACTTGTTTTCATTCATAAAATTGGTAATGCCCGAAACGGTTTCAATGTACGAATTATCCTTTAAGGAAGGAACAAAAACAACAACCGCCTCTGCCTTTTCAGGAAACATCAACTCAGGAATACCCGGATGATATCCCAACCGTGAAGCCGCTACCTTAACCTTTTCTTTTGTTCCATCACTAATATGCGGATTACCGTTTAAAGCCCTGGAAACAGTAGAAGCCGAAACATTTAAAACCTTCGCAATATCCTGAATACCAATTTTCTTTTTTTTCTTTTCTGCTTTCAATATCCTTCCTCCAAATTTATTTTTTTACAAAATTAATCAAAACCTGCAATATGAAATTCCGGGTTTCACAAGTCTTTTTAAAACGATTTTACAAATTTCTTTAACCCTACCCCCTCTCTCACTACGTTACCGATTTCACCTTTAAGACAACCCGAAACGACCAACCCGAAACAGAAAGGAACATACATTCTTCTTTTTATTTATCAACAATAACCAGACTAATCTTATCAATTTTTTATAAAAAACTAAACCTTTAACAAATTTTTTAACAAAGTCTTGATTTTTTTATACCAAGACGCTTTTGGATATTGTAAATATTTGTATTTTTAGCGAAAAAATGGCAAGGATAAAATTATCAAACGAGCAGTTGTCAGAACTCGACAATACGGAAAAACAGTTAAAGCAACCACAATTGATTAAGAGGGTGCAAAGTATCAAGCTCCGGAACAAAGGAATGACTAATATTGAGATAGGTAAATTTCTGTTGTTCTCGGATCAGACAATCAGCAATTGGGTCCAGGTTTATAAGGCCAAAGGGTTACAAACCTTACTTCAATGGAACTACAAAGGCAAAATATCAATACTGACAGTTAGGCAGCAAGAAGAGCTGCAAAAGAGAAATTCAGAGAAACCCTTTGAAAAGGCAGCTGAGGCTCAAGATTATATAAAACAGCACTTTGGAATTGAATTTCATTTGCACTGGGTTCAAAAACTCATGAAAAAGAACTTCACTTTACACACAGGAAAGCCCCATTAACAGGTATGAATAAGAAAAACGGTCATACGATGTCTGAAGAGAGGATAATCCTCTTTTATTTTTTAACCCTTTAACCATAACGTTCTTACCACCACACTCCAAAAGCCTGGATTTGATTGAAAGGCCGTAAAGTTTCCACAGAAAATATCGAAAAACATGCCCTTATTATAACTGTTGATTTCAGGCCTTGGATTGATCAGGTCTGTACTATCCGCGGTAACAAAAATGGAATACTTAAAACAAATTACAAATTTTAAAAGAGGCGTAATATAATAAATTTTTATATATATTTGCATTCATAAACTAAAAAAATGTCATTATTCCAAGCAGACGGATTTATTGAGAAGCTCACAAGGGTTGAGCTAAAAAAACATTTCCAAAAGAAGAAAATCGTAAAGACTTTATATTTACACGGGCCACTTACCATAGCAGAAATAATGAAAGGTCTTGATATAAGCACCCCCACCCTGCAAAACCTGATTGATGAATTACGTAAAGAGGAAATTATCCATATATTGGGATCTGGTTCTTCCAAAGGCGGACGCCGCCCTAATCTATACGGGCTCCGGAAAGATGCGCTTTATATACTATCCATTAATATAGGCAATTATGTAACACGCATGACGCTGTTCGACAGCAACAACAAAAAGGTTACAAACATCAGGGAGCTTCCTTTGGAGCTAAAAAATGACATCTCCATCATAAACCGGATTTATGAATTTGCCCTTGACATGATAAAGGAATCAGGTGTGGAAGAAAGCCGGATTCTTGGCGTGGGAATCGACATGCCGGGACTGGTTGAATCGGAAAAAGGAATTAATCATACTATTCTGAATTTTGACAGGCCTTTACGCGAACTTTTTGCAGAAAAGTTTAACAAGCCCATTGTTATTGAAAACGACACACAATCCAAAGCACAGGCAGAATTTCGTTTTGGCAAAGCCATTGGTCAACAAAATGTTTTGGTTCTTCATATTGGTTGGGGAATTGGTTTAGGAATGATTTTAAACGGAAAACCATATAAAGGAGCCCGTGGTTTTTCCGGTGAATTTGCACATATCCCCATGACCGATGAAAGAGGCTATTTGTGTAATTGTGGAAAACGTGGTTGTCTGGAAACGGTAACTTCGGGAGCAGCCCTGACACGAATAGCTACGGAAGCCATTGAAAAAGGGGAGATGACGCTTATCAAAGAGATGGCACACAATAAAATTGAAAATATCACTCCTGATTTGATTCTGAAAGCAGCCCAAAAAGATGATCAGTTTGCCATAAGCATTATTTCAAAAATAGGATTCGATTTGGGAAAAGGTATTGCTTCCCTGGTCCAAATTCTAAATCCTGAAATGATTATCCTTGGCGGACCTCTGGCCAAAGCAGGTTCATACCTTACCACCTCCATTGAACAGGCATTACAACAATACACTTTTGCCATTATTAGAGAAGGAATGGTGCTGACTACCAGTGAGCTGGGAAATAATGCCGACCTGCTGGGCAATGTTATCAATGTAATGGAGAGTTTGTTTGAAAATTAATGTCTGTTAAATAATTTTATGTTTAACCTAAGATGCTCATTGTATGAGATTACACTACTGTTACTCTTTTGGGGAGGGAGCAGCTCATTGCTCAGCGAATGAACACATCGGTTGATTTTAGAAAAGAAAGTAATTAAAACAACACCAATAAACAGGAGCCTTAAATTATGAATACAGATATCTTTTCACGGGTTGAAGCCCAATTTTTATCAAAACAGGATATCGCTCCCGAAAATTCAAAAATCCCTTATCTGCTGGTGGACAATTTTCCTCATCTCGGAATGATTACCGCCTTGCGATTTTTGGAATGGGTGCAGGAAAATCCTAAAGGGGTTATTAGTTTGCCTACCGGTAAGACACCTGAATATTTTATCAAGTGGACTGATTTTTTGCTACAAAACTGGGGTAATGAAAAAGGTAGGAAAATTTTGGATGAATATGGCTTACAACATAAGCATAAACCCGATTTGAAAAATCTTCACTTTGTCCAGATTGATGAGTTCTTCCCTATTAACCCCCTGCAAAAAAACAGCTTCTACAATTATGTAAATAAATTCTATATCAAAGGGTTCGGATTAAATCCGAAAAACGCACTTCTTATCAATGCTAATGAAATTCAGTTACACAACAACAGAACTTACAGGGAGATCTTTCCTGATCTGAAAGTGGATCTCAGCCTCCGTTACCGCGAAGCCAAGACCAACCAGGAACGCTGCCAGAAAGAATCTATTTTTATGATTGATGACTGGTGTGCAGAATATGAACAGAAAATTCGTGAGAAAGGCGGTATCGGCTTTTTTCTTGGCGGAATAGGCCCTGATGGCCACATTGCATTTAACATCAAAGGCTCCGACCATTTCTCCACCACGCGGTTAATGAAAACAAACTTTGAAACCCAGGCTGTTGCAGCCGGAGATTTGGGTGGTATTGAAATTTCCAGAAACCGGCTGGTTATAACCATTGGCTTGAAGACAATTACTTATAACCCGGAAGGGGTAGTTATTATATTTGCTGCCGGTGAAGCAAAAGCCGAAGTGGTTAAAAACGCATTGGAAAATGAACCTTCGAACCAATATCCGGCCACGGCACTTCAAAAAATGAAAAACAGCCGGTTTTATCTAACCCGCGGAGCGGCAGTTAAACTTAAAGATAATATTGAAAATTATTATTCGGGGGAATGGAACAAAGAAAAAACGCAAAGAGCTGTTCTTGATTTGGTGAAAAAACTGGATAAGTATGGGCATCATCTTACGCTGAACGATTTAAAAAACGACCCTTATTGCAGCAGGATCCCGAATCTGAGTAAAGATATTGTTCAGGAAGTGATATCGGATATCAAAAACAAAATTGATTTGGGTATGCAAAAAGAGCATAACCAACGGTTTTATCATACCGGTCCGCACCACGATGATATCATTCTGGGATTATTGCCTTACGTTTCACATCAGCTGCGTGAAGCTTCCAACACTTTTGATTTTACTATCCTTACCTCCGGTTTTACAGCAGTAACTAATCTCTTTATTTTAAATACGCTTAAAGATATTCTTTACTTTCTGGGTAAAGATGAGATACAGATGGTTCACTACCCCGATTTTTATAAAACGGGTTACAAATACAAGTGGGACAAAGATGTAAATCATTACCTGGGCAAAGTAGCATCAGGAGAACCCATTGAGCGCCGCCGTGGACTTAGTCACCGGCTGGTACGCGCTTTAGTAGAAATTTATCAGTTGAAAAATACAAAGCAACTCAAAAAACAAATTAATAAAAATATTGAAGTTCTTGAAAATTCGTATGACGGAGAAAAAAACACGCCGGATATTCAGAAGCTGAAGGGGATGCTGCGTGAATTTGAAGAGGAACTTGTATGGGCACACTTTGGTGTACGCGTAAAAAATGTGCATCACCTCCGTTTGGGTTTTTACACAGGCGATATTTTTACCGAACAGCCCGAACATTCACGTGACGTAATCCCCATTTTGGATCAACTGAAAGAGATTAAACCTACGGTAATCAGCCTGGCTTTCGATCCGGAAGGCAGTGGCCCCGATACACATTACAAAGTGTTACAAGCCATTGCCGAGGCGGTCAGACTTTGGCAAAAGGAGGAAGACCTGAGTCATCTGCGCATCATTGGCTACCGCAATGTCTGGTATCGCTTCCACCCTGCCGAAGCTGATGTAATCGTTCCGGTGTCCTTGAATTCGCTGGCCATCCTGGACGAGGCTTTCACCGATTGCTACCTGAGCCAGGTAAATGCCTCATTCCCAAGTTATATGTATGATGGAAAATTTAGCACACTGTCACAACAAATATGGATTGAACAAAAGAAACATATTGAGCTGCTACTTGGAAAGAATTTCTTTTACGAAAATCTTTCGCCACAACTTCGGGCGGCCCACGGGTTGTTGTTTTTCAAAAGCATGGATGTGGACACTTTCCTAAAACAAGCCAGAGAGCTGGAGAAATCAATGGAAGGAATTTAAAAAAAGCGACAAAATATAAAATATGAAAAAAAAGAGCGAGCAGGGTTGCCCCAGAATGGTAGTAGGTGTTGATATTGGTGGTACAAAAATATCTGCGGGATTAGTGGAAAATAAAGAAGTACTTATTCGGGAAACAATTCTAACGCCAAATACTGACAATCAGAAAGACATAATTGAAGCTGTTTTTTCAGTCATAAGAAAAGTCGCCAATAAAGAGATAGCCGGTATTGGTATCGGAGTTCCTGGACTTGTTGACACAAAAGCAGGTGTTGCCTACGATATTCAAAATATTCCGGCTTTAACCGGTGCTTCGCTGAAAAACACATTAGGAAACTATTGGGAGACAACTGTTTCAGTAAATAATGATGCCAATTGTTTTGCCCTTGGAACAAAAAATTATGGAAATGGTAAAAATTTTCAGAATCTTGTCGGGCTGAGTCTTGGAACAGGGCTTGGCGGAGGCGTCGTAATAAACGGACGCTTGTACGAGGGCGCAGGTTGTGGTGCAGGTGAATTTGGGTTTCTGCCTTACAACGAAGGAATTATGGAGCAGTATTGCAGTGGAAAATTTTTTCTGCGTCAATACAACATCACCGGAAAAAAAGCGGCATCGCTTGCATTGCAAGGCGACAAAGAGGCATTGCAAATGTTTAATCGCTTTGGCTATCACTTAGGTAAAGCCATAAAAATTATTGCACATGTTTTTGCTCCCGAGGCAGTTATGTTGGGTGGCTCTATCAGCAAAAGCTTTCCGCTTTTTGAGAAAAGTATGTGGTCAGAAATCCGAAATTTTCCTTACAGCCACGTAATTGATAAATTGGAAGTATTGTCCGTTACGAACCCTGATATTGCTATTGTAGGCGCAGCATCCCTCATTGAAAATTAAACTTGTAACAGACAAAAACAAACAGTAATTAAATCAATGTATTTATTGTATAAATATCCGGAAAACACCTCATTCATTTAGATAAAAACATAAGCCGATGACAAGTACAACAGTAAACAGTAAGCAAAATAAGTTGGGTCCGATAATGATCATCGGGTTATTGTTTTTTATTTTTGGTTTTGTTACCTGGCTTAACGCCACGTTGATACCTTACTTGAAAACGGCTTGTGAATTGACCTCTTTTGAATCGTATCTCGTGACGTTTGCCTTTTATATTTCCTATTTTGTCATGGCGCTGCCCTCCTCGAGGGTGCTGGAAAAAGTCGGATTTAAAAACGGTATGTCACTGGGATTGCTCGTTATGGCGTTGGGAGCACTTATTTTTATTCCGGCAGCTTACACGCGTACTTATGTTTGGTTTTTAACCGGCCTGTTTGTTCAGGGCACCGGTCTGGCTCTTTTACAAACCGCAGCCAATCCGTATGTTACCATTCTCGGACCCATCGAGAGTGCGGCTAAGCGTATCAGTATCATGGGCGTTGCCAATAAATTTGCCGGCATTTTAAGTCCGATTATTCTCGGGGCAGTTATTTTGAACGGCATTGGAAAACTCAACAAAGATTTGACCGGCATGAGCGGTGCCGACAAGGCAGCAGCTTTGGATGCACTGGCTCTAAAAGTTATTTTACCGTACGTGATTATTGCTGTTGTTCTGGTGATTATGACCGTACTCATTTGGGTTTCAAGCCTGCCTGAGGTCGAAGCCAAGGAAGAAGAAACTTCGAACAATGAGGTGAAACGAACCAGTCTTTTCGGATTCCCCTATTTCTGGCTCGGTGTGGTGGCTTTGTTTTTTTACGTAGGCGCCGAAGTAGTGGCTGTAGATACACTGATTAACTACGGCCTTTCGCTCGGCTTCGGCATCAAAGTGGCCAAATTTTTCTCATCCTTCACACTAATAGCCATGATTGTAGGTTATCTTGTGGGGATTATTACCATCCCGAGGTTTATCTCGCAGCAAAAAGCACTACGCTACTTCGCATTACTGGGCATTTTGTTTACACTAATTGCTGTTTTTACACATGATTATACATCGGTGCTGTTTATAGCCGCCCTCGGATTTGCCAATTCCATTATGTGGCCGGCTATCTGGCCGCTGGCCATTGAGGGATTAGGGAAATTTACCAAACGGGCTTCGGCTATTATGGTTATGGCTATTGCCGGAGGAGCCACAATTCCTTTGCTGTACGGCTATCTTTCCGGTCTCCAGTCTGTGGGAAGCACACACGCCTATTCGGTTTTGATAATTTGTTATGCTGTCATTTTCTATTTTGCCACCTGGGGTTATAAAATTGGTAAACATCATGTATAATTATCTGGAAAATAGCTCCTGGAAGAAATTAGCACTCTTTTTTAATCGCTTTTTAGCCTTCTGGGAGATGTTCTTATCGAAGCATGGTTTTGTTCATGTTAAATTATTAAAAAGCACCATTTAAAAAATAAAGATGGTCTTGAAAGATTAGTTTCTCCCTGATTTAATAACCTGAGTTCGATATAAAATAAGAAAGGTCTGAAATGAATGAATACACTGCACTTGGATTAATGTCGGGGAGTTCGTTGGATGGCATTGATCTGGCTTTTTGCCGCTTTTTTGAAGAAGGACAATCCTGGCATTACCAGATTGAGATCGCTGAAACCATAGCTTATAATGAGGTTTGGAAACAGTTTTTAAAAGAAAGTCTCCATGTAAGCGCGGAAGAATTACCTGCCAGAGATGTAAAATTTGGAAGTTATCTGGGAAAGTTGATTAATGATTTCCTGAAACGACATAATTTGAAACCCAACTTGATTGCTTCACATGGTCATACACTTTTTCATCACCCCGAACAAGGTTTTAGTTTTCAATTGGGTTCCGGACAGGCCGTTGCCATAAAAACCGGAATAGAAACCATTAGCGATTTTCGTAATAAAGATATTTTGTTGGGTGGGCAGGGAGCTCCGTTGGTTCCCATTGGCGATACACAGCTTTTTGCCGATTATGATTTTTGCCTGAACATTGGCGGCATTGCCAATATTTCTTTCGATGTGAATGGAATTCGCAAGGCATTGGATGTTTGTCCAGCCAATCAGTTGCTAAATCATTTAAGTGAACTCTTGGGAAAGCCCTATGACAAAGGAGGTAGGATATCGCAAAAAGGACATCTCAATTTCGATTTATTCGATTTACTGAATAGAAATTCGTTTTACGAACTGGACTTCCCCAAGTCGTTGAACAATGAAACTGTCCGAGCTGAATTTATCCCATTGGTGGATGAATTTGAGGCATCGGTGCAAGATAAATTACACACGGTGGTGAAACATATTGCTTTTCAGATTGCTCAAACCGGCAAAAGGCAGGTGAGCAAAAGGATGTTGGTTACAGGCGGTGGCGCCCATAACAACTTCTTACTGGATTCCATCCGAAAGGCAGGCCGTTTTGAATTGATTATTCCCGAAAAGCAACTCACTGACTTTAAGGAAGCTCTTATCTTTGCATTTATGGGTATACTGAGGCATTTGGGGCATAATAATTGCTTGGCTTCGGCCACAGGAGCAAGACAAAACAGTTCGGTAGGAAATATTTTTTATCCCTGAGTCTTCTTTAATCTTATCAACTGAGTTACTTCACCACTTTATATTTTTTTGATTTTTTATAGACATGTCGTATCCAGATGGGAAGGATAATCACGCCGGCAAACAGGTATGGATAGTACGAA
>VAPG01004807.1_pt1 | contig 29122 bp, 22 predicted proteins | sample 3393851 | NCBI WGS metagenome assembly VAPG01 (sample SAMN08290438, study PRJNA428436) | hydrothermal vent metagenome | isolation source: Deep-sea hydrothermal vent chimney | place: Atlantic Ocean: South-mid Altantic Ridge | depth 2194 m m
ACCTTAGATGGTTTCTATAATTCTCTGATTGCTGAAATAGGGCTCAAGAGTAAGAGCATAAATACCGATTTAACTTATAACAAGCAGGTAAATACTCAACTCAATGCCATTCGGGATTCAACTTCCGGGGTTTCTCTTGATGAGGAAATGGCCAATTTGATGAAGTTTCAGCATGCCTATACCGCGGCGGCTAGGCTTATTACTGTGGCGGACGAGATGTTGAAGACTCTATTGAATACGGTGGGCAGATAGGAAGACAGGACGGAAATGCGAACCACATTAAATACCATATATGCCGGAATTCAGAACAATCTTGACCGGATTACCACCAGTATGGCCGATATCAATGAGCAGATATCCTCCGGCAGCCAGCTGTCAAGGCTCTCCGATAACCCGGTTAATCTGGTCAGCGCTCTGCGTTTCCGAACCACCGTGGCGGAGTTGAAGCAGTTTAAGGGCAACATTACCAGCGGCAATAATGTTATCGGGGCCTCGGAAACCGCCATGACCCAGATGAAGTCTCTCGCCCTGCGGGCCAAGACCCTCGCTATCCAGGCCGCTGATCCCGCCTTGAGTACCGACAACCAGAAGGCCCTGGCGGTGGAGGTCAAGAATCTCTTTGAACAGGCAGTGCAGCTTGCCAACACCCGGGAGAATGGTAAATTCATTTTTGGCGGTGAGCGTACTAATGGCTATACCGCCCTGGAGCCGGCCCCTTTTATCGAGGATAAGGGCGACGGCCATTGGATTAATGGTAACGCTCATAATATGAGCGGCCTGACCTCCACGGTGCTTAATACCGCCCCCGTTGATCTGGCGGCCAATGATTTGCTGATTAACGGTACGGACGTGGGGGCGGTAACCCTGACTCCGGCTGGCGGTTCGGGTCTTAATATGCAGGGGGCCGCTAATTTGAAGATCGCTATTGACGGTAAGATTTTTGGCGGCACAACGATGAGCTCCAAATTAACCACCCTAATGACGGCCACTGCCGCCACCACCGATGCCACTGCCGATGGTACAATCTCCTTTGATCTTAATAATCGTCATATCTCGGTAACCGTGACCAGCGGTACAACTGCTGCGGCCATCAATAACGCCATTGTCAGCGCCGTGGAGGCTGAAAAGGATGTAACCGGGGTGACGGCCGAGATCGGTAACGGTACAAATGGGGCGGCAGCCGATGTCCTGATTTTGAAAAATACCGAGGCCGGGGATGAAAATGCCATTAATATCGCCAATTTCAGCGCCGGTACTACCGGAAGCGCCATTAATCTAACCAATGGCTCGCAAGCGGCCGATGCCACTCATAACACCGGCCGGATAACCCTGTCCGGTGATAGTTCATTCAGTATGACCACCAGCCCCAATCCCCCTGATGACAGCATCCTCAAACAACTGGGCCTGGACGGCGGCGGCAAGGGCGATTATGACGCGGCCGCCGACGGTAAGCTGGTCTATGGTTATCCACTGACCAGCGGTGATCTGCGGGTTAATGGGATATTGGTGCCAGCCACGGCTGCCGACGGCCTTTCTGATGTTTACGCCGCCTCTTCAGCGGCGGCCAAGGCGGCGGCCATTAATTCACTGACGACCCAGACCGGGGTCACTGCCAAGGTTGATCCGGCCCACGTCACGACCAACGGCGCGGTAAACAGCGGCACGGAAAAGACCATGCTCACCGGCACGGTGACCAATAACACCATTAATGCCAATGATCTGGCGATTAACGGTACGGTGCTTAATAACGACATCAACAGCGGCACGGTGACCAACGGCCTTAATATGGCCAAGGCCTTTAATGCCAGAACTGAAATTAACGCCATCAGCAATACCACCGGGGTCAAGGGGCTGCTCACCACCCTCTACGCCGGCTCGGCGGCAACCGCCCCCGGCCCTCAGGCCCTGGATTTTACCTTGAACGGGATTTCCGTGGCGCTTACCACCGGCGGGGTCAGCCCTGCCGCCGCTGCCTCGGATATCGTCTCGGCCATTAACAAGCTGACCAAGCAGACCGGGGTTACGGCCAGCCTCGGTAGCGGGGCCAATGGCGGGGTGGCAAGTAGCGTTGTTCTAACCAATACGGAGAGTGGTGACGAAAGTAATATCGTCGTGGCTGGTTTATCCGCCGGAGAAACGACCCTCTCCGGCCTCAGTAATGTCGATCAGGCGGTGGATAATTCGCATAATACCGGCGAGATATCTTTTGCTTCGGATGCCGCTTTTACTATTACCAGCCCTACTACCTCACCGCCTGCCGATACGATTATCCAGGAATTGGGGCTGAGTTCCCAAAGTGGTGGCGGGCAGATAGATTATGGCTCTACGCCGCGCTTTCTTGATCCTGGCGATTTGCGGATAAACGGGGTAGATATATTCACTATTCCAACTATGGTGAGTGGCAAAGACTCCACCAATGTCCTCTTGGATGCTATCAACGCCAAGAGTGCCGCCACCGGGGTTAAGGGGACGCGGGGGGCGGACGGTGGTCTGCAGCTTACCGCCGTGGACGGTCGTAATATCCATATCCAGACCTCGGTGCATGGTGAAGATATCACCAGATTGAACGGCGGTGTCGAACATAGAAACCGGGTATATTCAGGTATTCTGCAATTACGTTCCGAGCGTAAATTTATTCTGGAGACCGTTGAACCAACGGTTAATTCCACCGAACCGGGACTGGGCGCTCTGGGGATGGCCGGCGGTACGTCGGTAAGCGGTGAGCCGGGTGATACCAAAGGCGATGGGCGTATTGATGTCTTTAGTATCCACGATCGGGAGGGCAGTGTGCGTTACGCCGGTGATCGAATCGGCAGCCTGAATATTAAGATTGGCAAGACCAACACGATGCTGGTGGGAGATAACGGTAAAACCGGCATTGTCGATACCACCCTTTTTACGACCTTGAAAGGTCTGGAAGATGCACTGGAAAACAAAAATTTTACCACGGTAACCGGTATTCATGCCGCGACATCCACCTCGCAGCTGCTTAATAGTAAGACTACCGGCTTGGAACCAGCAGATCAATTGCCCTCGGAGGACTTATTTACTAATGGGACTTTTACGGTTACAGTCACCGATCATGATTATTATCCGCCCCGTTCAGTACCCTTGACCATCAATGTTGATCCGGAGACTGATTCCTTAGACAGCGTCACCAGCCGTATTGATGGTATTGCCCATGTCTCGGCGAGTTGGAATTCCGACGGTAAACTGGTGATAAGTTCCGATGACTCTGACCGTTATACCATCGCCTTAAGTGATGACAGCAGTAATTTTCTGCAGGCGACCGGTGTAGCGCTGGAATTTATGCAGCAGCAGGCCCTTGGCCAGGATATGGATAATATAGACAGCCTGATGAGCAAATTAACGGAGCAGATTTCCAACTTCGGAGCGCGGGCCAACCGGATAAACATACAGACCCAGATTTATACGGATATGGAGGTCTCCACCAAGAGCAACCTCTCCGAAGTCCAGGATACGGATATGATTAAGGCGGTGATGGAATTAAAGACTAAGGAGACGGCCTATCAGGCCGCGCTGGCCGCTGCCAGTAAGACTATGCAGCTCAGTCTGGTTGATTTCCTTAAATAGGGCTTAATGTAATAACATAAAATAATTTGTGGTATCAGGTTCTTTTTATCAAAGGGCCGCGCCCAACACATTTAACCAGCCGCCCCCCGGTCGCTATTGGCACGGCTGTAGGGGCGTATTGCTATATGCCCTGATGTTATTATACGCTCTAATGGATACAGCAACACCTGAATTCGCAAAAAAAATAAAAAACCAGTAATAAAACGTATAAGATAAGCAGTAAAGCCAGGGAGGGCTTAAAATGCTAATTCTGACCAGAAAAATCGGTGAAAGTATTGCCATCGGTGATCAGATAAAGGTAAAAGTGTTAGAGATCAAGGGGGGGCAGGCCAAACTTGGCATTGAGGCCCCGGCGGCGGTAACCGTCCATCGTGAGGAGATTTTTAACCGCATTATGGAAGAGAATAAAAAAGCTGCCGCCGGAGTTGACCTTGATCTGCAAACTGCGGCTCGTTTGCTGGGTAGTAAGGCTGTAAATAAACGCTAAAATCACTACCGGGGTATCTCCCGGCAGTTCATAATTTATGAAAAAATAAAAAAATCATGGAAAACACCGCTGAAATTATCGCAGGCCGGGGTATGTTGATTCAGACAAGCCGTTTTGGCGATATTGAAATAGATGAGGATAAGATTATTACCATGACTTCGTCTATTCTGGGCTTCCCTGATGATCGGCAATTTATCCTAATTCCCCATGGCCCGGATTCACCTTTCTGGTGGCTGCAGGCCGTTAAAAATCCACCTCTGGCCTTTGCGGTTCTGCAGGCGGCCCGCTTAAATATCAGTTATGAACCGGAGATTGGCCCTCTAATCAGCGATGAATTGTCTCTCTCTGATGATGAGGCGCCGGAGATTCTGGTGATCCTGACTATTCCCCGGGGCCGTCCGCAGGAGATGACTGCCAATCTCTTAGGCCCGGTGGTGATTAATATCACTAAAAGGCTGGCTCGTCAGGTAGTACTGGATGACAACCGTTATAATCCCTGCTGGCCGCTCACTGACCATAAATAATACCCTTCTCCCAACCTTCAGTTTGCCGCAATTTTTCAGGCCAGACACAAATAAAAATTATTAGAACAAGACATTACCACCTACGTCCCTCCCCCCCCCTTGTGGGGGAAGGACAGGATGGGGAAATTTATATTAAAGCAGAACAAATAACTTTCAAAATTCCCGCAATATTCCGCCAAACATCATTGTTCCAAAAGTGGATTACTTTATATCCTTCTGTAGCCAATTAGAGAGTACGCTGTTGACCATACTCCTCCCACGCAGCGTGTTGTCTGCCATCAAGATCAAAGTATTACCGGCCTTTTTTAGTGACAGACAAAATCAACTATAATACTTCCCCCCGGGGGCATTGTCGCCTGAATTTATAGTTTTTGGGCATATTTTTCACCCCCCATCCTGTCCTTCCCATACAAGGGGGGGGAAGGGACGTAGAGGGACGGACTATAAAGTAGCCAGCCCTAAAACATTACGGCGTTTTGGGGGTACTAATCTCCGCTCCTTGGCGCTTTCCCAAAATGGCAGATCCTCTTATGCCTTGGCTCATCCCATGTATTTTGCAGGTATCTAATACTTGAATGTATCTTATTATTCAATAAATGGTTAAAGCAATTGACAACCGTTTCGAATTTTAGGTAGATTCGTTTAGCGGTGAAAAAATATGTACCGTTAAGGGCACAATCCGGATGAGATCCGGTTGATTGTTTGTCACATCCATGCCCGGCTACCCTGGCACAATGAAGTATGAAGGTTCTGGCGAGGCCAACACTATTAGCAGGAACTATCTATCCCGGGATTAACCGCTTGTCCTGCGTTGGGCGGGTACTGCCCGCCGATCGATGGACAAGGTGTTGCCAAATTAATTATCAGTTACAGGGGGGAGAACCATATGTATTCCCGGAGCTCATCGGTGAAGCACAGTTGGGGCGGAAAATGCCAGCTCTTTCCTCTAATGGGGATGAACATAATTATGGCTGGTTTTTTTATATTGATACTGTTGCTTGGGGCTTCAACAGGCAGCAGTGCGGCACAAAAAAAACTTCAGACGTCATTGGCCGCGACCGCAGTTCCACCCTCTGCCGCCAGTCAAGATGATGATGGGGTGTATGACTATCTGTTAGGTCTTTCCATGGCCGAGCTGGCCCGTTTGCCTATTCAGTCTTCAGGCCTTTTTCCCATGTTGCGTAGCCAGGCTCCCGGCAGTTATTATGTTGTTGATACTGAGCAGCTGCAACGTATGGGAATTCGTTCTATCGCGGAATATATTGACCGCCAGGTGCCGGGGATGTCCACCGTTATTCATGGTAATCAGGGTACCATCATTGGGGTCAGGGGTATGCTCATTGATAATAACTCGAAGACCATCATGTTACGCGATAATGTCAATATCAATAACCGGCAGATCTTGGGGATAAACGGTTCTGATCTTTCCACCACCCTGCTGGGTGATATTGAGCGGATCGAGATCTCCACCGGCCCCGGCACTCTGCGCTATGGCTCGGGGGCCATCAATGGTTCCATAAATCTGATCAGCGCCACGGGTAAGAACCGGGAGGGGCTACGTCTGCACACCATGGTGGGCAGTGGTGATTTCCGGCAGGTGGAGGGCAGTTATGGCCGGGTATTTAACGAGCGCTTAAATTATTTTATCTATGGCGGTTACAGTAAAGATGATGGTGTCCGGCCGCATTACACTCTGCCCATATCTCAATGGTCTACGTTAAACGGGGTCAATGGCACACCTTCCGCCACCTTTCTTGATAATGTCCGGGTCGGCAAGACCGATGGCAATTACAAATTTGCCTTCCGGGCCCAGTTTGGCCGCTCTGATGACCGCCTGCAGGTCGATCTGAAGGGGTTGCTGAGTCATGCCTCTAATGTTGATCCGGTGCTTGGTGAGTATCTTACCAGCAGTGCCAGCTGGCGGGAGGAAATCAAGAAAACAGCCGAGGCCAGGGGCGGCCGTTATTCCCCATTTTATATACAGGAATCTGAGAATCTGCTCATTTCTCCGGAAATAAAACTGCATCTTAATGAACATAATAACCTTACCCTGATCCCTTATTATCATCGTCTCAAGGCTCACTCGGTATTCAGTAATTTCTTACTTGATGAGGTGCGGAGGCTCCATATTAGTCTGCCACCCACCAATGGCAATGATTGCCCGGCCATGAAATGCAATGAGGATTATTACGCCTATGGCGATGAACTGCATATGGGCGTTACCCTGATCAATAATTACACCGGTCTTCGTAACCAGAAGATTGCCTGGGGGGTAGAGGCCAAATACTTTAAATTCTATACCTATCCCTGGCAGTGGAAAACCTTTAGTGCCTTTGGCGAGGATCAGGCCCAGATTGGTAAATTCACCCTGTTAGGCGGTCTGCGTTATGATAAGACCATTTACCGGCATGATATATCGGCGGTACCACCCTTTAACGACGGCCCTTATCCCGCTCCTGACGATGCGGCGGCTTATACCAAACGTCTGGCTCTTGCTTATCAGATAAGCCAGAACCAGACGGTCAGGTTCTCTTATCAGGAGGGCTTCCGTTTTGCCGACTGCTGGCCGCTGATGTGGGTGGCGCACCAGAACAAGGCCAATGGCACTAATATTAAGCTTAAACCCGAGACCTCGAAGAGTTATGAACTTAATTATGATATAACCGGGCTTGTGAAGTCTCTGAATATCAGCAGTGACCTATTTTATAACCGCTACAAAGATACCCAGGGTTGGGTGGACAATGGTTTTACCTATGGCAACAGTCAGAAGGTTATTACGGCTGTGGGCGGTGAATTGAGTCTGGTCTACCAGCCGCCGGACGGTCCCTTTTCAGGTTCTCTGTCCTACAGCTACTCCAGGCCGCTTGACTCCTTTGAAGACTCCATCCGGGTGGCCAATGCGGACGATACCTGGACTCGTTATCCCGTCCATATGTTCAAGATGTATCTCGGCTATGAAATTATACCCGGCCTTTTTGCCGGAGCCAACGGCCTGTTAGAGTCGTCCCGCTATGAAAAGGCAAAAGTGACCGATCCGGCAGTGGCGGCTCTTTTTGATAAATGGTCTTTTGTGATGGATGCCAACCTCTGGTATCAGTTTGATAAACATCTCAAACTTTCCTTTAGTGCTAAAGAACTGCTGCATAAAAATTACAATCAGCATCCTGCCTATTTTAACGGTACCCGCCCCCTTGATTCGCCGCGGGCCGAGAACCCGCAATATTATCTGTCCCTCTCCTATAACTATTGACACAGGCCGCATGATGTCTTGGCGTGACGTAAGTATTAAACATAAACTAACCCTGATTCTGATGCTTACCAGCAGCCTGACGGTACTGGTCGCCTGTCTGACATTTTATGGCCTGGTGGTTAATCATTTTCAGAAGGTCTATAAACGGGATATGAATAATCTGGCTCTTATTGTCGGTTCCAACTGCAAGGCCGCCCTCATGTTTGATGTTCCAGAGGACGCTGATACGGTGCTTGCCACCCTTAAGAGCCGCAAGTCAGTCCGGCAGGTGATTCTCTACGACAACCAGGGACGGGTCTTTGCCAGCTATAAGGCGGTGGCGCTTAAGGGGGCTTCCACGCAAGAATTTTGTTCCTTTACGCAGAAGATTATCCTTGATGACGGTACCTATGTTGGTCGTATCGTTATCGAGGATGACATGCGTGATATGGCCCGAGGCCGACGGCAGATATTACTTATTCTACTGCTGGCGGCGGTTGGCTCTTTGTTCTCGGCCTTTTGGCTTTCGGCCATTCTGCGTAATGTTGTTTCTAAACCATTAATGGCCTTAACTGAGATGGTTAAACGGATTGCCGCCGGAGACTTTCAAATTAAAAAATGCTCCTCTACACGCGGGCGGGATGAGATGGGGGTTCTCTGTAGTGCCTTTATGGAGATGAACAACCGGCTGCGTGATTCCCATGAGCGCTTGGAAGAATATAACCGCACTCTGGAAGGCCGGGTCGCGGCTCGTACCGAGGAGCTGCAGAACGCTATGGACGATCTTAGGCATAGCCAGGCCCAGTTGGTGCAATCTGAGAAAATGGCAGCTCTTGGTCAGTTGGTGGCTGGGGTTGCCCACGATATTAATAATAATATAAGTTTTATCGCCGGGGCCTTACCTAATATTAAGCGGATGACCAGCGAATTAGTCGTGGAGATGGCAGAAAATCATAAAGCCTCTCCGGCCTGGGAGATGCATCTTGATATAATCTCATTATTGGCTAATGCCGAGGAGGGAGTTAGAAGAACAAAGAAAATTGTCCAGGATCTTAACGCCTTTTCCAGGTCCAGTCATGGTCAATTTGTACCGGTTGATGTACACGCCGAGCTTAATAACATCATCAATCTTCTCTGTTACGAGTGTCGGGACAGGGTGAAAATTATCCGGGACTTCGACCCGGATCTGCCCGCCGTCTATTGTCAGAGGGATCATATGAGCCAAGCTTATATGAATATACTCCTTAACGCCATTCAGGCCATTGAAAAGCGGGGGACGATCTGGCTCAAGACCTGGCTCACCGGGGGCAAAGCGCATATCAGCTTTCGGGATAATGGGAGTGGAATTGAGCCCGAGGCCCTGAAACATATCTTTGACCCCTTTTTCAGCACCAAGCCCGTGGGGCAGGGCACCGGCCTTGGTTTATCAATTACCTATAATATTGTTGAAAACCATCATGGTAAGATTGAGGTTCACTCGGCACCGGGCCGAGGAACAGAGATTGTCATTATCCTGTCGGTGGAGCCGCATAAAAAAGTTGATGAGGAAGGCGGCGGTACGGGGGGCAGGGAATGAAGATGAGACTTCATTTAAGGATGGCGGTGGTTATCTGGGCCCTGCTTACCTCCTTTATGGCTGTTTCATTGGCGGCTGCCAGCGGCGGAGAGCCGGTGATCAGACAGGCCCAGGTCAAGGCCGTCTATCTCTATAATTTTTTACATTTTGTCTCCTGGCCAGCTCATCAGGAAGAAAAGATCGTAAAGGTGATCGGTGTCTTAGGTGACCGGGAGATGGGCCGCAGTCTCACTGAATTGGCGAGGCGTCTAAGGCGGAGAGGGAGAACTGCTATCAGGGTTATCCTCTATGGCTCTTATCGGTCTGATCTTGATTTTTCGGCTTGTCATATTCTTTTCATTGGCCGCTCGCAGGCCGGTAATTTCAAGGAGATTGTGTCTCGGCTCAAAGGGCAGACCATTCTTACGGTGGCTGACAGCAAGCATTTTCTAAGCGTGGGCGGCATGATTAATCTGGTGGAGCTGGAGCGGCGGATTCGTTATCAGGTGAATTTGAGCGCCGCCCGCTCTGCCGGTCTACGTTTAAGCTCGCAGCTTCTGGAATCCGCTCTTACGGTTGTTAAACCGTCGGTAAAAGAAGATTAAGGTTAAGCCTGAGCATAGAAGAATTATGCTCTCCGGCTCCGGGACGGGCAGGGGGGTTATGGAATTAATTGCGGCCACGGCCGCCGGCCCTGCCGTCTGGCCGGAAAGGGCAGGAATGGAAAGAGTGAATGACATCGTGGACATAGCCTGTAACGGGCTTATCGTGCCGGGTAAATCATCATTCGTAAAGAGCTGTTTCACCTTATCATAGAGTAGAAGTGATCCCATGGTACTCTCTGGCAGGTAGGCGGGTGGTGTTGCCATGCCCGGCTCGTTCAGGGCGTTAAACTCGAGTTGAAATTCACTCATAGTACTGGTGCTATTGTTGCCAGTAACAGAGCTGGAAAAAATGGCAATACGGGCTTTGTTGATCTTAACAGAGGTTGTATCAGTGGAGAAAGAGAGAGTGATAATCTGGCTTTTGTTACCGTAATAATAGGCTCGATCAGGGGTTGGATCCCTATCGATAATGGTGGAGTCATAATAAATACTGCCGGTGACCGGCTGACCGACGCCGCCAGTAAGATTTGTAAAAGCCGGATCAACCTCTGTCCAGGAACCGCTGAACTGAAAGCCTATTATATCCGCCCTGGCAGAATTTAAGTTTCCGCCCCATAAGAACGATTCCACGACCAGAAGTATAAGCATCCACCTCATATTATCCCCTTGTTTTAAACTATAATAAAAATAGCATATAAAATGATTGAAGGCAAAAAAAAAAGAGTGGCTGGAAATTAATTGTTCCAGTCGCTCTTTTTTAAAGCCCGACACATGATTGGCATATTTTAAATTGCTGGGGGGCGGGGCTTAATTGTCACCTCTCATAGCCGGTTCAGTTATACTGTCCTGTTTTGTCATGCTGTGTTGATGCATTGGCATACCATCCTTGTCCATCACCTTACCCTTGTCAGGTACCGGCCTGTCCTTATTCATCATCTTGCCATTTTGATCCATGGGCATGTTATCTTTGTCCATTATTTTACCATTGCTGGACATTGGCATATTGTTTTTTTGTCCCATCATTTCGCCCATTACAGTACTTCCGGTGCTGGAAGATGATTTTCCACAGCCGCTTGCTCCTGCGGTGCTAATGGTTCCTCCACAGCCACTTGCTCCTGCGGTGCTAACGCCCCCCAGCCCGATTCCGGCAGTGGATAATAAGCCGGCAATGCCGACCCCGGCTAACAATTTTTTAAGTTCGTTATTTTTCATTATTTCCTCCTTGTAATTGTAGGCAAAAGTAAACTAATGACGTAACTGCTTAGATGCATCTCGGGCACATCTAAGCAGTTACAATTCATAGTTATGGGTAGTTTTTGAGCCTTACCTAAATAGTTATCTGATAATTATTATTATATCAGTTATATGTCTAAGGGTGTCAAGCAAAAAAGGCCCAGGCAATACTTTTTTTATTATAAATTTTATGATAGAGTATAACACTGATTAAAAGAGGATGAAAAAGCATGGGAAAGGCACAGCGCCGAGCGGAGCGCTATAACAAAAACATAACTATTGACCTTGTTTTGTGGGATGTGAACCGGGATATGCGTCTGGCCGGGCCGGTGCCATGCTTTGTAGTTGATCTGTCTTCCTATGGTTTAGGACTTATATTGAACCAGGTTCATTTTCAGGGCCATCATTTTTTCTATGAGCCGCAGGACAACGCCGATAAGCAATTATATATTGAACGGGAGGGCGAAGAAAAGGATGGTGAGGTGTTAACAATTCCAGTACGGCCGGTCTGGTTTAACCTTGACGACGATGAGGAGCTGCGCTGCTTTCATATGGGGGTTGAATTTCAGGCCCCGTCCAATGATGAGAGAATTACACTCTTGAAGCGTATTGCTGCCGGGAAAATGGGTGAGGAGGGGGGATGGCTTAATAGGCTTTTGTTAAAGCTGTGGACATGAGGTGTTTTGTGTGTTCAGGCCTTCTGTGAAGCGGAAAAAGTAAAAAAAGCCGCCTCTTTTTACTAAAAAAGGGGCGGCTTTTTTTGTTTATTGTTTACTATTGCATTTAAAGACTGCAATCAGCTTTATTTCTAATAGATATCCAGGTACTCGTCTAATTCCCAATCGGTTACGGCTATGCGGTAGCGATCCCACTCAGCATCTTTGCTCTCCAGATATTTGCTGAAGATGTGTTCACCAAGGGTTGTCTTGGCCAGGGAGCTCTGGCGCAGAACAGCTAAGGCCTCGTTTAATGAGGAGGGCATGGAGGCAATACCAGCGGCATCCTTTTCAGCGGCGGTCATGTGGAAGATATTTACGTCCGTTGATTTGGGGGGCGTCAAATTATTTTTAATGCCGTCGAGACCAGAATTCAGCATCATGGCAAAGGCTAAATAGGGGTTACAGGTGGGATCCGGGCAGCGAACCTCAACTCTGGTACCCAGGCCGCGGGAGGCTGGAATACGGCACAGGGCGCTGCGGTTAGCGGCGGACCAGGCGACGTAGACCGGGGCTTCATAGCCGGGAACCAGGCGCTTATAGGAGTTTACAGTTGGGTTGGTAACTGCGGCAAAATCACGGGCGTTTTTGATGATCCCGGCAATGTACTGATAGGCGATTTTACTGAGCTGAAGGGCATCACTCTCATCGGCAAAGGCGTTACTGCCGTCAAGATTGAATAATGACTGGTTGGTGTGCATGCCGGAACCATTAATGCCGAAGATGGGTTTAGGCATAAAGGTGGCGGCCAGGCCGTGTTTCTTGGCAATGGCCTTTACTGCCCAGCGGAAGGTCAGAGTATTGTCGGCGCAGGCCAGAGCATCGGCGTATTTGAAGTTGATCTCGTGTTGACCTTCGGCGACCTCATGATGAGAGGCCTCAATCTCAAAGCCCATGGCCTCCAGGGTCTCGATGATTTCCCGGCGGCAGTCGTTGCCGGAGTCGTCCGGGTCAAGGCTGAAATAACCGGCGCGGTCGTTGGTAATGGTGGTGCTGTTGCCGTCCGGGTCTCTCTCAAAGAGGAAGAACTCCGCCTCGGTGCCTACATTCATGGTAAAACCCATTTCGCGGGCCTCGGCCATGACGCGTTTCAGGTTACAGCGCGGGCAGCCGCTGAAGGGGGTGCCGTCGGCGTTATGGACATCACAGATCAGGCGGGCGGCGGCAATACCGTCCTGGTTGCGCCAGGGCAGAATAACGAAGGTGTCGTAGTCAGGCACCAAGTACATATCGGATTCCTCAATGTCGGCAAAGCCGCTGATTGAGGAACCGTCAAACATGATTTTACCGTCTAAGGCCTTTTCTAATTGACTGCGGGGGATGGCGATATTCTTCATAAAGCCGTTAATGTCGCAGAACTGCAATCTGAAAAAGTTGATATTCTTTTCTTCGACAATTTTTAAAATCTCGTCTCTGGTCATCGTTTAGCTCCTTGTTGTGATATTATTAAAAAGTATTCCTTGTTGATGGACTCGTAAAAAGTCCATCACTAACTAAAGATGGCTAAGTCAAAAAGTTCGATATACAAGGCGTGGTGGTTGGGCAGAGCTTTGGCCATACATATGGTATGCCGAAGGTCTGCCGAAACGCCACAACGCCGTAGATCGGACTTTGTACGACGCCATTTCTTGTTAATCAGCCAACATATCCAAAAATTCATACCCTAAAAAAAGAAAAAAATCAGCCGTTATTCTCTCAATAAGGCCACAAAATGATATTTTTTTATTTTTTTGCTTGATCATGTCAATCATTTTGAGGAATGCAAAGACGGTGCCAGAATTTGAAGGCAGTTGGTTGATCTTGCTCTCATTGGTTATTCCGGGATATGCGCCTTTCTGTATAAATGCTTACTCTTGCTGAGTGTTACAAAAAAGGACAAAAAGGGGGCGATAAATTACAAAAATGATAAAAAGGTGCTGGTGCACTATTACGTCGGTGGAATGATGCTTTGATTTGCGTCTTTCACCTGTGCATGTTATGTTTGCAGTACCGAATGCTGGTGCCTGCTTATTGTGATTTTATTTATATTTGGTAACTATTATTTACGACTGATTTTTTATAATACCGGGGCAACCTGGTTGTGGAGGAAGCCATGGAATACTCTCCTGAAGTGGAAGAAATGGTCTGTGTGGCCAAAGGGGCTCAAAATGGCCCGGCCCCCATCCCTGAGGAGGGGCGCTGGGTACAGGCCAAAGAAATTAAGGATATCTCCGGCTTGACGCATGGAGTGGGGTGGTGCGCTCCCCAGCAGGGGGCCTGTAAACTGACCTTGAATGTCAAAGACGGGATTATTGAGGAGGCCTTGATAGAAACAGTAGGCTGTACCGGAATGACTCATTCCGCCGCTATGGCCTCTGAGATTTTACCCGGTAAGACTATCCTTGAGGCCTTAAACAGTGATTTGGTCTGCGATGCCATTAATGTGGCCATGCGGGAGATATTTCTCCAGATCGTTTATGGCCGCAGTCAGACCGCCTTTTCTGAAAACGGCCTCCCCGTGGGGGCTGGTCTTGAGGATCTGGGCAAGGGTAAGCGTAGCGTAACCGCTACCATGTACAGTACCAGGCTCAAGGGGCCGCGTTATCTTGAGATGGCTGAGGGGTATGTTACCCGTCTGGGGCTGAATGAGGGTGGAGAAATTATTGGTTATGAGTTCGTCCGTCTGGGCCCTATGATGGAGCTTATCTCGCAGGGTATAAACGCTGATGAGGCCCTGGCCAAATCTACTGGAACCTACGGGCAGTTCGCCGAGGCCTGTAAATTTATCAACCCCAGAAAAGAGTAAAGGTGCCGGTTAATATTAAACGGTTAGGACAGTCCAGGCTAATCGTTACCTGTGTGGTATTAGCTTTATTATAGAAGAAGGAGCTGAAAATGGCATTATTTGAGGGATATGAGCGTAGAATAGGGCAGATTCTGCCGGCCTTGCAGGAATATGGGATAGGGTCCCTGGAAGAGGCCCGTCAGATATGTGAGGCCAGAGGGCTTGACATTGCCGCTTTGGTACGGGAGGTACAGCCCATTTGTTTTGATAACGCCTGCTGGGCCTATACTGTGGGGGCGGCCATGGCCATTAAGAAGGGCGAAACTAAGGCGGCGGAAATCGCCAAAGTTCTTGGTGAAGGGCTGCAGTCCTTCTGCATTCCCGGTTCTGTGGCTGCTGAACGTCTGGTCGGCCTGGGCCATGGTAATTTGGCCTCCATGCTTCTTCTTGAGGACACCAAATGTTTTGCCTTTGTGGCCGGTCATGAGTCTTTTGCCGCCGCTGAGGGGGCTATTGGTCTGGCCCATTCTGCCAATAAGGCCAGAAAGAGTCCTTTACGGGTTATTTTAAACGGTTTAGGCAAGGACGCGGCCCATATCATTTCCCGCATAAACGGTTTTACCCACGTTAAGACTACCTTTAATTATAAGACCAGCGAGTTGACTATTGTCAGTGAGACCCTGTATTCCAAGGGGGAGCGGGTGAAGGTACGCTGTTACGGGGCGGATGATGTCCGGGAGGGGGTGGCCATTAATCATCTTGAAAAGGTTGATGTCTCCATAACGGGGAATTCCACCAATCCCACCCGCTTTCAGCATCCGGTGGTGGGTACCTACAAGAAGGAATGCCAGGCCCTGGGCCGGAAGTATTTTTCCGTGGCCTCCGGCGGCGGCACCGGCCGTACCCTGCATCCCGATAATATGGGAGCCGGCCCGGCCTCATACGGCATGACGGACACCATGGGCCGGATGCATTCCGACGCCCAGTTCGCGGGTTCCTCTTCGGTGCCGGCCCACGTGGAGATGATGGGCCTCATCGGCATGGGCAACAACCCCATGGTGGGGGCCTCGGTGGCGGTGGCGGTAGCGGTGCAGGAATCAGGGGGACAGGAAATAGGAATCAGGGATTAGAATGGGGGCCGCTGTTTCCTGGCTCCTGCAAAGGACACCAGCCTTTTGCCTGGCAGGCCTTTATCGCCAGCTTTTTTAAGCCGGAGATAAAGGCCTTTTCTGTATTAAGGGCCGGGATTCTAACAAATGTCATCCCCAGCCCCTCTGCCAGTTGGCGGTATTGAATGTCGATCTCGCAGAGGGTCTCCACATGGTCGGAGACAAAGCTTAACGGCACCATAATTAGGCCACGGCAGTTTTGGGCTGCGAGGCGCTGGATGGTCTCCGGGGTGGAGGGGGTGAGCCACTCAACCGGGCCGCTGCGGCTTTGGAAACATAAATGGCCCTTGATGCCGGTCTGCTGCTCTATGGCGGCGATGGTCAGCCGCAGGTGATCCAAATAGGGGTCGCCATCGGCGATGAATTTGGCGGGCAGGCTGTGGGCGCTGTAGATAATCTCGGAATCTTCGCGCCCCCTGCGGGTCTCGTTTATGAAGCGGGCCAGGCAGTTAATATAATCCTCCTGCTCCGGCCAGGAGGTGATCTCCGCCACTTCTATTGCGCTACCGCCCGGCAGGGCAGTCAGGCAGTTATGCAGGTCGCGGATGGAGGAACCGGTGGTGGCGATGGAGTAATGGGGATAGAGGGTAAGGGCGACGAGCCTCTTGACCCCGGCCCTGATAAAATCGGGTAGCACTTCCCGGGCAAATGGGTGCCAGTAGCGCATGGCCATATCGACCTTGAAGGAGCCGTGGGCGGCAAGCTGAGCGGCCAGGGCCTCTCCCTGAGCTTTGGTGATTCTGTTAAGGGGAGAGCCGCCGCCAATCTGCTCATAAAATACCCGGCTCTTGGGGGCTCGGCGTTTGGCGATCCACCAGGCGAGGGGCTTTTGCATGAAGGGCGGCCCCAGGCGGATAATGAGGCGGTCGGTAAAGAGATTGTAGAGGAAGGAACGGACATCGGCCGTGCGCTCTGGGCCGCCCAGATTGAGGAGGATAACGCCTATGGTTTCTTGGTTCATTATTTTCATATCTTTCCTGACTGCGGCAATGGCTTTTCTCCCGGCGGTTTTAAAGCTCGTTGTAAAAAACGATATTCAATTTAACTCGTCAAATCAACATAATATAAAGCGGATGAACTTGTCGCTTTCTTGTTATTGCACCTCTTTGGCCAGTTCTTCCGGCTCTATGGGTAGATGACGGAATATCATGTCTTCAATAATAAAGGCCTGTTTGAAATTGTCATTAATGGCCCGGCAGCGGCGGGGGTCATTTTGGCCGTAGCGCTCTATAATATAGGCTAAGCGGGCGGAAAGATTTACGATCTGGTCATGGTTCACCCTCTTGTCGGCATAATAGACCACCAGCCGTTCATCCGCCTCTGGCGGCAGTTCGCCCTGGAGGATGACATGCTGACGCACCAGGGGGGCCAGTTCCTGAAAATTATGGCGTTGGCAGATATCCTCTCCGAGGCGGGAGTGATCCCGGCCGTTATCCAAACAGGCGGTCTTGGCTATATCGTGGAGCAGGGCGGCGCTGATAATCAGTTTGAGATTGAGATTAATCCCGTCTTTAATCAGCCCCCGGCCTATGAATCCGGCAATTTCGGCCACCAGCCGTGAGTGAGCCCGGATATTATCCAGCATGCCGTATTTGCTCATGAGGAGCAGGCATTCTGCCGGACTGGGGATCATCAGACCTTGCGGCTCAGTTTATGAACCAGCTCCACTGTCAGCCTGGCCTTTTCTGGGTCGGTTTGGGGCACGATGCCGTGGCCGAGATTAAAGATATGCCCTTTGGCTCCCCGGGCTTCCCGGAGGATGGCGGCGATTTTTTTTTCCAATTTATCCGGCGGCAGGAAGAGGGCCAGTGGGTCCATATTGCCCTGGATAGCGGCCCGGCCGTCTACCGTCTTGACCACCGAACTTAAGTTGACACGCCAGTCAATGCCCAGAACATCGGCACCGCTGGTTAGGGACTGGTCGATGAGGGTCGCGCCGTTATTGGCAAAATAGATGACTGGAATATCGCTGACTTCTTTGATGGCCTTGACGATTCTGCTCACATAGGGCAGGGCGAATTCGGCAAAATCGGGGGGAGATAGAACGCCGACCCAGGAATCAAAAATCTGCACCGCCTGCACCCCGGCAGCAATCTGACCTTTAAGGTAGCTGATGGTGCATTCGGTGATCTTATCCATTAATGATTTATATAACTCCGGGGCGTTATACATCATCATTTTGGTATTTATGAAATTGCGGGAGGAACCGCCCTCAATGAGATAAGTTGCCAGGGTAAAGGGGGCACCGGAAAAACCGATGAGCGGTACCTTGTCTTTAAGTTCCCGGCGCAGAATACGAACGGTCTCCATGACATATCCCAGGTCGTCCTCCGGATCGGGGATTCCCAGGCGGTCAACGGCCGCCTGATCGCGGATGGGGGAGGGGAATACCGGGCCTTGATTCTCGCGGAACTCCAAGGGAGCGCCCATTTTTTCAAGGGGTATCAGAATATCGGAAAACATGATGGCAGCATCCACCCCGATAATATCCACGGGCTGAATGCTGACTTCGGCGGCCAGCTCCGGGGTTTTGCAGAGCTCCAGGAAGGTTACCTTGTCACGTACCGTGTGATAAGCGGGCAGATAGCGGCCCGCCTGCCGCATGATCCATATGGGGGTGTAGTCGGTTTTCTGGCCCTTGCAGGCTCTCAAAAAAGTATCGTTCATAAGTTGTTCCTTGGCTGAATAGTCAGTCTGATTTTTTTTGTAATTTCAGGGGCTGATGACTGCAGAAGGGCTCGGCCTCCATATAGTCACCAGTCATGGCGTAGGCCCTGGCCCGGCAGCCACCGCAGACGGAGACGTATTCGCAAACTCCGCATTTACCCTTGTAGGCCTTGAAGTCCCGCAGATCCTTGAAGAGCGGGGAATTCTTCCATATATCCTTGAAGGATTGCTCCCGGATGTTACCGGCTGCCATAGGAAAATAACTGCAGGGCAGCAGGTTGCCGTCCACGTCTAAGAGGGAGATGAGCTGACCGGCCAGACAGCCCTTGGAGCCGCCGGTGGAAAATTGCAGGGTTCGGCGTTTAAAATTATCGCCCTGTTCCCTGGCCTTTTCGAGAACAATCCGGTAATAACTCGGGGCGCAGGTGGGGCGAACCAGCATTTCATTCTCGGTTTTCTCCATCTCATAATGCCAGGCCAGCAGCTCTTCGTAATCTTCCACGGAGATCAGTTCCTCCATGATGTCCTCGCCGCGGCCGGTGGGGACGATCATAAACATATACCAGGCGGTGGCTCCGAGGCTCTTGACCAGCTTCATGACCTTGGGTACCTCGGCCTGATTGCGTTTGGTGAATGAGGAGTTGACCAGAAATTTTATATCATTTTCTTTGAAGAGGCGAGCGGCATTCATGGTGGCTTCAAAGGCGCCTGGTGAGTTGCGGAAATTGTCATGTACTCCGGCCGTGGAGCCGTCAACGCTTAAAGAAACCATCTTTATTTCGGCCTTCTTGATCTGGGCGCATTTTTCCTCGTTTACCAGGGTGCCGTTGGTGGCGAGACACATTCTCAGCCCCTTGCTGCCGCCATACTCGGCAATATCAAAGACATCGGGCCGCAGCAGGGGCTCGCCGCCGGAGAGAACGATAACCGGGGAAGCGTAAGATGAAATATCATCCAGTACCCTCCGGGCCTCGGCAAAGGAAAAATCAGGGTGGCCCTGTACCTGCGACTCGGATGAGGAACGGCAGTGCACGCAGTGCAGATTGCAGCGCCTGGTAATCTCCCAAGCTATCCATTTTGGCTCAAAATCCAAGATTGTATCTCCTTTTTCGCGAAATTAGAAATTAATATTGCTGGCGGGCGAAGGCCGCCGGGCCCTGTTGATTATTTACGCCAACAGCGTAAAAATTGTACGGTTTAAAGTCAAACGGGGGTGATTATAGAAATTCGGCGGCAGCGGCGGCCAGGTCGCTACGTTCACTCTTTTTAAGAGTAACATGGCCGTGCAGGGTTTGCTCCTTCAGTCGTTCCACGGTATAGGTCAAGCCGTTACTGCTGGAATCCAGGTATGGATTGTCGATCTGATAGGGGTCGCCGGTGAGTACCATTTTGGTGCCTTCGCCGGCCCGGCTGATGATGGTTTTAACTTCATGGGGGGTAAGATTCTGGGCCTCGTCGATGATTACATACTGGCGGGGTATGGAACGGCCGCGGATGTAGGTCAGGGCCTCCAGCTCCAGAATATTATCACTGATTAGTTTATCTATCTTGTGTTTGATAGAGACTTCACCTTGTTCTTTTTTGTCCTGCCCGTGCTGGAGGAGATAGGTCAGGTTGTCAAAGATGGGCTGCATCCAGTTGGCCAGCTTTTCATCCTTGCCACCGGGCAGGTAGCCTATATCTTTACCCATGGGGACGATGGGTCTGGATACCAGTATACGATCGTAACGATTGTAATTGATTACTGATTCCAGGGCGGCGGCCACGGCCATCAGGGTCTTGCCGGTTCCGGCCTGGCCCACCAGGGTCACTAACCGCACCTCAGGATCCATTAGTAATTCCAGGGCCATGCGCTGCTCTTTGCTACGGGCCCTAATCTGCCACACCGTATCCGTGTTGGGATCGAGTTGGATTAAATGGCCCTGGGCACTGGTTCTGGTCAAGGCTGTGTGCTTATCGTTTATTTCGTCTTTCAGGAGGACAAATTCATTGGGCAGTAAATCCAGGCCCTGGGGAGGCTCTATGTCACGCTTTTGATAAAACTCATCAATTATCTGTTCGGCAACGGTTATGGTGCGGTAACCGGTGTATAGCTCGTCAAAATTCACCTTTTGTTTTTCAAAATCCATTACCTCAATCCCCAGGGCGTCGGCCTTGAGGCGGGCGTTGATATCCTTGGAGACAAAAATGACCTTACTGCCGTCTTTGTGCAGTTTGTAAGCCACCGACAGGATGCGGTTGTCGGGTACCGACATATCGAGTCCGGCAACGGCGGATTCCCGCTCGTGGGTAATGATACGCAGTACGCCGCCATTGTCCATCTTGACCCCCTCACCGAGCCTGCCTTTGGCTCGCAGGGCGTCAAGATGGCGGACAACTCTGCGGGCATTGCGCCCCAATTCATCGCTGTGGGATTTGAAGTTGTCCAATTCTTCAATGACGGTCATGGGTAGGATGATGAAGTTGTCAGAAAAGGAGGTAATGGCATCGGCGTTATGAAGCAGGACGTTGGTGTCAAGGACGAAATATTTGGGCATATTTTAGTCTCCTCAGGTAGTAAGATGTGAACGAGTCTGGTAAATTATTCTAACCCAGCCTCAAAAAATATGCTATATAAACCCCGTGATGTCTGGTTAGAATTTTGGTAAGCGCTCCATGAACACCCTGCTGTGCGTAATTTAGTACCCCGATATACAGGGGGTATTATTGGGGTACTAAATTACGCACAGCAGGGCGTCCCTGAAACGCTTACATTTCGAGAGGTTTAAAGTCAAGAGTGTGGTTTATTGAGCGCTTACGAATTTTGCGTTAACCTGGTTGATGGTTTTAGGCCGGAGGACAGAATTTTTCTGGCGTTTTCGCCCTTGGTCTTTCAATAATAAGATATTTATTTTTCGTAATTGTCATTTAATTGGCCGGTATATCTGCCGCCTGTAAGATAGAGGCCGGGGTCGCCCGGCTAATCAGCTGAATAAATTACACTTTATGAAAATATGAAAATATGAAAATATGAAAATTGCTCTTGCCCAGATAAATCCCGTTATTGGTGATTTTGGCTTTAATTTAAGCCGGATGCGCCATTGGATCGCCAGGGCGCGGACGGCGGGCTGCCGGCTTGTTGTTTTTCCTGAGCTGGCGGTGAGCGGTTATCCGCCCCAGGATTTATTAGAGCGCCGGGGGTTTGTGGAGAACCAGCAGGCGGCCTTAGATGAAATGCTGGCGGCAATAGAGGGCATTGCCGTACTCTGCGGGGTGGTGACCCGGCATCAGGACAGCGGCGCAGGCCGCCCCCTCCATAACAGCGCCCTGTTGTACGACCAGGGACGGCGGCAATGGAATCATAAACGTCTGCTACCCACCTACGATGTCTTTGATGAGGCCCGTTATTTTGAGCCTGGCCGCCAGTCGGTCATTTTTGATTTGGCCGGTATTAAGCTGGGGGTAACCGTCTGTGAGGATATTTTTAATTATCAGGGGGTGGAGCCTGTCGCCCTCGGCGGCGGAGTACAGGGCGTACCAGCCCGTCGTTACGCCGCCGATCCCCTGACCGACCTCCTGGCATCTCCGGCGGGTAGCCCGGATATTTTGATAAATATTGCCGCCTCTCCCTTCAGCCTTGGAAAATGCGGCGCCAAGGTGGAATTTTTTCGTCGTCTATGTCGCCGCACCGGCCGGCCCTTGCTCTATGTCAATCAGGTGGGCGGCCAGGATTCGTTACTCTTTGACGGCCACAGTTTGGCCCTGAACCCGGATGGCAGTCCGGCGGCCATGGCCGCTGGTTTTCGGGAGGATATGATTGTCGTGGACAGCCTGCTCCGGTCCCAGAGCGCCGGGCCTGAAATTACCTGCCGGAATACGCCGCCGGAGCGTCTCGCCCTGGAGGCTCTGAGCATGGGAACCGCTGATTATGTACGGAAATGCGGCTTTAAATCGGCGGTGTTGGGGCTTAGCGGCGGCATTGATTCCGCGCTCTGCGCCGTTATCGCCGCCCGGGCTCTCGGGCCGGAGAATATTCTTGGCGTGGCTCTGCCCTCGCCCTATACCGCACCTGAGAGTATCAGCGATGCCCGGGCCCTGGCTCTTAACCTGGGGATTAATTTTGAGATTTTGGCTATCAACGATATCTTTACCGTTGAACGGCAGACTCTTGGCCCTTTATTTGCCGGGCTGCCCGAGGATGTCACCGAGCAAAATCTCCAGGCTCGTATCCGCGGCAGTCTGCTCATGGCTCTCTCTAATAAGTTTGGTCATATGCTGCTCTCCACTGGCAATAAATCTGAACTGGCCGTGGGCTATTGTACCCTTTACGGTGATATGAGTGGCGGTCTGGCCGTTATCTCCGATGTTCCCAAGACCATGGTCTATGACATTTGCCGTTATGTCAATCGGGATAGAGAGGTGATTCCGGCCAATATCCTCCGGCGGCCGCCCTCGGCCGAGCTGGCCCCCGATCAGCGGGATGATGATGATCTGCCGCCCTATGAGATATTAGATCCCATCCTCTTCAGCTATCTCGAGGAAAACAAAACTATGGCCGAGATTGCCGCCCAGGGCTTTGAGGCCGGGGTGGTCAAGGACGTGGTGCGCCGGGTCAATATAAATGAGCATAAGCGGCAGCAGGCCGCCATTGGTCTGCGGCTGACCGCCAAGGCCTTTGGCTGTGGCCGGCGTTATCCCATAACCCAGAGGTATCAAGAGGATGTCTGAAACAATATCCACGGGGCCTGACTGGCTGCCTCTGGAGAATATGGCCACCGCCTACTGGCAGTCCGAGGTCTTGTTTGCCGCCCTGGAGCTGGAACTTTTTGCCCGGCTGGAGGAAAATACTGCCCTGGATGTTTTAGCCGCAGCCGCGAACTGCCGGGCATCGGAGCTGGAGCGCCTGCTTCTTGCTCTGGAGGCCCTGGAGCTGGTGGAAAATCGAGACGGGGGGTGGCATAACAGCAGGCCCGCCCGTCGTTATCTTGTCTGCGGCCGGGAATCCTATCTTGGTGATTTTCTTCTCTATCGCCGTTATCTGCAGACTCCCTGGGCTAAACTGAGCGCTAAGGTAAGCAAGCAGCCCCTGGCCCCCGCTTTAAGTGCCGCGGATGATTATGAGAGACGTACCCTGTATTATGTCCGGGCCTTAGATGCCCTGGCCCGGCTCAAGGCCCAGGGTATTGCACAAATCCTGGCCGGTCTTGGCTGGCAGGGGTCGATCCTGGATATTGGCGGTGGGTGCGGGGCTTTGAGCCGGGCTCTGTTAGAGGGGGGGGGCGGCGGCGGCCGGGTGCTGCTCTACGAACTGCCGGAGGTCTTACGGGCGGCGGCTGAGCTTTATCCCCGCCCGGCGGATTGGCGGGGTATCGAGACCAAGCCGGGGGATTTTCGGCAGCAGGAATTTAATGAGTCCTTTGGCCTAGTATTGTTAGGGAACTTTCTCCATATCTACGGCCGTCGGGAGGCCGGGGAGCTGGTGGAGAAGGCGGCCGGGCTGACGGCGCCCGGTGGTCTGCTGCTTATTCATGATTATTTCCCCGATGCCGGAGGGCGGGCCTCTGCCGTCAAGGGGCGTCTCTATGATATTAATATGATGGTTAATACCTGTAATGGCTGTTGTCACTTAAGCTCAGAGCTGGCTGCTTGGCTAATGGATGATTTTGAACCAGGTGTTCTTCATGATCTGCCTGGAGACAGCAGTATTTTTATCAGCCGCCGGAGGGCTCAATGAAAAAACACGCCAACAGTCTTATCGCCCTGGCCCTGCTTCTCATGTTGACCGCCTTCCTTATCTTCCAGGAAAATCTCACCAAACGCCCCGCCCATCTCTATGAGACGGTTAACGGCCGGGTGGAAATGTGCCTGAGCTGTCATAAGGGTGTGGAGCTTAATCCGGCTCATGATGTCAAGGTTATCGGCTGTTCAAGCTGTCATCTCGGTGATCCGCTGGCCATTACCAAGGCCAAGGCCCATAAGGGGATTGTTAAAAATCCAGGGGACTTGCGGGTGGTTGACCGCACCTGCGGGGTGAACGGCTGTCATGCCATCCGGGTGCCGGAGGTCAAGAATTCCCTCATGGCCACCAACCGGGGGATTATTGCCACTCTGTGTTATTACTGGGGAGAGGCCCCGAACCAGAACGGTGATTATTCGGTTAAGCAGCTCATGGATACTCACGAAAACTCTCTGGCCCTGGATTATTACCGCAAACTCTGTGCCACCTGTCATCTCTGGAAGCAGAAGGGCGACCTGCCCGGTTTTTTTGGCGAGAAGGGTGGCGGCTGCTCGGCCTGCCACTATGAGGGTAATCCCAATCTGCCGCCCGCGAAACGTAAAAAGGCCCATCCCTGGATTGATAAAAAGGTGCCGATAAAAAATTGTGTGCGCTGCCATAATCGTAGCGGCCGCATCGGTATATCATATACCGGCATCTATGAATCCGAGGGCTCCGGTGCTCCCATCAAGGGGGGAAAGCTCTCAACCCAGCGTCTGCCTGGTAATCGTTTCTACCTTAAATTACCGCCCGATATTCACTATAAAAAAGGGATGGCCTGTATTGATTGTCATACGCGGCGGGAAATTATGGGGGACGGCAAGCGTTATGCCCACTTTGAGGATCAACTGGAAATATCCTGTACCACCTGCCATCAGCGCCGCGATCCTGGTTTGACCCGTAAGGGTGATCGTCTGCCGCAGATTAAGGTAGAGAAGGATGGGCGGATAATTCTTACCGATAAACTGCATGGCAAAAAGCACCTTGTGAAGCAGCCCCTCGCCGGGGTCTGTGATTTTAAAGGGCACCGCCGCTTGTCCTGTCAGGCCTGCCATTCCGCCTGGGTGCCGCAGTGTTATGGCTGTCATGTGAAAAGGGATTTAAGCGAGACCCATCTCGATAAACTGACCCTCAAGAAGACACCGGGTTGGTGGGAGGAGGGGCGTTCCTATATTCGTTATGAGCAGCCGGCTCTGGGGATCTGGGGCGGGCGGGTCATGCCAGTGACTCCGGGCTGTCAGGATATCGTCACCCTGAAGGATAAAAAGGGTAAATTCAGCGGTTCTTTTTACTCGTTCACCATGGCGGCCATTGACCCCCATACCACCCAGGCCCAGGCCCGCTCATGCAGTGCCTGCCACCGCAGTCCCAAGACCCTGGGGCTGGGCCGGGGTACGGTCTGGCTGGATAAGGGTAAATGGCATTTTGACTCAGCCTCTGAAGGTATAAAGACCCCCACCGGCGAGACCCCGCCTCTTGACGCCTTTGTCACCATTGACGGCAAGGCCCTGCAGAAGGGCTTCCGCCCCGATATGCGGCCCTTTAACCGTCGGGAGCTGGATCGTATTCTGCGTGTCGGGCTTTGTCTGCCCTGCCATAATCATGTTGATGATCCAATTTATAATTCTGGCAAAAGAAAGAAGAAAATGGATAACAGAATGCCGCCCATAACCGGGGATAAGGCCGCGTTGTAAGACGGGGGCAGTGTCTGCTTGTATTGGGTTGTATTGTTTTGATTTTATGAATTTTGAATATCGAATGTCGAGTTACGAAGTTTACCCCTTCTTTTCCTTCGACATTCAAAACATAGTTAAAGGCGTACAGTTGTCTGAGAAAAAGAAAGTTTTAGACATCCCGGCCCTTTATGTCGTTACTATGACCGTTTTTTGTGGTAAACTGTTATGTTGCAGATGTAGTGTCATGGGTGGTATATCCGCTGAACCGTTATCCTGGCGGAAAAATCAATTAAGGCTCGATGGGTTAAAATCCCTGTTTCTGGAGTTAACTTTGCTTAAACGTCTTTTTGTCAGTTTTGTGCGCTGGATTGGCTATGATCTGGGGATTTCTCCCAATCAGGTTACTATTGGCCGTCTGTTATGCTTTGTACCCGGCTGGCTCATCTGGTATTATCGTTATGAACTGGCGGCCCGTTTTTCCTGCCCCTGGCAGGTTATGGGGGTTATCGCCATCCTGATTGTCGGCACGGTCATTGCGTTTGATATTGTTGATGGCGCTTTGGCCAGGGAAACCGGGCAGGTGAGTGATGAAGGTAAGATACTTGACCCTCTGGTGGATAAAGTAATCACTTATAGTACCCTTGGCCTTTTCCTGCCTTATATCGTCAAACCAATATTTTATTTACTCCTCTTTCTGGATATATGCTCAACCTTTATGCGTGGCTCCCAGGGGCGGGGGGCTAATCAATTCGGCAAGCGAAAGGCCTTCTCACAGAATGTTGCTAAATTGTTTTTTGGTCTCGCAGCCCTTTTTTCACTACCAGCCTTTAATCTGGTGGGTAATCTGCTGCTGGGGCTGGCTGCGGTGCTGGCCTCCATGTCAGTTGGAATACGGGCCGTGCCGCCGAAATGGTGGGCTATGATGCAGATGGTGGTTCCGCAATTGATTACCTTGTGTAATGTGCTTTGTGGTATTCTGGCAATCTGGCTGGCCGCCCATGGCCATTTTGCCCTGGGGGCGGTTTCTGTTTTAACCGCCATGCTGTTTGATCTCGGCGATGGGGCTGTGGCCCGTAAGCTGGGGGTGTCAAGCAACTTTGGCAAACGGTTTGATACCATTGCTGATATGGTGAGTTTCGGGCTGGCTCCTGCCGTTCTGGCGGTGGCGGTGAATGACTGGCGGCCTCTGGCCCTGGCCTTGGGGGCAGGCTATTTTTTGGCCACCATTATCCGGCTCTATGATTATGGACGTTCCAAGGACATTACCCCGGCCGGTTTTTTCCGGGGGCTACCCAGTCCGGCCGGTGCCTGGCTGGTGGTGGCATCCGTTTTGTTCCCTGTTCCCTGGCTGTCTATGCTGGTGATGATTGTCGCCGCTGTTCTTATGTGTCTCTTCGTGGTGAATTGGATTCATTTTAATCAAATTATCTTTTCATTAACTCCCCTGGAGATATTTTTCTGTTTTGCTCTGGGACTGTTGCTGGTTGTTCTGGCCAGAACTCCTGAGGTCTTTGCCGCCGGGCCCATTGTGATTTACGCTTTCTCTCCTAAATGGCGCAAGCCGCATCGGGTATAGAATTATCTGTACCCGGATTTTTATCCTGCCTTGCCTTTTCTCGTTGTCTCTGTTAGAATAGCCGGATTTTGTGCTGCCCTCTTCTTTGCCTCTATGTAACCGTTTAAGCGCAACGGACGAGGTAAGCGTAGACTCCCAAGAGGGGGTACAGCTGCCAATAGTTACGTCTTTATGGCTGCCCAATGTTGGTTAAATGGCGGAGTTGGCTGAATTCGCGGGAGGGGACTGTTTGCCTCTTAAACGTAAAACGTAAAACGTAAAATGAAGATTGGTAAAAAATGGGTAAAATAACCAGGGGTTGGAGTACTATGTCTCGGTCTAAGACTGAATATCTTTATGGTCAGTGGATTCCTTTTTTATTGGTAGCTGCCGCTCTCTTGATCTCAATAATTTCTTGTCGGCAAAGTGCTCTCATCAGCCCTTTACCAGCCCCTATTTCGCCATCCCCGCAGATCAAGGTTGCCGCCTCTCCGCTTCCCGCTGATCTCCAGCGGGAATCATTAATGGGGCGGCGTATATATGCCATGAGTGTTAATTCAAGTCAGGAGCTTATTGCCCGGCTACATGAGTTTAATCTCTGGGGCGAAGTGCAGGAAGATGTGCCTTCGGTCATCATTGAGCATTTCCCGGCTGATCTGGCTCTAATTGATCTGAACCGTAAGAAGAAGGCCTTTGTGCGGGCCTTGCTGCCGGTGGTAATGGTGGCCAGGGAAGAGGTTATGCAGGAACGTCAGCGTTTATTGACCATCATTGACGAACTGGGCGGCCCGCAAGGCTTGACCTTTTACCCGGGACGGCAGGAGTGGCAGACCGCCATCACCGGGGAGCAGGCCCTCTTTATTAATAAGTTATGCCGTAAATATCGTACCCAGGATGCTGAGGAATTACTGAACCGGGTTAATGTTTTGCCCGTCAGCCTGATGCTGGCCCAGGGAGCAATCGAATCATCATGGGGCAGTTCCAGATTTGCCAATCAGGCCAATAACCTTTTCGGGATGTGGACCTGGGGCAAAAAAGGCCTGGTTCCGGCTCGGCGTGCCGCCAATCAAACTCATAAAATTGCTGTCTATGATTCAGTTTTAGACTCGGTTCGGGCTTATATGCTGACCATAAACAGAGTCGGGGCTTACGCTGATTTGCGGCGCATACGGCGTCATTCCATGGATGCCGTGGCCGTGGCAGAAGGTCTGCTTAATTACTCTGCCAAAAAAGGTGTTTACGTGATCTCTCTACAGAGTCTTATCAAAAATAATAATCTCGAGAGTTATGATAATTGCCGCCTCGTTGATGCCGGTTAATTTTACGGGCCCTATCAGGCTGGGTGGCAGGTAATTCTCAATAGGAGTAAATTAATGACCTCATTATTAGCAGAAAAAGATGATGATTGTGTGAAGAAGACAACTCTCTACTCCGCCATGGCAATATGTCTGCTGGCGGGGTTTCTAAGCGGGGTAATATACAGTTCCCTGCATCCGGTTCATTCTAAGGACGTGGTTCATGAGCCGCACGATTCTGCGGCTCAGAGCCCGTCGGCCAATTCCGCCAACGCCTCGCAGCAGGCGGCGATGATCT
>VAPG01038445.1_pt1 | contig 28954 bp, 32 predicted proteins | sample 3393851 | NCBI WGS metagenome assembly VAPG01 (sample SAMN08290438, study PRJNA428436) | hydrothermal vent metagenome | isolation source: Deep-sea hydrothermal vent chimney | place: Atlantic Ocean: South-mid Altantic Ridge | depth 2194 m m
GAGAAGCAATTTTCTTCCGACTTCCGGCTTCTGACCTCTGACCACCTGCAATAATAATTACATAATACATCAATCTTCCACTAAATTCGCAGTAGAACCAGAATTAGTATATTTTTGTAAAAGTATAAAGAAAGAAGATATGGCAAACCGAAAGATACGCATCATCAACGGCCCCAACCTGAACCTGCTGGGAACGCGTGAACCCGGCATTTACGGAGACCAGACTTTTGAAGAGCAGATCGCTGCTTTTGCAAAGGATTTTCCAGAGCTGGAAATAGATTATTTTCAGTCGAATGTGGAAGGGGAGCTCATCAACAGCCTTCACGAAGCTGCGCATGAAAAGGATGGTGTTATCCTGAATGCAGGCGCTTATACCCATACTTCCATTGCGCTGGGCGATGCCATAAAAGCCATTGACCTTCCGGTGATTGAAGTACACATCAGTAATATTTTTTCACGCGAAGATTTCCGGCATGTTTCCTATATCGCACCTTATTGCAAAGGTTCCATCATCGGTTTTGGAATGGACTCTTACCGGCTGGCGCTGCAATATTTTGAAAAGCTCTGGCCTGATTAATTTGTGAAATAATCAAGCTAAGAAAATTTTTTGGGATTGAGTGTACTGAAAGCTTTTAACCCTTTAAAAAAATGGGCAAAAATCAGACTCCCCCGGTAAATGTCTGAAACCTGCTTTTGTTCTAACCGTACTCTTTTTTGTTTCAGAACTCCGAGATGTCCGTAAAAATAAAAATGGGCTTTGATAATAGCGATGATATCCTGAAAATTTCCCTGCATCAAAAAGCGGATGCCGGCCAGTCCATCCAGAAACAGCCTGACGGCAAACACTTTCCACAATCTGTTTTGCGGAAGATTTTTATACAGAAGCATAAAATTATTACGGAAGTTCAGGTATGTTTTTCGTGCCGAGCTTTTCGGTAACGTCCCTCCTCCTACGTGAAAAACTACCGAAGCGGGCTGTACCATAATTTTAAAGCCTTTGTTTTTGGCACGCCAGCAAAAATCTATCTCTTCCATGTGAGCAAAGAAATCTTCATCCAACCCACCCAGTAGGTGGAAAATATCCGCTCTTACAAACAAACAGGCTCCGGTAGCCCAGAACACCTCCCGGACATCATCGTACTGGCCGTGGTCTTTTTCAATGTCTTCAAAAATGCGTCCCCGGCAAAACGGATAGCCCCACTGGTCGATAAACCCGCCGGAAGCGCCGGCGTACTCGAAATAATCTTTTTGGAAAATTGAACGAACTTTAGGCTGACAGGCGGCAATGGTTTCATCAGATTCCATCAGGTTGATAACCGGTTGCAACCAGTTGGGCGTTACTTCAATATCCGAGTTCAGCAGCACATAATAATCAGACACCACCTGAGACAGCGCCCAATTGTAACCACCGGCAAAACCGGCGTTTTCTCTGTTTTCCAGTAACCGGATTTGTGGAAACTCACGTTTCATAAATTCAACTGAATTATCCGTTGAAGCATTATCTGCCACAACAATGGCAGCATCTTTACTGTGTCGGATAACTGTGGGGAGGTATTCTTTCAGAAATGCTACCCCGTTATAATTTAAAATGACAACAGCTGTTTCGGACATTAGAATTAGGTTCAGTCATGCAAAAATAAACTTATTCCCGGTTATTTCGCAGCAAAATCCGGCAGCGAATAAACAACAGAAAATAATTGCCGGGGTTTTAAAAAAGGAAAAAAAGTGTAATTTTGCGGCCTCAAAGGAGAGTTGGCAGAGTGGTCGAATGCGGCGGTCTTGAAAACCGTTGACCTTCACGGGTCCGGGGGTTCGAATCCCTCACTCTCCGCAAAACCCGCTTGAAATGCTGGTTTTCATTGTGTTATAAATTTATTGGGGAACTTACGACATTAACCCGACAAATTTGAGGGCTTTAATCATCACCTGGGGAGGTGAAAATTTAAGGCCATGAGAAAGAAAAAAATTTTACTACCAAGGATTTATCGTCCTAAAAACGGAGATACTTCCCGTTGGCATGTCGAATTCTCTGTTTATGATGATATTGCAGATAAAATGCAACGTTTTCGCAAAACAGAAGGCTTTGCAAAATGCAAGTCTGAAAGGGAATGTTGGGTTAATGCCGCACGGTTAAAAAATGAATACACTAAAAAGGTATTAAACGGATGGACTCCTTTCGATGATAATCAGAATGTTATTTGGTCTGATAGTTTGGCTTATGAGGATATTAAAAAGAAATCAGAGCCGGTTTATCGTTCTCGTAAGAATGTAGCTTATTATTCAACGAAATTTTTAAAAACTAAAAAAAATACTGCTGAAAATTCTTATCGTACTTATATGAGCAAATTACGGACTTTCAGAAAATGGCTTAAAGAAAATAAGTTGGATGAAAAAGATATTTCTCTAATTAGCAATGATAATGCTGAAATATTTATAGCCTCTTTATATAAAAGAGCTGCTAAAACAAAGAATGAATATTTGCGATTGATGAATGAGTTTTGGTCTTTTATTAAAAAAGAGAGAAAAAGTATTGATAATATTTGGATAGGACTTCCTCGTTATAAAAATGACACCAAACCCCAACGCCCTTTAAAAAAGGGGATTATGCAACTTTTGAAACAAGATTTCCAAAAACGCAATCCCCAGATGTGGTTGGCTTCGCAATTCCTTTATTATTGTTTTATCCGGCCGGGCGAACTCAGGCAGATGAAGATTAGACATTTAGATTTGTTTGATGGTAAAATTGTTCTTTACTCAGAGTTGACTAAAAGCAGCAAGTCAAGGGTTGTCGATTTGAGTGATCATTTTGCTGAGATTTTGATTAATGAATATCATCTACACCAATATCCTGAAGATTTTTTTGTATTCACCCGAAATCGTCGTCCGGGAACAATTTCAGTTAGTAAAAATTATTTCAACAAACAATTTGCAGCAGCCCGTAAACGATTGAAACTCCCAAACGATTACAAATTCTACGCATTTAAACATACCGGCGCAGTAACGGCGCTGCGGGCAGGGGCAGATATTAAGGAAATTCAACATCAAATGGGACATAGCTCTGTAGCCATTACCGACGAATACCTGAAAAGCATGGTGGGTTATGAAAGTGAGTTTTTCAGGAAGAAAATGCCGGAAATCTGAAACAGGCTTACCTATATTTAACAAAAAACCCCGTACAAGTGTACGGGGTTTTTTGTTGTCATTGCTTTTTTCTCAATAATTCAATACACTCCTCTTCCGTTATCCGCCCTTTGGCTATAAAGGAATGGACTACGTAGGCATTCCATGCTATCTCCTCGCCTGAGGGAAGGATGATGGTTTCCGGGTCGTTGCTGGGGTTGTATTTCTCAAAAACACTCTCGCAGATTTCTTTGAAGTTGCCGGCAGGCACTTCTTCTTCATAATCGGTAAAAACCAGTATATAGGTCTTTACAATTGTGTTGTTTGACATTGTTTATTTCCTCCACAGAAAAAACCCCCAAGGCGCACCGGTGTTCAGACCGTCCCCGCCGAAACGGGAAACCTTGAGGGCTTTCTCTATTTAGAAGATTATTTGACATTTGTTTGAACGTTAAGTGCATTGCAAAGATAAACAAAAAAAAGAGAATTCAAGAAAAATATTTACTCTGATTTGATACGGTTTTTTAATAGTCTATTTCAATATATCTGTCAGATTTGGAATCAATAATATATGAGGTATAATTATCATCATATTTATACCATAGATAATTTACTTTTTTAAACCTGAATTTTTTCGCAATATTTTCTATTTTATCTTCAAATATTTGTTTGTTTTTATTTGCTGCGAATATACCGCCTATGAATTCTAATTCAGAGGTTCTATATCCGTTTGCTTTTACTTCAATATCGTTTTCCCAAAGCTTTTTATTAATGAAATAGGCATAATCAAATCTCATCGTCGGAAACTCCTTCACCTGCCTATATATCAACGCCTTTTTTAGCTTATTGGATAAATAATTGATTTTTTTATTATTGTAGAAAGTATATAGGTTTATTTTCTGTGCTATATTTTCAAAATATTGAATTTCTAATAACAAATCTGCTATGCTACCACCAAATTGTTCTCTTATGCTTGAAAAATGATAAAGATCGTGAATTTCTTTATTATATTCTTTTAAAATACTTTTTATTTTTTGTTCTCTTTTTACTTTATTAATACTGTCTTTAACAAATTTCTCCCTTTTTTGATTGATTATGATCATGCTATCACAATACTTTATTAAAAGTTGCGCACTGTCGTGTTTTATATTTTTCTTGGTAATGTTTTTAAGAGTTGTTTTTGCTTCGTAAAAAAAACCAATTGCTATATCTCTTTTTGCTTGGTTGATATAATTAGTTTCTTTTTTTCCTGAATTACAGGAAAAGAAAATCAAAATAATAAACAGGGCTGCAATTTTTTTCATAATATTTACATTTAAGGGATTAATAATCCTCAAATGTAATGAAAATTACATTCCTACTCTTTTTTGAAATGCATCATAATCCTGTTTTACCTGTTCGTGTGTGCGGATATAATCCTCGTCGGCTACCAATATTGCTTTTGCAGGTTCTTCAAGCTTTGCATTAACTTTTTCAAGTAATTCAATCAAACGCGGGTCGGTAAAAGTTTGCACGGTGTTTTCACGGATTATTTCGCGGGCTGTGCCGGTGGCATATTGTGGCATGTTCAGTGTGGCTTTTATGGCTTCTAAGAGTGCTGGTGTATTCAACACTTTCTGTGTATCTGGCCCTGAAAAAACCAACTCCGGCGCTTTTTCGCCGACCAATCCGAGGCCGGGGATAATGGTTGGTTGTGTATATATGCCGCTTTGTCCGGTACCTATACCGGCTTTGTATTTTCGCCCATCGCTTGCACCTAATATTTCATGTAGATTACCGGTTGCCAGTTGGGGGATTGGTTCAGAAGCAATGACCCCAATTTGCAACGCTCCCATGGCACCGGCTATCCCAGCGGCTATTAAGTCAGCAGGAAACGGGAGTGTTTTCATTGCGCTGATAATGGCGAGGGCTGTTCCAGAAATGGCATTAGCGAGGTTCAGTGCTTTTTGTCTGACAGCGCTGTCGTGGGCCAGTTTTCTTTTTTTCTTATCGAGGGCGGTATCTAATTGGCTTAACCTTGCAGTATATTGTTCATAAGAAATCTTACCGGAATTCAATTCTTTATCAAGGATTGCCTTTTTCTTATCATGCAGTTTTTTGTATTTCTGCAACTGTCGTGCTTCGGAATTGGCTATAATTTGATTAATGTCGCTAAAGGCCTGCATAGTCATTTGCCGGACGGCATCTAATTTCTGAACCATTGTGGCGTCACTACCAAGTCCGATGGCCTGCCAAAATGCACCTCCTTTATCCGTATCACTATTTTCGTCGGCGTGGTTCTGAATATTATTCAGTACAAGGTTTATAGCCTCGTTGACTTTCTGTGCGTTGGTTTCGATGGACGTAGCATCATCATCTGATAGCACAATATCTTTTAACCCTTTGGTAGCCATTTTGGATATTCCGCCTTGGCTTGCCAGTTCATCGGTGAGGTTTTTTAATTTTTGTAATTTATCTAACAAACTCTGTAAATGGGCAATTTGAGATGCTATATCCTGACGTCCTTTTTCATCGGTAACGGCCAGCGCAAGGTTGGCTGTATTGAGTGCTTTTATTTTTTCTGTAACTTTTTTAATTGCTTCTCCAAGGTTTGTTGCCGTTGCCGTTGCCTTTGCTGTTGCCGTTGCCGTTGCCTTTGCTGTTGCCGTTGCCGTTGCATTTGCTTTTCCCCCTTGTTCGATATAATCTACTAAAGCCTTATTTTTGAGATCTAATATTTTAGATTCATTTTGTAGGCTTTTAATTGTTTTTTTTATCGCTTTTTCACGCTTAATATTCATTATCAAAGCATCGGAATTGCTTTTATAAGTCATATCGTTACTACTATTGAGGGTTTTTTCTATCTTTTTTAGTTGCTTTTTACTATCTAATAATTTTTGTTCAATATCGAATTTCTTTTTAGCAATCTCAATCATTTTTTGTTCTGCGGCTTTCTCTCTTGCTACTTTCATCAGCGATGCCACATATTCATCCGTGGCAGTTTTTGCCGCGTTTGTATTGATGGTTTCCAGTTTGAGGTTGCCGAGATATTTGGGCGAAAGCTCATTTAGTTTTTTAATGGCTTTAATCCTTTTTTCTTTACTATTGGTTTCGTCCTGTGCTATTTTCAGTAGAATGTCCATTTTTACCTTTTGACCGGCAATATTATCAAATGCTTTTTTGTTTAAATCATTCAACTCTTTTTGTTTTATCTCTGCCGCCGTTAATTTTTTTGTATAGAAATAAAGTGCGGTTCCGGCAGCTATCAGCAGCCCCACAATTGCTCCAATAACATTCGCTTTTTGAGAAGCATTCCATGCTTTTTGTGCAATAGTGGCTATCCTTATCTTTCCGGTAAGGACGCCCGTAGTGAAAGCATAAGCTTTGGTTATGGCTGTTTTTGTAACAAGAAATGCATAATGAATTCTATCCCAGTTGGCTGCTATTTTGGTGGCTATGGTATAGGCTACTATGCCGGCTGTGGCGGTCAGAATAACCCCTTTATACTTATTGAAAACTTTAATGACATTTAGTGTCATTCTCATAAGATGAGCAAAAGCGCTGGGAGAGAAAGTAAGTGCCGGAGCCAGTTTCTCACCGAGTTCTATGGTTATCTTGTTCAGCCGTGCACGCGCAGCATCGAGACGGGCTTTGTTGTTATCGGTATTTTTCATTGCCTGTTCTGTGGCAATGTTGGTTCCTGTAACTGCCTTTGTCATTTTCTCATAAGCACCCACATTTTTCAGCATGATGGTTCCGGCGGTGATTTGGCGTTTCCCGAATACCTTCATTATATAAGCGTCCTTTTTGGCTTGTGTATCGAAATGCGTAAGTTTTTCGTTCATTTCGTTCAACGCATCCGACAATTTGAATGTACCGCTGGCATAACCAAGTTGTGCTGCTTTCAATCTCAAAAGTGCTGAGCGCATTTGTGTCCCCGATTCTTCTCCTTTCAATTGTTTTTTGGCGAGCACTTCGAGCATGGCAACGGTTTGTTCCAACGACATATTAGAGGCATCAGCTACGGTACCCACGTTTTTCAAAGAGTCGGTAAGGTCTTGTACGAATGCGCTGCCTTTGAGCGAACCAGCAGCAAGCGTGTTGATTATGCGGTTAGTTTGGTTAGCACCGAGGTCAAACTGATTCATAGAAGCTGCCACGGCCTCTATGGCCGGGTTGAGTTCCATTTTTTGAGCGGTGGCCAAAATCATGGCTTGTTTGGTGGTTTCGGCCAGGGCTTCTTTGTTTTTAAGCAGGTCAGGCCGTGCCGATCCCATCAACACGTAAGCATCTACTATCTCTTTTGCTGTTTGTGTGATACGTATGCCGTTTTCGGTAACCGAACCCGACAGGTCTTTGGCTTTTTGTGAAAGCCAGTCCAGTTTTTTCCCTGTCAATCCGGTCATGGCCGATAAGTTGGAGACGGAGGCGTTAAAATCGTTGGCTACATCAATAGCTTTGCGGAAGCTGAAAATAATGCCGGTGATGCTGGCAGCAAATCCGGCAATCATCATGGAGTATTTATTGAAGCCGTTAGCCATTCGGCTTAACGAAGAATTAGTACGAAGAGTGGTTCCGCGCAATTGAGACATCCTCTTTTTTACTGCGTTCAATTGTTTTTGTAAAACCTTGTATTCTTTCACACTCGGGTCCATATTTCGCATTACGGCATTCAACTCGCGTTGCCGTTGTGTAAGCTCGCGCATGGTGAGTTTTTCCAACCCCAGTTTCTCAATTATTTTATCGTGCTGTACCTGTATTGATTTCAGGCGTTTGTTTATCCGGTTCCATTCATCGCTGCCTTCGGGTACTTTCCGCAGGTCTTTTTTCAGTTTGCGCGCTTCGTCTTCCAATGCCCGGAGCGACTTGCGCGCCTGGTCGTTGTTTATGATAATTTCTAACTGAAGCCTGTCTATCTTTAGATTGCTCATAGTTGCATATGTATTTTTTGATAATCAAGAATTCCTTTTAGCCTGGTCTTTTCGGCTTCGTCATATTCGGAAGCGAGGATAGTGAGAAGCCTGTTGATGGAGCCGTATAGATTTTTGGCATACCATGTGGTATTCTTCTTCCGGCGTTTATTTCTCGTGGTGTTAATGCCCCACACCTCTTTGTTGGTATCGGTTACCCACTTCTTGGTATTGTCGCTGCGTTGGTACCAGCGTATTTCGATAGCTCGGCCATATCCGAAAAAACTGAATGTCAGTACCGGATCAATACCGAAATTTGTAACCTTATATTCGATACTATTCAGCAGATCATCGGTAACCCGGAGACGCTTTTTTTCTATAGATGCTGTAAAAAGGTCGGCCAGGTATTCGCCATGCTGGTCGAGTACTTCACGGATAAAAAGAAGTTCGTTTTCGTTGTATTTGCCTTCCATACTGCAAGATTAATACAGCAGAATGCAATTTGAAAGGACAATCCTACACCGTCCACCCTTTTATCTTCGCCGGGCCAATCTGTTTGTTTTGGAGTTTGATGTAGGCTTCTTCGAGGATGATTTGTGAATAAAGAAAAAAGTAAACGGCACTGAAATCGAGTTGTTTCATGCCTGCGCCGGTGATTTCGTTTGTGAATTCTACACCTTCGCGGCGTTTGAGCCACGATAGCCATTCCGGGTAATAGCGGTCGAGTATCTCATTAGTTTTCCAGCTTATCGGAAGCACTATATTGCCCTGTGTGTCGTATTTTGTTGTGGTGGCGAGCGGGTAGTCGCCGTTGACGCCGATGGATGTAATGCCTACATAAAACATTAGACGCAGGGGACAATCGTTTTTCAACTGCCAGGCGTCGGATGTGCCCTGTGCGCTGATGCTTGGTAGATTGCGGGCAACATAAGCGTTGGCAGAGGGATTGCGCATAAGCATCGGGGCCAACCCGAAGCTCATGTCTTTCTTGCCCTCGTCGATGATATTGACGGGGTGGTTGTCTCCGATGGCGATCCATTCAAATTGTTTGCTATCCTGATTGTAATCGCGGCGGAAAAAAGCGTTCAGGCTCTCGCAATAATAGATGTCGCCCTGCGTGTTGGTGGGAAAGCTGAAGGTGATGACTGTACCCAAATTAGATTGCACTTTAGTCTCTTTCAGCATATTGTCGCTTCCGCTGAAATCGAAATTAGATTTTATGCCGGCGTAATTGTTAGGTGTTATCTTCAGCGTGTCGCGATGTAATCCTCTGGTGAGGATATGGGATTTTGTCTTCGTGTTAAGAAGCTCTCTCCAGAAGAGAAGCGTTATCGTTTTTGTTGTTTCATTGAAAAACGGAAGTATCCCGAAGTTTTTATAAAATATTTTCAAAAAATCTTTCACGGACATATTCGGCACCATGTCTTTATAGTTGAAATCGCTTTCAAAAATATTGGCATTGGGTTGTGTAGTATTGATGATAGACATGGTGGCCGGATTAACGAAGGCTGCATCGTTGGTGCTTGCATCGGTATAGTAGGCTTTCCATGTAATCAATGCGCCGGCAGAAGCTGTATCAATGGTGAGGAGTGTATCCATCGTCACCACGAGCGGCGTGGCATCTTTAACGGTTATATATTTTGAATTTTGCAAAATATTATCATACCATAATTCCACATGCAGGGCATAGCCGGCCGGGATGGTTGACACGGTGGGGATGAATGTTCCCGTGATATTCACCTGATAGTCGCCGGCTATCATCACGGTATATTCGCCGGTGGCATTATTGTATAAGTTGCCCGGATCCTGAATGTTCTGCGATGCCACGATGAAAAAGCCTGGAGTAACGGTATTGCTGACAGCATCACCACTAAAAGAGGTGGACAGCAATTTGTCAAGCGCAAAGTTGTTATATATTAACGCAGCTTTGAGCATCGTGTCCTCCAGCACCGTCCCTTTCAGTGTATAACCTTCACTCTCGTATATATGTCGGACGACATAGGCGAGATATAGTTGCGGCACTATGGCGTTTTTGTTTGCCTTGTCATTGTGTACCAATCCTGTTTTCACCTGATTATTCAAAAACCCTTCAAACTGCAAATTCGGGTTTTTCTTAGGATCTGTTTCTGTGGGGTCGCCGTAAAACTGCGGATTGTAGATAACCGGGAAGTTGTGATTTACTTCCGGATAGGTTTTCAATACCTGGCTTTCGAGGTGTGTGATGATATCCGGTTCCGAAACAGGAACATTAAACAATTCCGGCAGGTTTTTCCCCGCAATATTGTTTGCGAAAATGCCGGCATCTATCAGCATCTCAAGCGAAATGGCTTTGGCGTTGACAGATTTTATCTTCCACGTCCCTTTTTGAATGATGTTTCCTTCAAATAATATTTCGCCGGGATATGTAACGCTCTGTTTGTTTTTGCGTTGTAAACGAAAAGGATTTTTAAGCGCTGCAGCATTATGAGGGCTGTGAGGCACCGAAAGCGAATAGACATAACTCCCCGCACTGCCGCCGTAAACCGGCGACCGACGTGTGATATTAATTGTTGTGATATTAATATCGAGAGTTATGTTATTTGCTTTTATTTGGAACATCTTATTTTAACAAAATTTTCATCAGAACATAATACGGATAAGTCGAGGTGATATTCTCAATATCCTTCCATTCCAATCCAATAATTTTGATTTTTTCTTTCTTGTTACTCAACTCGTCAATTTCTTTTTTTAATGCGGGTGATAAGTCTTTAGAAAGGATAAAATTCCCCATCCCCTCTTTGTCTTCCCCGTGCTTTTTGAAAAATTCAAGTCTTAAATCTGTAAAATTTTTGGTTGGCTTCTCAATCTGATTTAACAGTTTGTAAATCGCTTGTTTTTTAACAAGTTTCAACTTTTCACTTAACAAGCTGTTCAAATCCTGCTGCAAAACAGGAAAATATTTAAGTTCTAATTCAACTGTTTTCATACGATTGTGTAATTAAGATTTTCAAATTTCGTCCGCGGCATTGATTTCGGACTTTCTTTTACCTGCAAAAGTATAGCCTTCTGAGCGAGCAGAAAAGTTATTTGTTTCAAAGAAAGTGAGTTCAATTCCGTTGAAGTCAGGGCAAGGTCTGCAATGCTTAAAGAAGCAAGTTGACCCGATACATTTATGTTTACCCTGTCTGGCGCCGTGGCCGGCGAAGGTTTTTTCAGGTAAGAGGTTCGGTCTGTAAGTGATTTGTACACAACAAGTTGTACATTTCCGTTTACTTCATTCTCTACTTCGAGAATGTTTCCGTTTGCATTTTTTAACATAATTTTTGAATTTTAAAAAGTTAAAATACTATCACAAGTATAACTATGATGATTACAACAACAATACCTATTACCCAGTAATAAGTACTCTTTTTGGAAGGTTTCCCTGGAGTGATTGTGGCTCCGGCGTTTCCTGTTCCTTTTTTCCCAATCGGTGCTTCTGACATAATTTTGAATTTAAAAAGTTAATAAATTTATTTAATATATAAGTGTAACATTCTTCAATACTAAAGTTAAAACATCTCCATCTCCAAAAGTTAAAGGTGACGCCCCGGCTGGTAAAGTAAAGGCATTATCGGCGCTATTGCCGAACAAACTCAACGCCGTTCCAAAAAGAAATTCGGTACTGGATTGTCCATAAAACCCTTTTACCCACACATCTGCCGTGATTTTCTGAAAATATTCAATGACCGAAGAGCCGTTCAGCACCTGAAATGGCGCCAAATCACTCATTACAAAATGTAATATATCTCCCGCAGACAAATAGTTTGCCTGCGTATTGAAAACCAATCCCGAATAAGGAGGTGTAGTCCCGCCGCTGATTGCCGAGCCGTCCCATTGCGTCCCGGTTATTAATGCTGCCAACAAAACTGTCGCATTAAAACTTCTGTTTCCAAGTTTCGCTGACCAATGTGTTGCATCAATTCCGAAAGCCCCGAAGACTGTTAAAGCAATTGTGTTCCCGGCTGCCGGTAAAGTGTATGAAAATGAAACGTCTATTGAACCGTTCAAAGCAATTCCCGACAAAGCGGCACCTCCAATCACGGCCAGAGTACTGTTATCAACCACATTTGCATAAAGCAAATCCAGAAAATTGTTAAGTTCCCTGTAAATTGTCCCGGAGTTCTCCCAGTTTACTTCCCCGATGTAAAATGTCAGCGTCCGGGAAACTGTCAAGCCGGCCTGTGAACTGGCATAAACAATATCCGGAAGGGCACCTAAATCGGGAGTAACAGCAGAATGATTGTAACCTCGAAAATCGCCTAAATTAAAATCTTCTCCAAGACTATTTGTATCAGGATTTGCACCCCGCGGGTCTGCGGTGGCGTGTCCGGCGGGTGGATGATAAGTTATTTCTTTCGTTGTTCCGTCTATGTACAGGTATCCCGGACGTGCCCGGCTCCATTGATTTATTTCCGGAGCTGTACAAAGAATACCCACATTCCGGCTCGAATTACCTATTTCATTTCCTACTAAGGTTGTCGATATGTTAATTAGTGCTAATGTCATAATTCCAAAGTTTTTACTCGTTCATTTAATTCTTTATTTGCAGCGATCAGAACGCTTATAATCTGTTCATAATCAACTGCTTTATATTTATCATATATTTTATGCACAAATTCAGGATTTATGCTTTCAAGTTCCTGAGCAATAAGCCCGTAATTCATTCTGTCATCTTTTGCAGGGTTCAAATCTTTTGCTAAGTCGTTCCAGAAAAACGTTACCGGATTGAATTTATCCAGCATTTCCGTGGCGTTTAGAATCGGTAGGACGTTAGTTTTTAAGCGAATATCCGAGGATGTCCACGCTGTAATTTCACCTGCTGCGGTGATATTCCCCGACGAAGAGATAGATGCCCTTACTGTCCCGGTAGACATAATTTGAAGTGCATATTCCGAAGCGGAATTTAAGTCATTTTGAATAGTAATTGTGGGCGTTCCGGAAACAGAATAAACAAAACTATTTGCTACTGACCAGCTATTTGCTGCCGCTAACTGTCCATATCTGCTATCGAGCGCCAAATCCGAAACCACCTCGGCAGCGGTACGATAAGAAAGCACTCCTCCTGCACCGTAAGTGAGGAAATTTCCGATAGCATCCGAAATGGTGGAGACGGTGAGTGTGCCGGCTGCAACCACATTACCCGAAGCATCAACAGTGAAAATATTAGTCCCTCCACCAGTTCCCGTAGTGTTCACCGCGAACTTCCCTCCGCTTCCAGAGGAAATTCCTGCTATCACATAGCCGGGATAGGTAGCGTTAGAATTCCCATATAATAATAATCCACCTCCGTATGTGCTTGACCCTTTCCCTGCCTGAAATAGTACTCGACCCGTATATGTTGCATCCGAATTAACAAGCACGCCAACAACCGCATCAGGATTAAATCTCAGATAACTGTCTGTTCCACTCGCAAAGATAGAACTGTTAACCAAATTTGTGCCGTTGAAATAAGGAAGATAACCAGTTGTAAGACCTCCGTTGTAATTTCCCCAGCCGTAAGCAGTATTCCAGTTTGCAGAATTATCCGTGATTGAAGTGCCCCACGCCGTGCCGGTCGATAATGCAATGCCTGCTCCGGGATAAACCATGTGATTAATATCCGAAACTTTGGCTGTGTTGAGAGCGACGGCAGAATTTGCAGCTACTCTTGTTTCTGTATAATATAGGTTTGTGCCTTCCGGTAGGTCGGTTGTTGTTTTCCCAGCGAAATGGTCAATATCAGAGACTTTGTCTGTGTTCAGGGCGACAGCGCTGTCAATATCGGTAAATCTTGTGTTCAAATCCAGCTGGTCTGATAAAGTGCCTGTGATGTTTCCCCAGATTGCGGCCGTTCCTCCTCCTGCCGTGGAAACGGAAACTACTCCGTTTAAGACGGAAAGACCGGAACCGACTTGCATTATTCCGAGGCTGGTGGTCGAGGCTATCGGAAGAGCGTCCAATAAAGATTGTGGAAGACCGGTGCCGGTGTCTGACCATGCCTGGATTTCTCCTGTGGCTGCGAGATTACCGTCAAAAAGCAATGTGCCTGTGGCGGGAATTGAGAAGCCGAAGTCATCCAATATTCCGAGGATGGAGCTTTGGAGGTCTGTTACATAACGCTTGTCGGTTACAGAAGTTACATCTGCTGTGGTGAGCGCCAAATCCGAAACCACCTCGGCAGCGGTACGATAAGAAAGCACTCCTCCTGCACCGTAAGTGAGGAAGTTTCCAATAGCATCCGAAATGGTGGAGACGGTGAGTGTGCCGGCTGCGGTGAGATTGTTGGCTGCCCAATTTACCGTAGAAAGATTGGAATTACCTGAATGATAGAATTTTACCCAAGGTTGCCAAGTCAACGTGGAAGCATCATGCGTGCGTGCATACATACTAAATCCATTAAATCTGTCTATCCATTGTCTTGCAATTTGATGTGTATAGCTTCCACCTGCATCAATCGTTTCTATAGAATAATAACCTGAAGATGGGACATTAATCCCTGTATCATTAAAATTATAATAAGAGCCCCAATATCCGGAGCCGTAATAAATATTAGCATCCGCACCAGCATTTAACGTTGTAAACGATTTTCTGAAATGATTGCTACTTATTCCGTCCAGTAAATCTGCATCCAGCCCCGACCCTGCCCCATCTACTGTTTTAATCTTTGCAAGCACATCGGCAGCGGTGTAACTTGAAGCAGGAAGTGCTGCCTGCGCAAGGGTATAAGCCGTATTCCAGTTTGTGGAATTGTCGGTAATTGAAGTTCCCCACGCCGTGCCGGTCGATAATGCTATGCCTGCTCCGGGGAAAACCATGTGATTTATATCCGAAACTTTATCTGTGTTCAAGGCTACGGCACTGTCAATATCGGTAAATCGGGTGTTCAAATCCAGCTGGTCTGATAAAGTGCCAGTGATGTTTCCCCAGATTGCGGCTGTGCCTCCTCCAGCCGTGGAAACGGAAACTACTCCGTTTAGGACAGAAAGGCCGGTTCCGACCTGCATAATGCCGAGGCTGGTGGTCGAGGCAATTGGAAGTGCGTCCAACAAAGATTGTGGAAGCCCGGTGCCGGTGTCGCTCCAAGCCTGGATTTCCCCGGTTGTAGCGAAATTACCGTCAAAAAGCAAAGTGCCGGTGGCGGGTTTTGAGAAGCCGAACTGATTTAGGATATGCAAAACAGCTATATCGGTAGCGTTTATGTTATTTGCTTCGCTATTTGTAAATATAGGGTCGGTTTCGGTAGAAATGTATCCGTCCGGGTTGGCAGAATCATACGGTGTATAACCTAATGCGGTAACCACATCGGCGGACGAAATTCCGGTTATCCAATTTCCGTAATTGCCTAAATCGTTTGTAAATTGTGATAAACTCGTTGGGGTCGAGCCTATCTCCGAATAGGAATAAGCCGGCTTTGTTGCTGCCTTTGCCCACGTATAAACATCAGAAGCGGGTAATGAAGCAGGGAAAGAGGCAAGGCTTAGATCCCCCCTAAAATATTGAAGCGTAGTTCCGGTTGCGAATTCCGGCTGATAGACGCCGGCGTGCAAATGATCGCCATAAGCAGCCGTCAGGTGATCGGTTCCGAAACCCGGAAATGAAACCTTTAGCGTGTTGGCATTAACATCTACAGCGAGTGAGCCATAAACCTGAGAATAGGGATAGAGGTCCCACGTTGCGCCGTTCCAGTAAAAACGGTCATAAGCATTTGCAGCCTGGTTGCCAAAATTCACATAAGTTCCGGTTATCGTACATTCGTACCAGTTGCCGATAGCGGAAGTGTCGGGGATGGTATTCAGGTCAGTAGAGCCTTTGTAATTGTTTGAATTTAGCAGGGTGGAAGCAGGCACACGCTTAATTATACCTCCCACTTCGACAATGAGATGATCAAAACCCGAAATAGTCTCGTTTACAGCCTGTTCGCTTAATTTAGGTCCTAATTGATACATCAGTACTGCTATGATTAATAATTTAATATATGAACGGAGTACCGCCATTGTCTGTTAAAATTTGATAATATCCGTTAGTTACAAAACGCACACCTTCGCTACCCACAAGTGAGCTGTACCGTTCGTCGTTGTAATCAGGCTCAAACGTGAGTTGCAGGCTATATAGATCATCCCGGTCGGTGCTGCGCAACAGTTTCGGTGTAGTCATCACAATCGGCAGAAGGATGTCGCCCATCACGAGAAATACATCTTTTGAGAGTTGTAAATCTTCGAGCCAGAAGCGGGTTTCTTTGCCTGGCAGCCATCCGGTGTTGAGGATATATTTAGCTACGTTTTCAGCGTTTACCACTTTTTTCCGGAAAATATCATTATCAAAAACCTGAATTTGTGTCCGTTTCACATTATCGTAAATTGTCATCTCGCCTGTGCATTGCAGGCAGTCGTACATCTTGAAGCTATTTTGAAAAATCAAAGTGCGTATATTATTATAATTGTCGCTTTCCACAACAAACGTCCGCACCTCGGAGACCACCACGCTGCCGGCATCTTCTATCCAGATTTCGTAGCTCAGCAAACCGGTTTGCTCGGCAGTTGTGAATAATTCTGCCATGCCGCAGCAGATTTCAATCGCTGAAAATGCAGGGGCCGAAACGGGTGGAATATCGGTAACCACTTCCGAAGCGGCGTAAATAGCCTTTTTCATAACTTTCAATCCGCTTTCGCGGATAAAAAAGTATAATTTTTCGGGCGTTCCGGGCAGTGTTGTCTTCGTTACAGGGGAAGATGTCAGGAACCGCTTTGCATTGTATGCGTAGGAAAAGTAATCGCTGTTCAACTCCGCCATTAACTTCTTATCAATCTGCTTTAAGCCGCCGGGTAAAATATAATTAGGCGTGGAAAAGGTATTTTCAATTTGTTGAAAAGTGCCATTTTGAAATTCCGCATAGCGGATAAAATATGCCTTTACGGCATCGGGAAGCACAACTATGTTAGTGCCAACATAAGGAAAGGTAAAGGCTGTTTTTAATAGCGGGGCAAGATAAGCTGCGAAGTTATTGGTTATCTGCTGCAGTTCATTCATAGCCACCAGATCCTCGCCGATAGCGACACCGTCCACACCATCGGCGAGCAGGCAAATAGCAAAATAGACGCTATAATCGGCCGGCAGATTGTCTATAGTGCCGGTTATAGTTGCATTTGCGAGCAGCACGGAAATAGACTTTGCCGCAAGTGCGATATTGTAAGTTGGTCCCGTTTGGCGGGCGGTTATCTGCACCATAGTTGAGCCGTTCAGGGCAACGGTGTAATCTTTGCTGACAAGATAATTTGACTTCAAAAGCGTGATAATCCTTGCCTTTATATCCGTAATGGTTTCGGTAGAAGCCGCGGAGAGCAACTCGGTGCCGCTCAGGTCGGGTGTATCTGAAAAGGTAAAACGGATTGTATTTACCCCGACCGTTATATCGAAATAAGCGCCGTTACCATAATCGGCATAAGTGCCCTGAAAGTCGAGTATGAGGCTTGCGGCAATACCGGCAACGTAGGCGGTGTTTTCTATCGTGAAGATAACGCCATCGTCGATGAGCGCTGCGGCTGCAGCAGGGGGTTGTTTTATAATTGCCAGGTTACTCATCTTTGTCGTTATCTTCTTTGCGTTCTTTTTTGCTCAGCATCATGCTTTTCGTCATGATCGCAGTAATTTTCTCCAGTCCGCGGCTGCCGAAATAGAAACTCATTATCAGCATCCCCCACTGGCCGAGCAATTCAACGTAGGCCTGATTTACGTGAAATGTTCCGAGATTGCCATCTGCGAGGGAAAAGAAACTGTATAGGGCGAGAATGAATATCAGCGTCAGCGGGCGGATGTTCTTCGATAGCCAGCTATCAGAGGCCATATCGGAGGCGTGACGTTTTGTTATTTCCTGTGCCATTTGTACTTCGTGAGTGTTAATCACTTGCTGCATTTCGCGTACAGCGGCGGCTTTGTCGATTTTATTCGGGATAAATTTTGCAATAGCGCTGCCGAGTTTGTCAATGAGCGTTCCGGCGCTGTTTCCGAGGATGTTAGCAAGTAGAGGCATGAAGAATATTTTAAATGTTCATTTCAAAATGCGGGGTATCGTGATGTTTCCAGAAACCACCCCATCGGTTGGCCGGATTCAGACTCTCCCAATAGTGCCCCAGCTCTATTAAGAGCGGATTTTTGGGGTCGTAAGTCAGTTCGCCATTCACAAAAAAATTGAAATCCACCGCAAGGCGACGCAGGTGATTGCTCTGCATTGTCCAGCTATGCGGAGTTGTCTTTACAAGGTCATTGCCCTTGAAAGTTAATCCCTGATAATACAGGTGTTGCTGGTCTTTGGTGCGGTATGCTTCGCTGAAGGTCAGCGCAATGCGGAGTGTGTTGGCGCGCAATATGATTTTTGCAATGTTCTGGGTGAAAAGCTGTTGATCCTGGGATACACTCATTTTATTATAGATTTAAGGTTAATAACGTCTGCTTTTACTTTTATAATGTCTTTTTCATTCTTTTCGGAACGTAGGGTCGTGGGATGTAATTCTAACTGATACAGATTGTTATCGTGCTGCTGATAGAGTTGAATGGTTTTGTCGAGTTTAGAATTTGATTTAATGGTTTCTATTTGAAATTTCGTGAATTTCTTAGTTAAAACCTTTGTTGAATTTAGCTGGCCTTTGCCAATAAAAACAAGAAATCCAAGCAGTACGGATATAATGAGGAGAAGGAATGTTGCTGTTTTATCTGAATTGATTAATTTTTTCATTGGTGTGCTATTTATTTTCAAAAGTCATTCAAATATCATTTTTACAAAAGGACAAAATCACCAACCTACAGTCCCAAACTGGAAACTCAGGCTCCATCCATCATGTCCGAGATAATTATATTCGGGGTCTTCATGAAAACTTCTCACGTCCAATTGTGTCATCGGCGCTTTGCATTGTGCAAAATCATCCGTCATTGCCTCTTTTATGTTTTTCATAATATTCTGAAGGCTTTCCATCGTGTTCACATAGTTGTCAACATCCCTATCGCTCGCTGCCACCTTTGTGAGGAGGAAGATTAACCCGGTATTATTTTCTATCACATTGTCGGCATCTCGACTTGCCGGGTTGGCGCTCGGCACTGTAATTACCAGAAGTGGATACTTGACATTTTTTGTCAACTTATTTTTCAACTGCGCTTCGTTGGCGACAATAATCTGGCCTTCAAGTCCGGTAATACGGGTTACCATGTCAATCCAATATTGCCGGTATGTTTTTATATTTATCATGATTTCAGATTTTCAAGTTGGTTCAAATACTCAATCCTCTGTTTATATAGCAATAGCAGCACATCATATAAGTTTTGCTCATAAACAGCGGCTACCGTCCCAAATATTCCAGATGAAGCCAGCGCCAGGGCAATGCCTGCCAGCCCTGTATTTTCTTCGTATTTGTTCTTTTTTTGAAGTTGTTTTTCCTTCAAGGTTGTTTCGTAGAGAAGTTTCAGGTTTATCTCCACCCCGTCCATTTGTAATTTTCCGGTACGCAGATAATCTTCTGTAGCCATATAATTCAGGAAGATGGCAAAGCGCACGGGCATTGGAAGTTTTGCGATTCGGCTTTTTCTCCTTCTCACGGCGACTGGTCTGTATTTCAGTTTGTGGGAAAATGCCGGATAGCTATCACGGAATTTCTCAGAGAGAAAGGGGATAATGTAAGGACGGTACAGAATAGCAATCAATTCGTTCAGTTTAGTTTCGTCCTGTGTTTCAAGATAAGACCGGTAGGCAGTATTAGCATCTTTGTATTCGAGAAAACTAATATCTGTTAGCGCATCGGCAGGCCCTTTCAGGCAGGGATGGTGTTTTGTCTTCAAAACCGGTATCATATTCTTTGTAAATCCGGTGTTTACCTGTAAATCTCCTTCTTTTTCGATGAAGAAGTAGTCAAATAATTCGGTAATGCCGTGAACGTTTTCCGATATTTTAGAACGCTCTTCTATGGTGAGTCCGGTATATTCTTTTTCAGAATATTTCACGCCCAAAAACTTCATAGCCATGGACGTTTTGAGGTCATAGACCTCTATTTTGTTATCGTAAAGCTTCAAAAGCAATTCGGCGAAGAAAATAAACTGTTCCGAAGTCATCTCGCCAATGTTTTCAGGTATTTCGGTAGTAAACCGAATATCGGGAATTTCTATTTTATACATGATTTTCAGGTTTTGGTAGATGGTATCAGCGACTGTTTCGGGCTTTGCGGAGAGGTCAGTGTAGGTTCCGGCTGCCGAAATGGGCATGTCGATGCCGTGTTGGTTTTTAAGCACATCTTTCAGGTGTCGCGTCCAAACCTGATTTCTGTGTCTGTCAATATGTTGAATTAATGCTTTTTCGAGGGCATCCACCTTAAAGGATACCTTTTTCTTATTGTTCATCCGGGTATGGTTGCAGAATGTCCACCATTGCCTGTTTATTTTATCGGCATAAGCATTAACATCTTCCCCGATTTGTAAAAAGCCTTCGGCTTCCGTGGTGTTTTCTGCTTCAATTTTTGTGAATTTGAAAAGCAATTTGTTAAAAAGCTTTACGGCTTCGGCTTTTTCGCGGCGTTGTTTGCGTGGTTCAAACTTCTTTTGTTCCGGGAGAGCGGTTTGTGGCATGTTGTATTCATCCATATTTTTAAAATCTGAGAATTTGAGAATTAGGGTCTATATGTTTGTCCAGGTCGGTAGGCACGTAAGTTTCACCTAACGCTATGGCATCGAGTTGGCTTATCTCCTTTTGCAGGTTTTGTAATTCAAAAACGGCATCATCATAGAGATTTTTGCTCATCGTCCTGCGTACATCCGGAGGTGCCGGCAGACTTGCTTTCATTGTCATCCGGTCTGAAATATAATCCTGCAAAATGCCGTTGGGCAATAATGTAACAGAAAGCCTCTTTACAGCGAGGCTGATAGTGAAATAGGCCAGTGGCACACGTATTAGTTGCAACATGGCTTCCTTATCGGTGAATTTGCCGCTCAATATCGCTGCTTTCATGTCGCTAAACCGGGTTTGTCCCAGTACCGGTAAAAGGTGTTTTTGTTCCGTTTCTTTAATGAAAGGAATAATCTTTAGAAAAAACCGGCGTGAATTATCAATAGGGAAAATACTATCGAATGTTTTCGTGTCATTAATAAATAATGCCCGCGAAGCTTTCAGCGCATCTGAGTCTTTCCATTCGGGGATCTTATCAATGTTTTTATCCAAAAAGGCTATCAGCCGATCGGTTGTTTTGTGAGCTTTGTTAAGGGTAGCGTTGTCATCTCTGTTTATCATCCATTCCCATGCCATTTTCTGATTTTCCGGATCAATCACCACTTTCCGGCCATCTTCGCCGTGGGAAATATCAGTATGTGCAGCAAAGTTATGGTATGCGTAATAAGCAACTGGCAACTGAATGTAATGAACAATATCATTTAGAAGTTGATATAGTGCATCAGGGGAATTGTAATTTGTAGAGCCGTAATGGCTTTGGGCTTTATCCATCAAAGCCTGGCCTATAAGCTCAGCCATATCTTCCTCAACCAATAATATGTCGGTTTTTATATTGTCGAAATTGTTGGATATGTAAAGAAATCCAAGTAATTCTTTCATTTCGGCACTTCCGTTATTGTTGTTGTTAAAAAGCATGGTTATTTATTTTTAATTCGTTGCGATGGCGTTGTCATTTCTTCAGTTAGTACGGTATCTTTATAAAAACCAATCTTAACGTTATTGTTTGGGAAATTTGCGGCAAGTGCGTAATTAATATCTCGGCAAACGATATTTTCAGGAATTTCTACTGATGTCTGCTGGTATAATTTATAGGCATAAAGTTGCTCTGAACCCGAAGGTAGGTTGCCGTCGGCACTCATATTGCTCAGGGCAGGATGTAATCCGATGCCAGCAGTAATTTCAAAATCTGACCGTTTGGCGATTTCTATTTGTGCGCTAATGTAATTTTTCACTTTCTGGTCGATAGTGTCAACCTCCCAGCTAACATATTCCTGTCCCAACTCATCGTATATTGTTTCGGTAGTAATCATCTTACCGGCTTTTTCGATACCAATAAGTCCTTCGGCAAATTTCAGATAGATGGAGTCCTTCAGGTCTTCCAGCATTTCGTCTTTATATTCAATGTTCTGAAGTTTGCAGTTCTCTTTAAGTTTATCTTCTTTCATATTCCAATATATCGCCGGGGACTTGATATGATAGCGAATAGCCGCAGAATTGATATTGAAATTCATAAGCAATACCGGAAGGCTGGATGAAAGTTTTATCCAGTTGAAAAGTCCATAAATAGAGGGGAGAGAGTAACTGTTGTCAAGGGCGAAAGTATATAAGTTGCTGTAATGCATGCTTACTCGGAAGCCAAACGGATCACGGTGGTTGAAAATTGGATATTGTTTCAATCCTTTCTTCCATGGTTTTGAAAAGTTACCGGTGATGATATGCTTAACTTCACCGTTTTCGGGCCATTCGAGCCTTGCATCAGTACTACTTATATGTTTAAGGTGAGTAATGAAGCCTTTTCCGCCAATGCGGGGCGCACGATTCCTGAAATACTTCGTGAAATGCCCGTTTATATGTCTTGTCTCTACCGTTGCCTTCATTAAATAATCTTCCCAATCCCAGTCTTTCAGCCAGGCATTCACATCCTTGTCATCCATCCATATTTTTACACGTTTCCCTTTTTCTTTTTTGATAGTATAAGTATCAGGTCCTTGTGCCCAAAGTAAATCTGTTTTTTTTGTAAGAAGTTCGGCGGTGATATGATTATCATCGAGTATTTTCCGGAAATCCCCTGGAAGATCGTTTGCCGCTCCGAACGGAACTATTTGAAAATCACCAATTCGCAGGGGAGAAGTGCCGGTGTCGGCGAGATAAGGCTGCACGCCTGAAAACGGGGTGCGGTCAGCGGCGCTTATTGATGCCGTGAAAACACCGACACCTGTATCAATAACGGCAAAATTGCCAGATTTAGATATTCTCATAGAACACTTGATTTGGTGTTAATTCAATTCCGTTGAATTTTGTGATGAGTATTTGCCAGCAATTACGTTTGTTTTTTGCCGGATTGCTGATGTTTCTGTCTTCGTAGAAAAGTTTATAGTCGGCATTATCCATTTTATCGCCTCTTGCAGCAGGGCGCAGGATAGCTTTGTCCACACGGCGAAGACCGTTTGCCTTCTGACGACTACGGTCATAAGTGAAATGTTCAATACTGAAAGTAATGCCTTGAGCGGTGAGCTTTCGCATTTCTGCAATTGCAGTATAAAGATTCATTTTTTGCATAACGCAAAGGTGCGTATTGCAAAAAAAAATGCAAAGGACAAAAAAAAGCCCCGCTATAGCGGGGCTTTTATGAAAGTGAAATTTAATTCTCGTTAATCTTTTCCCATCGCTCTTTCATCATCTTTGTTAGTTTATCATCCATATCCTTGTCAATAATAAAAAAATAAGTACCTATGGCTTCGGCAATCCGCATAAAATTATCAAGTGAAGGGGAATAACGGCCTTTAAGCATTCGACTTACATTATTAGGACTGAATCCTGTTTTATCAGCAATAGTTTCTATGGAAATATTTTTCGCTTTAGCTACATCATAAAGGTATTTGAGCATCAAAAGGCGAGCTTCTTTGTATTTTTCGTTGTTAGTTACCATAATTTTATTTATCTATTTCCCAACTGCTTGAAAATTCTTTATTTTTAAATAATTCGGCTAATCCTGAAATCTGCTTTAGCCTTAGCAGTTCATCGGCATCCATACCAATGTTTTTCATTATCCATGCATCGCTCATGCCGGATTTCTTTAATTCTGCAACAATATGTGTCATGAGTTCTATCGAATGTGAACCGCGAGCACGGTTGTGGCGAATAGTAGAAGCCATCCTATTAGATTGATCTTTATCAATTACAACCACGGGAGCCAGTCCTTCTTCACGTTCATAAATATATTTACGGTATTTAAGAATCAAATAGCGGTGGAAGCCGTCAACTATTTCATAAATGTCTTCGTCAGGAAGATAATAACAAACAATAGGCATCGTGAATCCGTCTTCCTTTATTGATTTTTCTAAAAGTTTCATTTCGGGAGGCGCAACCGAATTTGGATTATAACTGTTGGCCCGTAATTTTTCCACAGGGACTGCTTTTACATTGTAAATAGGAGATTTCATAATATGGATTTATATTTGTCAATTACTGCTTTTCTTCGTGCAAACTCAGTTTTAGTTTGACCAAAACCAAGTGTTTTACAACTTGTATCATTTTTTATAATTGCAATACACATACGTTTATAGGTTGGTAATAAATTTGGATTCTTAATATCAATTTCGTCAAGATATTCCTTAAATTTCACTACCCGATATTCTGTAGTGTAATTCCTTTTGTTTTGAGGTATGCCAAGATTTTCAAATCCTAATTTTGGATCTAAATTCATCACGGTTTCAAGAGGAAGGGCACCACCTTTTTCAAGCCAGTAGGCAAAAGAAACTTTTAACTTTTTAATGTAGTTTTCTTTTATTTCATCGGGCAGAGTATCTAAAAGAAAATACATGTATTCTTTCCATGTAAAGTGATTAGGTTTTGTAATAGAATTCCATCCCATTGCCGTAGTTCCCCCGTAAAGTCCTGTAAAATTCACCCCGTTCACACGCCCTATTAACTTGCCCCAATTATTAGGGTCAATGACTTTATAAAGCTTTAATGTTTCCTGACCCTGTGAAATAAAAGGACTTGCTACCCTCATTTGTCCCGGCGATAAACCGGCCTGATACATTAAATCATAAAGTTTATTGTAATCATCCCCAAAACGTGCATTAGCAATCCATATATCATCTACTAACCAATCATAAATTGGATATGCATTAATGCAATTATTACTTATAATTGTGGTATAGTTTTTAGATTTATACTCATTTTTATCTGAAAATTTGTTAACAGCTTTATATCGGTGGAGGCTTTCCTGAGTTCTAATTCCTATTAAAAAACATGTTCTTTTATTTTTTGAAATTGCTTTTGCAAACCTTATGTTAAAGTCATAATCTGAAATCTCATAATCAAAATTAAAATGAAAATTAGATTCTGAAATACAGTCTTTAGGTAATCCGCGACACCAAATATTTTTTTCATCAAATTTCCATGGCTGCCAATAAGTTTGAAACATGGATGTTGAACATGGCACTTTTACCGGTAAACATACCCAATACTTTTTCACATCTTTAGGTAAGTTTTTGAATGTTCGGGTAACATAATCAGTCGTCATCTGATATTGAGCTTCATAATCCATGTGATATACCGCAACTTTACTCAAACATTTATTTTTTCTTGCATATTCAAGTGTAAGATTTAACATAACACCGCTGTCTTTACCTCCTGAAAATGAAATCACTATTTGCTCAAATTCATTGAATATAAACTTAATGCGTTCTAATGCAGCCTCATAAACATTCTTGTTTTGATTATAACTTTTCATAACTCTTTCATAAATGTTTTAAATGATACCTTTTTAAAAAAATCGAGCATAGATATTTTTTCTCCGATATTTTTATCTATCATGGTTTCTAAACCTATATCTCCTGTTAATTCATAATAGGTACAGGCCTCCCTTTGTCCTGTCCTGAATATTCTGCGCTCAGCTTGTAGTCTTAATGCATAATCTAATGTTTTATCAAAAAAAATAATAGTAGAATAATCTTGAAGATTTAGTCCATAGGCATGTTTACCATAAGTTAAAGTTCTGAGATTAGGATATCTCATTTCAATTGCATTTCGAGATGCTATAAATTTACAGAATATCAGGGTTTTTGAATTATCTACATTTGATAAAATATCTTCGAGAATGGAAAACTTATTTTCATCTAAACTATAACTCATTTGTAGTTTCTGAATCATCGACAAAAAGAAAGTTGAATTAAACATAAGCTTGTACTCATATTCCAAGTAATATTCCTTGATTTCTTTATAAATGTTCTGATTTTCAGAATTAATTGAGTAATATCTGTCAATATATCTTTTTGCAATATCTATCTCAAGATTGCTCTCATAAACGTAATGCTTTATTAACGCATAAAGATGTTCGATGTTCGCATAGCCATCAATAAATTCCTTTTCATATTTCCTGCCATTTATTTTTGTTGTGATTGTTGTGTATTTGCAGAACGTGTTTTTATATTCAGCGGTCTGCATTTTAAGTATTTTTGGGGAAAGAAACTCGAATTGAGCCCATAAATCAAGTACGTTTCTACTAAGAGGAGTGCCGTTAAGTATTAATTTATACTCACATTGCTGCCCTATGTTTATAATCCGCTTTGTTCTTTTTGCTTCAAAGTTTTTAATCTTTAAGCTTTCGTCACAAACGACAAATGATTTATTGTTTTTTACTTTATCAAGCAAATAAAGATAAGCCCTATCAGAATTAGAAAGAGTTTCTATCCCTACAACTTCAAATTCAATATCAAAACCACCGCATTTAGCAATTTCAACTTTAAGATTTTGCTTTGTGCGAAAAGGAGTAAGCCAAAGTATATAATCAATTCCATTAACGCTCCTGATTAACTCATAAGCGGTTCTGGTTTTACCTGTGCCCGGCTCCATAAACAAAGCTCCCACTTTATATTTTGAGAGCTTTGTTATTGCTTTTGATTGATCTTTAAGAAGAATAGACATTATATTTTTTAAATAATTCTTGTGCTTCACTTCTGCTTATGGTTTCCCTACCTGTTTTAGAAGAGACTTTAAAGTAATGGTAACATTTATCCGGACCTTGGGTTACTTCAAGAGTAATTTCTGGTTTATCAGAACCTTCATAATTTTGAAGTGTTATATATTCTTGACTGTTTTTAGCCTTTTTTTCAACATCTTTAATCATTAATTTTGTTTTACTCATCGTCGTAATTTTTTAATTGGTTCAATTTCATTTAATTCAATTTTTTTAGGTATATGGTGAGAAATAACCGGAGTGTCATCAATGTGATAATCATTACTCCATTCAGCATTGAAATTTTTTAATAGAAAATCTCTATCTGAATAATCAAGGTATTCAATACCGCACCATACATATCTTTCTTCAATGTTATCAAATACTGCTATTACATAAGTCTTCTTTAACTTACTGTAATGAACTTTTACAAACGTATCAACAAGTTTATCGTATTGTTTATCCGAAAGATAAAATACAGCAGTGTGCTTTCTGTCAAAGAAGATACGGACTAAATGATTAGCCCGGAACTTCTTTAATCTTTCATAATCCGATATACTTGTAGCAATCATTATTCTACACCTAATTCCCTAAAAAATGCAGCGTAAAATTTAATCTGGTCACATTCCTTTTCTTCAGTAAGAAGTAACTCTGCATACATCTCTTTTTCAACTTTAGAAAAGTTTTCGTCAGCTATTCTGACAAAAACAGGATTCATTAATGATTTTTTAAATTGAAAAGGTTTTTTTCTGTTTTCCTGAAATAAGTGCATCTCTCTATCAATATGCATCTTTGGATTTGGAAATGCAATTTTAGAAGCCTTTGCGGCAAGAATACCAAATAGGTAAGATCTAAATTGTAATTCATTAATGATTTTGTTTTGTTGTATTCCTTTTAAAGGAAATTCTTTAATCATTTCATCAATTATCGGGAATACTGATCCCGATTTAAATTTTTCTGCTAATTCTTCACTTTTTGTCATAATATTTTATCTTAATTAGTTAATAAATTCCAAAACGGTACAATTAATTCTAATAAGTTTTACACTATAATTAGCCCAACTTCTTTAAGCCATGAAACAATTATATATTTTATTGATGCTTCGGAATCATACTCATTAATGATGCCATAATCTGGGTAATCAGAGTACATTAAAACAAATACTGTTTTTCTCACAATGTTATCAACATAACCATCATCCACAAAATAAGCTGCTTCTAATCTTTGCTCATTATCAAATAAATCAAGATATTCTTCTCTATTGTATATTTTCAAATTAATTTGAATGGAAGTTTCTATTTCATATTCTTTAAATATTCTATCTAAAATTTTAATTATATCCTCTTTTTTCATCGTTCTAAATTTTTATCGTGAATAACTTTTTTATTTAATTTCTTAGGAAGATGCCTTTCCACCGTTATTGTTGGGGCCATTTTCCGACTGTCGTTATAAAACCAAGCTTCTTTCTTAGATGAATATTGAATGGTTTTTTTTGAGAGAATCCAAGCGCTGATCCAATAAGCTTCCGATTTCATTACATCCCAGTCACGACCAAATACCTGTCTTTTAGGAATTATTGCTTCACTGCCATCGAAGGCAGTAGCCTTGAATGCCTTTTCCGAAATACTGAATAAACTCTCAAGGCGTACCGAGTAGCATTTTGTTTTCATAATGAGAACTCAATAAACTGTTCCTTTGAAAAAGGCAGGTCAATCAAATTATACATTTCAGCCAAAACAGCTTTCATTTGTTTCTTGATTGGTTTGTTAAATTCTGCAGCAATATTATATTCCTTAATCGTTTGGCAGATTTCATTTTTTGTTGTACTGCTAAGCTTTATTGCTTTTACCCACAATTCAGCAGCTTTGTTATTTATCTCAACTTCAAAAATTTTCCTTTCGCCTCGATCAGAATCAGCAGGCCTATTAATGGTGCCTTTGATTGAATTCCAGTTTCCCTTTTCATCTACCAAAATTATTTGATGCTGAACGGCTTTCTCTTTTGTGATTTGCCAAATCCTGTAGGCGTTGCTTATGTAGCAATCAACTTCGTTTATTATTAAATTTTTCATTTTCTTTTCGCAGACTTTACCCTCCTGCGCCGGAGCTTTAAATGAATTAATACACAAATATACTATCAAATTTGATAGGTTATACGTTGTATCTAAATTTATAATGTTTCTAAATAAGAAAAGGGATTATCAGTTCAACTGATAATCCCTTAATATTTTATTCATAACATTCTCTGAATAGTTTCAATTCAAATTCGTATTGTTCAGGA
>VAPG01038866.1_pt1 | contig 28913 bp, 27 predicted proteins | sample 3393851 | NCBI WGS metagenome assembly VAPG01 (sample SAMN08290438, study PRJNA428436) | hydrothermal vent metagenome | isolation source: Deep-sea hydrothermal vent chimney | place: Atlantic Ocean: South-mid Altantic Ridge | depth 2194 m m
CATTATCACAATTTGCCATTTATTTTGAAGGCCGTTTAGATAACGCGCTGGATATTTAAATTAACCGTGACACAGAATTATGAACGCCCTCGATTATTTTTTGAAATAGCCTTTGTTCATTGCTAGCAATCTTTTTAGCCACAAAGGAAACCCTCCCTCCATCAGCCCCAGTCGAAACCCCGTGTACCGAAACATTGTTCTCAACATACCCTCTGGCACTCGCAATATGGCATGTTTTCGTAAATATCGATATTCCGAAGCCACAAATTTAAACCCTTCACCTTCTGCGCCACCGAGCGTCTGCCTGATCCATGGTTCATGAGCATGAAACACGCCCATGTCAAAATATCGCTGCATTTCCTGCCGGAAAGAGTAACTATGCGAATGATAAACACAAGCATCTGATGCATAAGCTAGTTTATACCCGGCCATCAACATTTTAGTGGCCACGTACATGTCCTCACCAAAAATGACATCTGCGGGGAAACCACCAACTTCATGCAAGACAGAAACCCTGTATGCCGCAAATGAATTTGACAAAAAGGCTGTTTTCAGGCCTTTTTTACTCACCTCGGCCATGCTGTTTATCGATATGGCTTCTGGGTAATTAAATAACCGCGCATGCGCCTCAATAGCCCCCGCTCCTAGTCGCGGCAATTGCCTACCGCAGACAGCCGCTACATATTTATCTTCAAATGGAAACAATATATTTTGTAGCGAATTAGGTCGATGTAAAATCGCATCCTGCGTAAGAAAAACAACCATTTCCACACCGACAAAATCAGCGACTGCATTTTGCCTTGTCGAGCCATGGTTAAACGAACCGGCATCAATCGATGTAACATTAAATCCTGCCTCACGGGCCAGCTGAACAGTATCATCTGCCGAACCCGAATCGACCACATAAACATCACTGACATCAACGCCTGACGCTAATAGGGCTTTTATCCAATTACGCCATAACGGACCGGCATTTAATGTTGGTACGATAACAGCAACTTTCATAAAATTATCGTGTTGCCACTAACGTAAGAAATTCTCTTCGTTTCTTGCTAGACAGCTGTATTAGTTCCAGCGAAAGAATCTTCAAAAACATTCTGATTTTTCTTATACTGCCACCAATCAGAAAGTGAGGGGGCGCTGACTCACTTAGCAATCCCTCGCTGGCCAGTCCCATATAAACGCCTGACAATCCATGGTTTTTCTGATCCACAGATACAAAGCCTGATGTCATTAATAATTGTCTCAATGCTGTTTGATTAAAAAGCATAATATGTCTGGGTGGCTCCAGCCCTCTCCAGCTCGACTTATATAAAGCATATCCAATGCTCTCAATATTTGGCGTTTCCAACCACAAAGTGCCGCCATCATTCAGCAACGTATAACATGTCTGTATAAGCTCAACCGGATCGTAAACATGTTCGATAACATGACTCAATGAAATAAAATCAAACTTCTCTCCACTACCTAATATATCGACACCGCCCGTACGCACATCAAACCCACCAGACCTGGCCTCTGCCGCCGCCTTCTCATCCAGATCCAGCCCAACCACATCCCAGCCAAAACTATTTGCAAATCTGAGAAACTCACCATTACCACAACCTATGTCGAGCAGCCTCCCTGGCTTACCTCTTACTTTAAATAAATGCCTGGATTTTGCGTCAAAATATAACGACAAAGGGAACAGTATCCGCATTACCATGTAAACCGCATAAGCTACGGGAGTCCCTGTTTTACTAACCGTTGCATAATAGTTTTCAGCAAAATAATTTTTGATTGATCTCAAATGACCACTCACCAGATCATCCTTATCCAATGTGTGCGTATAATAACGCTTGTATGCTGCGCCAATCGACTCACTATCGGGACGCGGCGATAAAAATGCGACACCACACCCCAAACATGTGTTGATCCCCCACTCCCCCGTGGGAGGCGAAACCATACGATCTATTAAACCTGACTCCAGTATCCGGCTATCTTTACTGTCGCAAACAGGACATTTGCCGACGATTTCAAGTTGGTCAAGCGGCCAATGCTGTAACGGCATATCACTCATTGACACAACCACTCTCAACCTCGGACGCCGAACCTGATAAGACATCTTGCACAGCCTCAAGATACGCATAACCATATTTCTCATCTGGCTCAAGGTAGGCGCTCTCGGCCCATTCATTCCAGGCATTCAAAAAAATGTAATTCATATCATCCGGACGATTCGAAGCAGTATCGACCAACTTCTGAAACCAGTATTTAAAACGTTCAGGGGTCGCTCCGGAAAATATGGTAGCTCTGCTCCCGTAACGCGCCGTATTATCCCAATCAACGAAAGCTCCTGGAAAGGTACGGGTTGAAGTTGTCTCATTATTTTTAATTATCTGACGCCAGACCTCATCATACTGATGCAATTTATACCCTCGTTTACCTGAAGCCAAAAGCGACCAAAAAAAGTTTTGAATTAACAAAGGCATCGTTTCAATAAAATGGCGCAGCCGCTGCTTACCGAAAACACTCCGGGAGTACCCAGGCGAATGTATAGTTTCGAACGGCTGAAACTGAAACTCTGCATCGAATGACTTCAGGGATTTTTTGTCTGATAATTCATATTGTTTTTGAAAAATGTAATAAACGCCATTTAAACCATCCTCTCTCGCCCGTTTGTCCCAATAACCCAACATGGCAGAAATTTTTTCAATCTTCTGTGGACGGTAAATCACAAATACGGGCTTGCCATCGATTCTAATCGCACGTTCATCAGACCACGCTTGTATCAAATAATCAAAATGCCTGGACCAACTTTCCTCTACCGGCGGGTGAGTTTGTTTTATCAGAATGTCATGATCACGACCATCCCATCTTTTTGACCAGGTTTCGTTCGCCCAAGACAGGCAAAAAGGAAAATCTATATCCGAATTTTGTAAAACCAGGTTCGTTGGCGTTTCGAGTAACTGTTCGCCATCGAACCAATAGTGGTAGTGACAAAAACCGTAGATACCATACTGTTTTGCCAGCTTGACCTGCGCCCTTATGGTATCAACTTGCGACTGATCGTAATAGTTAGACTCTAGTGGAACACGTGGTTGGTTATGCCCATCAAATAACGGCATTGATTTTTTTACATTGACCCAGTCAGTAAACCCTTTACCCCACCACTCATCATTCTCTTTTATCGAGTGTAATTGGGTGAAATACATTGCTATTATTTTTGACCCGGCAGTCATAAATCATTATTCACTATTTTTAATATAAAATTATGGCATGGCGTAAAATAAATCACAGAACCACCATTTTGTCGTAAAAAATAAACTTAGCCAGATATGCAGAAAAAAACAAAAGAAGAAGTATATAGGCGTTTCTCTCACTTATATATTCTGATAGGCGCCTATGAACATAAGGAATCAGAAAGACTAATGAAAAACCAAAGGCATCATTAAAACGCACTTGCAAGTCCATAGAATCCTTCAATAATATCCAAAAAAATATGGACAATAAAAATGCATTAAAACACAAAGTTTCATATTTATTAAAGGCTCCCCTATACTTAAACAAAACAATCCCGAAAAAATATATTAGCAATCCATGCCTGCTAAATATACCGAGATGCAAAGTAGAACTTGGCCGTAGCAAATAAGCATGTAATCTATTTAATCTTGTCCCCTCAACACCAAAATAGTCAATCACATTCAGCGTCAAACCCTGCATAAATATATTAAAATTTAATGGATACAACATAACCGCAAAAGCAATCATCCCTAGCAGCCAATACAATGATTTTTTACTAGTAAACAGCAACATAACCATAAATATAATAACGGCATTATGAAACAACAACGCTGACAAAATCACAATACAACTAAAGGAAATTCTTTTATTAGCAGCCAGGAAATGCAAGCCTAAATAAACAAATGCAATAGCCATCCCGAACCTAAGCTGCGTACAATCATGCAATATAAAATAATACGATAAAAAGTAAGCTAAAGACAAAAAACTATCTTTACTGTATTTGTCTATCAAGTAGAACTTAACTGATAATGATACTGCAGCATGAACAAAAAAAAGGGAAGTAGCACCAAAACCGAGCTGGTACAAAGCTTTGCTCACCACCAAAAAAAATATTTCACGCTGAAATACTTCGGAATAAAAAGCACTCCAACCAGATGCCCCAAGCACCTCATACATCTGATTATAATTTTCGCTATCTTTCGAAAAACTCGATGATATAATCGTAGCCACTAAAATAAACCCAATTAACGAGCCTAAATAAAAATATTTTTTAGTCGTTTCACTAAAATATGGTTCAACAGGCATAGTAGTCATTTATTTTTATGTAGGAAGGTTTTTGTAGTGCAAGAGAATTTATAAGGATTTTATACATTATTACAAAGCACAATATTTCAACAACAGCACGCACTAGAATATTGCTTCATACCTCACAACAGAGAAGATAATCACCTCTTAACCTTGTAAACAAAAGCAGGCGTGAATATCAGGCGGCTTCCAAACATATATTAACTTCAAAATCACACTAGTACTTTGCATTGCGACCACCATCATGAGCAGGCACAATAGTTAGTGCATTCTTCTCATAATGGCTAATTTGCCGCTGATTCCACACTGGATCAACAATATCTCTATCTGCTTTATAACCAGTTACAACTTCCTCCAGCAATATTTTTATTTTCATTGTTTCAAAGTTCTTTATTGCTTCCTCAAACTTGCTCCTATAATCTATCAACTCTTCCCATGAAAGTTTTTCTTCTGATGCACGCATTATTTTAGGATGCTCTGTACCAGTCACATTTCCACCAATAAGCAATTCTTCATATAACTTTTCACCAGGCCTGAGACCCGTATATTCAATAACAATATCTCCATCAGGATTATTTTCATCACACACCTCAAGGCCACTTAAATGAATCATACTGCGAGCAAGCTCATCAATTCTAATAGAATCTCCCATCTCCAACACAAAGACGTCACCACCTTCACCCAGTGAACTTGCTTGCAAAACCAATTGAGCCGCTTCAGGTATAGTCATAAAAAAACGAGTAACTTCAGGGTGTGTGACTGTCACCGGGCCACCATTCTTAATTTGTTTGCGAAATAACGGAATGACAGAACCTGATGAATCCAACACATTCCCAAACCTAACCATTATAAAACGTGTTACATTGCTTTCAACATTCATGCCTTGCAACACCAACTCGGCCAAACGCTTGGTGGCCCCCATAATGTTTGTTGGTCGTACCGCCTTATCTGTTGAAATAAGAACAAAAGTCTCAACGCCAGTTTTCTTAGCAGCCTCTGCAGCATGCCACGTACCAAATACATTGTTTTTGAAACCTTCAATTGGATTATGCTCGACCAGGGGTACATGCTTATATGCAGCAGCATGATATATCGTATGAACAGAAAAACATTTTAAAACAGATACGATCCGTTCATAATCTGCCACCGAACCCAGTACTGCAATTATTTCAAAGTTAACATCATACGCGCCAAGTTCCTTTTCAATCTTGTACAAAGCATATTCCGATTGCTCAAATAAAATCAACTTTGAAGGAGCGTGTTCAATAATTTGGCGACATAGTTCAGAACCTATAGAACCGCCCGCTCCTGTCACCATCACATTTTTGTCTAGTATGCATCGCTCAATTAATTCAGGAACCGGGGGCACTGCTTCTCTTCCCAATACATCACTTGCATCCACTTCCCTGATATCCGACACCTTCATTTTTCCAGATACCAAATCAGCGATATTGGGAAGTGTGCGCACATGCACTGGGTACATCTCTAGCTTTTCCAGAATGTTACGTCTGTGTCGAGGAAGCAACGACGGCATAGCTAATAAGACCTGTGAAACATTCTCCTTAGCGACTAATGTAGAAAGTTGCTCCATGGAATAGACCTTTACGCCGTGAATCTCAACTCCTTTCTTTTCCAAATCATCGTCAAGAAATGCGACAGGTTCATACTCCCAACTTGACTGCATCGCTTTTACTAAATCAGCACCTGCCGCACCCGCACCATAAACAGCAATAGGTTGCTTAATGATTTTTCTTCTAGTGTAGTTATGAATATAACCTCTAAGAACAATACGCCCACCACCAATAACCGACAAACTAATAAGCCAAAAACTAAAAAATACCGACCTGGGCAACCCCCGCGTTTCTGACATCACCACAAGTGCTAATAATACCAGGGTCACAACAGAAACTGCCTTGGCAATTGTAATTAATGCCTGGCTACCCACGTAGCGTAAAACAGCCCGATACAGACCCATTCGAACAAAAACAGGCACCGCAACACATGGTGCAGCAATGAACAACCACCACGCATTCGACATATAATACTGAGGCCACCATTCTCCAAGCCTCAATGCAAAACCAAGCCATAATGCGGCAGGAAGAGTAACAACATCCATGACAACGAGTAATAGTTTCTTTATATTGCGCGATAATTCACTTACATTTTTATACATACTTGTTTCTCATAAAGATGTGATTCACAAACTGAAGGAACTGAGAACACCCAAATTACACCAAAAAAATCAATAATTTGCTTCCGAAATGATCCACATTTGCAACCTATTCAAAAATTAGGATGTTGCATATATAAATCACTACACTACAAACTGCTCGAAAAATAACTACAAACCAGCTTTTTCCATTTCCCCCGCCTTAAAGTACCATGCTAACCATACTAAAGGCACATATGCCATTACCAGACCTAAAGTTCCATCAACCACTTCCATTGCTACAACAACTGCCCAAGGCGTAAGCCAACACAAATTAATCGCTAAGACTGCAAGAGTCACCGGCAAATGACTACCATACTTTCTGGACGCATATTGATAAGCATGGCTGCTGTGCGCCTCGTAAACTCTATCGCCACGCAATAAACGGCGAACAAGGGTATAAGTGCCATCAACGATAAACACACCCAACAGAATCAGCCATATCCATAATGCCGCCACTTCAATATGCATATCATACAAAGCCAGAGCGGCTATTATCAATCCCAGAAAACCACTGCCGGCGTCACCCATAAATATTTTTGCCGATGGGAAATTCCATACAAAAAAGCCTGAAACCGCAGCAAACATAAGCAAATTTAGAGCAACAGTCTCTTGATTATCAAACACAAATACAAATAGCAAAGCAACCACTAACGTTGATGACATCGCTTCAATGCTTGCAATTCCGTCAATCCCATCCATAAAATTATACAGGTTAAGCAACCAAACTAGAGCTATAACTGCCAGCACATGCCCTGCCCAACCAAGATCAACAGAAATACCAAACAATGTAAATTGCGGCAAACCACCTAACCAGAAAACAAGCCAGCCAGCAGCAAAAAAATGGCTAAGTAAACGCCAATAAGCAGCAACATGACCATGATCATCAATAAAACCAATTACCGACACCATAAGCCCAGCACCACATAGTCCGATAAACACTATATTATCTACTAGAGAAACAAACCATAAATATGACAAACCAATAAGAAAGGTGACGACAATTGAAAGCCCGCCACCACGGGGCGTTGGAATAGAATGTGAGCTGCGATTATTTGGTACATCCAGCAGATCCTTAGCTAATGCATATCGTCGCAGTAAAGCAGTAAAAGCCCAAGAAGCACAACCAGTCAGCAATAACAACCATAATAAATTCATAAACAGCTTTTATATCTTTATTAATGCAGGAAAATGAAACATTCTACCCTTTCCAAAGATTGCGTCATAGCTGCATATTTTAAAGGCAGTACATAGATTCACTTTTTCGGGAGGAAGGACTGCACGGTCTTTTGTAGTGCTTCATCGAGGCTTACCGGTGGCACCCAACCCAGTAAATCTCGCGTTTTCGAAATATCCACCTGTAACGAGCCAAGTAATCTCTGCGACATCTCACGTTTACCCAATATCACAGCACCAGAGCTAATAACCCATGCCGGCACAGGAAGCAATCTTGCGGGCTTGCCCAACGCTCGCCCAACTCTACGTAATAGTTCAGACGTAGAAATATCCTCACCATCACTTACAAGAAACACCTGATTAACAGCAGCGGGGTGATCAATGCAAGTATTAATAAGATCTATCAGATTATCTAACGCAACCAGACTACGCTTGTTTTGAATTAAACCTAATGGAAGCGGCACACCTTTATTTAACCAACTCATCAAACTTCGAAAATTAGCTTTTACCCCAGCACCGTAGACTAAAACCGGACGAATAATAACTACCTGTAACCCAGTAGAAGCAGCTAAATCTAATAGCGCTTGTTCTGCTTCAGCCTTGGAAACTCCATACGGGTCTATAGGATTCGGCACATCATCAGCAGTGAATGGTATGCCAGGTGTCGTCAACTCACCATTAACTTTTATCGAGCTAATAAAAATAAAACGCTTAGCTCCTACTTCTGCTGCCTTACGCGCCAAGGCCATTGTGCTCTCAAGATTAACCTTACGAAACTCAGTTAAAGGATCACTCGCAGTGTCGTTCATTACATGGACACGAGCGGCCGTATGTATAACCACATCAACGCCATCGAATGTTTTATCAATGATTACAGGGTCTAGTTGTGATAAATCACCAATGATTATTTGCTTAATACTGGAGGGCAACTCGCTTGTCTTTTTCCTAATAAGTGCAAATATCTCGTGCCCATCTCTTAATAAATAAATTGACAATGCCCGCCCTACAAATCCTGTCGCACCTGTAATCAAAATTTTCAATATTAATTATCCAAGCTGAATATACGTAAAAAAATAATCATTTGAAACATGGGATTTATTAAAATAATAAAAAAGTCCCATGGTCAGTAAAAACATCTTTGTAATCTAAGGGTTATATGCAAATTTAAAATACTTGCACACTGCGTTTGTGCTGCCTTTATTTCAGGCACACCGTGTCGATTAGCGTAAATCAGACTTACTGAAACTCTAATTTATTTTATAACTATTTTTGAATCTAAACTTTAAAATATGCCAAACAAAAATGGGAGCCGAAACAAACATTCTTCGCCATAATCGCCGAGGCTGCTGGAGAAGCCTCGGCAACCATTCTAAACCCATTTTTTGGAATATAAGAGGAGATCGGCGAACGGTCCCAGCATAAAAGTCAAAAACAGCACCTACTGCACCAATAAATTTAACATTTAACCGTTCGCGATTTTCGTAAATCCATTTTTCCTGTTTTGGTGCTGACAGTCCAACCCACAGTATATCTGCATTCGCTGCATTGATCGAAGCAATCATTTCATCTACATCTTCCACTGAGAACCTATCTTTGAATGGAGGCGAACAGGTTCCAGCCACCTGAACTCGAGGGTAATCACTTTCCATTTTATCTAGAATCCTCGAAAGTGTTTTAGTCGTTCCGCCTAAAAAAAACACTCGAATCCCACCAATGCGATTGATTTCATCATGCAAAGAAACGAAAAAGTCAGGACCTGAAACACGATGCTGAATATCACCACCTAACATTCGTGATGCAATCACAACCCCTGCTCCATCTGGTATTAACCAATCAGCATCTTTTAAAGCCGATGAAAATACATTATCATCGATACCAACAACATAGGAATGTGGATTCAAACAGGCCAACCAACGACTGTTCCCGGGACTGTCCATCGATTCCATCACACTTGTTGTACACTCGCTTAACGTCAGAGTATCAACGGCATACCCTAAAATTATTTCTTTCATCAGTTAATCGCCTTAATACTCACTAGTAAATAAATGCTTCATCTCACGCACGACTCAATGAGCCGCCCCATTTTTAAACTCAGAAAGCAATTTCTTAAACAGTTCTTCATACTTGCGCAGCACGAAATCAGGCGCATGATCTTCAATAGGGTAATTATGCATAGGCGGATTTAAAAGTAGTCTCTCGATCTGCGACGCAACAAGTGCAGGTTGAGATGAACACACGACATAGTCCTTACAATGTTCTTCAAATTCCGGAATCCCTTCCGGGAGTAATACTCGCACCCCAAGAGCCAATGCCTCCAGGCTGGTTCTTGGCATACCCTCCGATCCTGATAAGTTGAGAGCCATACTACAGCATGACATAAGATCCAGCAGTTCCTCGCGTACGACCGGACCCAGCCACTGTACTCCAGGTACTGAGATTACACGTTTAAGCAAACTACTATCTTTGTACTCACCAACGATAACAAGTTTTAGCTCGCATCCCCTGGAGCAAAGCTCTTCGTATGCCTGCATGAGCAGTTCGATACCTTTGCCAGTTTTGATCAACCCTGCGTACAACAGATAAGATCCCTGAGTCAGCTCATATTTATCAAGTGTCCTGTTCGCAGACACCCTCGGCGTTTCCATAATCTCCTGAATCACAGGAATATGAGTTATACGCCCTGCAAGCGTGCCAGCCTGTTGCATATGGTTACGAACGTTCAACGAGCATGCAATCAATGCATGATAAGGTTCTAATTGCTTGAGCAATCGAACAGGTAACTGGTGGTCACGAACATCAGCAATCACCGGCACTTTTTTTGATACCCTGTTGACCACTGGCGCAATAACCAGATTGAAGAAATTATGAAAGCTTGAATGAACGATAACAACATCAGGTTTATGCTTGCGAACCAGATAAGGGATAAATACATAAAGCAAATTCTGAACCCCGTACAGTAAATACTGTAGAAATTTGCTCTTCTTGCCACCAGCGCGAAAAGGAAACAAAGGTATTACTTCGATAGATCGAGTAGTAGCCACATCACTGTTTCTCTCGCTACAGTTTTCAGTAATCACAGTTATATCTGTAACCACACCGCTTGCAAGCAAACCACGGGTTAGCAAACCATAATATGTCGCTGCACCGCCCGTAACCGGTGGAAATAAAGGTGTAACAATCATGATTCGCACTATATAAAACACCTGAATCTTTTACACATACGCCCCCCCCCATAGCTGCAGAAATGGTAATAACAATATCTTCATCAGAGGAGCATACGTCCAGACTCCTGCCTGCAGTGAATAAAAGAACGCAAATATTTCGAGTGCCGCAACAATAAAAATAAATCGAGTAATCCAGAGATTATCACGAATAAATATTACCATGACCAGACCCAACAAGAAATATAAGTAAAAATACAGTCTCATCGCAATCTCTGCAGTATTGATACTAATATTACTTATGAGGATGATCGCACCTATCAGCAATACTGAAAATCTAAAATTTCTATCAAACCCATATAAACCACCATGTATTAAACGCGAGTTCGTTTCTATAAGATTCATAGAGGCAAATGAAAAGTATACAATTATAAAAAACAAAGCGTTGGTAGTTAAGCCTACAACATCGGGTATGACACTAGCTGAAATTCGTAAAAAAACCATTCCAAAAAATGGAAGTTGACTTAAATAGCCACTAGCCACATATGCAACCAAGTATAGTAAATAAATAAGTACACCATACACAACAAAACTCAGCATCGGGTGAACAGTTCGCGGGATCCTTAATAGCGCTAGCGGGACAAAAATAAGTGCAGAATAGTGAATAAAAATCGCAATAACAATAATCCACCATGAGCTTTTATGCATGGCCAGCCTACGAGCAAAGAAAAGAGTAACTAATGCGCCAGCCATAAATTGACGTATCAAATGTGCTGAAATGCTGAATAGCGGCGGCAAAAACAGGAATAATATTACTAATATTGCTGCTACTCGAGCATCAACGCCATACCGTCTGCAAACGATCACGATACTATAAGAAAATATTGAATAAGGCACCCAGGTTGAAAGAAAAATAAAAAAGTGATTATCACCACCGAATACTGCAGAAATAATCCACACCCATGCATAGAAGACAGGCTCCCGTGAATACAGTGCGATATACTCTATAAAACCTGACTTACCTGCAATTTCAAACCACTCTAAGTATCGTACAAGATCGCTATCAGGGAGTTTAGTTGTATTTATTAAACCAAGGTATGCCGCAGCTAATATTCCAAAAAAAAAGGGAAACCAATAATTTTTTGCAGAGCACATGCACCCTACCAGAAAAACAAGCAATAACGAAAGGACTGGCTGCCCCACGAATAAAATCGTTACAATTGAGCTTATAGAAAAAGCAGCTATATAGTAATCAACAACTCTATTTACTTCTATTGAACTATTTGTCAGTTTCAACCTTATACCACATTTTATTTTTTCTGTAGCCATAAGCAATAGTTGACTTTGAAAATATTATTGAAATTTTATATATTAAAACAAGAAGACCCACGAACTCTTTAGAACGGCCACGCGTTAAACCGCGCATTGTTGATGCCAATAGTCGTGCATACATCCAACCAAAATAATATTTTCCTGAATAGTATTTGTCGTTTATACTAATCATTAAGATCCTATTATGAAGCTTTTTAGTTAATTTAGTAATTGAGTTATAATTCGTCTCACCTGATATTTCCCTGAAGAAATATACAGACATTACTTTATCTAATATTGGTATTGGGCCTCTATCAAGCAGAAATAGCGCTATGGTTAAATCGCCAGCATTTCTAGGCCCAACCTCTACAAGACTAAGTAGGCGCTCTAACTCACAGACCTCAATAGAACGTATCATGGTTGCAGTAAGCGCAAACCGCCTACCACTTAGGACATCCTCCATTTTAATAATTTTTCTTTCAAATTTTTTACCTGGAACCGTACCAATTACATCCTCGTTAACATCCCTAACTTCTACTTTATGAGACACATGAAATCTATTAGGATTTTTCTCTAAATAGTCTAGCTGTACCTGCAATTTATTACGATCTATCCAAAAGTCATCCCCATCCACGAACATAATATACTTACCATTGCAACGACGTACTAAATCAGTGAAATTTTTTGCCCCCCCAATATTAACCTTCCTGATCACTGGAACAATAATGCCAGGATGTTTCTTTGCGTAATCAAGTATAATTGAAGCTGATTTATCAGTAGATGCATCATCCCCTATGACAATCTGATAAAGACAGGAAATATTTTGGCATAATATGCTCTCTAACGCACGAGACAAATATTTCTCATGATTATAAACCGTCATGACTATGCTTATCGTGACAACTTGATATTCATCTATTTTTTCCATATATATTTACTGAGTGTCTTTTTAAGATATAAACATATTTCATACAACACAATTCACTTATTCATTACAAGAGGCCCTATCCTTACCTTCAATGTAATAGCAAAAGCCATAAGTTGATAATTATGACTTTAACTTAGCGACCACCAAGATCGTATTATGTCTAAATCGATTAGGTAGAAATAAGAATCTGTTAATAAATTTTGTTAATTTTTGATACGTCGTCGATAAAATATATACAGACCCATACTCTAATCTCTCAACACTAAATCCATGCCTCTCCAAGAGCTGAGTTAGAGTTTGCTCACAGTACCAACATGTATGTTCTGGGTGAGGACAAGAATTCCCTTTGATGAGAACATGCAGATACGTTTTCCACCAAAAAGGGTTGGGAGTAGAAACTGCAAATATACCATTGGGTTTAAGATGTTTTTTCACACACTCTAAAAAACCTCCGGAATTATCCAGGTGCTCAATCAAATCGCCCGCAGTTATCACATCAAATTTTCTTCCAAGCTGAAAATATTGCGCGTCTGCATGAATCACATTAAACCCCCTATCATTAAGTGAATTAACACCTGTTAGGTCAATATCTAAACCAAGTATTTTTTCAGACTTAGAGCACAAAGCCCTATGCAACCAAGTACTATTCTCAATTTTTTCTAACTCGTGTTGCACCACACCAATATCGAGAACTTCATTATCCTCAGCTAAATGCGAAAAAAAGTTTATTTTCACATCACTCCAGTCAACTTTCTCTTCTTCTACTTCAACCTTTTTCACGTTATGATCCATAATTGTACATCTATAAAAACTTGTTAAATATTTTTCATGATTATATTCAGAAAAGCGCCCGACTTAACTTAGGCCAACCATTTGATAAATTACTGTTTAATGACTACAGTGACTTTCATTTCCCCTCACTAACTACAACATAAAGCAACACCCTCGCCCAAAATTAACGCCCAAAATTGCAAACAAAACGTTGCAAATATTCTCTAGCTTTAGATGACCCCATTGAAGCAATAACAATTGCGCATGCTAAAACTAATAATAAATTTGCTGCTAACAAATATTGATCTTGTGGCCACTTAACAAAATGATTTATTACAACTATAAACCCTAGTGAAAGCGCTCCAATAAAGCCAATATCAGAGATAAGCCATTTCATATGTATCCCACGTGCAAACTTATAATGAACTATTGGTACATATATAAGAAAAAACATCAAATTGGATATGATCCACGCATATCCAGCACCTACAACGCCATAAGTAATAACCAGATAATATATGAATGGAATAAAAAATATTACAAATATCGCATTTCCAATTAAATGTAATTTAAGCTGACCTTGGGCATATTGTAAATAATATGGAAATGCGGTTAAAACCATGATCCCATTACCCAACGCATAGAGCGTAAGCACCAATGCAGCTTCACTTGCAATCTTGGCATCCTCAGTCCAAGCATACAATATATGTTCAGAAAAGAATGACAGCATTAGAACAGAAGGTATAGATATAATAGCAACCAATTGCGTAGCGTTTCGATACAACTGTATTAACTTAAGTTGATTACCTTCAGCATTTAATGCCGTCATCCTTGGTAATAACGCCCCACTAATAGGCCGGCTGATAATCATTACCCCACTAGCCAATAGTACTGCCATAGAAAAATAAGCATAGTCAGCCAAAGGAATTAATCCAGAAAGCAATAGCTTATCTGATTGCGTAACAATTACCCAAACAAGGCTCGTAAAGGCAACACTAAGTGAAAACTTCAAGGAAGCACGCAGTGGCTCCCAATTCCAAATGACATTTTTAATCACCACCTTAGGCATTAATTTATATAGCATTACATATGAAATCACTAATTCTAGTATTGCAACAATCAATTGATAAGAAAAAAACGTGGTTGGTGTCGCATCAATATAAATAAGTATAGGAACTATAAAAACAAATCTAAATGTTGCGATATACACATTGAAAAAGTTTAGCCAGACAAGTCGTTCAAAGCCCGTTATTGCACTACGATAAAGACCACCCATCCACCTCAATGCGATTATTACCGCCATTAACTCCAAGGAGTTTGTTACTTCACGTGTAGAAAGTTCATTTACCTTTAGCCATTCATTAGCTATCAGTTCTGATGAGGCAATGATAGAAACAGCACCTATCAATGCGACAATCAAAAAAACTCCTTCCAAAAGACGAAAAAGTTGGCGCAAATGTATGGCATCAACCCCACCTCCTTGAAACCTGGCCGTCTCCCGCGCAATAGTAGGCGTCAACCCCATATCTAACATAAAAAACCATGTTTGCATCATGGCATAAAAGCCAATAAGCCCATAAGCCTCAGCCCCCATGTACTTCACATACACGGGCACAAGAAAAATGCCAATCAATGCGATATAAAACTGGCCAACATAATTAGCGAATATATTTTTCTTAATTGACATAATTGTTTGTAAAAAATTTAAATTTCTAACATTATTGCACATCAGACATGTGGCGACAGAACCATTAAAAATGGTAATTTTAATACGGAAACCTTGCCACATCAGAATCAAAATTTACTGCAAGGCACCTCCCTTTGAACCGCTCCCAGGCGGTATGAGATATAACAGGCTAAAGACTAAACTATTATGGTGTATTTCTGAGATAGTGCCTGAACTAAAATGCACTACTAAAACAAAGCGATATCACTTATCACCACATTCGCACATCAAAAAGATGCTGGAGCAAAGATCAGGGTACATTTGCCCCAGTTTATAACAACCATCCAAATATTCCCTGGATATGATATCCGTTTGGAGTAAACGATCCCATTGAAAATTCGCCATTGCTTTAAAAAAAATTCCAGACCTGTGGACCACTTTAAGGCCTGCAGTAACAGCGTCCCGTTCTAATGTATCAAGAGTATAAGTACACTGATGTCCGTGCTCGGCTTCTGCAGGTGTAACTGCTGCATTATGCGTAATAAGCCCCATTTTTACAGCAATTTGACGCGATGGTGCATTAGCATTGGGACAGACCAGAAAGAACCTTCCCCCCTCAGCAAGCCATTCATCATTAATTCTTTTTAACACTCGCACAGGGTCATCCAGATGCTCTAATACATGCGTCAGCACAATATTGTCATAACGTTTAGGCAAGTCTGCTTCTTCAAATAGCGAATTAATAAAAACCGCTTTATCACCCAGTGTTTTTTTGGCTTCTTCTATGGCGACATCTGAAGCTTCGACACAGGTAATATCATCAAAGTAATTCAGGAACCTCTTAGTAAAATCACCCTTGAAACTACCAAGTTCGAGTAAACTACCCTTATTAAAAAAAGGCTCAAATGATTTAATCATATAAGGATGCATTACATCGAAATCAAAGCCATATGCATATTGATGATCATTTGTATCTTTTATTTCGACGTTATAGTCACGCTTATTACTCATGTTCATCACCGTTTATTAAATATAAATTCATACTAATCAGTGGCTCATTAGCCTTTTCCATAATAAAGTTAAATTTTTTATATAACCCGATGGCTGCCGCATTGTCATATGCTACCTCTAAACAAATTTGCTTCATACCTAGCGATTTAGCATGCTCAATACAATGTTTCATCAAACAGGCTGCAATACCTTTGCCTATTATTTCTCGCAGTACACTTACGCTTGTAATATAGGTAATAAGATTTTTTTGATCGTTACAGTACGCCGCCACTAGTCCAACTAACCGACCATCTAACCATGCTTCAAACCTTGTCGCATTACCCTGAATTTTTTTTGCATAATCCTTTATCTCAACCCTGGCACTCAAAGGTGGTAAGAAGTCCATATCACAATGCAAAAGATGTTTGGTAATTTCCTGTTCCGATGCCCTGTTTATTGAATAATGAAACGATGCATTCATCGCTCTAATTTCGCCAGCCCAAACCCATAACGGCCAAATTCGTTACCATTATAGAGTAAGTACACTTCGCCATCACACTCGAAAACATGCGGGTAACAGAGCATTTCTGAATCCCATTCACCCGGAGTAACATCAAGGAGCGGGTTATCATCATCTCGCGTCCATTTCACTAAATCATCCGAGTAAGCATGACCAATACGATAACCTCGGCTCTTACTCTTACGAAAGTCAAAAGACTGCCGATAACAGAAAAACATATGATAACGATCATCAATATTAATCACCGTAGGTAGTGCCTGACTTTCATCAGGCCCTAATCGATCAGTGATGATCTGTCTTGCTTCTTCTTTCACCCAGTTGATACCATCATTTGAAACTGCATGACCAATCTTGTACGTTCGATCAGGTGGCGTATCCGCTGAAAATTTCTTCCAGCCAGTGCCAAACATATACCACATGTGAAAAACGCCATCGATGATTTTCACAAAAGCGTCGCCGACCAAACATGGCTCGTGCATTGATGCCGACATAACCGGTCCATCACCAATACGCTTAAAAGTAATGCCATCGTCTTTGCTGATAGCCAAACCAATAGCAGTATCAACCGAAACTGAGACTCTGCGGTTCCAGCCACAGGTATATGCATACACTTCATTACCATTGCGCAACACATTAATTGGGAAAATGCCGTGCTCATCAAAGCAGCCAAGCCCGCCTAAAGGAATGACCATCTTATCAGACACGTAAATCACATCACGCAAATTCTTTTGCATATCGACAAAAGCAATATGACTCAGGTATTTACCATTGCTTTTATCGACAGACCTTGTTGAAAAGTAAACGCGAACAAAATCATCAAAAACCAACGCCTGCGGAGACTGCGCAAACTGATGGCAATCATTTGGTAACGTATGCTGCGTAGGGTCAAATATTTTTCCAAGCTTATTCCATTTCATCAAACATACTACCTATTCCAACGTACCATCCAGCACTGCCAGACCAAAGCCGTACCGGCCAACCTGATCACCCAGATAAGCAAGGTAAATCTTTTTATCCAGTTCAAATACATGAGGATAGCTTATCATTTCCGCATCCCAACCTTCATTTGATACATCGATACCTGCTTTCGAATCATCTCGCTCCCAATCAATCAGGTTAGTACTGGAAGCGTAACCTATACGATACCCGAAATCCTTACCTCTAAAATGACTGCTGTAGCGATAGCAAAAAAACATGTGATATTTATCATTAGCAAAAAACACATCAGGACTGGCCTGAGCTTCATCTGCCTCAACACGACTCTCGATGAGATCTTTATTAACCTTGTCCCAATGAAGGCCATCTTTTGATGTTGCCATTCGAATTTTATACACTGGCTCAGGTCGGCCATCAACTTTTTTCCATTTACGACCAGCAATGTACCAGAGATACCACAGATCATTGAAACGTCTTATTTTTGGACCGCTCAACACAAACGGTTCATCCGGTGAATATGACAACACCGGACCTGTGCCCAGTTTTTTAAACGTTTTTCCAGCATCATGGCTTTTCGCCATACCAATAGCTACATTGAAAGGCACAGACTCACAACGCGTCCAACCAGCGTAATATGCGAGTACATCATCTCCATTACGAATGACTGATACTGGATAGGTGCCAAACTCGTCAAACTCACCCAAACCACCTAAACCAAGTATGGGCTGCTCACTGACACCTCGCACTTTGAATAAATCTTCACGATCCAGGTCGACAAAAGCAGAGTAGCTTACATACTGGCCATTTTCATCGGCAGGTGGACGACAGGAAAAGTAAACACGCACGAAATCATCAAACACCAAAGTAGACGGGGCCTGTGCAAATTCTTTTAACCAGATACGCCCTTCTACTTCCTGAGGAGTGAAAACCTTGCCTATTTTTTCCCACTTAAACACAGTTCATACCAGCTTATAGTTATCATTAATACAAGTTTTAATGCTATCTAACGGGTTAAACATCATTACATCAATAATTGATAACCATGGCAAGAATTTGTCATTAAACTGTTGATATTCAAAAGGTCTCGATTTAATAAAATTCAAATCAATACCTTTCTCTCTAAAACTATCTTTTGAGTACAGCTCAATACCACCAATAGCATTGACATAAACATTTGCATCAACCGCCTCACACATAGCAAGTACCTTATCCTGATTTTTTAAACCATGATCAATGCCAACACTGGAGGAGATTCTAATCTCCGTTGTAATACCTAAGTGCTCACAGGTTTTAACAATTGAGTGATGTAGAAAATGAAAAAGGTTTACATCCCCATGATGTAGTACCATTTCAACCAACGGAAATGTCTGTGAAAAATAGGGTGCCCGCTGGTACGCTCCTTTAAACTGATTCAACATTTTATCGCGATTAAAATCTTCTGCCAGATCACGTTTACAAACATCCAGGTAGTCCGAGTCTTTTTTTAATGGCAAAGAAAACATTACATCTTTACCATTTCGTAGCATACGGTTACGGTTAATCCAACCTTTTTTTGTATACTTTATATTGTCATACACAATGAACAGGTCGGTTGCCGCGATCAACTGGAAATACCCGATATAGGGGAAAAAGTATGGCTGCATGATTGCCACTTTCATTTCATCCCTCCATCATATCGCTCGCTTATCTGCCTTCTGCTTTTCATTGAGACACTATGAATTCAGTAATTTCATCAACTACTGACATCTCCAAACCTGGATAAAACGGCAAGCAGAGGACTTGCTGCGCAACAGCGGTTGCCACTGGAATATTGTCTCTATGCGCTGATGGTAATCCTCTGTACATGGGGAAATCTGATATTAAAGGATAAAAATAACGGCGTGGATGAATATTGATATCTTTTAGCTTCTGGTAAAGGTCATCTCGACTAATCGGGTAGTCTGCACTTACCAAAATTGGAAAATATGCATAGTTTTCAACTTTTTCACCGGCATTATTCAGGCAACTGATGCCCTTTACTCCCTTCAAGCGTTCACGATATGCTGTATCTACTATTTTACGCTGAGCAATTGCCTGGTCTATGTATTTCAACTGTAATAAACCCAGTGCCGCATTAAACTCACTCATCTTACCGTTAATACCCGGTGCCACCACGGTAACTTCGCCCGAATGGCCAAAATTCTTCAGATGATCAATACGCACCTTGGACTTTGCATCAGAGCTCACAATGGCTCCACCCTCAAAAGTGTTGAACACTTTCGTAGCATGGAAGCTTAGCACTGACAGATCACCATGATTGAGTATACTGCCCTGTTCATCCTGCACACCAAAAGCATGCGCTGCATCGTAGATGACCTTGAGATTATAATTGTCAGCTATCTTCTGGATAGCTTCTATATCACATGGGTGCCCATAGCAATGTACGGGCATGATTGCCGTTGTTTGTGGAGTTATGGCCGCTTCTATTTTTGCTGGATCAAGGTTAAGTGTATTTGAATCAATATCAACAAACACTGGCTTAATTGCATTCCATATCAGAGAGTGCGATGTGGCGACAAATGAGTGAGGTGTTGTAATTACTTCACCTGTGATACGTAGCGACTGTAGCGCTGTCACTAGGGCGATAGTGCCGTTAGTAAACAATGAGATATAATCAACACCCAGATAATTGCATAGCTCTTTTTCTAATTGCTCGTGAAAAGCACCGCAGTTAGTAAGAATTTTGCTATCCCAAATTTCCTGTAAATAGGGAACAAACTCTTCTAATGGCGGCAAAGATGGCTGAGTCACAAATATTGGATTATCCGACATTATAAGTCCTTATCAAACGACAATATTAGTTTGAGCAATAACAACATGATTATCGACCAAACTATCTATACTTTGCTCTGTGGCAAAACACACAACCTTAGGTGGAACATGCCGATCAAATACCCCTCCAGGATATTCGAAGCCACAGATTTTTACTATTTCATGTATATGGTATGTTACGTTCATAATATTTATCAATGAATTTTGATCAGGGAGTCTATCTAAATTAACAACATCAAACTCAAGCTTATTAATCAATAATATTTTTCTTTAACCCTAATTCTATTGAGTCCATCTTTCTTAAATAATTGGCTTTACCATTTTACACCGTTAAATATTACATCTTCTCTTATCTGCTCCCTATATCCACCTACAATATTGAAGAGCGCCTTCATTGAGTCAATTGTTAGGTAGTTTGGCTTCACCCCCAGATCTATTAACCCTTGGTAACTTGGATTGTAGTAATGCTCTTCCAGTTCAATTCGTGGATTGTCGATATTCTGTATTTGCACATCATATCCCAGTTCCTGGCCAGCCTCTTGCGTCAACTTAGCAAGTTCATTTACTGTAAAGGTCTCCATTATCTGGTTGTAAATTCTTAACTCTCCACTTTCTGCAGGATTTTTTTCTGATATATGTACACACTGCAATGTATCTTTGATGTTGAGATACCCTCTTGTCTGCCCGCCTTTACCATATACTGTTAAGGGGAAACCGATAACTGCTTGTGTGACAAAACGGTTTATGATTGTTCCAAAAAGCTCATCATAATTAAATATTGTTTTAAGCCTGTCATCAATTATCGATTCTTCCGTCTCCATTCCATAAACAGGCCCCTGCATCAAGTCAGTAACCTTCAACCCCCACATGCGTACACCAAACCAAAAGAGGTCCGTGTCCATAATTTTTGTAGTGTGGTAAAGAGAACCGGCCTGTCGTGGAAAAAGAAACTTGTCTTTCCTTCCTTTATGCTCCACCTCAAGCCAACCTTCTTCTATGTCTATATTTGGAGTACCATATTCACCCATGGTGCCCAACTTTATAATATGCACTTCCGGCGCAAAATCTTTGATAGCAAACATCAAATTATTAGTGACCAACAAATTGTTGCTCAAAGTAAAATTTGCCGTTTTATAGTTCATTAAAGAGTATGGCGCAGAAGGTTGTTCAGCATAATGAACTACTGTATCCGGCATACCGGTAAAATCACTATTTATTGACCACTGGTAATGAAGGTTATGACCAGTGAATAACGAACGCATTAATTCAGGATCTGTTAAATCACCAATTATGACTTTAATTTCATAACCTGTTTTTTCATGCCAAATTTTTGCACGTTCGACAAGGCTAGGTATTGGGTAAAGCATACCAACGTTGATTTGATCGCATACATGACGTCGAAAATAATTATCCACTACGGTAACCTGATAACCTTTAGCTGAAAAATACATCGCCGTTGGCCAACCAAGGTATCCATCACCGCCAAGAATTACTACGTGGCTCATGTATTTTCCTCTTTATCTCCCGGCCAATAACGATGGTCAGCACCATCTACAGGTTGACCAAGAAGACGATTGTTCCTCAAAAAAGCCTTAATCTCTTCAACAGTCAGAGGCTTCTCATCTTCAGATATGTATGGATTATCTACATCTTCACTAACCACCGCTTGATAGCTATATTCGATGTCATTATAAATTCCACGAAATGCCGGTAACACGCTAAAATATTGCTCAAGTTCAATTGTTCTTCTTGTCTCTTCAGGGCTCATTAATTCTTCGTAGAGTTTTTCCCCCGGTTTACATCCTATCTCTGTAATTTTTATGTCTCGCGCATCATTACCATACATAGGGGCCAGTTCTTCGATCATGGCTGTAGCAAGGTCTTCAATTCTGACAACCGGCATTTTTGTCACAAAAACTTCACCACCCTTTGCCTGCTCAGCAGAGTCAAGCACCAGTCGTACTGACTCCTCAATACTCATTACGAACCTTGTCATATCTTTATCCGTTAAAGTGACAGGTCCGCCTTGAGAAATCTGATTATGAAAGATAGGAATTACAGAACCATTTGAACCAAGTACATTACCAAAGCGAGTAGAGGCAAAAACAGGGCCCTGGCCACGCTTGTTACTGTTGGCCGCAGTCATCAGCCGCTCTCCCATTAGTTTGGAAGTGCCCATTACATTAGTTGGGTTTACTGCCTTATCTGAGCTCGTAAAAATCACTATTTCTACATTATTAGCATTAGCCGCAGCAATTACATTTTGCACACCGTGGATATTAGTTTTTACTGCCTGCTCAGGAGAGCGTTCACATAGAATCACATGCTTAAGTGCTGCCGCATGAAAAACGATATCGATCCCACACATCTTGTTGGTAAGCTCGTCTTTTTCACGTATGTCGGCAACATGAAAGTTTGCTCTGGGGTCATCCAGATATTTTTGATCAAGAAAAAAGAGTTCGCTCTCATTGTTATCAAGCCCTATAAGCTCTTTGGGTGCATAGTCACTATTTGTGAGCAACTGTTTTACCAATTCTGCTCCAACTGTTCCGCAGGCACCTGTTACAAGTATGCTTTTATCTTTGAATCTTTTCATTTTGTGAAATATTCCACTGTATTTCTTAGCCCTTCGTCTTGATTCATGGTTGGCACCCAACCAAGACGTGATTTTGCTTTGCGGGTATCAGAGAAATTTCTTTTTACGTCACCAACTCTAGTTTCACCATTAATGACATTGATGTTTTTAACGCCACATTCCTTCATAATTTTGACCAGCTTGTTGGTTATTTCACCCACTGTTGTTTCTTTATTACTTGCAATCTGAAAAGTTTCTCCACCGATATTTTCGGTAGTTGCCGCAAGAATAAGCGCATTAATTAAATCATCAATATAGATAAAGTCCCGAGTTTGTCCGCCGTCACCATAAATCTCCAGCGTTTCACCATTAATCGCCTGCCGTATAAATTTTGCAACCACGCTACTTTTATGTAGTGAACCCGGACCATACACATTACCGAAACGGAGCATTACTGTATCAATACCAAATGATTTACTGTACGCGGAGCAATAACCCTCTCCTGCCAATTTACTCGCACCATAGGGTGATACCGGATGCGGTGGCAACTCCTCATGAATGGGTGGTTCTACTTCACCCGCCGGAGCACCGCTAGATGCAAAAATAAAACGTGGTATTTTGTTTATTCTTGCAGCATCTAAATAATTGAATGTACCAATAACATTGGCCATACAGTCTGCACGTGGATTTTCAACAGACGGACCAACACCAGTATTAGCCGCCAAATGCACTATAACATCACATTTCTTAGTAACCGTTAGGGACATCGATTCATCAAGAATGTCACCAACAATAAGCTGTACATTGTCTTCATCCCAATTTTCTGCTTCTAAATCACAGCCTTTTAACTCTGAATAACTACTGACATTTTGCAGATCATCTCTAGTGCCCGTGCTTAGGTTATCGATAACTCTGATCTGGTGACCACCCTCTTCTTTTAGTCGTTCGATTAAACTTGTACCTAAAAATCCGCAACCACCTGTAATTAACCATCTCATCTTTTTGTTGACCCTATTTGAGTTGTATCACTGACCACCCACAAAATACTTATAACCTTCAATAAAAGTTATTTATATTAACTTTAACTACTTTTTTATCAGCCATACCATATTTTAAAATAGTTATTAATCAATGATTATTAACAAAAAAAACCTCTCGCGAGATACTTCATTTTGAAGATAATACAGCCTTTAAACGGTTGCGTATTATACACTTTTCTGGGGTGGTAAGGATAACAAACCATGCTATTGTTACAAAGCCAAGCAACATCAACACTAAAAACAGATGTTTAATTGCAGCGTCAGGAATTAAGGCGCCTAAAGTCAGTGAAAACAGTACGATCCCAGCCATACGTAGCTTTTTAAACACATATGGAGGCGATATAGACAACAACCTGTTTGCAATAATGAAAAGAATAACTGCATCAACAGACACCCGTAATACCCAGGCAATGGCCACACCTACGATGCCATACGCATTGAGCAACCACCATAAAATCAACAAATAGAATGGTAATTCGACTATATGTAATTTTGCAGTAAGGTCCGGCCGCCCGTAACTCTGTACTAATCCAAAAGGTGCATTGGCAAGGCCGTTGATAAACACACCCACAGCCAGTAGTTGTAGCACCAGATAACTATTATTGGCAAAGTCACCCCCAAGCCAAAGGTCTAAACCTTCATGGGCAAGCGTAACAATGATCAATACACAGGGGAAGAGCGCCAAAAAAATATAATTTACTGTTCTGTCATACAGGTGAATAACACGGTTTCTATTGTGTGCCAAAGCTACCGCAAATGCAGGAAACATTACCCCCATGAAAGAACCCGGGATAATCAGAAGCCTGGTAACTACTTCATAGGGCGTTGCATAATAGCTCACAGCGGTCATGGACAGTGCGGCACCTATCAGGAAACGATCCAAATAAACCATTAAAGGGCTTACGATATTAGACACTGTCATCCAGCCGCCAAAGCTAATCAGTGGCTTAATCATTTCCCGGTTGATGTTAACAGAATGACGCAGACCGGGTTCCACATACACGCATAAAATCATATATGCACACCAGGAAATCAACCGGGCAGCTACCAGTACGGCAACCACGGGCACAAGGCTGTTAGAAAAAGGCAATACCAGAACCGGGCCAAGGAAAGTGAAGATACCCAGGGGTATACGTACGGCATTGATGAGGCCAAAACGTTGGTGCGCTTCGAGAACACCTTGCAGTCCAGCACTGCTAATGACCACCGGTACAAAAATCGCTAACAAGTAAAAAGCATGCAATGTTTCAGATTGCAGTTCAGACGGGACATTCAAAACCTGGGTCACCAGCCATGGCGAAAGGATTGCAATAACCAGGGCTCCAAACACTCCTAGCACAACCATAAATAATAATGCAGTCCAGATTAATTTAGGAACCTCTTCGTTTTCGCCCTTTCCAAGCTTTTCCGCCACCAGTTTGGTGAGCGCACGACCCAAACCGAGATCAAACAGGCTGAAATAGCCGACCACCATCCAGGTAATGGTCAGTACTCCAAAACGTGCAATCCCAAGTCCGTCAATCAGTATCGGGATAGCAACAATGGCTACCAATAGTGGAGCGGTTGCTCCCAAAAGATTCCATAAGACATTACGTGAGAGATGGTACCCACTAGTTATGTTTAGCTTTTTATCAGGCATTTTTTAAAAAGTTGGCAGTAATTTTTATAATTTCCGGGTTATTTACCCAGACCTGCTATGCATAATTGCAGCATTTTTTCCAGTCTGACGTTTTTAATGTGAAAACACTTTCCAGCTTTATCAGTGCTAGCTGGATGAAATTTGCATTTTCAGGGCAAGATTTGAACTTAGAAAATAAATTTACTAGAGCAGTACTGAAATCGTTTTTCAAACGCCTTAGAATCACACATCTGGTCAGCAGCGATGGAGTAGACAGCTGTCCAGTTAATTCTCTCGTATTGCTGTATTGCGACATTTCTAAAACCAACAGACTTACGCATTTTCTCGGCAAGATCTGTCGTAATTACACCGTCTTCAGACAGCCCGGTAAACGCACCAGCCATGGCACGAGGTGCTAGTTGATCTAGAGGGGACACTTATGATTCACTATCATTAATCTTCCCGCTGACGACTATCCTTCGAACTCAGAATCAATGCCACAAAAACACCAACAAACAAACTTAAGATCAAGCCCACCGCTACAATTAGTTTCCTCTTAGGCTTTACTGATTTATCTGTAACGATAGCTGGAGAGTCCATGGTATAGGCAAGCACGTTACTAAAATCAGGGGCTAATTTTTTTATAGCATCAATTTTAGATAGCTCACCAGATAAACCCTCAATCCATGGGTCATCTGTTTTTCTCGCCTTTAATGCCGCCAGCACTGCATCGTTTTTTATTACATGAATTTTTTCTTTAAGCTCACTTAGGCTGCTCAGGAAAATCGCATCATCATTTCTACTACTCAATGTTTCAATCAACGTACTCAAATATTTTGAACCATATAAATAAAGGGGTACCGCCTGCTTGTCTACAACCGTAATACTTGTGCCTGCAGCAGTATTCTTCAGCCCTTTCTTGGCCATTATATCCACCGTACTAGGGTTTAGAACCCCCAGTGTTTTTGCCATTTTTAACGCTTCTTTTGCGTGCGCAATTCTAGTATCTCTATTAGCACGCGCCTTATTAAGTGCGGCCGTTATTTGTTCCTGTAATACAGCAATTTTTTTAGCATTTTCATACTCCATTTTTTCTATGGTTAGTACTCTTTGCTGCCGAAATTTCTCTCTTTGTATAGCAACTGAATCGCCGAGTACTTCAACCTTTCCAGCAATAACTCTATTTGCATTATTTTGAAAAATTATTACCAACTTTCGATTAACATATTTTGCGTAACCATTAAGCAGGTCAACACCTATCGCTTCATCATTTGTCTCTAGACTGATTTTTACCCTCTTTGGCTCACCAACATAACCACCTTTAGCTGATGGCTTTGGCTCCAGTATTTCAACCGACCACCCTTTAAGTAGTTTAGCCAGCAGCGCCGATGCTGGTTTATCTTTATTGGGATAGAGTTTTTTTAGATATTGATTTTCATCAACATATTCTGCCAACATTTTATCGGAGCGAATTAAACTAAAGTATCGATGAAACACATCCTGAGGCGTTGCAGGAATAGCGTTATTACCACCAAAGAGTGTATTGATAGTCGAGATCTGGTTTACACTAAAATTACTTTCTAACCTGGTTTTAGTTACTGCTGAAATCGAATTAGCGCCAAGAAGTGTGTTAATTTCAATAATCTGTACAATGTTTCCTGCTGGCGGTATCGACACAGTTACAGCCGGCTGATAAACATTTGGCAACTTTAGCGCGAATAAAACGGCCAGCAAACAACCGCCGGCAGTTATACCTAAAATAAGTTTCCACTGACTGGTTAATCTGGAAAACAACTCACCAAGATCAATTTCATTACCTGTCTGATCTGGTAATACCCCGTAGATAACAGGCTGTAAAACATTTTCCGCTTTGGCATTAGTATTGCCGTGATTATTTGAAGTCATTTGCATCCATTTTTATAAAGCAAAGGTTGGCAGTTTTTCAGCCACTTCGCTCTTATCCACTTACGAGAATATATTTTTCAACAAGCCACATTTTGTATATGGGTTTCCAACGGAAATTGTACCTGATTTTGTGCATCCACGGGTTGTTGTTTAATCAAAATTAGTTGGTTGTTATCATAAAAATTGGCGGTTGACAGATATCAGTTTGAGCTCGAAATCTGGGTGCACATATGATTCACTCACATCAGCGCCTTATCCTTTTCCGTGTATTCTGTGTGTTCCGTGGTTATCTGCTTTTTTTACCACGGGACACACGGAAATTTAGAAACCCACACATTTTTAGACCATTTTTAACGCCGTTATAGCAAAAAAATGCTTCGTGCAAAGTCCTCCATTAGTATATTTCTATCCATATTCGAAATTATTTCAGTAAGGCCGCGTTCACCTGCAGCCAGGCTAAGAAACTGCATCAGTATCTATAGTTTGCAGTAAAAACTCGATTATAAATTTGAGCTGATTTTCTTGTACAAGTTTGAGCACTAATTCTATATCGAGATTCATATACTCATGCACAATGCGATTTCGTAGGCCGATAGCGGCATTCCATGACGGCAAATCTTCTTCACTGATTATCTTTAGTTGTGCGAGCACAGCAAATGCATCGTAGGCCGATACGGGCACTGTCTCTCCCCTGACTTTAATACACTGCTTTGCCTTGCCAATGGCATTTTCTATAAGAACTTGAACGGCATGTAACACACCATTTTGTTCCAGTGGCGACAACGCACCGGAAGTTGCCATTTGCTGACGAGCGTCATCAAGTAGTGCTGCATACTCTCTGGCAATTTGCGCCGTTTCTGCCTGATACAGATCAAGCCGCATACAGTTTCTCCCATTCGAAATCTTCAAGTTCACGCCACACTCTTGCCAGGAAGTGATTCCATGCCAGACTATCTTCACCTTTTAATGCAATGCCTTCTTCTGCTAC
>VAPG01014270.1_pt1 | contig 28879 bp, 18 predicted proteins | sample 3393851 | NCBI WGS metagenome assembly VAPG01 (sample SAMN08290438, study PRJNA428436) | hydrothermal vent metagenome | isolation source: Deep-sea hydrothermal vent chimney | place: Atlantic Ocean: South-mid Altantic Ridge | depth 2194 m m
CACATCAGGGGAGCCGTCTCCATCAAAGTCCTTCACAGCTAAAGAATGCAGCGCAGACTCCACATCCGCTTTAATAACATGTTCGGCCCAGTTCGCAGACAGGGTCTCGGATCCATCAAACCACGAAATCCTGTATCGCCCACCAGCTTTCTCAGCAGGCGTCATGACAACATCCAGTCGATCATCTCCGTTAACATCAGCCACCTGAAGCTTAACATCGCTCCATATCCAATCGTGCGTAAAAGAATGTGACGACCAGGCCTCAGCAGTTACAGCACCCTTATTTTCCAGCCAAGTCGAATTAACCACCACATCAGGCCAACCATCTTTATTCAAATCCGCAATGGCAAGCCCTTCGCCATGAGGAACGGGGTAATATTTCTCCAGCCATTGATTATCAGGCTGCTGATAAAAAATCCTGATGAGATTACCATTCTTATAATTAAAAAGACTTTGATTGCGCACAACAATGTCCATTAAACCATCATTGTTAAGATCAGCAACCTCTACATCATGATAAATTCGAGAGCTAATCAGTGTTGCTTCCCATGTCGGATTTTGCAACCAGACAAGTCCATTATCAGTCAACAATACAAGATCATTTTTACCATCGTTATTTATATCGTTAACACTGATGTCTGTCCTGATCGCATAGTCATGCGTCATAACATGTTTTTTCCAACCCGGGCTTTCATACCAGACCAGACTCCCTTCAGAGGCCGTTGTCTTTAATAATCCAAGCTTGCGCTTAACTCGCTCAATAAAGCCAAGTTTATCAGGCGAATGCCCACCCACGATCACATCCAGTGAACCGTCACCATTTATATCACCAAATGCCTTGCCCCAGGATTCAACAGGACCGACCGGATCAATAATGCTTTTTTGAAAAAGCACACCTTCTGCTTCAGGCTTATTGGAAAACACACTACTACTTAAATTAAACCCAGCCAACAACAAAATAACAACGATAAACAATATGCCTGCTTTCATAATCATCTACTAAATTTTATCTGTCGCATGTAAAAAGCAGAATAACAATAAACCACCCTGCCATGCATCTTCTCTCGATTGCCACACAGCATCAGGTAAACGCACAGAGCGCGTCAGCCTGCCGGACAAAACATTTTAAGTCTTATATAAGTAATAACTATTTTTTCAGGACCATCCTTTCTTCCCCCCATAAGCCAGAACATCAGAATACACGAGACATAGGTGACCATGCCCAGGATCACAGAAACCACCAACTCAAAAAGCATATTCTCTGCATTAGATGATACATACAGGTTAACAACTAACGCCATAACTATTGCAGAAAAGACAGGAACAAGATATATCCGTAATTGCTCAATAACTGAAAAGGTTAACAAGCGATTGATTATTATGATTGAAACAAAAAATGAAACCACCGCTGAAGCAAGAAACGCATAAGCGATACCTAGCACGCCATATGTGTCAAATAACATAAAAATCAGCAAAACAAAGATGGTCGCTCTAATCGCTAGCTCCAGCGTAACCAAATATGGCTTTGATAACGCATAGTATATATACGCTATGTTCGATTTTATTGCCAGGACGGAGCCGCCAATCGACAGATATATCAGTGGCTCAACTACGCCGCCCCATTTATCTCCGAGCAATACCGGCACCATAACCGCAGCAACTGATGCTATACCGACACCCAATGGTATAGCAATATAACTGATGATCTTCCGCGTACTATTATAGAGATTAAATAATTTCTCAGCATCATGAGAAACTTTTGCGTAACCAGGATATATTGCTCTATTTATATTCGAAATTATTTCTGTTGTTCCGGTTGTCGATATCTCAGAGGCAATTGAATACATCGCCACTGTACCTGGCGCGACAAACCTTGCCAATATAAGTTCAGGCATCCTTAAATTTATGTAAGCAAAAACGTTATTCAGCACCAGCCATTTTGAGAAAAGTATCATCTCGGAGGATTTTTTTAATGAGAACGAAGGTCTCTCTGCGTGCATAAGATACGTATTAATAACTTCGATAATTTTCCAGGCGACATTACCAATAACCAAAGCCCAAAAGTTTTTCAAATATAACGCCAGACCAATAATAATAAAAAAACTGATTATCTTGGGAATAATAATTAACTTAAACTCTTTATCAAAGGTTAAGTTTTTTTGAAAATCGACAACGTTAATATTTTTCAACCCTTCCAGAATGAAGAGCAACATTAACGTATAAAGGACATACTCAAGATCAGGAATAGTATAAAACTCGGCAACATATCCTGCTGCAAAAAACAATAAACACGCCGCTATAAGATTAATTATTAAATTAATAGTCCAGGCTGTATTGTAGTGTTCTTCAGTTATATTTTTTTTCTGGATCAGCACCGTCTGCATACCAGAATTAGAAAAAACCTCAATGAGCGCATAGAAAGACATGGCTATCGCAGCGATACCGAAATCGCCTGGAGACAGTATCCGCGCAAGGATAATCGTGCTTATGAAGCCAATAAAGCGATATGAAATTCTCAAAGCACTCGTCCATATAGCGCCTCTAACAATAGCTTTATTTAATTCTTTTACCATAGTTAAAAAAAGAGGAAGGCTTTCTAAGCCTAAAGATAAATGCCGCCAAACCAACTAACGAGGCTCCAGGAAGAGAAGGGGGCAATGCTGATCAGCTTCAGCAAACAACGGACGCTAATTTACACCATCAAAGTTAATAACTCAAATCTACCGCATAGCAGGGAAAGAAAATCTCCGTTGAGCATTCTGCTTTCAGATTTCATTCCAACGTCATGTAAAGCAGCTTACGCATATTTTCATAACATACAGGTTCAAGCCCGACCTCCATACTAAAAGCAAACAGCCCTACCATTACAATACCTGAACGCCCACAACTTTTACTTTGCCACACTTATCAACTCAATCCTGACATCAAAAACAACCACACTTACTGGCAAGGTAATGCCCACCAAAAACAGTCTTCAATATCTTGATGAGAAACCCCACGTGTTATGGTTTTTTGACACTCACGCCAGTCGGCGGTAGTGGCTTAGCGCCAAAACTATAATTTATCGTCTTTATATTTGATGTAGGCGCATCATGCCCATCTCCTCTATTCCATGGGTAGCCCGCACCAGTGTGCTGCCCCGAAGCCGAGACATCTTTCACCGCAAAATATATTACCGGCATACTTGCAACATTTGGAATAGTAAACCTTGTCCACACAGGCCGCTTCCATGAACTCGGTCGCCTCACTAGATTATCGTTAGCACCGGTATAATTCACACCGCTATAAAACATGGGTTCCACGACCGTGGCTTTATTATAATTTGCATTTGTAATAGGCTGCGTAGACCAACGTATTTCAAAAGTTGACCATGTCGTATCACTATGTGTACTAAACGACTCATCATGAAAACCGATTTCAAACCAGTCCTTATTCGGCCAGTAACCTACCCATAAAGATGTTATCGACTCCTCATTCTGCTGTTCAGGCTCATTATAAAAGGTCAGCTCATCCAGATTATATTGCGTCACCTGAGAACTAGGAAACCTTATTTCCATATAAAACTGCATCAGATGTTCAAAATAATTCATGCCGTTTGTCGTGAACGACGGGTTATTTGACACGACAGAACTATCGCGCAGGTGCTGGGGATGCTGATCCAGCAGCACATGAATCCAGGCACCCGGATTCAACGCCAGATAATGATAATAATGCTGATTTCCAGGCCCTTCATAAGGACAACCGTCGCCCTGTCCCTGACCGCCTGACCCACCACATAAGTAAGTACCTATGTGAAAGTTCTGAGAAATACTCTCGCTGCCATTATCCGCAGGCATCGGATTCATGCCTTCAGTTTTTAGATAAAAGCTCATCCTGTCGGTATTACTATCAGTGATTCCTCGTTGCGATAGTGGCTGGCCATCGTACCAAACCCACCAGGTACTTCTATGGTCGGTACTGCCTGTGGTTTCAAATACTTTTAAACTACCGCCAACCGTGCCGGGGGCACTGTTATTTGTATCAATAATGGCCGAATTATCTCTCCCATAATCACCTTTGTTTAATGATCGCGCACCAACCCCCCACAAATATGACTGGCCAGAACCCAATGTCGGGTTATTCTTGGAAGCAGACAGCTCCCACCCAGGGTTTCCAAATGCTAAATTATCAGACCAGTTCCAGTAATCCAGAGTCTGTCCATTACCATTATTCCAGTTGAGCAGCACGGTTTCCTGGCTTAAAGCAGAAAAAGATAAAAACATTAAAAACGTACCAATTAGAAGCTTATGCATACCTGTCACCAATAAAATATAAATCGTAATACGTATATATAGCACATTTAATTTACAGCATCGATTTCTAGTAATAATTAACACAGCCAGCGGTGCGTAACAGACAAGAAAAAACAATCGCTTACATCACGACCCGCGCCAACCTAAACCATAACCAACTGTTTTATATGAAATTTATCTCATAATGAAATTTAATGGCACATACCAAGGGAGTGACACCTGCAGATAACCAGAGGTCACTTTACAACTGTCTGCACACAAGTCCGATAACAAGCAGAGATACGATAAAAACAAACCGCAGCCAAACCCCTTTAAGCCCAATTCCCTAAGATTGCTAATCACGCTGATAGACACCCAGCAAATTATTTTCCGGGTATGTGATATGGAACAAGTTAAGCGTCCGCCATAATAGAAGCTCAACAAAACTAAATGTTTTGAATCTTGCAAAAGTGGACACATCATCCAGATATCGGAAGTCCACCTCAGAAAACCCATGCTGATTAAAAATTTTATTCAGCTGTTTTCTTGAGTTCATCTTATACTCAACTGGGAAGGTATCTTTTTCTTCTCCACCCCAGAAAAACCGTTTTATTTTATAATGCAGCCCAAACGGCGTTAAGTATGTAATCATGGGAATCGGCGAGAATTTATTTATCGTATAAATAACAACCATTCCGCCCGTGTCAACCAAAGTATTTAGTTTTTTGAGGACCGCTTCAGGGTTATTAATATGCTCGGCCACCATTCGAAAGGTTGCAAGATCAAATTTTTCAGCGGCCTGATAATCTTCGAACATGGCAACGACCTTCTCATGCGCATAAGGGTTTTTGATCACATTCTCACTCGGGTCCACCGCAACTAATTTCTTGCACAATTTTGCCAGCATCTTTGATAAAGCCACATTATCCGGAAAAAGCGCATCGCCACCACCAACATCTATCCACCTGGTATCTTTCGTTACCAGTTTTTTTACGGTGGCCTCATAAATATCACCCGCCTGATAATAACCAAATTTTAATCGACGCCTTGGCGACCAGGAGGCCAAATCAATAGCGCCGTATTTAATTTTGAACAGCTCATATAAATCAGCATCAGAACATCTAGTATATTTAATCATTCATTATCCCAAACTTACAATAACCAAAACCCATAAAAGCACATGACAATAGTTAAAAACCCAGACACATCATTAACCTGTCATTTTGCATATGCCCGGTCCCAATCAACTATAAAACTCATTGTAGTCATCAGAAGAATTTAACATTTAAAACACCACGACACTGAAAGTCAGATTAACTCAACCATCACCCGAGTATTTATATCGTACCAAAATCATGCACGATACAACCCCATATAATTTTTAACCATCGTTTCAACCGTGTAACACTGATCAACTTTCAACTTGGCAAGTTTAGCTTTGCGACCTGCGACATCATCCTTGTTTGAATATAAACATAGCAATTTACCTGCCACTACAGATATCGTATCTGCTTTAATCAACCAGCCTTCATTATCACTTAACAGGTATCGTACACCACCCACATCGGTACTCATCACAGGAACTTCACACGCCATAGCTTCGAGTATAGTCATCGGCATTGCTTCATACAGTGAAGTCAGGGCAAATAAATGTGATTTCTTCAGCTCTTCGGAAACATCCATCCTATATCCAAGCAACTGGATATTTACGCCAGCGCCTTCTTCCTTAACCAGTTTCTTGAGATCTGAAAAGGCGGGACCGTCACCGATAATTATCAGCTGCGAAGCATCCAGATAATCAGGATTTGTTTTGCAGGCTAGAATATATGCATTTACTAACAACGCCTGATTTTTTTCAGAATCGACACGACTTATGTTACAAATCGTGTATTTTGAATATTTGTCTCTGGATGGAGAAAATCTTTCTGTATCCACACCATTAAAGATAAGCCGCAACTTTGCCTTCTTGATTTTAACTTCCCCGATACACCACTCCATTAAATCAGGAGAGACAACGATATAATTATTCAGAAGGTAACTAATAAGCTTTCTAACTAATACTCTAAATCTATTTTTTCCTGACGAGTCATCACCACCATAACCATGGTCACAGTGAATCAGCTTATTAACACCAGCGACAAAACCCGTCAGCTGGTATTCTATCGTGCCGAAGTTGTATGTATGCAAAACGTCAGGCTTAAGTTTCTTTAAAAGATTAAATAATCGAATATGACTGGAGAAGTCGTTGCCTTCTTTTTTATCAATCACATAAACAGGGGCCAGATCCTCAATCAGCGTATGTGAATCAATAACATCAACCAGTGATATCACTACATGCTCCACATCATACGAAGACGAGTTTTTTATTAAATTCACAATAACACTTTCGAGACCGCCAATCCCAAAACTGTATACCAAATGCACAACCTTTTTCGTCATGATCGTTCTATCTTTATCAAGCGACACATTGCTTATAAACCGACAGCACTTTCCTTGCGCACCAATCCCAATCAAACGCCTGGTACGCTGCAGCTCCTTCTTTTCGATTCACATCTCTGTCATACATATCATTAATTGCCTGCGAAAAAGCAGCCGCTGTATTATCATCCAGACATATACCCGAACTTTTCCCCAGATCAATAATGTCTCTGGCCGACCCGACATTACTACTGACCACGAGGCAACCACATGCTAACGCTTCAGACAGAACGTTAGGGCTACCCTCTCCGCGACTCGCCAGACAAAAAACGTCACAACTATTATACCAGCACCTCAAATCAGCATTTGCCACCTGACCAACAAACTTAACCACATCAGCCAAACCAAGCTTATTTATCAGGTGTGATAAATCTTCCCTATAGTCACCTTCTGCCCCTTCTGATCCGACAATATATAGCTTCAGGCTTTTAAAGTCCGGCTTCAGTCTCAGCTCATTTAATGCTTTTATCAAAATATCAAATCCCTTACGTTTTATAATCGAGCCAATGCTTAATATAAAAACTTCGCCTTCCGGTATATCAAGCTTTTTTCTACACGAATCCATTGGCATGTAATAAAACTCTTCCGTATCGACCCCATTTGTAATAACCGTGGATTTATCCGGCGTACCAGACAGAATATCCCCCTGCTCTTTCAGCTCATGACTTAACGCTATAATCTGCCCAACATCTCTCAAACCCAGACTGACCAGTCGTGACCTTGCTGTGTTTTCATTCAGATGCAGCGCCTCCATTCCTCTCAGAGTGACAATAGACGGTATTTTATATTTGTTTGCGATACGCATACCCGCCGGTAAATCAGGGAATGTCCAGTGCATATCAACCAGGTCAAAACGCCCTTCCTTCATCAGCTCATTAACGACTGATTCGACAGCCCTTGTATAACTGTATTTCTCAATGCCTTTTAAATAACGCGGTATCGAAAAATATCGAGGATGGTAAACATCCAGGCCAAAACCTTTATCAAAGGTTGCGATACTACGATAATCTTTATATCTATCTATAAATTCATGAACAGGCGACCATGGCACTGGATTAATCACCTTTATATCCACATATTTATTCAGAGCCTTTAAACGGTTCAGCACAAAAATTCCGTGATTAGGATAAACTTTATTGGGAAAGAGATAACTAACTGCCAGTATTCTAAGCTTACGCTCCATTTCGTAAAACTCTTTCATTTCGATGCCGCATCCATTCTTCTAATACGAGCAATTGCCACAAGACCCGATGATGGTCCTTACTCCCCGACACATGCTCATCAACCAGACAATTAATAGCTGCGGGGCTAAAATATTGCCGTATCAACAAATCCGCCGAAGTCAGCACGTCCATCACATATTCTTTCAGCGAACTCTGAAACATTATTTTCAGCGGCGTTGGAAAGCCCATTTTTTTTCGATAGATAATCTCTTTTGGCAGAATATCTTCCATCATTTTTTTCAGAAGATATTTCCCCTGGCCTTTTCTTATCTTGTATTTATCAGGCATAGACGCTGCAAACTCTACAAGGCGATAATCAAGAAACGGTACTCGAAGCTCCAGGGAGGAAGCCATGCTCATACGATCAGCTTTTATAAGCAGATCATCCACCAGCCATGTTTTAGTATCAAAATTAAGCATTTTTCCTAATGCACCAGAGGTATCACCAACAAACAATTCATCAAGAAATTTTTGTGTACCAGTATTTTGTGATCTCCGGCACCTGTCTTTAAAATCATCGTTATACAAAATTTCTTTATGGCGATCTTCATAACTAGAGATTCCGCGATACCTTTCACACAGAGGAGATCTGGCCATCATCAGATATTTTGCAAGCTTACTGCCAGACGGCAACATCTTGAGCAGCGCACCGGACAAAACATTTATCGCCCCTGGACCAAGCACCTTCCTAAGGTGCTCAATAACCAGCATGTACTGATACAGATCATAACCAGCAAATATCTCATCCGAACCTTCACCAGATAAAACAACCGTCACGTGTTTCGCCGCAAGCCTGGAAACATAATTCAACGATATCGCTGCTGACTCAGTTACCGGCTCATCCATCAACTGGATATATTCCGGAATGAAATCCCTGAAACTGTTCGGATCGACAATAATCTCATGATGATCGGTATTAAACTTTTTTGCGACAGCCCGAGCGTATTCCATTTCATTATATTCTTTACCAAAATCATAAGCCACGGAAAATGTCTTTATTCGCTCATGCTGGGTTTGAGCCAAGAGCCCGACTACCGCACTTGAATCCAGGCCGCCACTAAGAAAAACCCCTAATGGAACATCGCTTCGCAACCTTAAATCGATAGCACTATTAAGCAATGCTTTTCCTTTCTCCAGGTAATAGGCCTCTCCCAGATCCTTCGACTTATCAAAATTTAGCTGCCAGAAACGTTGAATTGATAAACGCCCGTTTTCATAGGTGGCATAATGACCTGGCAACAACCGCTTTACACCTTTCTCAAGAGTATCCTCACCCGGTATGTAACCAAAGCTCATATACTTATCGATAAGTAGCTCATCGAGCGAAAGCTTTTGATTTAAATAAACGTGTATAGCTTTTATCTCTGAAGCAAACACCAGCTTCTCATCATCCTGATAATAATACAGCGGCTTCACACCCAGACGATCTCTCGCTAAAAACAGTGATTTTTTTTGATTATCCCAAAGCGCAATCGCAAACATACCATTGAAATATTGCAGGCAATCAACGCCGAACACCCGGTAAGCGACGAGTATCACCTCTGTGTCTGTATTGGTTCGAAATTCACAGCCTTGATTTTTTAGTTGATTCCTAAGCTCGATATAATTATAAACCTCGCCATTAAAAACAATGACATTTCCAGTAACCGGATCAAGCATCGGTTGATGACCATCTGAAGAAGGGTCAATAATACTTAATCGCCTGTGACCCAGGCCAATGTGACTTTGAGCATCAATCCATTCGCCACTATCATCAGGCCCACGATAAGGGAACACATCTCTTATCGCTTGCAATAACGGAAGATGCACTACCGAACTGGCGTGTTTAACACCTACTATGCCGCACATATGGAAAAAGCCTGCTTATATATTATTAATAAAGATTTAACGGAAGCGCCGTACTTATTCATCCATAATTCCATAGAGAGTAACTCTTGATATTGTTTCATTACAGCTTAGAATAAAATCCTGAAGAATTTCTATTTTGACACGAATTGGTCGTACCATAGCTCAAAACTAAGCAAACTCCAGATATGATTTTCCAGGTCGATTCGATATGCCTGCTTATTAAACTGCTTCCACAGACTTTCAATACTTTTCTGCCGAAATAACCCGCTTTGGCTTTTTGTTCCACTCAACAGGAAGTCGCCAACACGTTCCTTCAACTGATTTTGCAGCCAGTAACGCATAGGCACTGAAAACCCCTGTTTTTTCCGCTCAAAAAAATCTCTGGGTATCAAATCGGAAACACTTTCTTTCAGTATTATTTTTCTCGACTCAGCGGTCATCTTCAATCTTGTCTCTAGAGAAAATGCCAACTCGACCACTTTATGATCCAGGATTGGCACCCTGACTTCCAACGAGTGAGCCATGCTCATCTTGTCCACTTTCATCAGGATATCTTCAACCATATACGACTGAAAATCGACCAGCTGTGCAGCCTTCACCACGTCATCAGTTTTACCGATATTCTCATATAAGGCATCTATCGGATGCACTATCTCGTTTAGTTTTCGTGACGGCCTCTCCACGAGAAGCGAATCAATAAATGAATCCGAAAAACATGAGCGTAAGTTTTTATGGCGCGTAGAGTGTTCCGCCGCTATATTTCTCAACAGAGTGCCGCCCTTAAGCGTTGTCGGCACATGATTCAATAATAACCCACCGACTGTTTTTCGTAATCGCTGCGGCACCTTATTATCCATTCGTGACAATCGCGCCAACTCTTCATACCAGTTATAGCCACTAAACAATTCATCACCACCGTCACCGGAGAGACAAACAGTGACACGCTTTCGTGCCTCACGACATAAATAATATGTGGGAATAGCCGATGCATCAGCAAAGGGTTCATCCATATGCCATATGATTTTATCCAACTCTTCATCTATCGCTAGGTGAACCATTGACTCACTATGATCAGTTTCAAAACGATCTGCTATATAGCGCGCATATTTTCTTTCATCGTATTCACGTTGCTCAAAACCGACACACTGCGTTTTTATTGACCCCTGCATTTTGTTATTCATCAAGCCAACAACGACACTTGAATCTGTTCCACCGCTAAGAAACGCACCTATTGGAACCTCGCTCACCAGCTGCATATCTACCGACTCCTGCAATCGCTTACGTAAGCACTGACGCGCCTCCTCATCTCCTCCAGAAAAAACGTTGCTATTTATGTCAATAGTCCAGTACTTATTTAATTTTAGCTGGCCATTTTTTATCGACAGCGTATGCGCTGCTGGTAACTTGTTAATGTTTTTAAAAACAGTATCTGGCGCGGGTATATATTGAAGCCTCAGATAATTCACAATCGCATCATGGTTTATTTCCTGTTTAACCAGGTCATGCGCTATCACTGCCTTAAGTTCCGAGGCGAAGATAAAATTTATGCCATCCCAATAATAATATAACGGCTTAATACCAACATGATCACGCGCACAAAACACTTTGTTTTCTTTCGCGTCCCAGATAACAAAGGAAAACATACCTCGCAGATAATCTACGCAGGCCTCACCCCATTCGCTATATGCCAATAAAATAGTTTCAGTATCTGAATGTGTTTTAAACTTATGCCCCTTATCAGCTAAGCGTTTTCTCAAATCACGATAATTATAAATTTCGCCATTGAAAACCATCCATAAAGACTGGTCATTATTTGATAACGGCTGCTGCCCATCGGTTACATCGATGATACTCAATCGCTGGTGCCCGAGCGCCAGTCCATGCTCGACATCCGCATAAACACCATGCTCATCCGGACCGCGATGCTCTATAAGCTTGCACATTCTGGCAACACCCATTTTTAACGAGTCGTCACGAACGGCACCTGGAGAAAAAACTCCACATATTCCACACATAAATATATTATTCCAATCTGTATATCCGATTCTTCAATCAGAAAACACTATTTCTTGAACACAAACCAAAGGTAACACCTACCCGCTTATCTCCTGCAAAACCTTCGCAAGCTGCCGTGTCCTATAGCGACGGCTATACTGCGCATAATCAAAATCCTCGGCAACACTAACTGATGAGAACCGGCACAGTGCTTTATAAATATCATTTTCATCTTCCATATCCGCAATAAGCGCATGATCAACACTTGCCAATAACTCTTCTGTTGCACTACCTTTTGCCGTCAAAGCCAGAATCGGCTTGCCTGCTCGTAAATATTCATACACCTTCCCCGGTATCTGGTTATTAAATACCCCCCCCTGCAACAGGAGCAAGCCATCCGCTCGCAAGATTTCACGAATCGAACATTCGTAATCGACCGTAGGCATAAAACGCACTAAACCTGAAAGTCCCAGATCATCACACTGACGCTCAAACTCCTCAGCATTTTCAACACCCCAAAAATCCAGTGAAATTGTTTTTTTCGAGGAAGCTTGCTGGTTGTATCGATTAAGCGCACTGAACAACTTGTCAGGGTTGCGCCCATCTCGATAGATTCCGCCACTATAAACTATACGTAACACGTCTTTCTCGCCAGCCACTTCACTATCGACCGCGCCAAGACTATTAAACACATCTTCATTGTAGCCATTTTCAATTACCTGAACTTTATTATCATCCAGATAAGGATACCGCTTCCTGTATAAATCAACTGATTTAGATGTGGTAAAAATCAACCTGTCTGCATGCTTTGATGCCACCTGATCTATGTGTCTGCCCGACCTGTTTATATTTAAAGCCGGATCTTCATATATCGGAAACGGGTCTCTAAAATCAGCAACCCACGGAATACCACTTACTTTTTTCAGATTTGCAGCGATGCGGTGCGCTGTCGAATACGGAAAAGTTGACCATATGACATCGGGCTTAAATTCATTAATAATTTTTTTACCAACAAATGACCCATGGCAATACCAAGTCACATATCGATCTGGCAAGGCTGTAAACCGAAAGTATTTCCCTTTCACAGATAAGTGTTTAACCGAATTCAGGGCGAACGCCCTATATACATGACCATCTAAAGTTGCAGGCAAACCAGCATTTAAATCAAGCTTCTCATGAACAAATGCCGGAACGGTTAATACCGCTGGCTCCCAGCCATAGTCAGGCAAATATTCACAGAATTTCAAAGTTCTCTGCACACCCGCACTCAGGCACGGCGGAAAATCCAGAGCTATCATTAGAATTTTTTTCATAATCAAATTTTATTAGTTGGTCAACGTCCGGCCCCGCCACCCTTTCCTAATACTGCCGGTAATTATTATTTTTTATGAAGGCCTCAGGATATTGCTTGGCTATCCAGGAGAGCGCCAGGCCAATCAGGGCGTAACACCACACGCCCACTTCCAGCCTGATACTATTAACCGACATACTTGCAACCCAGAAGCAGATCAATGAGATATTCAAACCGATATACGCTAACACGATTGGTTTATCTCCATTCGCCATCAAAAATGGCCGTAACTTAAAAAATCGCCTGAACAGTGAAATAACCATAGCCAGGAATATTGTTGCGCCTATCACACCATGATCAATAAACAGCGTCATCAATAAATTATGCGAGCCTCGCCGTCTATTTCCAGCTTTACCTGTCATATATTCCTCATCGACATAATAAGGACTCAGCATTTGCGTTCCTCTATGACCATTGCCAATAAGAGGCTTTTCAGAAAACATCTCTAACTGAGCGTTGATGATAACAATACGTGAGTACGCACTTTCTTCTATCTCTGTATCATCAGAACCCACTGTTGAATTAATACGCTCTAACAGCACAGGCCCTAGCAGACTAATCCCACCAATAAAAGCCAGAATCACATAGACTCTATACTCCCTCTTCACGCTTGCTGGCACAAAAAATAAAGACACCAGTGCCGACACGACAATGGCTACTAACGTACCTCTGCTCTGCGTTAGAAAAATTCCGTTAAGTACCAGCACGATAAACGGAATTAAAAGATACTTTTTTTTGCCAAAATTACAAAGCAATATATATGAAGCGAATATCAAAACCGTTGCCATATGAAGCGATAATAAATTACCATCTTCCATCCCCGGCGTACCCGCATTTTCAAATCGCCCACCCTGAGTCTGCGTGTAACCAATCCATCCATAGTATGCACAGCCCATCAGATTTATCACCAACAATTCAAACAGTTGCCTTTCAGTTTTAATTACTGCATGTATCAAATAAATCAATAACAGAAATTTTGTTACCATCACCGAATATTCAAAATGCAAACTTGAACTCAAAGCCCATATATTCTGTATCCAGACCCATATCACGAAAACCAGAAACAACCTTACCTCGGTCCTCTTCAACCAGTCGGTTTTTGATTTGTTATGCATAAAAACTGAAACCAAGGTCACGATGCCCGCGATCAAAGACCACCTCAAGGAAGGCAAACCCTCGCCCCACCATCGCCCAGGCGCATATGCATAAAAAGCAAAAAAATATGTATACAAACCGAATCTCACCCGCCCCGACAAAGAAAGTAGCAGGCCAGAAATATAGATGAGTAAATACGCTATTCCGGTTATCGACACGATTTATTTTTCCTGCTGCATCAAAACTCAGCTTTTCCAGTAGTTCACAACAAGCTCAGTCAGAAAGCCAAGCTTCCCTCTTCTCCATGGCGTAAACCTTTTGAGCAGATAAATCTCTTTATCATCAACAGAACAACCTGTATTAGATACCAGTGCACATTCATATCCGGCGTTCTCAACCATGCGGACATGCTTATCATATAAATCGACAGGGTATTTACCGTTCGGGTAGGCAAAACTGCTAATCGTTGAGTTGGTTAATCCACACAAAAACTCTTTACTTTTTTCAACCTCTGACCGCACTAAATCATCAGGGATTCTACTTAAAATATGGTGATTAACCCCATGCGATCCAATTTCCATTGCCTCATCGAGCAACAGACTCAAATCATTTGTATTCATCATCAATTTTTCAATTTTTACCATACCTAGCATATCGAGTAACTCCAACAGCGACTCCCTGGCCTGGTCCTCCGGCAATTTTTTTAACTCTTCAGACATGCCATCAACGAACTCTACACGAGCATCGGTATTGCTCAAATCATAGATTGCACCTCGGTGTCTTATCGATGTCTTCTCAGTATGCCGAACAGACTCTATCAAAACATCCCACCACGGGTTATTCTGCATGTGATCAGTAGTAATAAAAAAAGTCGCTGTCAAATTATGTTTCTTCAAAACAGGCAATGCGCTTGTTACATTATCTTTATAACCATCATCAAAAGTTATTACCAGGGCTCTTTTAGGCAAGGTGTTTTTCTTTAATCCATCCACCGCTTCCGTTAGCGAGCAAACATTAAAAAATCGTGAAACCCATAACATCTGCTCATCGAACTCCTCTACTGTAGGCATATCACGTCTAAAGACATCTTTATTATCAAGCACCCTGTGATATACCAGAACGCTTAACCGTTTTTTTCCAAAAACACGGCAACATGATATCTGCAAAAGCATTCGCAAAATAGAATCAATCATTTTTAACATATCTTGTTATCAATCAATGTGGCGGCCAGATCTGTTACTCGCTGGGCATTTTTTTGCCAGGTAAACCCTCTCTCTAAAAGCACATTGTAGGCATTGATTCTTTTCTCGGACAAACCTTTATAATTTTCTATGGCAAAAGTAAGTTTTTTTGCAAAATCATTATAATCGTCAGGCTCAAACAATAACGCACTCTCATGTGTAACTATTTCACAAATATTATTTGTTGATGGCGCAATGATCAGACAACTTGCCGCAAGATATTCAAAAAACTTTAATGGAGAGGCATAAGGTGTAACTGAAGGCTGCAAGGCTATATCAAACTGACTTATATACTGAAATACTTCATCCCGATTCACCAGCCCTGTAAACGTAACCTTATCTATAACACCTGCCTTTTTTGCCTGTATTTCTAATTGCTCACGAATATCCCCATCTCCCACACAAACAAGATGAATATCACTTTCCTGATGGCTTGCCAGTGCTTCAATGGCCAGATCAAGACGGTGCCAGGGATTAATGAAACCGACAAAACCTATAATGATCTTGTTTTTTATGAAATTTTTTTTCTGTTTAAAAACTGTACTTAACAGTTTTTCATTAATACCATTATGAACAACTGTTATCTTATCAGGGTCAACACCAGCACCACGCACAATATCAGCCAGCACTTGTGTGACGGGAAGCACCTTATCGGCTGTTTTCCATGTAAATTCCTCGACAAACCTTGCCAATTTCTTTAACTTCAGACCTGAGTACTTTTCTCTTTCATCAGCTAACGGTGCATTTACTTCTAGCAATAATGGCACATCGAATAAACGAGCGATTAATACCCCGGCTGGTTGCAATAAATTATATCGCTCATAAATAAAGTCAGGCCTGTTACGTAAAATCGAACGAATCAACTTTGCTGCAACAACAAAACTATAAGACAACTCCAGCAACTCATATACAGCCTGCGGTAACAGTTCCTTTAATTTTGCTACCGGCCCGCCCTCATAACCAAATTCAGATTTTTTTACGAATTCCGGTGCGACAAAGTCAATACTATGGCCCTGCTCAATAAGCGCGTTTGTCAACTCTTCGACATGAACATACTGCCCGTCTTTTGATGCTATTCTATGGTGATAGAGTATCTTCATGATCTTAAATGACTACCCGAAAAAATAAACCTGTGCTTTCGATAAAGGTAAAACAAACCTTTCAAATGAGAAAGTGAGAAAAGGTTAAACAACTTCACCCCTTTCGCTCTGGAAATTTCCTGGGCATCATGAATAACAGACGAGCCAGGCATATAGGTAATGTTCAGCCCCGCCTTCCAGACACGAATACAGTAATCCACATCTTCCGGTGAATAAAATATATTTTCATCCAGATATCCCACTTTATCTAGCGTTGATTTTGGCATCATCCAGAAGGCCGAAATAGCATAATCAACTTTTGTAATTCCGTCTGCCTGACTTTTGGCTTCAATCCTTTTAAGAAAAAAGTACCGCTGAATCTTTCTTGTTATCGATGGAAAACGATCCACGCTTAACTGAAATCGCCCATCAGGGTAGAGAAGCCTGGGCACGACCAGACCGCATGACTTATCTTTTTCAAGATATTCACTCAGATCCTGTAACACGCTGGAATTTACATAAGCATCTGAATCAAGGATAACGATATGACTACCACCAGCTTTTTTCAACGCAGCATTTCTAGAGAAAGTTGTACCTTTATTTGACGAAAATTGTATGATCTCGTAGTTAATATATTCACAGAAGCGGTAGTTCTCGAGAATTTCTTTCGATTGATCGACAGAGCCATTTTCAACAACAAAAACCTCTGCAGACGCACCTATTTCACTTATGGCATCATTTATCGATGACAAACATCTCTCTATATACCTTTCAGAATTAAAACTCAGAATAATAAATGAGAATTTACACGTATTCATAGCGACTTATATTCCTTGAAACAGCCAATGCTGCCTTTACTTTACCTATGATATTAATGCGAACAGATCATGTCACAGCATCAGGCATTCTAACGCCAGTTAAAACACTTATCTCACTCACCGGCACATTCTGTCATAAAAAAACAGAGGCATAATAGTTGCACCACCATGCACACTTTCAGAACGGTTAGTCACAGATAACAAAGACCCGACAATCATAGTACATGCTGTATTTTCTGCCTCTGTTCTATGGAAAAAACCTTCCTTCACAGCGCCCTAACACCAATAATCCCATCATCCGCTGACCGCATACACATGCGCCTGAAAAACCAGAATATCGAACACTGAAATCACGCATCATTGTATCTAAATGTCATCAGATTACACTCCTACGCGTTTGATAACACAAACCCCCGTCAATCGTTCAACCTTCCAGGCCTAATACTGTAATTCATCAGATATGATTTTATTTTAAAATAAAGCCATTTTCATATATGGATATCAAGCTAAAATGCCTATCTTGCCTATAATTGTAATTTGCAGACACGGTCAATACCTCGTCATGCAAATCACTGACGACCTTATTACATCCGTCTGAGTAGCGCAAAACCGTCATTAAAGGGAAAACATGTCAAATACGAATAAACTTAGCCAGATTATCGGCCCATACCTTCTCACTATTGTTTTACTTACCATCACAGCTTGCGGACAGGAGCTAAGCGAACAACAAATCCTCAATAAAGCAAAAGCCTATCTGGATGAAGACAGCCCTAAATCAGCCGCAATTGAGCTACGCAATGTCCTCCAGAAGAACGGTAATAATGCTGAAGCCCGCTTTTTACTTGGCAATATCAACTTAGATATTGGCGACTTTGCCTCAGCTGAAAAAGAATTCGAAAAAGCGTTACTAGCTGGTGGCGACCAGCAGCTTATCCAGGTTGCCCTTGCGAACATTTTTATCACTACAGGAAAATATCAGAAATTACTTGATGAAATCACAAACCAGAACACCTGGTCCGCTGAAACCCATGCAAACATCACCGCGTTACGTGCGCTGGCTGAAGCCGGCCTTGACAAACCCAAGCTTGCCCAGGCATCGCTTGAAGAGGCCAAAAGTTATAAAGCCGACGCTTTCCATGTACTTAAAACGACTAGTATATTTCAACTTGCCAAGCTGAAAAAAGGAGACGCTGAAAAAACCCTGGCTCACGCACTCTCTCTTTATCCAGATAACACCGAGCTTCTGTTCCTGCTCGCATCTTATGAGATTCAAAACATGAATCTTTCTGCTGCGTCAGATGCATACACAAAAATCATACACAATAAATCACCTAACCTGATAACACCTTATACTATCAGGGCACGAATCGGCCTGACTCGCATACAGGTCATAGAAAACAAACTGGATGCCGCGACACTCACATTAGCCCCTGTATTAAAAACGAACAAAAACCATCCAGAGGCTAACTATTTAAACGGACTGATCAATTTCAAGCAAAAGGACTACGCTCATGCTGAAATATATATACGCAAGCTATTATCCGTTTTTCCTGAGCACAATCAATCACATAAATTAATGGGAGGAATCAAATACGCATTAAAAGAATTTGAGCAGGCTTCCCACCATTTATCTACATACCTGAAAACCACACCAGGTGACACCAATGTTCGAATAATGCTAACGCAGGCTTACATCGCTCTAAAGCAAACCAAACAGGCACTATCAACCTTACAACCTTTACTTGCAGACGATGCCCATAGCACAATAACATCATACTTACTCAGCCAGATCGCCTTCATCGACGGCGATCTGGACAAGGGCATAAAAACACTAAAAGATGCCATTAAGTCTAGCCCCAATAATGCAAAACTACACGCACAACTAATAAAAGCCTACATCAACGCCAATGAAAACACGCTTGCCCTGAAAAGCTTAAAAAAATATCAGACATTAAGCAATGATTCGGAGGAAAGCCAAAAACTCGCCATCAACGTCTATTTAAAAACCGGAAATATTGACGATGCCCTAAAGATAGCCGAAAAAATGCTGGCAAAGAAACCACGGGACCCTGCAACCCTTTCATTAAACGGTAATCTTCATGCCGAAAAAAATGATTTTCAGCTAGCCCGTAAATATTTTAACGAAGCACTACAGTTACAAAGCAACCTGCCTTCTGCCACCATCGGTTTAGCCAGCCTTGAAAGAAGGGAAGGCAATCTTGATAAAGCAATTGCACTCTATAAGCGTGTTGTCGAGTCAGGCACAGCAGATGCCACCCCCATGCTTGCGCTCTCTGAACTGGCCGCACAACAAAAACGCACTAGCGACATGCTATCCTGGCTTGAAAGAGCACGCATCGCCGCACCAGACGATATCAATTCTCGCAGAATTCTCTCTAACTATTATTTACAGAACTCGCAACCTGGCCAAGCAACCATATACCTTCAGGAAGCATTAAAAACATCTCCCGAACACCCTGAACTACTTATACTACAAAGCCGGATGCTCATGGCTAAAAATCAATATAAAGAGGCCTTATCTCCCCTTAAAAAACTCATAGAAAAATATCCAAACTCCATTAATTCTCAGCTTTTAATCGGCGAAACTTTTTTACAGCTGAACAAGCTGGACGAGGCAAGAAAACACTTGCTGAACTCGTTAAAAATACAACCAGATAATCTTTTTGCCACCATTTTAATAGCCGAAACTGAATTTAAGAGCGGCAACCTTAACCGCAGCCTGAGCTATGCAAAAAAAATACAGCATATACAGCCCGAACTTTTTTCCGGTTACGCGCTGGAAGGCAACGTATGGATGGCAAGAAAAAACTATAACAGAGCAACACAATCATATAAGCAGGCATGGAAGTATAAACAAACGGCAGACCTTGCACAAAAATTATTCATTTCTTCAAGAAACACTACCACTCTTAAAGAGGCTATCAAACCCTTGCTTTCATGGCTGACCCAGCACCCCGAAGACAGCCCTACAAGGGTGTTTTTAGCATCCATCTACCAAAACGAAAATCAGGTCAAAGATGCTATTCGAGAATATAAAATAATACTTGAGAACAACCCCGACCATAGCTTTGCACTCAACAATCTCGCCTGGTCTTATTCACAAACAGGCAACCCGAAAGCGCTGGACATGGCAGAAAGAGCATACCGATTAGCCCCTGAAAATGCGGGCATACAAGATACCTACGGATGGATACTGACGCAACAAGGACAAGCTGAAAAAGGTCTGCGTCTACTTAAACAAGCGATAGAAACCCTACCGAAGAACCCGGAGGTACGCTTCCATTTTGCACTCGCATTAATTAAAACAGGCGATAACACTCAGGGAATGCAGATATTGAAAGAACTGGTCAATCAGCCCAATCCGTTTGATGACAGAGAGCAGGCTGAACGTTTGTTACGCAACCCGTCACAATAAAACAGGTAATGTAAATTCAACTCAGGCTCTTCGCACACCCGCACCAAAAAATTTCGCAACTCGCCTATGAAAATCAGATAACCTACAATAAACCCTGATTATGCAACACCCTTTCAACAGTCGTAAACTGAAAGTCAGAAGCCAGTTTACGCAGCCTCGTCTCACATTTATCAAGATTATTATAATGCCTGAATCGTGAAAACCAGCTCGCTGATATACGCGGCTGCTCAGGATCAACTTCCCATGGGTGCAGATAAAAAATGAAGGGTTTTTGCCCGCGATTTATCTGCTTCAGACCTGCATGGCTCAACCAGTAAGGGTAAAGCCGAAAATAACCACCGCCAGCAACGGGAAGACGATACCCCATGACCTTGGCTGTAGACAGAGGGAACTCGATCAGCTTATGGCCATTCGGGGTATCCAGAATATAGGGGAATTCCGGACTATCGGGAATACCATAACGATCATGCCGAACCGGGAAAATACTGGAATCGTACTCAAACCCTGCTTCAAACAAAATATCCAGCGCCCATAATGAACGCCTGGTAATAGAGTAACTGGCCGCACGGTAACCCCGTACCGGTCGCTGAACAATATCCTCTAGAAGATCCTTCGCACGAATGGTTTCCTCCCGAAACACTTCGGGACTCTGGTTATATATCAGTTGATGACTATAACCATGACATGCGACCTCATGCCCTCTTTGTGCAATCTCAAGAATAAGAGCCCGCGCCCTGTCCGCCACCCAACCCAACACAAAAAACGTCGCCTGAATCTGATAGTCATCAAACAGATCCAGTAATTTGTGCGTATTTCGTTCAACACGCAATGCCTGATTATCCCACTCATGTTGTGCAATGCTGTCAGCAAATGCTGATACCTGAAAATAATCTTCGACATCAACAGTCAACGCATTTTGAATAGGCATGTGTTAATGACTGCTTCGACAAAGTAAAACACAGTCAATGTATCTAATCATAATCCGCTTAATTGTCGTCCGCATAATATCCATAATAATTACCGCGATCAGATAAACCTTCTGTTTTATTCAGAACGAGTCCCATGGCTTGTTCCTTAGGTATCATCCGCAAGGCATCTTCAACCAGTGCCTGAGGCGTCTTTCCAGCTTCTATAATAAATACAACCTGACCGACCAGTCCTGCTAAAATCTGCGTTTGAGGCGTTGGCAATAACGGTGGACCATCAAATATGATGATTCGATCACTATAGCGGCCAGCAATTTCATCAACCAGTTCCGTCATACGCTGACTCGCCAGCATCTCGGCATAATACTCATTGTGCTTGCCGGCCGAAACTACACGAAAATTCGGAATATCTGTTTGCAGCAACACGTCACCGATGTTCAGGTCATCGTCACCCAGAACATCTACCAGGCCACAAATATTCTCAAGACCCAACATCCGACTAACACCTTGCTTCTCCACATCGCAATCCACAAGTAAAACCGTATGGTCCATTTCTAGCGATATAGATAATGCGAGATTTACCGAGGTATAACTCTTTCCTTCGCCAGGTATAGAGCTGGTAACAAGAATCAGGTTTCCTCTTTCTACCATTGCCTTATTTCGCCCGCAGGCGTTAGACACCAAAGGGCGTTTGATCCGCCGATAATCATCCTGGATTTCACGCCCGAGATTACTGCCTGGTACGAGCATATCCTCGGCAAGAAGCCTGTCTAATATTTTAACTTTTTTACTCTTTTTATCAGCTGCATTTTTTGGTGCGCCGCTTACCTGGCTATCATGCGACGGCCCGGCTTCTGCAGAACGCATATCTGCGATCTCACCATCACTCGCATCAACCAGTTGCGTAATTGTTGTTGGCGCCGCTTTTTTACCTTCAAGGCTCATAGCAACAATCCCCGCGACTCCATGAAAGCATTCACCCGTGCACTACCCGACTCATTAAAAAACATCACCGCACCATACATGATTACCAGCATAGAAAAAACCACCAAAAAACTCACCAATTGCAGCCACCGTTTCACTTTATGCTCATCTTTCAGATAAAGACTAACTGACCCAAGTAATGGGAGCCCGATCTTGTCTCTAATTTGGCTAACATCAATAATCGTAGGCTGCAGAAGATACCGAAGAAAACCCCACCCCAGACCGGCGGATACCGCTACAAAAAAGACAGCGGTAAGATACAACAAACGATTAGGACCCACTGGCTCCTTCGCCACACGAGGAGGGTCGATTATACGGAATTTGATATTACTACCACTCTGACCTATAGCCTGCGTCAAGCGAGCAGACTCTCTACGAGTAACAAGGCTGAGATAACGTTGACGTGTAATTTCATAGTCACGGTTCAACTTTGCAAGCCCCGCTTCAACACCGGGAAGCACATCGACTTCCTGCTTGAGATCATTCACAGTATTTCCCTGCTCTTTAAGCTGCAATTTCAAGGTCTCTACATCAACACTGGCTTTATGACTCTCTGCTTTCAAATCCTGATAAACCGGATTAAATTCAATCGAGCCTCCGCTAACAACACCTACAGATTCATCATCGGCAACATTATTGTTAGCCACTAACTCCGCAATGGTCGCCCGCAGCGCCTTTACGTCCGGGTGTTGCTCTTTATACTGGGTCAGCAGCTGTTCGAGCTGCTCTCGGTATCGACGCAACTTTATAGCTTTTGGCGCACCATAACTATTACTGCCCAACAAGGGCGTTTCACCTTCCAGCTGGTTAAGCATAGCCGCATACCTTCTTTTTTCCAGGCGCAGTTTCGAACGAAGCGCATCCAGTTTCGCCTCTTCACGCTGTAACCGGGCATAGTAACCACCTCTTTCATCAGGCATGAAACCGACATTTTCACGCTTGAATTCGGCCAGATCCTGCTCTGCTGTTGTCAACCGATTTTCATATTCCTTAATCTGGCGATCAAGAAATTGCTGCGCCGTCGCTGTATCTGATCGCGCTGAATCCAGAGTATTTTCAATTAGCGTATTTAACAATTTGGAAACAACCTGATATACCAGCTCTGGCGATTCTCCCTTGTAACTCAGCTCATAAATATTACTGCCACCTCTACGCTTACCACTTGACTTCAACCTGATCGATTTCCTTAGATTTTTCATCAGCTTGTCCAACTTTTTCGGTGTGTCCGCCTTCAAACCCATATCTGTTTGCTGAATAACATCTTTCAGGTTTTTTCGACTTAGCAGAACTCGAGACATAATATTAATTCCGGCCTCTTCTGTATCAGACTCAACAGACAATCCCTTAAGTAACGGTTTCATAACTGATGTCGTATCGACAAGCACAACCGCTTGCGATGTATACTGATTCGGCAAAGCATAAACAATTGCCCAACCAAGTATCGAGACAATACAGGTTATCGCTAGAGACGCCCACCTGTATTGCCAGAAGCCATGTAAATAGCTGTAAATTAGTACCAACTGATCCCGCATTTCCTATTACTCTAAATAAATAACTAATAAATCACTGAAATAAAATCAATGTCACTTAACCGGCTTAAGGAACCGAACAACATTTAAATCGCCAAGAACAAACTTTAACCTAAAGTATTCTAGTTTATATACACAAAAATACTTCTTTTAAACACCTAGAATTAATAACGCTTTGCTCACTGAAGCAGTGATAAATTAACCTGGCCCCGTTAAATCCCGTCATCCCAACGCAATACAAACCACCTTCACATGCGCCGTCACTTACCAGGCTCCGGCATGTTCAATTTCTTAATTAAGCTGTACAAGGAAGGACGACTGATACCCAGTGCGTCAGCAGCGTGGGTTACATTATTGTTATAAATTGATAACGCACGCTGGATAACCTCTTTTTCGACCCGCTCTCTTGCGTCACGCAAATTTAATGACTCCAGATAATCTGCGCTTTCAATAAAACCCAAATCTGTCGCCAAAATCTGCTTGCCTTCAGCAAGCACAACTGCACGTTTAACTCGGTTTTCTAGCTCTCGCACATTACCCGGCCATTCATAGGCATCAATCGCTGCCCTGGCCGAGTCGGTAAAACCTCGGAAACTACGACTATTTTGCTTGCTAAAACGATCTAGAAAGGCTTGTGCCAACAGCGCCTTATCACCTTCACGATTACGGAGTGGTGGAATCTCGATAACAATTTCACTGATTCTGAAAAATAAATCCTCGCGAAACTCTCCAGTTTTGATCAACCGAGCAAGGTCACGGTGTGTGGCGCAGATGATTCGCACATCGACTTCAATCATATTTCTACCACCGAGGCGCTCAATTACACGCTCCTGCAAAAAGCGCAACATTTTTGCCTGTAACGGCATCGGCATATCGCCGATTTCATCCAGAAACAGGGTGCCGCCAGTGGCCGTCTCGATTTTACCTTTGGTCTGTTTTACCGCGCCGGTAAACGCACCTCTTTCATAACCAAACAGCTCACTCTCAAGCAAATTATCCGGGATAGCAGCACAGTTCAATGCGACAAATGGTTTGCCCTTACGCGAACTTAAGCGGTGCAGAGCACTGGCGAACAACTCCTTACCTGTACCGCTTTCGCCTAGCACCAGTGAGGTCGCATCGGTCGGACCTACTTTTTCTACCAGCCGGCAAGCAGCCAACATAGGCGTGCTGGCGCCGATAATACCATCAAGGGGGGAATCATGGCCGGCTAGCGCCAACCGTCGGTTTTCTTCTTCCAGCTCATATAACTGGTACGCACGATCAACAATCAAACCTAAAACATCCGGCTCTATCGGCTTTTGATAAAAATCATAAGCGCCGTGTGAAATAGCCTCCAACGCATTTTTACGATCATCATTGCCCGTCACCACGATAACTTTTGTATGTGGCGCCAGCTTCAGAATTTCTTTTAGTGCGGCGATGCCTTCGCTGGCATTAGCCGGGTCTGGCGGCAACCCCAAATCCAGCGTAACCACCGGCATATGATGCTGCTGCAATAACTCAATCGCTGATACGCGATCACCTGCAATGTATACCTGATAGCCTTCAAAAGACCACTTTAACTGTTTCTGTAACCCGGGGTTGTCTTCGACAACCAGCAACGGCTTTAACGCATTGTCTGCCATAAACTAATATTAAAAATTTTTAAAAATTTAATCCCAAAATTGAAATAAAAAACGTCTGCCGCCTATGCCGGCAGGACGTTTACGTCGTTACCATGAGATGAAATCAGCGGGATGTGCAAAGTGATTATAGACCCTTTTCCTGGATTACTTTGCACATTGATATCACCACCCAGCTGGCGAACAAATTCCCGGCTCTCGTACATACCAATACCCATCCCGGCATTCCCTTTGGTGGTATCAAAAGGTTTAAACAAACGGTTTCGAATAAAATCATCATCCATACCGTGCCCATTATCCTTAATGCCGATTATGTGCATCTTTTCTGTGCTGGACAAGGTTATGATAATTTCACCACTTTCATTCGTCGCCTGCTGCGCATTATCGATCAGGTGCGCAAGCACGTTTGCAAAACGCTGTTTTTCCAGAGACACCATGCCAGACTCTGAGAGTACTTTAAATTGCGGTGCGGGCAACAGATGTTTTTTGGACTCGATAACATCGGTAATAAGCTCAACCAGATCGACCAGAATTTTTTTCTCACTATCCGTTCGCCGATTACGCAGCTGCGCTAACAAGCGGTTGATATCAGCGGCGGCATTTTCGACGGTACCAAAAGCATCTTCGACAAACTCCGGGTTTGCTGTATATTTTTTCGAATTTATAGCAATCAACTCAAGCTCTGCTGCAATGTTTTTCAAATCATGCACCATATAAGCCGAAAGCCGGGTAAACACTTCAAACTGTTTTGCTTCAGCCAATTGCGCCGATGCTGTTAAAACGGTCAGGTAACTGGTGATTTGTTTGGCCGCTGTTTTTAGCAGATCACGATCTTCCCAGTTAATAGTACGCTCGATCAACGGGCTAGCCAGTACCACAAAACCCTGTAATGCATTGATGCCATGCAGCGGAACCAGTAACCAGGGCTGCCCTGTTTTCAGCAACCAGTCAGGTAACGCCAGTCCTTTATACTCGTCAGCATGACTGGACAACTCTTTTACGTTGATCACGAAACCTTTTTTCTCCATATACGCGATCAGCGGGGATTTGCTCGCTATGGTGTTTTCCAGGCGAGGGCATTGCCAGACCTCAACGTTTTTATAGTCACCGGTTTCATCACACAGCCATAACGAACCGGCGCGTGCATCCACGATATGTGCCATCGCCTCGATCGCTGTTTTATTGTGATCTTTATTATCAGCGTCAACCTTTAAGTCTTCAGTTAAGCGCAACCACTCGATGCGGTAGTCATATTTATTCTTATAAAAATGTTTGCTCAGAAAAACCCTGGTTTTTGCCCGTATTTGCGACGACGTCATAACAACAAATAAAAACACCACCGCCAGCGTTAAAAACATTATCTGGCCGACTTTGCCCCAGTCACCACCGAATTCTCTTAAATAATAACCAGCACCCGCCATCGCCAGCAGATAAAAACCACCGCTAAGAATAGCCGTGGTATTTAAAATGATATCCCTCGAGACAAAGATATTAAGTGACCAGTTTTTATTGCGAGCAGAGGATATCGCCAGTAACGGCACCGCTACAACGTGTACCAGACCCCGCGCATCCCACACCTCCTGATCAATACTTCTGAACAATAAAGCATCCGCATACAAATAAAAATCAAAAGCAAATATGCCGCCAGCACCAAAAAACAAATACTTTGTTGCCCATCGATAACGTGGCGATGTATTCCGAAACAGCTGTTCGATTATCGCAAGTCCTATGAGCGCTAGAATAATGTTGCCGGCAATCCCGACAATAAATTGATCTGGCAGCATAAACACTGGCACAACCATTTCATTCAATAGCAATACAACAGCGAAACCGACACTTAAAGGCAGAGCCCAGCGAACAAACTTTTGATAACTATATTTCTGATCATGATGAGAGGTTGCCGAACCATCCAGCGCCACATCGAACAATTTGAATAAAAAAACATACCAGGCAATATACCGAAGAATTTCAAACACCTGATAAGTGAGAAGGTAAGTTTCCTTATGTAGTGCAATCTGTACAGAAATCAGTGCCCAGCATGCACTGACAAACATAGCGATAAAAAGCAATCTACCCTGTAAACTTTCACGCCAGCTAAATAACAGCAACAATGCAAAAAAACCGTACGCTAAACCCGCGCCGACATACCCATACAAACCCAAATTCATTTCCATTATTCACCACTGCCACAGGCTTGTTTATGCTGACAAAAAGATCCGCAGGCGTAGTGGATTTAATGCTGCCAGCAAAAGATAAAACTTACCTAGAGACCTTTGCACGAAGAGCATATTTAATTTCAAGTTAACAAAAATGTATAATTTTTTGTTAACTTGAAAAATAGCACTCTATTAACTTCAGGTTCTGTTCGTTTTTTAGCTTTTCAGCCTCTTTGTTCTCTTTGTTCAAATAAAAGACGGTTTAACCCTGTGAAATCGATACGCCACGTTTCATGTTATAAGCCGCACAGAGTAAACCAAAACGTGCTCGGTTACGTGCCTGCCCAAGGTATCTGGCTTTTGCCATTCCGTAATGAAGTTTGAGTATGCCAAATACTCGTTCTACTGTGCAGCGCACTCCTGAGCTCATTCGGTTGAGCTGTTTTTGAGCCTGCGTTAATGGTTTGTTTCGATAGGCTCTTTCTAATACGCGGTTGCGAATACCTTTTTCTTTTAGGCTTTTTTTATGGGCTTTGCTTTGATACGCACTATCGGCATAAACTTCTTTTTCGCTGCCAGTAAACAGACTTTCAAATATATTCGAATCATGCACATTGCCCGCAGAATAATCATAGGTTTTTATAAAACCATCTTCTTCAACATTGATATGCGCTTTAAAGCCATAGGTCGTTTTACGTTTACCATCTGAACCGTTTTTTACATTGTAAGCCGCTTCTGGGTCTTGTGTGTTTTTCCCATCTTTGCCTTTACCGGGACGATTTTGTTTGGCTTTAATAACACTCGCATCTATTATGCTAACTTCA
>VAPG01012612.1_pt1 | contig 28834 bp, 31 predicted proteins | sample 3393851 | NCBI WGS metagenome assembly VAPG01 (sample SAMN08290438, study PRJNA428436) | hydrothermal vent metagenome | isolation source: Deep-sea hydrothermal vent chimney | place: Atlantic Ocean: South-mid Altantic Ridge | depth 2194 m m
AAGGTGATAGCCGTAAAAAAGGAGGACATACCATAGACCTCTGATTCTACAGCAGAAAACCAAAACGAATCGGAAAAAGTGTAGGCCAGAGCACCCACAACTCCGGCACCGAGGATAGCCAAGGTTTGGCCTTTGGTGAGTATATCGCCGGATTTTTTGAGATAAACCTTTTTAGCAAACAAGGTAATGGTCCAGAAAAGAAACAAAATAGTAAAAGCGCTGGCCAGCGCCGACATGATGTTAATCATCATGGCCACATGAGCCACATTACCAAAAGAAAACAGGGAGAAAAACCGACCCATCATCTGAAACAATGGCGCTCCCGGAGGATGACCCACTTGTAATTTGAAAGAAGTAGCGATGTATTCGCCCGGATCCCACCAGCTGGCTGTAGGTTCGATGGTGGAAAGATAGACGAAGGCGGCAATGGCAAAAACGCCCCACCCCACACGGTTATTCAGTTTCTTAAAAGTATTCATGGATGTCGTTATTTCTGAAAAAAATCAAGCAACGAAATTAGGAAATTTAAGTCCTTGTGCTTAAAATTTTAAGGTATTTTAAAACACCAATTATAATAATTAAAAAAATTGTACATTTGCACCCCGATTGTCCGATGGTGTAATGGCAGCACTGCAGATTTTGGTTCTGCCGGTTCAGGTTCGAATCCTGGTCGGACAACAAAAGGTTAAACGAGAATGATTTGGAGGGGACGGACGTCCCCTCTTTTATTGATAATGATTAGTGAAAAACAAATAAAAAAGTGGGCTGAGGAACAGCTTGAAGGTACTGACCGTTTCGTGATTCACGTAAAGGTGAGCACTGACAATGCCATAAATGTAATTGTTGACAGCGATACAGGTGTCAGTATTGACAACTGTATTGCTTTGAGCCGATATATTGAGCACCAACTTGACCGCGATGAGGAGGATTTTGAGCTAAAGGTTCTTTCTTCAGGACTGGAGTTTCCTTTTTCCATGTTGCGCCAGTATAAAAAATATATCGGAAAACGAATTCAGCTGAAACTGGAAAATGATAGCGAAAAAAAAGGTATCTTGCAGGAAGCAAACAACGAATACATTATCTTACAGGAAGAAACCGAAAAGAGATACAAAAAAACTATTAAAAGAATAACTGGTGAAAGCGTGCGTATTTCAATGGATGAGATTAAAGAAGCCAAAGCGGTCATAGAATTTTAATTGATAAAAACAGAAAGAAATGGATAACATAAACCTGGTCGAAAATTTCTCGGAATTTAAAGAATTCAAAAATATCGACAGAGAAACCATGATGCGCATCATCGAAGATGTGTTTCACAGTATGCTGGAAAAAAAATATGGCGAAGAGAGTAATTTTGATGTGATTGTAAACATCGATCGCGGTGATTTGGAGATTTGGCACAACCGTGAGATTGTTGAAGATGGTGAAGTAGAAAATGTCAACACACAAATCGCTTTTTCCGATGCTATTAAAATTGAGCCTGATTTTGAAGTAGGGGAAGAAGTCTCCGAGCAGATTTTTCTTGCTGATTTTGGCCGGCGGGAAATCCTCAACGTCAGACAGGCCCTCGTTGCCCGCGTTATGGATTATGAAAAAGACAATATTTACAAGAAATACAAAGAAAAAGTAGGTGAAGTGCTTACCGCAGAGGTATATCAGGTATGGAAAAAAGAAATTCTTCTGTTAGACGATGAAAATATTGAGCTTATTTTGCCCAAGTCGGAACAAATTCCTTCCGACTATTTTAAAAAAGGTGACAACATCCGGGCGGTAGTTTCAAAAGTGGACATGCGCAACAGCAATCCGGTAATTATCCTTTCCAGGACTTCGCCGGTATTTCTGGAACGCTTGTTTGAATCAGAGGTTCCTGAAATCTATGATGGGCTGATTACCATTAAGAAAATTGTACGTGTTCCAGGCGAAAGAGCCAAAGTTGCCGTGGAATCGTATGACGACCGCATCGACCCTGTTGGCGCCTGTGTAGGTATGAAAGGTTCCCGTATTCATGGCATTGTCCGTGAATTGCGTAACGAAAACATTGATGTTATCAACTACACCGCCAACCAGAGCCTTTTCATTCAGCGTTCACTTTCTCCGGCAAAAATATCTTCCATACATTTGGACGAAGATACCCACCGTGCGGATGTATATATGAAACCCGACCAGGTTTCACTCGCCATTGGCAAGGGAGGTTTCAATATCCGGCTTGCCGGACAGCTGACAGGATTTGAAATTGATGTTTACCGCGATACAGACACGGATACAGAAGATGTAAAACTTCAGGACTTCTCAGACGAAATTGACCAATGGATTATTGATGAATTAAAAAATATTGGCTGCGATACAGCAAAAAGCGTACTGGAACTGGATGCTAAGGAATTGGTAAACCGTACCGATCTCGAAGAAGAAACTATTCGGGAAGTTATTCGTATCCTTAAAGCCGAGTTTGAGTAATTATTTAGAATCCGGGAAACAACGAGAAAAGACATTTCAGGATAAAAAAAAAGACAAAAGAAAAACCATATGGCTGAAGTAAACAGAACAGTACGATTAAGTAAAGCTGCCAGGGAATTTAATATTGGAAAGAATACAATTATCCAATTCCTTGAGAAAAAAGGTTTTAAAATAGAAAGCTCGCCCAATACAAAGTTGGCTCCTGAAATGTATGAGTTGCTCGTAAATGAGTTTCAGGATGAAAAAGCCGTAATGGAAAGTGCTCATAAAAAGGGTATTGAATTTGGTTCCGGCAATGAGAGTATCAGCATTGATACGCTGAAGAACAAAGAAAAAGCTCCTCAGGAAGAGTTTCCTGAAACAGATGATCTTTTTATTACCAATGTAAATACTGCTTATGAAACGCCTGCTCCTGCAAAACCAATAAAAGAAGAAACTGTCCCAGAGCCTAAACTCCAAGCAGAACAACCTGTGGAAAAAGAAGTAAAAAAAGAAGAAGAATCGGCAATAGTCGAAGAGGAAACTCCCACAGCAACCGAACCTGTCAAAGAAGAGCCTGTTTCAACGGAAGAAACAAAAGTTGTTTCCGAAGAAGCACCTGAGATTATTGAAAAAGAAGTTGTCGAATCCAAAGAGGAAAAAATAGTGGAGCCACCTGAGTCTAAACCGGTAAAAGAAGAACCAGTGAAAGAAGAAGAAAAAATTCTCACACCGGAAACCAAAGGGCTAAAAGTGATGGGGAAAATTGACCTTGACAGTATGAACCAAAAAACAAGACCGGCAAAAAAATCTAAAGCGAAACGTAAAGAAGAAGCAGAAAAGAAAAAAGCTGAAAAACTTCATAAAGCCATCACAACAGAAGTAGTGAAAAAAGTGAGTTCACCTGAGACAGTAAAGCCAACGGAAAAAATAAAGGAAAAAGAACAGCCACCGAAAGCAAAAGATGACAATTTTATTGCTACAAAGGTTGAAAAACTCACAGGTCCGAAAATTCTGGATAAAATTGTTCTTCCCGAGAAAAGGAAGAAAAAGCCGGTTGCCTCTTCTTCCGGCGACGGGCATAGCAAAAAGAAAAGACGCAGAATAGATACCCGTAAAAAAAGTGAAGTACCAAAAAACAGAGGAGTATCGACACGAGGAAAACATGATCACAGGCAAAAACCCGGCTTCAAAAAAGTGGTAAAACACGAACCTACGGAAGAAGAAATTCAGAAACAGATTAAAGAAACGCTGGCTCGCCTGGCGCCTACCGGCAAATCGAAAGCTTCAAAATACAGAAGGCAAAAACGGGACAGTATCTCCCATGCCCATGAAGAAGAGATGAAACAACAGGAACGCGACCAGTTTGTTCTTAAAGTTACAGAGTTTCTGACAGCCAACGAACTTGCTAACATGATGGATATCAATGTTAATGAGATTATTAAAACCTGTATGCAGGTTGGCCTTTTCGTCTCCATCAACCAACGTCTTGATGCAGAAACCATTTCATTGCTCGCTGATGAATACGGCTATAAAGTCAATTATGTCGATGTGGAAGATCATGAATCCCTGGATGTAAAAGAGGAAGACGATGATCCGACCAAACTGGTGGATCGGGCACCCATTGTTACCGTCATGGGGCATGTTGACCACGGTAAAACCAAACTACTCGATTACATCCGTAAAGCTAACGTGGTGGCTGGTGAAGCCGGAGGCATCACCCAGCATATTGGTGCTTATGAAGTAACTACATCAACCAATAAGAACATTACATTTCTTGACACACCTGGCCATGAAGCTTTTACTGCCATGCGGGCACGTGGTGCCAAAGTCACCGACGTGGTTATCATTGTTATTGCCGCCGACGACAGCGTAATGCCTCAAACCAGAGAGGCTATTAACCATGCACAGGCCGCAGGGGTACCCATCGTTTTTGCATTGAATAAAATTGATAAACCCACGGCCAATACCGAAAAAATTAAAGAAGAGCTGTCTGCCATGAATATCCTTGTTGAAGACTGGGGTGGCAAATACCAGTCGCAGGAGATTTCTGCCATCACCGGTCAGGGAATTCCCGAATTGCTGGAAAAAGTATTGCTCGAAGCGGAGATGCTGGAGTTGAAAGCCAATCCGGACAAATCAGGAAAAGGAACCGTCATTGAAGCTTCTCTCGATAAAGGTCGCGGTTACGTCTCCACCATTTTGGTACAAGATGGAACCATTAAAAAAGGTGATATCCTGATTGCCGGACCCGTTTTCGGCCATGTCAAAGCTATGTTCAACGAAAGAGGTGACGGTGTGGTTTCCGCAGGCCCTTCCACTCCCGTTTTGTTGCTGGGACTGAATGCTGCACCACAAGCCGGTGACACTTTCAATGTGATGACAGATGAAAAAGAAGCCAAAGCTATTGCCAGCAAACGCCATCAACTGATGCGCGAACAAAGTATGCGTTCGCAGAAGCACATCACACTGGATGAAATTGGGCGCCGTATTGCTATTGGAGACTTTAAAGAGCTGAATATTATTGTAAAAGGAGATGTGGATGGCTCTGTTGAAGCGCTAAGTGATGCATTGCTGAAACTTTCCACGGAGGAAACTAAGGTAAATATTATCCACAAAGCTGTAGGTGCTATTACCGAATCGGATATTTTGCTGGCTTCGGCTTCTGACGCTATCATCATCGGGTTCCAGGTACGTCCTATGCCCCAGGCACGTAAACTTGCTGAAAAAGATCAAATTGATATTCGACTCTATTCGGTTATTTACAAAGCCACCGAGGAACTTGAAGCGGCCATTGAAGGTATGCTTGCTCCTAAAATGGAAGAAAAAGTTACCTGTAATCTGGAGATTCGGGAAACCTTTAAAATCACCAAAGTGGGAACCATCGCCGGTTGTTATGTGCTGGATGGTAAAATAAACCGGAACACACGGGTTCGACTGATTCGTGATGGCATTGTGGTCTATACAGGAAACCTCGGCTCACTGAAACGATTTAAAGATGATGTAAAAGAGGTGAGTTCAGGTTACGAGTGCGGATTAAATATTGAAAACTTCAACGACATAAAAGTTGGGGACTACATCGAAGGATTTGAAGAAGTGGAAATAGCACGTAAGAAATAACGTTCTTATTTCCACCTACATCTAAAAACCTTAGCCGCTAATATGGAATAAGTTGAGGCCATTGCAAAACCTGCCTTTTGCTCCACCTATTTGTTAAAACCTTCTTTAATTTCCTCATTTACATCCGTTAACTGCGTTTTTCATCAGACTCTGCCTCAATCTGAAACAAGATCTTTTACCTTACAAAGGTATCAGGTCATAAAAAAAATTATATCTTAGAGGCCGATATCACATTTCTAACCAATAGATAAAAGACATGAAAAAGTTATTATTATCCCTTGCAGTAGTTTTATTTTCAGTAACAGCTTATACCCAGACACGTTTATACGTAAACCCTGACTTTAGCCAAAAAACAAAAACCCATAAAGTAATTGCTGTGTTACCTTTTCAGATTACTTTAAAACTTCGTCCAAATCAATTGCGAAACACCACGCCAGAGCAACTGAAAAACATGGAATATGATCAGGGAAAAGGAATTCAGTCAGCAATGTTTTCCTGGTTTTTGGCTCGGGAAAAAAAGGGGCATTTGAGGGTTCAGGTTCAGGATCCTATGACGACCAATGCAATACTTGGGAAAAAAGGAATAACCATTAAGAACATTACAGATTATACACCAAAAGAGCTGGCAAACTTTCTCGGTGTGGATGCCGTTGTAATGGGAACCATCAAAACAAACAAACCCATATCTACGGGAGCCTCCATAGCGTTAGGAGTGTTAACCGGCTTTTACGGCATTACCAACAAAGCTGTAATGAATCTGTTTATCTACAATGGAAAGGATGGAGATGTTCTTGTGAATTACCACAAAGCCGTCGCAGGTTCTTTAGGAAGTACCGGTGAAAGTATGGTAAATGTCCTCATGAGAAAAGCCTCAAGAAGAATTCCCTATTTTAAAAAATAGTCAACAAGGTTGTTTAAAGTTAAACTCTTGCTAATGAACCGAAAGTATTGTAAATACAGGTTTACTTCATTATACTTTAAACAACTTCAATAAAAAAAAGCCTTGTAACAGGAGTGAAACAAGGCTTTTGCGGGCGGGCTTTTGTGGGTATTACTACCCGATTAAAGGAAAAAGGATCGCTTGTGAATAACAGAATAGAGACGATAATGCTTGTTGTCTGTTTGGTCAAAGAAATAAACTTTGTCGTCTTTAATAAAAATCTTGGCTGAAAGCTCTTTTACATCCCGCTGTTTCAGTCCCTGATGAGCCAAATCCTCCAGCGAAAATGTTTTGTTAATTTGTATTGCCGTTTCCATTATTACTTAACTTTTATTTTGACACCATCCTTTGCACAAACCGGACAAAAAGACTCTTTAACTATTGACACATAACCACAACGTGGACACTTATAATAAGGATGCACCCTGGCTTTTGGTCTTTTTTCTGCCGGTTCTGTTTTATTCATAGGTTGTAGTGAACAACTGCTGTGCCAGTTTTTGATAACATCTTCTAATAAAAGGTTAAGTATTTACCAATCTGGCATTTATGATTTATACAAAATAAATAAGACATCTATTCTGATGAAATTAATATCCTTAAACAATCTACAATATCGGAGATATTCCGATTCCGGAAACATTTCTACCCGTTTGGATGAAGAGAGGCCATGCACTACCTGATTTGCCTATAATTTCTCCATTCTACATTACCTAAAACAATAAAAAGTGTTACATTTACACAATGTAAAAAGGGATATTCTGTCAGACATCAAATTATTCTTACTTTTGCATAAAGAACGGAACCTAAATAGTGTCTATATATCAAGTCAGGTGTTTAGTTCAGAATGTTCGAGTTCGAGGCCTGCGATGTATTTGAAATCAGGAGTTTACTTTTGTAAATGACTAGTTTTAAATATAAGCGTAACGAAGAAATCGGACATTATGGACAAACACTAAATAGTTGAACGAATAAAGTTTAAACTTTAAAAATAACAATATGGAAAAGAATGAAATGATGGCTCTCGGAATGATTGAAACCCGGGGTTTTGCCGCCATGGTTGAAGCCTCTGATGCCATGTTAAAAGCAGCCAAAGTTGAATTGGTAAGCTATGAAAAAACAGGAGGTGGATATGTTACTGCTGTTGTTCGTGGTGATGTGGCTTCAGTACGCGCCGCTGTTGATGCAGGCTTGCGTGCTGCCGAAAAAGTTGGAGAAATTGTCTCTTCACATATTATTCCAAGACCTCATCAAAATGTTGACTCAGCACTTCCTTTGGGAAGAAATGCAACTACATAACCTCAAAAAGATGAATGAATCCAAATCACATATTGATTTAAGAACTTATATTTTCTTAGATTCTTTGCAATTGCAAATGGCTTCTTATATTTCGACGGTTTCCAGAGGTTTTCTTCCTGTGGGCGGGCAGGCCGGTTGCATTATCGAAATTGCTCCTGGTATCGAAATTAATGCTTTGACTGATATCGCCATTAAAGCGACCAATGTCAGGCCGGGAATGCAAATTGTTGAGCGTGCCTTCGGAATGCTTGAAATACACTCCGACAGCCAGGGAGATACACGCATAGCCGGAGAAGCTGTTTTAACGGCGATCAACCAGACCAAATCCAACAGAATGAAGCCCAGAATTTTGACCAGCCAACTCATCAAAAACGTGGACGATCATCACGCTCAATTAATTAACAGAAGTCGTCGTGGTATGATGTTATTGCGTGGAGAAACACTTTATGTTTTAGAACTGGAACCGGCAGGTTATGCTTATTATGCTGCCAATGAAGCAGAAAAAGCGGCTCACATTAAACTCATCGATGTTATTGGCTTCGGAAAATTTGGCCGGGTATATATCGGTGGCGATGAAGCAGAAGTACTTGAGTGCAAAACGATTGTCGAAAAACGTTTAGCCGAAATTACAGGAAGAGAAGATTATTAATCATATTAAATAATAGGAGAGAAATTATGTCTGATTTTAATACAGATGCATTAGGAATGATTGAAACACGTGGCTTTGCGGCAATGGTTGAAGCTTCTGATGCTATGGTAAAAGCTGCCAAAGTTGAATTAATTGGTTATGAAAAAACAGGGGGTGGGTATGTTACAGCCATTGTTCGCGGCGATGTAGCTTCCGTGAGGGCCGCCGTGGATGCCGGGCTTGTAGCTGCTGAAAAAGTTGGTGAGATTGTTTCGAGCCACATCATACCTCGTCCTCATGCAAATGTTGACAGCGCCTTACCGTTAGGTCGCAAAAAACAAAAATAAAAAACGATGATTTTAGCCAGGGTAAACGGGACTGTTGTGTCAAGTCAGAAAGCCGCAAAAATGGAAGGTACCAGGTTATTATTGCTTGAGAAAATCGATCCTGTCAGTATGGAAGGCAACAATGAATTTGTAGTTGCTATGGATAGCGTTGGAGCCGGTCTTGATGAAATCGTCTTTTATGTCTCAGGAAGCGGTGCCCGTATGGTAGAAACCACTAACGGTTTACCCACCGATGCTACCGTAACTGCCATAGTAGATGTCATTGAGCAAAATGGAAACATTACTTATCAAAAAAAATAAGCCGGGCAAATGGTTTTAGGTAAAATTACAGGAACTATTACAAGCAGTACAAATAGCACTGGTATTCCGGGGGGCAGGTATCTGTTGGTTAATAAATGTAATCAGCAGGGAGAGTTGAAAAACGATTTTTTAGTCGCCCTCGATTTGGTAAGTGCCGGAAATGATGAAATGGTCATGGTTTCGCAAAGTACTGCTGCACGCGAAACCCCGACAACCCGCAACAAAGCCATCGATGCTGTCATTGTTGGAATTGTTGATACCATTGATGAAAATGAAAAAGTTGTTTACAAAAAATGATGGAAAAACAAAATATTGTTGTACTTGGAGCTTTGGAGTTTAGCAGCATTGTGATTGGTTTACAAGCCCTTGACCAAATGGTTAAAGTAGCACCCATTCAGGTTATTGATTCGCGAACCATAAGCTCTGGAAAATTCCTGATTATTTTTAGTGGCGACGTAGCCTCTGTTGAGTATTCCTATAAGGTGGGTTGCGAAACCGGAGGGGATTATCTGGTTGATGAGCTTTTTCTTCCGCAGGTACATCCCGATGTTATTCCGGCAATAGGGAACATTATTAATGTTGGCGAGTGGAATTCTATTGGAATCATTGAAACATTATCTATCGTTTCGGGCATTGAATCGGCAGATAGCGCAGCGAAAGAAGGCGGAGTCAGAATTATCGAAATTCGTCTGGCCGACGGTTACGGCGGAAAATCTTATGTTAAAATAATGGGCCGTCTTGATGCGGTACAGGCAGCAGTAAAAGCAGGGACTGCAAAGGCCAAAGAGAAGAACCTCTTAGGTATGGACACTATTATTCCTCAACCACATAAGGAAATCAGACCCTTCTTTATGTAAACAGAACTAAATAAATGGATCATTTAGAAGAAAATATACGCCAATTGGTTCGTGAGGCTTTACAAGACCTTAAGCTGAACCGTGAGGAGGTGCTCCCAACAGATAAGATGGGCATTTTCCCCACAATCGACCAAGCAGTTCAGGCTGCCGAAGTGGCTTTTCAGAAGTTGGGGAAAATAAGTCTGGAAACCCGCAAAGATATTATCGCTAACATTCGCAAAGTGGCGAAGGAGAATGTTGAACGCCTTTCGAAAATGGCAAGCAATGAAACCGGCATGGGACGATGGGAAGACAAGGTAGTTAAAAATGAATTGGCCATCAAAAAAACGCCTGGCGTAGAAGATATTGTACCGGAAACCTTTTCAGATGACCATGGCTTAACGCTTGTGGAACATGCACCCTATGGCGTCATTGGATCTATTTCGCCGAGCACTAATCCTACGGCTTCCATAATTAGTAATTGTATTGGAATGATTGCAGCCGGAAATTCAGTCGTGTTTAATGCACATCCATCGGCCAAAAAAGTCTCCACCCTTTTGATTAGTATCCTCAACAAAGGCATTGTGGACGCAGGTGGTCCTGAAAACTTAATTACCACCATTGAAACACCTACTATAGAATCTGCCCAGGAGATGATGAATCATCCAAAAGTATCCATCCTGGCTGTAACCGGTGGCCCGGCGGTGGTTAAAGCCGCCATGAAGACGGAGAAAAAAACCATTGCAGCTGGTCCGGGGAATCCCCCTTGCGTGGTGGATGAAACAGCCAATATTGCCAAAGCAGGAAAAGACATTGTAGCAGGAGCCAGTTTTGATAACAACTTGATTTGTATTTGCGAAAAAGAGACTATCGTAGTGGATGCTGTCGCCGATGCGCTTATAGCTGAGATGCAAAAAAACGGCGCCTTTTTGCTAACAAAAGATCAGACACGTAAAATCACCGAATTGGTCATTGCTGACCCCGGACGACCCGGACATGAAGGTGCTGCTAATAAAATATATGTGGGTCAAAATGCAGCTAAAATCGCCAAAGCAATTGGATTGAATATCCCGGAATCAACACGATTACTGCTTTGCGAAGTGGATAAGAATCACCCCCTGGTATGGACAGAACAACTCATGCCTGTAATGCCTTTGGTACGCATGCCCAATGTGGACGACGCCATTGACCTCGCTGTCAGATGTGAGCATGGTTTCAGGCATACTGCCATCATGCATTCGCTCAATATTGCCAAGCTCAGTAAAATGGCAAAAGCGATGAACTGTTCCATTTTTATAAAAAATGGCCCCAGTTATGCCGGATTAGGTGAAGGTGGTGCCGGATTTGCCTCTTTTACAATTGCCAGTCCTACCGGAGAAGGAGTTACACGTGCCAGGACTTTTACACGCGAAAGACGTTGCACCTTAGTGGATTATTTTAGAATCATTTAATCTTAAATTGATTTATGAAATTTGGCAAAATCATAGGAAGATTGGTCAGCACACAAAAAGTTAGGTCTTTTGAAGGCTTAAAACTCGTTTTAGTTCAGCCGCTTAACGAAAAACTTGACCCCGCGGGAGATGCTCTTGTTGCTGTTGACACACTTCAATCTGATGTCGGACAAATTATATATTTCGAAACAAGTAAAGAAGCAGGCCGGGTTATCGAAAGGGAAATGAATCCCTGCGATACCGCAGTGATGGGAATAGTAGATAATATTAATATCACAGAGAACAAATGAGGTTAGGAAAAGTTATAGGTACCGTGGTTTCAACCATTAAAGCCAAAGGTTATGAATCGAGAAAAATACTCGTTGTTCAGCCCGTTGACCCTACGGGAATTGTGGCTGGCACTTCCTTTTTGGCAGTTGATGCTGTACAAGCCGGTATTGAAGATCTTGTCCTGACCATAGAAGAAGGGAATTCAGCGAGACAAGTGCTTCAAGACGATGAAGCAGTAACTGTAAAAACTGTCGTCGTCGCCATTGTGGATGAAATTTCGGGAAGATAAAATGGTAAAACGAAGCTACAGAAGAAAGAAGTCTGCTAATATAAAATTGCATAACAGAAGAACTTTGATAAGCACGGAAAAAAGTATGACTATTCAACAAAATAATCAAGACCATGTAAGACGAGTGGCCATTGGGGCCGACCATGGTGCTTTTGAAACGAAAGAAGCACTTAAAAAATACCTTGAAACTTTAGGATATCTGGTTTTTGATGTTGGAACAGACAACGGTACAACAAAGGTAGATTATCCTGACTTTGCTTTGAAAGTATCCAAAAAAGTAGTGAGTGGCGCATGTGAACGCGGCATAATGCTTGATGCTGCCGGCATTGGATCCTCTATGGCTTGCAACAAAGTAAAAGGTGTCCGTGCTGCCTTGTGTTGGAGCCCGGAAACAATAGTTAACAGCCGGGCGCATAATAATGCTAATGTCTTAACCATGGGAGCTTTGCAACATTCCATTTCAGATATCGCTGCAATGGCGAAATTATGGCTGGAAACCGGCTTTGAAGGTGGAAGACACTGGCCGAGAATAAATAAAATAATGTCAATTGAAAGAATGTAAATAAACATGGAAGAGAACGAGTTAATTGAAAAAATTACGAAAGAAATCCTTTCGAAACTTGAAAAAATGAATAAAGCTGAGGGTTCATCAAAAGATGGAAAACCTGAGAAAAACATGTCGCCCGGGGCAATTACAGCTCAGGAATTAGCAGGTTATATAGACCATACTTTGCTAAAGGCGGGTGCGACAAAAGAGCAATTTATACAATTGTGCGAGGAAGCCATACAATACAAATTCAAGTCAGTATGTGTCAATTCATCATGGGTTCCTTTTGTAGCTAAAAAACTAAGAGGTTCATTGGTAAAAGTATGCTCTGTTATTGGTTTTCCTTTGGGCGAGATGGCAACAAGAAGTAAAGCTTTTGAAGCCAGAAATGCCATTGCCAACGGGGCTCATGAGTTGGATATGGTTATGAATATCGGCGCACTAAAATCCGGTAATTTAAAACTCGTTGAGGAAGATATCCGAGCTATTAAACGGGCATGCCGAAGCACAACACTTTTAAAAGTCATTATTGAAACGTCCCTTTTAACCGAGGCGGAAAAAATATTGGCCTGTGAAATTTCTAAAAAAGCAGGAGCCGATTTTGTAAAAACCAGCACAGGGTTTACGGGCAGTGGAGCAACTGTCGAAGATATTGCCCTCATGCGCCGGGTTGTTGGCCACAAGATGGGCGTAAAAGCCAGTGGTGGTATCCGCGATTACAAAACCGCTGTTGCTATGATTCGTGCCGGGGCAACACGTATTGGAGCCGGAGGAAGCGTGGCTATTATTGCCGGAAGTCCCCATACCGAAAGCTCTTAAGGGGGGCCTTTTTAATAAACAGGGTTAATACAAAGGTTTCCAAAGCTATCTACACGGAATAGAAAGGGGAAGTTGTTGCCTGTATCCTTTTTGAGAGCCTTCTTTCCCTCTTCTATCTTTTGTTCCTCGTCCAGAATAGTTTGCTTCTCTGTTAATTTTGACATCACTTTATCATAAATATTAGCCATCTCCGTTCCTTGGCTGTTGTAATAATCCATGCTGGATCTTATTTGGCTTTCGGTAACATGATAATGGTTAAATAAAACCTGATAATAACTCTTTTCTATATCTTGATATCCCAGATAACGTTCTCTGTTAATTACAGCAGCACCCTGAACAATCTCCATATCTGTCAGGATATCAATCATCTTTTCTTTTGGAATAAGGTTGGCAGGCTTTTTTATTTCCAACTTATTCACCTTGTAGCATCCTGATAAGAGCATAGCAAGCAACACAAACAATATAAAAGACTTCTGCATGATTTAATTTCCCACTTCCGATAAGAATTTGATACGCACCAGCCTTATCTCTTCTTCATTATATTCAGCTTCACCCAGTTCGTCAAGGGCATCTTGTACTGAATCGGTTTCGGCCTCCAAAAAATAATCATATATGTCTTCCTGATGATATTCATCCACTCGCTCTTCAATATAATAGTTGATATTGAGACGTGTTCCGGAAGATACAATCCTTTCTATTTCCGTCAGCATTTCGTCCACTGAGAGATTTTTTGCATGGGCAATGTCATTCAGCGGAAGCTTCCGGTCGATACTCTTAATAATGTAAACCTTCAATCCCGATTTATTGACCACCGACTTAATGACAATATCGTTTGGTCGCATAATATCATTCTCCTCAACATAATCCTTAATCAGGTCGCAAAATGGTTGACCGTATTTCGTGGCTTTCCCTACCCCTACACCAATAATTTGCTGCATCTCTTCTATGTTTATGGGGTATTGTATGGCCATATCTTCGAGAGAAGGATCCTGAAAAATCACAAAAGGAGGCAGATTTTCTTCACGGGAAATCTCTTTACGCAACTCTTTCAGCATGGAAAAAAGAACAAGATCCGAACCACTCATTCTTTGTCCTTTACCCGGAACAAATATGCCATCATCGCCTCCTATTTCGTAGTCGTGATCTTTTGCGATCATAATACTAAATGGCTTTTTAATAAATTCTCCGCCTGCTTTTGTCAGTTTTAAAATACCATAATTTTCAATTTCTTTTTCCAGCAGACGCTGTATCAGGGCCTGACGGATAACCATCACCCAATAGCGGCTGTCTTTCTCTTTCCCCTTACCAAAAACAGGCGTTTTATCCAGTTTAATAGCTTTAATATCACCTGTTTTCTTCCCTGCAATTATATCAGCAATTATGTTTACCTTATACTGTTGTTTCAAAAACTCAACCGTTACCAGAACAGTCTTCACATCATCCATCCCTTCAAATTTTTCTTTCGGATGCAGACAATTATCACAGCATCCACAATTTTCTTTGGTATAAGATTCTCCGAAATAGTGCAGCAGCAGTTTGTGCCGGCAAACGGAAGATTCAGCATAAGCCACGGTCTCGAAAAGAAGTTCCTTGGCAATCTCCTGCTCGGCCACCGGCTTGTCCTTCATAAATTTTTCCAGTTTCTGGATATCGTCGTAGCTGTAAAAAGTGATACAGTTTCCCTCACCACCATCGCGACCTGCACGACCAGTTTCCTGATAGTACCCTTCAATACTTTTGGGAATGTCGTGGTGTATCACAAAACGGATGTCGGGTTTGTCAATACCCATACCGAAAGCTATGGTAGCCACAATCACATCCACTTTTTCCATCAGAAACCCATCTTGATTATTTCGCCGTGTGGCAGCATCCAGTCCGGCATGATAGGGCACTGCTTTAATACCATTCACCACCAGGCTTTCTGCAATTTCCAATACTTTCTTGCGGCTCAGGCAATAAATAATCCCGGATTTGCCAGGCTGTGTTTTAATATATTTAATAATGTCCTTGATGACATTTTTTGTCTTGGGGCGAAGTTCATAATACAGATTCGGCCTGTCAAAAGAAGACTTAAACACACTGGCTTCAACAATATCCAGCGTTTTTAAAATATCCTCCTGTACTTTCAGGGTGGCGGTGGCCGTAAGAGCAATAATTGGAACCATGTGACCAATAGCCTGAATAATCGGCTTCAACTTGCGGTATTCGGGTCTAAAATCGTGACCCCATTCTGAAATACAATGGGCCTCATCAATAGCATAAAAGGAGATTTGTATCTGTTTTAGAAACCGGATATTATCCTCTTTGGTCAGAGATTCGGGAGCCATATATAGCAATTTGGTCTTGCCAGCTAGCAAATCAGAACGTACCTGAGTCATCTCAGCTTTAGAGAGAGAGGAGTTCATAACATGTGCTATGGACACTTCCGAACCAAAATTACGAATCATGTCAACCTGATTTTTCATTAATGCAATCAAAGGAGAGACAACTATAGCAGTACCTGGTCTAGCTATAGCAGGCAACTGATAGCACAAAGATTTCCCTCCACCGGTGGGCATAACAACAAAACTATCGTTTCCTGCCATCAGATTATTGATGATAATTTCCTGATTTCCTTTAAATTTTGAAAAGCCAAAAAAACTTTTCAATAAAGGTTTCAGGCCATATGTATCATTATTTGTGCTTTCCATACAGCTCGGTAATATAAATTTAAATCGTACTTTTGAACGTTTAATCAAACCTTGAAAAAATGATTAATCGCGATGAGTCTATTTCATTGAACCATCACAAATATAATAATAATATTTTACAATAGCATTAAAAATACTTTTAAAAATTGAAAATATCTGAAAAAATTCGCCAAACCGCCCTGGAAACCATTACTACAGAAAGTAAAGCGGCAGAGGCTTTAAAAAATTCTGTGAACCAGGATTTTATCGATGCAGTAGAAATTATATACAAAACACAGGGTCGGGTGATTATTACCGGCATTGGGAAAAGTGCACATATTGCCTCCAAAATTGTTGCCACACTAAATTCAACGGGTACGCCTGCCATTTTTATGCATGCTGCCGATGCCATTCATGGCGACCTTGGAATTGTAAGAGAGGATGATGTGGTGATTGCCATCTCCAAAAGTGGCGAAACACCAGAGATAAAAGTTCTGGTACCCCTTATCAAATCACGGGGAAACCACCTGATCGCCATTGTGGGCAATATTAATTCCTACCTGGCTTTGCAGTCGGATAAAGTACTGAATGTTACTGTTGAAAAAGAGGCCTGTCCCAACAATCTGGTTCCAACTTCCAGCACAACGGCTCAACTGGTGATGGGCGATGCGCTGGCTGTAAGTCTGCTTGAATTACGGGGATTTTCTACCGGCGATTTTGCTAAAATCCATCCAGGAGGAACACTGGGCAAACGATTGTATCTGCGTGTTGCCGATCTTTTTATACAAAATCAGATTCCAAAAGTCAACATGAGTGAGACTATGGAAAATATTATTGTTGAAATATCTTCTAAACGGCTCGGCGCAACAGCCGTTTTACAAAACCGGAAACTTGTGGGGGTCATCACCGATGGCGACTTGCGTCGTATGCTGGAAAAACATTCCGACTTCAAAATGCTAAAAGCAGTTGACATTATGACTGCTAATCCGAAAACTATTCAGAAAGACCAGCTGGCCGTAGATGCCCTCGGAATTATGAAAGAAAACAACATTACCCAGCTTCCTGTTCTCGAGGGCGAAAAATATGTAGGAGTTGTACATTTGCACGACATTCTTAAAGAGGGAATTTTATAATGAAAGCAGTAAAACCCGACGACTTCAATGCATACCGGGAAGCCATGAATGAAAAAATCATGGCGGCTCCCAACAATAAAATTATTAAGCGGATTTTTAATATTGACACCAATGCATACCGCGCCGGAGCACTGGACGAAAAAACCAAAGAAATGTTAGGACTGGTGGCCTCCATGGTGCTGAAATGTGACGACTGTGTTTATTATCATCTGGAAGGTTGCTTTGATAAAGGAGTTACAACCGAAGAGCTTATGGAAATTTTTGGTGTTGCCAACCTGGTGGGAGGAACCATTGTCATTCCACACACCCGAAGAGCCATGGAATTTTGGGAGTATCTGCATAAAAAACAGGGAAACGAGGAATAAGATTATGAAACTCTGGACAAAAAATCTGGTTAAAAAGTATCATCAGCGAACGGTGGTAAAAAAAGTTTCCATCGAAGTAAATCAGGGGGAAATTATCGGTTTGCTGGGTCCAAACGGTGCTGGAAAAACCACCACTTTCTATATGATGACCGGGCTGATAAAGCCTTATGAGGGACAGGTTTTCCTCGATGATACGGAAATTACACAATTGCCTATGTATAAACGGGCAAAACTCGGTATCGGCTATTTGTCACAAGAAGCATCCATATTCAGACAATTAAGTGTGGAAAACAACATAAAGGCAGTTTTGGAATTTACCGGCTTTTCGCGTGCAGAACAGAAAAAACGACTTGAATCCATGTTGGATGAGTTTGGGCTGCAGCATATCCGCAAAAATCTTGGAATCCAGCTTTCCGGAGGAGAACGCCGTCGGGTAGAAATTGCCCGCTCTTTGTCGGTTGACCCAAAGTTTCTCTTGCTTGACGAGCCCTTTGCCGGCGTTGACCCCATTGCCGTGGAGGATATTCAAAATATTGTGGCCCAACTGAAAACAAAGAATATAGGCATCCTCATTACCGACCACAACGTACATGAAACCCTCTCGATTACCGATCGCTCTTATTTGCTTTTTGAAGGTTCCGTCCTGAAATATGGTACTTCCGAAGACCTCGCCAATGATAAGCAGGTTCGCAAAGTATATCTTGGCCGGAACTTTGAACTACGAAAGAAAGGCTTAAAAAAAGAGGAATAAGAAAAGACCTTTTCAGCCCTGAATGTCAGTCAGGTACACTATTAAAGACAAAAACAGGTAAAGCAGAATAATAAAAGGGATTGCAAACATCTGCAACCAGATAAGCAAAACCACCGCCATAGCGAGAAAAACATATTTTATAATATTTTCTCTCCATTCGAAAGATTTGAATTTTAGAGAAAACATGGGGAAGGTGGAAACCAGTAATAACGAACCGAAAACAGCTATGGTAAGCAGAAAGTACGAGTTGGTAAATATCATGTACCAAATATCCTGTGAAGCATACAGTTCCTGACGGATGAGAGGCAATGAAGCAACCAATATGGCCAGCGCCGGGGTGGGTAAACCTTTAAAAGAAGTGGTTTGTGTTTCATCAACATTGAAATTCGCCAGGCGCAGCGCCGACATCCATGGAACCATAATGGCCAAAAACGGAAGAAAATTCATCCCCGATGTCATGGGGTTGCCATGACTCAACAAAAGCATTTGATACATAATAAAACCAGGGGCCACACCAAAAGTAACCATGTCGGACAACGAATCGAGTTGTAAACCGATGGCCGATTTGGCATTTAACAGCCTTGCTGCAAATCCATCAAAAAAGTCAAAACCGGCACCAACAAATATGAAAATCCCGGCAATCGCCAAATCTGCCGGTGTTCCTTTTACCCCAAAATAAATAGAAATAATACCCGAAGTCAGGTTCAGAAGCGTGATGCTATTGGGAATATGATTTTTAAATGCCATATCAATTATTTTTATCCAAAACTACAAAGAAAACAATTCAGATACCTTTTTATTTGTTTTTTTGAAATCAGGCATTGATTCTCTACCGAAATAAACGTAGGAAGATGTTTCTTATTTTTGCCCCCTAAAACAAAAACATGAATCCATCCGGTATTAAAATAAAAGACTTTAACTACCCGCTGCCCGACAACCGCATTGCCAAATATCCGCTGGCACAACGTGATGCATCGAAACTTTTGTTTCTGAACAAAGACAGTATCGTAGAGAAAAAATTTACGCAAATTCCTGATTTATTACCAGATAACACCCTTTTGCTTTTCAACGAAACACGCGTTATTCAGGCACGGCTGCTGTTTAAAAAACCTACCGGGGCACACATCGAAATATTTTGTCTGGAACCTGTGGAACCCGTGAACGATTTTCAACTGGCTTTTCAGCAAAGGCCGCCGATAGTCTGGAAATGCCTCGTGGGCAATGCCCGAAGATGGAAAAATGAAACGCTGGAAGTTAAAATACAAATCCAAAATCAGGAGGTTCGTCTTTTTGCCGAAATAAAAGAAAAACTTTCCGATGCCTTTTTGATCTCCTTTACATGGGAACCGGAAGAGGTTTCTTTTGCTGAAATTCTGGAGTCGTCCGGACTTACACCTCTGCCTCCTTACCTGCACCGCGAAGCTGAGATTTCCGATAAAACACGTTATCAAACTGTGTATGCCCGTCTGAACGGGTCGGTGGCAGCGCCTACGGCAGGACTGCATTTTACCAAAACTATCCTGCAACAATTAGAAGAAAAAGGTATCGACAAGGATAAACTTATTCTACACGTGGGAGCCGGAACTTTTAAACCGGTGTCTGCCGAAACCATTGGCGAGCATGAAATGCACACAGAGCAAATCCGCGTTCCCATCGAAACACTCAAACACCTGTATCATGCCGGCGATAAATTTATCATTCCCGTAGGCACAACTTCTATGCGTTCACTGGAAAGTCTGTTTTGGATGGCCTTACGCATCCTGATGGGGAAAACACCTTTTTTTCATGTCTCCCAATGGGATCCATATCAGCTGGAAGTACCGGGAAATTTTTCCATCAGGAAAGCATTGGAAATTCTTATTGCAAAACTGGAAGAGGATAAAACCACCTCTTTAAAAGGTGAAACTCAGCTGATGATTGTTCCCGGTTATCAGTTCCGTTTTGCCCGTGGGCTCATCACCAATTTTCATCAGCCCAAAAGCACACTATTGTTGCTGGTGTCAGCGCTCATTGGTAATAAATGGACAGAAGCATACGATTTTGCCCTTCAAAATAACTTCCGATTCTTGAGTTACGGCGATAGTTGCCTGTTTTTGCCTTAACACCTATCCTTTATTTCAAAAAATTTGCCAACCATTCAACACTCTGTGTAATAATATATTACAACTATTTAGTGAATAACTAACAGCTGAAAATATGAAAGGCCCGGATAAATAATTGGGTTTGTGAAATTTCTGCTTTATTTTTGGTGGAACATTTATCACAAAAACAATTAACTTATGAAAGAGATTACCCATGATGCACAGAAGTTCTTTGACCTGAGGGAGTTTGTCCTTAACGTGAAGTCTTATGAAGAAGCAGTTTCCGGTTTTAAATGGCCGCGCCTAACCAAGTTTAACTGGGCATTGGATTATTTCGATGTCATTGCCGAAGGGAACCAAAAACCGGCACTAATTTTTGCCGATGTAGATGGAAAGGAGGAAACCGTTACTTATGATGCGATGATGAAACGGTCTAATCGGGTGGCTAACTTTCTCAATGACCTGGGTTTGGAAAAAGGTGACCGGGTGATGCTGATGATGGATACTTCTGTCGAAATTTATGAATTGTTTTTGGGTATTATGAAAGCCGGAGGCGCCATTATTCCTGCTTCAACATTGCTTTCGCCTGCCGATGTATCAGACAGAATTGTCCGCGGAGATGTAAAATATGTAATTGCACATAAACAGTATCATAGCCGTGTGGATGAAGCCGGCGATGCTTTATACCGCCTTAAGGGTCTTATTTGTGTGAAACCGCCGGAAGATAAATGCCTCTGCGAAAGCAAGGAAAACATTCCCTGCTGGGTTGATTATAGAGAACATAAAAACTATGATGAAGCCTTTGAGTCGAACTTCATCACTTATTCATCAGATATTTTATTTCTTTTTTTTACATCAGGGACAACTTCCAAGCCAAAATTGGTGATGCACCCGCACCACTATCCTGTCGGTCATCTGACCACCATGTACTGGCTTGATCTGCAACCCGATGATGTGCATTACAATATCAGCTCACCGGGATGGGCTAAATTTCTGTGGAGTAGTTTTATCGCTCCATGGAACGCAGGCTGTACTGCTTTTACCCTGAAATATGACCAGTTTGACGCCGACAATGTTCTAAAGGCCATGGAGAAATATAAAATCACCAGCCTTTGTGCTCCTTTGAGTGTATGGAAACTTTTCGGTAGCAGGGATTTCTCCAAATATAATTTCTCATTGAAAAAAATGGTCAGCGCCGGAGAGCCTGTCAATCCGGAAATCAGCAAAATGGCAAAGAAACTCACAGGTATTGAGTTGCGCGAAGGTTACGGACAAACGGAAACAACGGCCATGGTGGCCACTTTCCCGGGGATGAAAACAAAACCCGGCTCCATTGGGAAAGCAGCACCCGGATATGAGGTGAAAATTCTCAATGCACAACTCGATGAAGTGAAACGCGGCCAGGATGGACAAATCTGCTGTGCCACTTATCCTGTCAAACCCATGGGACTGCTAACAGCATACGAAGACCAGCAACGAAACAAAGATATTTTTAAAGGAGGCTGGTACCTTACCGGCGATACGGCTTACATGGATAAAGAGGGATTTGTACACTTCGTTGGCCGGGTGGACGATGTCTTCAAAAGTCTGGATTATCGCATCAGCCCGTTTGAAGTGGAGAGTGAAATCATTGAGAATCAAGCTGTGCTGGAGGTCGGCGTTATTCCCACAGTGGACAAAAAAGACCGGATTGTTCCCAAAGCATTTATTGTTTTGAATCAGGAATACAAGCCCAACCGGAAAATGGCACTGGAGATTTTCCGCTTTATCAGAGACCATATAGCTCCGTACAAACGCCCCCGTTCTATTGAGTTTATGAGTGAATTCCCGAAAACCATCAGCTCCAAAGTTATGCGGAAAGACCTGCGCGCTTATGATGAAGAGCTGAGGAGGGAAGGGAAAACAGGTCAGTATGAGTTCTTTGAATCGGAATTTGCCAAAGAGTTGAACCTGAGGAAAAGGAAATGATCTTCATATCCCTAATCCTGATAAACCGGAAAACAATAAATTTGCCTGTTCAATCATAAACATGGATATCAACAGGGAAGAAATTACAGGAATTATTCTTGCCGGTGGCAAAAGCAGCCGGCTCGGAAAAGACAAAGGTCTTTGTGCTTTCAATGGAAAAAGTCTGGTCACGTATGCTGTTGAGATTTTAAAACCACTTTGCGGGGAGCTTATCATTTCGGCCAATCATTTTCCGGAGAAATATGCTGAATTTGGGTTGCCTGTCGTCACAGATGAGGTGAAAGATATTGGCCCTATGGGCGGAATTCATGCCTGTTTGAAAAAATCGAAAACACAACATAACCTTATTCTTTCATGTGATACTCCTTTTGTGAACACGGAAATCTTTCGCCATTTGCTGAAAGAGGTGGAAAATTTCCAGGTGGTTTGTCCGGCGCATGAGACTTTTCTGCTGGAACCGTTGAGTGCCTATTACAATACCAATGTTCTGGGCGATATGGAGGAAGCCATCCGCGAAGAGGAGTACAAAATGATGCGGTTTTTTAAGCGCATCAGGTTCAAATCGGTGAACATTCATGAACAGCTACCATTTTTCAGTGATTATCTGTTTTTAAATCTAAATACACCCGGAGATTTGGAAAAAGCGGAGGGATTAATGCAATGAGCCGGACGGCACAACAGCAGGATGACCTCTGGCTCATGGCCGCAGTAATTGGCGGTTTGTGGGCTTCCATCGAAATTATTGTGGCGGGTTTTCAGGCTCTTTACCTGTTATGATCGGACTGCTGCCCTCTTCGAAAGAAATTTTCCATTCACCGGTAAAATCTTTGTTGAAACCATTGGTCATGGCGAATCAATGGTTGGAGATTTTCAGAGAAGAGTATTGACCTGAGTTCGATATAAGTCAGGAGTGGAAATTTATGTAACATTTAATCCTCCATTTTTAACTTCTTTGCCATTTCCGGCCTATGAATAAATTCAAAGGCAATTGGTTGAGTCGTCCCGATGGGACTTCCATGTTTTAGTCCCATCGGGACGACTCAACTTAAAGCTATGGATTTTAATCCGTAGCACCGGGATTTCATTTCGTCATCCTCCAATGTGCAGATAATACCCATGGAATGGCTACAGTGCATATCCGAATAAGCCATAATGAATTGTTCTTTATCAAAAAATCACTTAGCCTGAACCCGGGTTATTTCTTTCCCATGAAACCGAAATATTCTTTCAGGATCTGTGCATTTTCCACTTTGGAAGTAAAAATTTCCAGCAGTGCCGGCCGGCTGTTTTCAGCATAAAATTCCGACAGGCAGTTTTTTAGTTCAGCTTCATTCTCAGCTCTGAGATAATAGATGTCGAAGGCTTTGGCTATCATTTCTGCTTTCCAGTTGTGTTTGGCGGCAAAAAACTTTTCGCGCTGGGCACTGGTGTCAGAGCCTGGGATAAAACGGAAAATGTCGCCACCACCGTTATTAATGACAATAATTTTCAGGTTGGGTGTCAGGTTCTGGTTCATCAGTGCATTGGAATCGTAGAAAAAACCAAGGTCACCGGTGATAATGGTATTTATTTTGTCTTTTGCAGCAAAAGCAGCGCCTGCAGCCGTGGAAACCTGGCCATCGATACCGCTCACCCCGCGGTTGGAGAAATAATGAAATTTTGGAAGGCTTCCGAAAAGCTGCGCATAGCGTACGGGCGTGCTGTTGCCCAAATGCAAAAGAGTATTTTCAGGTATTTCACGAAACAAAAGCTCATACACTTTGAGGTCGCACCAGCCTGTTTTAGCCAGAAAAGCTTTGCTTTTTTGCAGAACTATTACTTTATGTCTTTGCCAAAATGAACGGTATTGGCCAGAATTTTCCGTCAGGTTCTCTTTTTCCTGTGTGAGGAAATCATCTGCATTCGTCCTGATAATGCCGTTCAGGCAAAAATAGGTATCTCTTTTTTCACCGGAAGGTGAAATGTGCCAATGGTTTTTGGCCGGATATTTTCTCAGCAGCTTTTTAATTTTTTTCGACACAATAGAAGTCCCAATAGTTATCAGCATCTCCGGTTGAAAGTCAGCCATCTCTTCATCCGGGATTTCTGTAATGAGGTTATCAATTTCGTCCATGAATGCAGGAGAATGCAGGTTGGAAGTGGTTTCGGTCATAACAGCAACCTGTTGAAATTCCGAAAGATGCTGCAAAATTATATTGAGTTTTTCGGAAGGTTCGCCCTGACCGGCAAGGATGAGTGTTTTCCGGCTTTTATGCCAGTGTTGCAGAAACAGCTGCCGCGTCTTTTCATCCACCGGTGGTTGTTTTCCAAAAGTATCTAAAGCATTTCCCGTTTCCGGTTTACCGGTAAGTCCGTAAAGCGGCTCATCGAAGGGGATATTGATATGTACCGGTCCCGGTTCAGGAAATTGTGTTTGGTCGATGGCTTTGTTTATAAGCAGGGTTGCCTCCTCCTTTTCTGTTTCAGAAGTTATTTCGAGCGGTAATGAATAGGACCTCTTAATGTAGTTAGCAAAAACATTTTCCTGACGGATGGTTTGTCCGTCGCCTACATCGATGAGATGTGGTGGACGATCCGCAGTAAGTATGAGCAACGGAATCTTCTGATAAAAAGCCTCGGCAATGGCAGATGCGTAATTGAGTAGTGCGCTTCCTGATGTACAGGCTATGGCCACGGCACGTTGCTTTTGCTGTGCCATACCAAGAGCAAAAAAGGCGGCACTACGTTCATCAAGCACACTAACAGCTTCAATATCCGAATGCTGAGTAAAGGAAATAATTACAGGGGCATTGCGGGAACCTGGCGAGAGCACAATCTCACGCAGTCCTTTTTTAACAAAAATATCGGTCAGCAGGCTGATGGTTTTTTTATCGGAAGTCATGGGGCAAAGTTGCGAATTTTTTCCATAACCGTCAAGAGGGTAGCCGATTTGTCTTCCGTTTCCTGCCACTCTTTTTCCGGTTTGGAAGCGGCGGTAAGTCCACCACCCACATAAAGCTCAATTTTATCTTTTAAAAAGCGGGCACAACGCAGGTTTACAAAAAGAGAAGCTCTGTTTTCCATTTGCCACGGCCCCAGAAAACCGGTGTAAAAGTATCGCCTGTGTTTTTCCGTTTCACTGATAAGCTGCCAGGCTTTCTCTTTAGGCAAACCACATACAGCCGGGGTGGGATGCAACGCTATTACAAAACTTCCGGTTTTTCCGGACAAAGCTGAAGCCGGAATACGGAAGCGGGTACAGATATGGGAGAGACTTCCGGCAAAAACAGTTTCTACCGGTTTTATTTCATAGGTTTTTATCCCCGTTCTTTTTATTTGTTCCTCTACAAAATCCGACACAAAAGCCTGTTCTTCTTTCTCTTTTTCTTCCCAATGCAACGGTTTGTCATCAAGAAGTCGTTTTTGTGTTCCGGCCAGGGCCATAGTTTCATAGAAATCACCATTGCGCTTTAGCAGCGTTTCCGGAGTAGCGCCTGCCCAAATCCCTTTACCGGGAAGGTAAAAAAGGTAAACAAATGCATTGGGATAAGATTGTTGAAAGGTAGAATAAAACAGATCGAAATCGAAATTCCGAGGTAATAATTTCTCTATAACCCTGGAGAGAACGACCTTCCGGGCTTCACCACTTTTGATTTTTGAAATTAAAATATTCGCCTGTTTCAGATAGACTTTTTTGGAAGTAATCAGGTTGTTTTCTGCCGGTAGCAATGGTCCATTGTCAGGAAAAGCAGACAGAGAAGCCGATAGTTTTTTTCTTTCTTCCTCATTCCGGACGGTGATATCTGGTTTTAAAATAAAAGCTTTCCCGGTTTTGCGGGCATCGAAAGAGGCGATGACAAACCCCTTTTGCTGTTCCAAATCTCTCAATGAAAACTGCCGCACTTCACGTGATTTCTGTACCAGATAAACCGGCTCTTTTTCGCTTTGGAGGCGATAAACAACGAAAGGCAGGTTTTTGGTAAGTAGTTGGCGGATAAGCATTGGGCGACTCTCGTTAAATCAAAAGTAAATATATTTATTTATTGCTCAGCTCTTTTTTCTTCGCCACAAATATGGACACGCGGCAGGTAGATATAAGACGACCCTGTTCATCTTTTATGTTCACATTCCAGATGTGAGAACTTCGTCCGCGGTGTATAATCACAGCCTCGCCTATGACGTGGCCACTGCGGGCGCTACGCACATGGTCAGCAGAAACATGCTGTCCTTTCACATCAAATTTTTCGCGGTCAACCATTAGCGCAGAACCAATGCTTGCCAGCGTTTCGGCCAGTGCCAGTGTGGCCCCGCCGTGCAGTATCCGCATGGGCTGAAATGTCCGCTCGTCCACCGGCATACGCGCTTTCATATAGCCTGTGCGTGCTTCGAGATACTCTATCCCGAGCTGTTCCATAAGCGTTCCTTTGTTCATTTTCGTCAGCTCATTTATGTTAAAAGTCTCCTGTTCCATGGTTTCAATTTAATAGCAAAGATACAGTTTTCCTAATCCTCGCTTCATGCGTCATCGCCCGAAGTTCTTTTTTGTTTCGTCAGGCATCCACACCTGAAAAATACGACAAACACTATTGCACCAGTAGTTTGGCAGCAACCAGTTGTGTTGTCTGGTATTGTTAAATTTGATTTAAAACATTTATGGCATACAATGGGATATTGATAAAATTACCAGATTGAATGAAATTCCGGGGCGAAGCCCGGAAAGTTAATTTGGGGTGATATTTGTCAGCATAGCTTTTTAAGCTTTTCAGATTTAAACTGGTGCCGCTTTTTACTTCCAGCGGGTAGATTGCCTTTTCCCGTTGAAGGATAAAATCAACTTCGGCATCACTTTTCGAAGTCCAGTAAAACAAAGGCTTATTGCCATAACATGTAAGTTCTTGTGCCACAAAATTTTCAATAAATGCACCATTGTATTCCCTGAAAATATCTTCCGGAAAAAGGATAATACTTGCCGGCAGTTTCAATAGAGCTCCCAATAAACCGGTATCGAGCATGTAGATTTTGAATTTGGAATAATCGGCATATCCTGCCAAAGGTATTTTTGGTGAGGAAACGTTATAAACAATATTGATTAGTCCCGCATTTTTTAGCCATTCGATAGTAGAGTCATAGTAAGAAGCCCTGCCCTTCTTCCGTACTTCGCTATATTTGAACTTTTTATTTTCTTTTGCCAATTGATAAGGGATTGACTGCCAAAGTTCAATTGTTTTTATGGCTTGTGTTTTTTCAGTATATTTTGAAAAATCCCTCTTATACGCTTCTAAGATTTCATTTTGGATATTTCTGACGAGGAAAACATCTTTTTCAGTTATATAGCTACTGACAGCTTCAGGCATCCCGCCAGTGTATAGGTATTGTTTATAATATTTAATGAGTTTGTTGTGAATGATCTCAGGTAACGTTCCCTCTTCTATTATTCCCTGTATTTTCCCAGCCAGTAACTCCTCATTTTCAGCCCACAAATATTCCATAAAACTCATGGGGTACATGGAGAGGAAATTTACTTTTCCAACTGGAAAACTTGTAGGTTTCCCAATACTTATACCCAGCAATGAACCGGCCGCCACAATGTGATAATCAGGAGCCTGCTCGTTGAAATATTTCAAACTTGTAAGGACTTCCGGAACAGTTTGTATTTCATCAAAAAACAATAATGTTTCGCCGGGAAATATTTTTTGACCCGTAAAGATTGTGATATTTTCAATAATGGTTTGCGGATTAAGTTCCTGCTGAAACAATGTTCTCAATTCAGGATTTTGCTCAAAATTCAAATAAATAAAATGATTGTATTCTTTTTTCGCAAACTCGGTAACAAAATACGTTTTACCCACCTGACGGGCACCCTGTAACAATAGCGGTTTTCTGTTTTTGCTATTTTTCCACTTTAATAACTCGCTATAAAGGCTGCGTTTCATGTTTTATCTCCAAAAAAGTGCCACAAATATATAAATTTATCTCCAAAAAAGTGTCAAAACTCTAAAATTTATCTCCAAAAAAGTGTCAGAAGTTCGGAAGATATCTTCTTCTTCATTTATATTAAATCGTGTCGCAATGATTCCATAATAAAAAACATACCCGACTCTTCGCTTCATGCGTCATCGCCTGAAGTTCTTCTTTGTTTTGTCAGACCTCCACGCCTGAAAATTACGACAAACACTATTGCACCAGTAGTTTGGTATCAACCTGTATGGGTCTGTTTTTCTGAAAGTCGTACAACGTTAATTTCCTTAGCTGATAATAGTTTATCCAGTAATCGCGCAATGTTTTGAAATAATTCAGCCGGGCATTGTCGTTATCAATCTGGGCATTGTTCAGCTCCAGCACATCGTTAACCTTGCCAATCATGTAACGCTCGTGGGTAACTATATATCTTTTTTGTGCCACGGTATCAGATTTGGCGGCTATGGCAAGTTGTTTTTTCTGCATGGCAAACTGCATGACACTCAGGTAAATATTTTGTTGAAAATCGATTCTATCCTGTTGAACGGCTGTTTTCACCAGATCCTGATTGGATTCGGCTATTTTGATTCCACCTTTTGCTTTCCCCCAGTCGAGTAGCGGCAGAGTAATACCCATACTTACCCGTTCCTGGTTCAA
>VAPG01027720.1_pt1 | contig 28396 bp, 15 predicted proteins | sample 3393851 | NCBI WGS metagenome assembly VAPG01 (sample SAMN08290438, study PRJNA428436) | hydrothermal vent metagenome | isolation source: Deep-sea hydrothermal vent chimney | place: Atlantic Ocean: South-mid Altantic Ridge | depth 2194 m m
CACCGCCGATAGTGCTATATTGATTACTACCAAAATTAATGGCTGACGATAAAATGGAAGGCGCTTTATTGATAATAGATGGCGTCTGCAAGGTTATCGGAATATTCCAACCAGTTGGTAGTGCTGCCAAAGGATCAAACCACTTACTAATGGGGTCATTAACGGTGTAACCACCTGCATAAGGTCCGATCGCAAAGGTGGCTTGTGCAGCACCACCGGTGCTTCCTTTTGCACGAATATAGACCTGTCCAATCCACAGACCCGCATCGTCATAATCAATCAAACTGCGCGGTATGGTTACGGTTGCATCGCCCGTAACAAGGCCATTGATGGTACTGACCGTATCAGTCGAATAATTTAGGCTACTGTCGGCATTCGACGTTAATTTCGCTAACTGCGCCGTTTTATTTGCGGTCGTTATCTCAAGAACTTCTATACCTTTCTCATTGGCAAACTGAATACCGCGTACAGAACTAACCGCATCCATTCGTGCATTCTCTTGCCATATGTAAGACTCATACGCTGATGAAGCATAGCCGGTTAATAAAAACGGTTTAAAACTGCCGATACCTGTTTCTATATTGGCGCTTTTACTGATGCCGCCTTTCACATCAATCAGAAAGCCGCCCGTACTAACGGCATACGGCAAGTCAAACAAGTAAGAAGTCGTTGTGCGGCTGGACGTAAGGCCAATATGATTTCCACTTAAACCGGTTTCACCATGCAGCCGCCCGATATCCTCGGCTGAATCGGTTATATAGCGCATGTATTTAAGGCCAACTAAATCCAGGTAGCGACCAAGTATGTTGTCCTTACTGGCGGCAGCATCTGGGTTAGCTTGATTACGAACCGCTTGTAATAACTGATTCGCTTTTGTCTCAAGTAATTTATCTGAGGCCTGAAAACCATAGGCTTGAAGTGCGTGGTATTCAAAGGAGGAGATGCTGCTGTACGGTGTATTATTGATAATTTCTGGGTTACCCGCAGCCGTGCCGATTAAATCATCCAGCCGAATCGTCATGGTTAAGGTATTGCTCGGCATCATTTGTTCATCGGTAGGCAATACGCCAGGCCATGGATCAGATGAGGGGTCACCGGTCCAAGTTAATGTGGCACCATTAAGAACAGTTGAATGTGTACCTGGCGCGTAATAGGCATCGTTAAAATAAATTGCACAGCGCGCAGCGGTTGTAGCGTTACTAAGACTTTGAGTTATGCCATCTAATCTGATCCGAACCTTGTAATCCGTTCGACAGTAAGCATCTCCTCCGAAAGCTTGCGTTAACTGCAAAAAGGTCGCGCCCAGTGCATCCAGTGTCGGCTGTAGTCCTTGCGCTGAAACCTGCCAAGTTATGTATTGTTGTAGCGCTGTATTTTCTACTGCGGCATTGCCCTGATAAAATGAATCTAACGTGACACGTTTTAACAGAATATCCGACATATTAAGGCTGATATCGCCCTTGTTATGTGTATTGATTTTTTGCAGGTGCAAGGTTTCAGTGGGTTCGTTATTGGATTTAAAATTAATATTAAATGTATAACGATGCCCGGCATTTATACTTGCCGCTTCAGCGCTACTCGTCCCACCCCACGCTAAATAGCCCTGAATTTGATAAGGCAATGAAGCAGGAAGAATGTCAATCTTGAGTGGTTTGTTTTTCCCAGCGTAGGGAACATCCTCAATCGTATTATTATTAAACCGTGGTGGCTGTGTTTTTATGTAGTCATTAACTTGGCCATGAAAGTATTCGTTGGGTAAATCAAAGCTGCGTGTCGCCATGTAAGTGGCATAGTCAAAATCGACATTCAACTGAATCCCTTGTTGGTATGTTTTATTTTTAAAACTTGCATCAAGTGGTATCCAACGATGCCCGGAGTTATCCATGCTCAAGCCGCGGTAATTATTATAGGGTATGCATGCTTCTACCCATACATGGGTAAAGGTTACCGTTGTACCACTGACTGTTGCAGGTACACCACCCAGGCTAAGAATCTTTTTAGCCGCAATCGGTGTTTTCACCCCAAGCCAGTCAAGCAATCGCTGATCATTAACAAACTTAGCTGTACCTTTTACATAACGACTGGGTATATTTGATGCGCGTAATAATGCGATTAATAATGAAGCATGGTCGGTTGCATTACCTGCTCCACTGATCAATGTACCTTGCGAACCTTTTAGTGATCCATAGTAAGGCTCAAACTCGATATTATTGGTTACATAAGAAAGAATTTTTGCAGGCGAGTAATTTAGTTTTTGAGCAAGCGCGGTTATTTCTGGCGTAAGCTTAACCTCAGTATTTGCAGCTAAATCATTTGCGTTATAACTGCATGTTGAAGCTTCGAGTGGAGTAATTGGCGCTTGAGCCAAATACATCACTTCATTAGAAGCGAAAACGTTATTCGGGGATATTGGTGATTGGGTATAAGCCGGGAGCGGTGCTTCCTTAGAGTTCTCTTTTATATCTTTAGGGATGGCTTGCCGGAAGTTGGGTTCTGAATTTTTTATCGGTGACGTTCGTCTGAATACGGGTTTTTTAGCACCTGAAAAAAAGGAAAAGGGTTTGCCATTTGCAAAAACTTTTGTAGCGTTATTTTCTGTTTTTACAATTGAGTTCCCTGACTTAATATTGAAAAATAGTTTTTTTACTTTTTTAATATTATTGGTATTGTCTGGATCAGACTCTACCGACTTTAATGCCCTAACAGCATGATCAAACCTTGTAATCAACACCCTTTTGTAAGTATCACTTTTTACTGAATAGACATCATTAATAATGTCTTTTTGTAATTCCTCAAAACCTTGAATAAGGCCATTCAATAATATTGCTTTTGTTTTAGCAACATCACTATTCGTTGTGTTTTCAATATCATTAAGCAACGTAATCGTCTGTGTAACCTGTTTTTGAAATAATGCGGTGACGGGATCACTTTGAGAAAAACCATAATCAGAAACGATAGTGTTTATTACTTCATCTGCAATGGGTGCGACATCAACATGCTTAGAATCTGCTGCCAAGCAGGCCGTGTTGACCAAAAAGGCAGCGGCTAAAAATGTGGGGACGATTTTGAGGAAATTATCCATCTATATTTCTCAACTAGGACGTTATTCTAAAAGCAATTGAAGACGACTCGATTACCTGTATTTGCTATTGGGAAGTCAAAGCGTTCATATGTACCCAGTACATCAGTAAATAATAAACACTGCCCTCATATGGGGAAATCAGCCTACAATAAACGCTATTAACTTGCAAACTTCGCACGTTAAACATGCGATAACTAATGTTTTACATTAAATATTGCTATTCACGTTACCAATGCCAGCGCAACGTATATTTAGACTTGATGTAACAATAGAGGTCATTCATTAACTTCTAATATAGAGAGCTATATCTCACAGTTATTACCGTTTTCGCAATGTCTCCTTTGTACGAATTGACTCACTTTGGCAATATCCGGCCAACAACGGTTATGTGGTCAGGCCGCGTGAAAACTCACTTATCAGTAAATACATAACAGTAAGTTACCTTCTGGTAATACCTGATCACGCTAGCGGCATACTTTTTGTAGCTCATAAAGCTACGATTAAAAATTATGAGTGCTGCAATCTCTTTATATTTGCTTTAATAGAGTGCAAAAACAAAAAACAGAGTAAGTCAAGGCTCACTGAGCCTGCATCTCACAAATTAGCCGCTGAGCGCCTTTAATTTTTATCATTCTTGTCAAGTTATAAACCAACACATGGAGATTCATTTCCGTGCTGACATTTTGAAAGCCCCCTCTATTCCTGGAGAGGCTATTTTTCTGTTAAATAAGCAAACTATTATAGACAATGCGCATACAAAGGCGTATATTTAATAGATATACAACATTGATGAAAAATAGAAGGCACTAATATGTCCACCTCACAAAATAAAATCGCACCCATTAATATCCGCGCTCTGGAAGGTCAGCGTGACTTAATTGATAAAGCTGCCTCCAGCCTGAACAAAACACGTTCAGACTTTATGTTGGAAGCAGCCTGCCAGGCTGCAGAGAATATATTGCTGGATCAACGACTATTTCTGATCGACGATGAGACGTTTAGCGCTTTTCAGGCGCAATTAGATGCGCCTGTCGCTGACAATGAGAAGCTACATTATTTGCTAAATCAAAAGTCGCCCTGGGATAGCTAATCCGATGGTAGAACTCTCTACGCCGACGCCATTGTTAGCGACGCATGTGACAGATGAATTTGATTGTGGTGAGCCAGTACTTAATGACTGGTTAAAGAAACGAGCGTTGAAGAATGAGAGTTCCGGTGCTTCGCGTACCTTTGTTGTCTGCCAGGGTAATAAAGTCGTCGGGTTCTATGTACTGGCGACTGGAAGTGTGATGCACCAACATGCACCCAGCAAAGTTCGTCGCAATATGCCTGAGCCTATTCCGGTGATGATTTTGGGGCGTTTAGCTGTAAGCAAACAGATGCAGTCTGCGGGTCTAGGTAGAGGCTTACTAAAAGATGCAATCCTGAGAACACTGGGTGTTTCTAAACAGGCAGGTATAAGAGCTTTATTGGTTCATGCTCTTTCTGACTCAGCCCATAAGTTTTATCGTCAATGTGGATTTGTAGAATCACCGATCGACACGATGGTTTTAATGATTACTCTTAAGGACGCCGCGAGAAATATTTAAAAAAATATGTTTATGTTATAGCCCTTCATAATCGTTAACGGGGTTTAGCAAATGTCTCATATCTCTATACTTTCACCGAGTGAAAAAAGAAGTTTCGACCTGCCTCCAAAATTCACAAAAGATGAACGAAATCTTTACTTTTCTCTTACTCCGGAATTGAAAAGAACCGTTTCCCGTTTTAATACGCATGATACACGAGCAGGGTTTATGCTGCAGCTGGCCTACTTTCGAGCTAATGCCCGATTTTTTCCAATAGAATCTTTCAGGAAACGCGACATTGAATATGTCCATAGTATTTTAAAGTGCAGCAACATCGATCTTTCTAAGTACAACAGCACAATCATTTCACGGCATCGAAGGAAAATTCTGACTATGCTGAATTGGCAAGATTATGATAATGCAGCAAAGGATTTACTGGTCAGTTACGCACACAGGCAAACCGCTAATCAACAAAAACCTAAGCATATTTTTATCAGTTTAATCGATTTGTGCTGGAAAAACAAAATACGCATCCCTTCCTTCTTTGAATTAAGTGAGATTGTCACAGTAAGTTTTAGCCACACTGAAGACGATCTACTCGCTAAAACAAAGCAGTTATTAAGTTCCTCTGATCGAAAATCATTAGAAGATATTTTAACGCCTGGAGATAAGGTGGGTTCACGTTTCCAACCACCGATCACTGCCCTCAAAAAAATAAACCAGTCTTTACGACCCAATCAAATAAAAGAGAGCTTACAAATAACAGAAAAATTCAAAGATCTCTTTATGGCTCACCTGACAACCTTCAAAGCACTACCCTTAAACGACCAGGCCACTGAATATTATGCCACCTGGTTCTATAAAGCCGATTATCATCAGCTGAGCCAGTTTTCAAGCCCCACTAAGGCCTATCTGCATTTACTGGCATTTATTAAACATCAGTTTTATAAACGCCAGGATACACTGGTTGATATACTACTAAAGTCTGTTACTTCCATTAAACACAGCGCGAACGCCAAACTTGCCGATAAAGAGCAAGCCACCAGGAAGGAAAGAAACGAAGCGCTGAAATTACTCAATGATTCTCACAAGTCAGCCTGGTCCTTTGCTAAAAGTGTTATTGCCATTGTTAAAGCAACCAAAGCAACGCCTAGTGAAAAGTATTACAAAATTGAAGAGCTGGTCAATGAGTTTGAAACGATGGATGAAGCCGATGAGAAAAAACTCGCTGAGCTTGATCAATATTTATCGAATGAAGTTAGAAACCAATCTTATTATGATTTGTTAGCCTCTCTTTCCAATAAGCTACAACGACGAGTTTCTGGCATTATAAAAACACTGGAATTTGATCGCTCAGGTAGCTCAAAATCGATACTCGTTGCTATTGACTACTTCAAATCCTGTGACGGCAAGATAGGTAGCAGTGCACCACGAGACTTTCTCACAAAAACAGAAGATGCCTTAATTTTTGGCGAAGAAAATATAAATTCACCCCTGTATAAATGCCTGCTATTTTTTCATCTCGCTACATCAATTAAATCAGGTAATCTTACTTTGGTTTACTCCTATCGTTTTCGTGCAATACAAGACTATTTAATCGACAAAACCTATTGGGAAAAGAACAAAAACCAGATTCTAGCTGAGACAGGCATGACGAAATTTGCAAACGGCGAGCATTATCTGGAACAGCTCAAAAACAAACTTGATGATAAATATCACACTGTTAATAAACGATATAAGGAAGGTCTAAATCCTCACCTAAAATTTAATCTTTCTGGTAAGCCGGTGGTGAGTACTCCGAGCATCAAGTTAGAAAATAAGGAGTTTATTGCAACGACACTATCGGATAATGGCTACGTCTCGGTTCTTGGTTTGTTGAAAGATATTAATAAACATACCGATTTCACAAAGAGCTTTAAACATTTCAGTAATAAAAATAGCAAAATGAAACCTACAGAAGAAATTTTGTTGGCAGGTATCATCGGCAAAGGCTGCAATATTGGAGTTCATAAACTTGCCAATATATCTAAAGGTATCAAAGAGCATATACTACACAATACCGTCAACTGGTGTTTCGACCTAAAAAACATCCAGGAAGCCAATCGCAGAGTAGTTGATACCATACATAGTCTGGATCTTGCTAATAATTATGTCTACAAACCTTCTGTTATTCATTCGAGCAGTGATGGTAGAAAGGTAAATGTATCAGTGGACTCACTGCATGCTAATTATTCTTTTAAATACTTCGGCCGTGATAAAGGCGTAACCATGTACACCTTTATTGATGAAAGACAGTCATTGTTCTATTCAACAGTGTTCAGTTCATCAGACCGAGAAGCCGCTTATGTCATCGACGGTCTTATGCAAAATGATGTACAGGAAAACAGAATCCATAGCACCGATACCCACGGTTTTACCGAGCAAATATTTGCCGCAACGCATTTCATTGATGTCGATTTTGCACCCAGATTTAAACAGCTAAGTTCGCAGCAAACCTATAGTTTTTCTGCAAAGCGTACGTATCAGAAAAAAGGCTACGCAATCTTGCCCAGCCGCACGATTAATCGAAAACTAATATTAAAACACTGGGATGATATTTTACGGTTTATGGCAACCATCAAAACGAACCACACCTCTGCATCACAGTTGTTTAAACGTTTAAGTTCGTATGCACAGACTAATCCTTTGTATAAAGCACTTAAAGAATTTGGTCGCGTCATAAAATCACAGTTTATTCTGACTTATTATGATGATTTGAAATTAAGACAACAGATTCAAAAACAACTTAACCGAGTTGAGTTAACGAATAAATTTGCCCATGCTGTATTCTTTGATAATGATCAGGCTTTTCGTGAAGGAACAAAAGAGGAGCAAGAAATTGGTACCGCATGCCAGGTATTGCTACAGAACACCATAATCCTGTGGAATTACCTTTACCTGTCAGATTTGATACTGAAAACAAAAAACAGAGAGCAACGCGCCAGTATCATTGAAGCCATTGGACAAGGGTCTGTGATTACCTGGCGGCATGTTAATTTACGAGGCGAGTATGATTTCACTCGTAAACCAGCCAATGACTCCAGATTTGACCTAAAAAGAATTAAGTCGTTGAAAATATAGTCACAAATTGCTGTTTTTGGAAAAAATGAGCAATGTTATCTTTAATAATATCAGGTAGTTAAATGCCTAAGTGTGGCATTTACTACTCTATATTGTTGGAGACCCTTAGGTTGGTCAACCACTCATTTCTATCTAAGCGATTATTTATATTCTAAGGCAGGTCTGCATAATGTATATTATGTTAAATAGACTTAAAGTGATTTGTAAGGTATTTCCTACAACCTGTTGTTCATTAGTTCAGTAAATCGATTTATGTTGAATTCGTATGACTACTTGTCGATGGCTGCACGTATGACCTGTTCCAGTGCTTCCGAGCGGTACGGCTTCTGGATGAACCCTGCCAGGCCTTTGTTGGTGAAATGACTGATTGCATCCTGCTCGTTGTAACCTGAGGAAAGAATCACGATTATTTCGTTATTGATTTTGTGTAGCTCCTGAAAACATTCCTGTCCGTCCATTTTAGGCATGGTCATGTCCAGCAGTACTGCGGTGATTTCATCCTGATACTGGCGATATGCCTTTACGCCTTCGATGCCATCAACAGCGGTTACGGCTTTGAAACCCATATCCTCAATCATTATTGACGCAATCTCCAGGATGGCGTCTTCGTCATCGATGATAAGGATGGTGCCGGAGCTGTGCCAGTTTTTTTCATTTTCCTGTGTCATTTCATCACTTGTTACTTTTTGATGAGATATTGGTAGTAGCATCCTGAAACACGTGCCTTTGCCAGGTTTGCTATCGACCTTCAACGTACCCTGATGGCCGCGAATAATGCCAAGCACGGCACTGAGGCCAAGTCCGCGACCGGTAAATTTTGTGGTAAAGAAAGGATCAAAAATGTGTTGCAGGGTTTTTTCATCCATGCCGCAGCCATTGTCTGACACTTCGAGATAAACGTAACGCCCCTGCGACAGATCATCCTGCACGAATGATGTTTGCCAGGATGAATCGTCGGTATTCATTACGCCGGTTTCAACTGTAATTGTGCCGTCATGGTCGCCGATAGCGTCTGATGCATTGATCACCAGGTTCATGATGACCTGTTGAATCTGTGCTTCATCGACATCCACCGCAGGCAGTTGCGGGTCAAGATTGATGTTGATGGTGACGTTCTTGACGATGGAGACTTTAAGTAATTTGGTGATGTCGTCAACCATCTCAGACAAATTCAGAGGTTTGACAACAAATTTGCCTTTGCCGGAATAAGCCAGCATCTGTTTACATAAAGCTGCGGCACGTTCACTCGATTTGACGATGTTACGCAGGTATTTGGCGGTTTTTACTGGTTGATCGACTTTAAGTTCTGCGAGCGCGGCATTGCCAAGAATTGCGGTAAGAATGTTATTAAAGTCATGCGCGATGCCACCAGCCAGTACGCCCAGGCTTTCCAGCCGCTGCCCGTGTTCAATCTGTCGCTGTAATGCGATCTCATCGCGTAGATCACGGGCGACGACGGCGGTACGATCAGCCTGTCCCTGTTCATCAGGCAAGGACATTATGGTACAGGCGGTAGGAATAACATTACCGTTGCGGTCGATAAAGTCGAACTCGTCTTCATATATCCCCTGCTCTAATGTCTTGGGGATAACCTCAGCGGCCAGGCGCTTGCAGGTTTCATTGTCATGAAAATCGCTAAGACTCAGGGTGCTTAGCGGGGCATCTGGTGTTAAACCAACCAGCTTTCGACCGGCTGGATTGATATAAAGAACATGACCCTGTATATCAGCAATGCCAACGAAGTTGACGTTGACTTCGATAATCGTTGCCAGGTCGCGAACCTCGCGGGTGCGACGTGCGACCAGCATTTCCAGGTTGGTGCGTGAATCAGTTAAGGCACGTTCCGCAGCTTTGCGGTCACTGATGTCGCGCATGACTATAATCAGTGCGAGTGTGTTGTCCTTGCGCACAGGCGAGCTGACGAATTCGATAGGCAGTTCAGAGCCGTTTTTACATTGTGCGCGTCCTTCAATACGCACACTGGAAAACTCATTGTCTTCGTGTTTCAGGTGGCGGTGAAATTGATCTAGATATTCTTCGTGCAGGCGTTGTGGAATAAGCAGGTTTTCGATTAGCTGGCCCAATGCTTCTGTTTTGCTGTATCCAAACATCTGTTCGGCCATTGGGTTCCAGGACTGGATAGCGCCCTGCTGGTCAATGCGGATTATCGCATCCATCGAGTGCTGCACGGTTAGTTCAAACCAGTTTGTAACTTCGTGCAGTGCTTCGGTTTTTTCTTCGATGCGTTGCTGATAAGACTGTAACTGTTTCTGCAGGGGTAATTGTGCTTCACCGTGTTCTAGCTGATGCATGCGTCGGCTGAGTGCCTTGATGGTTTCCTGTGCGGCTGCCAGTTGTGCGTGTAGCTGTTGTTCGTTGCTATCACTCATGGTCATACAGGGCCAGCGCAACCAGCGTCTGGTTGATGTGCAAACCGTTCCACTGTTCACCGTAGGTATCGAAACCAAAGGTGTGGTTGCTGATGGTGCCGAACTCAGTGGCAAGGTTCTGGATGATGTTGCTGGACTCTGCTTCCAGACGGCGCAAAATACAGTTAAACACGAACAAGACATTTATCTTGTTGGCTGGTACTGCCAGGTTGTCGAGGGTTTGCTCGAACTGTTGCACCATATCCTGATGGGAGCACAGGTTCAGGATCATGCCTTCTTCAATGGCACAGTAAAATATCAGCGAGTGATCCTCGCCTACCTGGGCAATCGAACGTACATAACATTCGTGCTGATGTTGATAGATTAGTGGATGGGTGGAAAATACCAGGGCATCTAAATCTTCTATATTAAGGTTTAATAGCTGAGCATAACGTTCGGCGGCGGGCATGCCATCAAGATGGTAAACGATACGTTCTGATATATCCGCTTTGGTGATGATGGTTTCGACATCGCCGGTTACAAAATGTTGATGTTTGATTGCCTTGAATGGCAGTTGACTGTCAGCCAGTACAAAAACAGCGGCGTTCTGGTATGCCTTGCCATTGGCTAGTACATAGGTGTTTTCAAATTTCAGGTCATCCCCGGCCGAGCCGCCTAGCAGCGGTGTGTTCAACAGCCTGGTAGAAATCATGGAGATGATGGTTTCCTCGCATTTGCTCAGGCCGTCGATAAAACTCAGGCAAAAATGGCGCTCGGGGTTGAGATCGGTGAAGTGAATACCTAACTGTTCGAGCATATTGTTGCACAGCTTGTCGGCATCTTTGTCGCTAAATTTATCGAGGTTCTCGGCAACAGTGATTGACCAGCGAATTTCAGGTTTGGAGATGGCTAGCAGGATAAGTGTGTCGTGCTGGTGTGTACTGTTGATCCATTCGCCGGCAGTGGTTGAGCCGGCAATGATGCTGTTCGGAAAGCGTTCGGCCAGTGTCGTGGCTACGCCGTTTGTGTCTTGTTGGGTAGAATGAAATGCAAACAGGATATCAGGTATGAAATCATCTCCCCAGTTATTCGTGGCTTCAGCAATGGCCATTTCGGCATCTTTTTTATCTGATGATCCATCTCGTATTGGCATTTCAGCTTTATCCTTTTCTAGTGCTGTAAATGAAGTCGTAAAAGCTATTGTGCAGCATACTATGTATATAGTACACGTAAGAAACCTATGATTATATTGTTAAAACTACTAGCGCCACCCTGGTTAGTGTTGCAACAAAATCTGTATTCTTTTCAGCAACATTTGCGCATTATAAGGTTTTTGCAGCAGATTTTGCGATAAATTTTCATCTACCTTGTGCAATTGTTCTTCACCGGAATAACCACTGGCTAACTGGATTTTTATGTTTGGGTATTTTTGCTGCACGATGGAGGCAAGCTTGTAACCATTCATATCCGGCATGATGACATCAGAGATCAATAGATCGATGTGTTCTGTTGCCATTATTTCCAGTGCCTGTTTTGCATGTTGTGCGCGAAACACCTGGTAATTTTTCTGGTTGAGGATTTCGCAGGTCAGCTCCAGCAGTGCGGGTTCATCATCGACTACCAGGATAGTTTCATTGCCCTTTACGTCTGGCTTACTCTTTATTTCGCCTGGGTTGGTTTTATCGTCTTCGCCCTGGTATCGTGGAAAGTAAAGTGTAAATTCAGTGCCCTGCTCCAGTATGGAGTCAACGCTTATGGCACCACCACAGCGTGTAATAAAGCCATACACCTGGCTTAGGCCAAGGCCGGTGCCATTTTCACCTTTGGTTGAATAAAAGGGATCAAAGATTCTTTCTTTGCTGGTGTCATCTATTCCGCAGCCGGTATCAGTGATGCTGAGCCTGGTGTAATCGCCGGCATCCAGGCCAAGCATTTCGGCATCTGCCTCGGTGATCTGAGTGTTTTTAGTTTCGATTGCTAACTGCCCGTTATTTTCAATGGCGTGCATGGCGTTGATGCAGAGGTTGAGAATAGCATCTTCCAGTTCGCTTTCATCGAGACAAACCGGCCATAGATTATTTTCGAGTTTGAGTTCCAGCTTGATGCGTGCGGTCAGCGTTTTTTCCAGCATGTGCTGTTCTTCATGAATCAATGTATTGATATCAAACTTGCAAGCGTCGGACGATTTTATTTTCGAGAAGGCCAGTAGTTTTCTGGTTAACTTGGCACCACGTTCACCGGCGTGCGTTATCTTGTCGACATAGACCTGCAGTTTTGGTTGTTCATTAAGCTGGTCTCTTAATAGCTCGGAGTAACCCAGCACCACACCAAGCATATTGTTGTAGTCATGAGCGACGCCGCCAGTTAGTTTGCCGAGGGCATCCATTTTTTGTGTGCGCCGCAGTCGTTCTTCCATATTATACTGTTCGGTAATATCCTGCACCGTACCTGTTGAACATACAGGGTTGCCGGCCGCATCGTAAAATGTCTCGCAGCGTTCATGAACATATTTAATACGGCCATCTGGCATACGCAAACGATGTTCGATGTTATAAGGTGTTTTATTTTTGACTGATTCAGTATAGCTGGCGACGACTTCGTCGCGGTCATCCGGGTGAACAGCATTAATAAAGGCTTCGTACGAAGGCGTGAATTCTTCCGGATCAAGTTCAAAAATACAATATATCTCATCAGACCATTGCAACTCGTTGCTCACCAAATTAAGTTTCCAGCTGCCGATATGAGCCATACGTTGCGCATCGGCCATTGCCCTGGCACTTTGTAACATGGCCTCTTCTGCTTTTTTAATGGCGGTTATGTCGGTGATGGTGCCAACGTAACCAACCACTTCACCTTCTTTATTTAGCTCGGCATGCGCCTGACCCAGTACCCAGTGAATGCCATCGGGTTGTTTAAACCGATATTCTAATTTAAATGGCACTCTGTTTTTAGCAGACCTGCTCCATTCGCTAAATACGCGATCACGATCATCGGGATGTAAACAATTTATCCAGCCGTGTTCGCTAGCTTCCTCTGCTGTCATGCCGGCTATTTCACACCATTTTTCATTCACGTATAAACAATGGCCGTCGGCGTTCGTATAAAAAACGCCGACAGGAGAAACTGTCGCCAGAGTTTGATATTTTTGTTCACTTTGTTTCAATGCTTCACGTACCTGGTATTGCTCGGTGACATCATTGAATACCAGAACCATGCCTAATATTTTTTTCTCTTCGTTGCGGATGGCAGCGGCAGAATCGGCAATCTGATATTCCGTACCGTCTTTTGCGATTAGTGTGGTGTGGTTACTCAGGTAAACGGTCTCACCGGTTGCTAAAACTTTTTCAACAGGGTTTGTTATTGCTGCACGTGTGGTGGCATCAATGATGGGGAAAATGGTTTTTAGTGGTTGTTTGTGTGCTTCATCATTTGTCCAGCCGGTAAGTTGTTCTGCCACTGGGTTTAAACGGGTAACATTGCCTTCGTTGTCTGTGGTAACAACGGCGTCACCGATGCTGTTTAATGTTTGTGATAAATATTGTTTCTGCTGATTTATTTCCGTGAGCTGTTCGTGCAGTCTGGTGTGCATATTGTTGATTGAATTAACCATCGCATCAAATTCATCATGTCGAACCTGATTTCGATCCAACGATAGCTTTGTATTATTTGACAGTGGCTCGTGTTTTTTCGAGAACTCTGAGATGGTTGATAAATGTCGGGTGACCATACGATAAAACAGAAAATAAATGAAGAATGAAACAAGAGCCGTTTTGATGCCATTCGATATTAATATGACCCATACTTTATCGAGCAAGCGTTGATAAACGCCGTTGAGACTTACGCTGACAGTCAGGGTTCCTATGTTTACATTTTTATTTCTATGCCAGTAAAACATTGGAAAACTTCGTTGAATATTATTTGTGCCTTTTATTTCTCCGACTTTAGCCCACACTTTCTGTTCATCACGTATCTCGATGTATTGCATATCTTCAATTTTCAATATGCCTTCGATACTGGTCTGCAACAGTTTCGTGTTTGATGTCCATAAGGCTGCGCTCAGGCTTTTTAAGTGGACGTCTTCAATCTGTTCAAGTTCATTGTGGATATGATTGATATCGATACTGTAATCACGGTATAACTGAATAGCGGTGATGAACAAGGTAATGAATGAGCTGAACAATACAATGTATATTATTAACCGCTTGCCGATGGGCGATTGAATAGATGAAGAATTCGGCATTGCTGGTGGCTCCGGTTTGTTACTTTTGGTGCGGCAGATAGGGTTTTAGCAGCTGGTTATACAATGTTTGTAAGGTGCCATCTGTTTTCATCTGTCTGATTGCTTCGGCGAGTTTAGGTACAATCTTTTTGTGTTTTTTATGCAGGTACACATAAAATTGTGGTCTTGCCAGTGGTGGTTCTAGCAGTGCCACGTTGGTTATATTATGGGTTTTCATATACCCCAGGCCGGACCAGTTAGAGTAGGCAATAAAATCTACCCGGTCGCTTTCCAGCAGTGCAAATGATTGATCGATGTTGTCAGTTTTTATTATCTCGACTCGATCACCAAGTTTGGCAAAATTTCGTTCCATTATTTTCCAGCCAGAGATAATTGCCAGACTGTGAGATACCACACTGTCCCAGCCGGTGACAGTAAATGAGGGATGGTTTTTTGAATACAGTACCATGTCAACGATGAGGAATGATTCCGGTACCTGAATGAGATTAGGGTATTTTTTTTGCAGTCCGGCCACGCGTGCCAGGTCACCATCATCGATACCGCGATTAGCATTGATCAGCGCTCTTTCCGCTGGCAGGCGAGCAGTTTTCAGTTGATAACCTATTCGCCTGAATGCTTCTGCCATCACCTGGTCGCCAAAGCCGGTTTGTGATGCATTGCTGACGGGTGGCCCAAAAGCAGTATTGAGAACGATGGTCTGTTGCGATAGTGCTGATTGGCAGAACAGGATAAAAAAAAGCGTAATAAACGATTTTAATATCTTGTCAATATAAGAAAAATTATTTTGATGAGGGATCATCATAGGCACTTAAATCCTAATCTGCTTGTAAAGCATATTATAGTTGCAGGGTAATAATATTATCCTTTATTTGCTAACGGTCGATTGTGGTTGTGACAAGTGCTTTATCATAGTTTTTTGGTTTCATGGCAGCCTCTTTTCTACTTATTGGTTTAGAACATAATACTGTAAAAAACTAACTATGCAACAGTGTTGCGCTTAGAGCGAAAAGTTCTGGATGGTGTCTAGCGTTTCTCGAATATTATACACACCGGTTGATCTGTATAATATTCTATCTGGCTAGAACTGGATGAATTCGTCATTGTTGTATACGTCGCCTATGTCATAGTTAGAACCATTATCAGTTTCAATATTGTTGTTGACTTCAGATTTTTTATTGACGACTTCACTACGCAATTTGGCACCAGATGAATTTTTGTCTCTGCTTTCAGTTTGTGTCGCTGTAGTGGTTTCGTCTAATGTGAAAAAACTCATTATCTGACGTTGCTCTTCTACCTGGCTGTTTAATTCGCCAGCGGAGGCGGCAAGTTCTTCGGACGAGGCTGCAGATCGTTGCACCGTTTGATCAAGTTGCTGGATGGCCTTATTGATCTCTTCCGAGCCTATGTCCTGCTCACGTGAAGCGACGCTGATTTCCTGCACCAGTTCGGCGGTCTTCTGGATATCGGGTACCAGGGAGGCAAGTTTTTCACCGGCATGTTCGGCGATGACAACAGTCGAACCTGAAAGGTCACCGATCTCTCCTGCTGCAATCTGACTTCGCTCGGCGAGTTTACGTACTTCTGCTGCCACGACGGCAAAACCTTTGCCATGCTCACCAGCACGTGCAGCTTCGATGGCGGCGTTTAATGCCAGCAGGTTAGTTTGTCTGGCGATCTCTTCAATAATCGAGGTTTTTTCAGCGATGGCTTTCATGGCAGTGACGGCTTCACTTACGGCCTTGCCGCTCTCTTTTGCATCATTGGCCGCTTTCTGTGCGATGTTTTCGGTTTGTCCGGCATTGTCTGCACTTTGCCGGATGTTGGCGCTCATTTGTTCGACTGACGAGGATATTTCTTCCAGAGAAGCTGCCTGTTCTGATGAACCATGCCCCAGTTGCTGTGATGTACTGCTGACTTCAGATGCTGTGTTTGCACTGCTGTCTGTGTTGCTATGCACTTTACCGATAACATCGGTTAGACGTTCGATGGTGGTGTTTACATCATCTTTTAGTTGAGCGAATAAACCTTTGTAGTCTTCATCAATTTTATGCGTGAGGTTACCATTGGCAAGACTACGCAGGACACGCACAACATCATTGATACTTGTGCCGGTGGTGTTGAGCATTTTGTTGATGTTCTGTGCGGCAGTCAGATAAAAACCTTGTTTTCCAGATTCTTCGATTCGGTCATCAAAGTTACCTTCTGCCGCTGCTATTACGATTGCTTCAAGCTCCTGTTCGCTTTGCACACTCGCTGTGCGGTTGTGCCATTCGACAACCGTGCCGAGATGTTCACCTTCATCATTGATGACCGGTGATGCAACGATGTTGAGATGCACGTCTCCTAGCTGCACCATGGTGTCGTTAGTTTCAGTGAGGTTAGCCAGTATGTGTTGTTGATGTGACGGATCTTTATGAAACTGATCGATATTCTGTCCGATCAGGTTATTCATCTCAAAATTGGGCAAGTGCTCGCGAAGTTTGTCTTCGATTTCGCTAAACATTTTTTGCACTGATTTATTGGTGTAGGTGATAACATTATTTGTGTCTGCAATCATCACGCCGGTGGACGAAACAGCCAGTGCAGTCGCCACGCTGGTGGCTTCGTTAGCGATGCGACGTGCATCATAAATCTCAAAACCCTGTCGGGTCTGCATGGTCTTTAATGCAAGTTGCATCATGCCAAGTTCATCATAACCATCGATATATACTTCATCCATATACTGACCGTCAGTGATGTTCTGCAGTACTCGGGTGATTCGTTTCGCCGGTTTTATTACGGTGTTGTGGATGCACCTTAGTATGTATGCCGATATTATGCCTGTTAACAGCAGTAACATGATCATTACCGCATCGCGTATCGCGTTGATGGTCTCACTACTGATCTTATCGGTTTCGGAAGTAATCGCATGCATGATTTCTGGAAAATATGAATACAGCATCGCATTGAAGACCAGCATCAGCGTGATTATCGGTAGCATGGCCTTGGTGATGATGCTCCAACGAGAAAAGAAATTGTATTTTTTTAAACGCTCGTGTAGCGGTGGTGTGTAGGAACCATCTCGCATGCTGGCATATAATGTTTCAGCCTCTGATACCTGCTTGTCTGTTGGTTTGCGACGCAGTGACAAATAACCAATGCAATTGCCCTGCTCGATCATTGGCACCACGTGCGCTTCCACCCAGTAAAAACTGCCGTCTTTGCTGCGGTTTTTCACGATGCCAAGCCATGGTCGGTTTTCCTTGTTATGTTGCCACAAGTCTTCGAATGCTTCACGCGGCATATCGGGATGCCGAACCAGGTTATGGTTTTTGCCGATTAATTCGCTTTCGCTGTATCCTGATATCTTGACGAAATCCGGGTTCGCATAGGTGATGATACCTTTGAGATTTGTTTGTGATACCAGCACACTGGTATCAGCCATCTTTACTTCCTTATCCGTAATAGGCATATTGATTTTCATGATCTTTCCTTCCTGTATCCTTTTTTCGTTTTCGTTATTGAATAAATATTTGCATTGCTGTAGTAACGATACACACGTCTGTTTATTGCTGCTCTTTTCTTATTGTTCACGTATTCGGTTTTAAGGTTCTGGTTTAAAAAAACATACGCTGGTGTGTGCCGACGTATGGGGTTTGCTACTTAATACTTTACAAATTCACTGTCGCCGAATTTATCATCAATGTCGTAGCTGAATCCATCGTCACTGCTGGCGACATTGTTGTCTTCTGTTTTTAGATTGACAACTTCTGCACGTAAATTAACAGCTGGTACTTCGTCGTTTTCACGTTCAGTTGATGACGTTGTAGTGTTTTTGATTAAGGTGAAGAAATTCATCGCTTCACGTTGTTCTTCTACCTGGCTGGTTAGTTCACCTGCTGAAGCAGCAAGCTCTTCGGCAGAGGCCGCAGAGCGTTGCACCGTCTGGTCGAGTTGCTGAATGGCTCTGTTGATCTCTTCTGAGCCGGTATCCTGTTCGCGTGATGCGACGCTGATTTCCTGTACCAGCTCGGCAGTTTTCTGGATGTCTGGTACCAGCTTGAGTAGTTTCTCACCAGCCTGCTCGGCGATGACCACGGTAGAGCCAGAAAGATCACCGATTTCACCTGCAGCTTTCTGGCTGCGTTCTGCTAACTTACGAACTTCCGCAGCAACTACAGCAAAACCTTTACCGTGTTCCCCGGCACGTGCCGCTTCGATGGCAGCATTCAGTGCCAGCAAGTTTGTTTGTCGTGCGATCTCTTCGATGATTGAAATTTTCTCAGCGATGGCTTTCATCGCAACCACCGCTTCTGATACAGATTTGCCACTTTCTTCGGCATCGTTGGCCGCTTTTTGTGCGATCTGTTCAGTCTGGCCAGCATTATCGGCACTCTGACGGATATTGGCTGACATCTGTTCCATGGAAGAAGATATTTCTTCAAGCGATGCAGCTTGCTCTGATGAGCCCTGGCCAATTTCTTGCGCAGTGCTGTTAACTTCTTTCGCGGATTCGGCACTATGATCGGTATTGCTGTGGACTTTACCGATAACATCGGTCAGTCGTTCAATGGTGGTATTTACATCACCTTTTAACTGGTCGAATACTCCGTTGTAGTCGGCATCGACTGTTTGAGTGAGGTCGCCTTGTGCCATCGCACGCAGAACCCTGACTACATCGTCGATACCTGTGCTGGTGGTTTTAAGTACCTGGTTGATACCTTTGGCAAGTGCCAGTGAATAACCTTCTTTATCGTCTTCGGTGATGTGCTGGCTGAAGTCACCATTTGCTGCGGCATCGACAATTTGTCCGACTTCGTTTTCGACACTGATTTCAGCCGTGCGGTTATTCCATTCCACAACCGTACCCAGGCGCTTGCCTTCTTCATCAAATACTGGGTTGGCGGTAATGACGACGGTTAGATTGCCGATCGGCATAGTGGCAACAAATGTGCTGGTCAGGTCTGCCATCATATTGTTTTGATGTGATGGATTTTTGTGGAACTGATCGATGCTGCTGCCGACCAGTTTACTGGTATCAAACTCGGGGAGTACCAGCTGCATCTCAGACTTGATTTCTGCAAACATATTTTTTAGTGAATTATTTACATAGATGATTTTATTATTTGTATCAGCCATCATCACACTTGTTGAAGCAACATCAAGCGCGGTTTTTATGCGGGTGGTCTCAATGGTTTTTTCACTGATGCTGTCAAACGCTGCTTTCAGCGCAGTCTGCATTTTTTCCAGGCTGCTCAATACCTGGCCAACTTCGTCTTTGGCCGAGTTTTCAATAACGTTATTGAAATCATTATTGGCAATATTGTTGGAAATATCGATTACTCTGTTAAGTGATTTTGACATGTGTCTTAGCAAGAACCAGACGATGACAACAAAAACAAATAACGATGCAAAGATAATGATGACAGAGCTTTTCATGCTTGTGGCAAAACGTGTATTAATGTCAGCAGCAATCTGCTCACGTATTTTTATTTGTTCAGAAATTTTTTGTTTTAACAGCTGTTTGGCTTCTCTTAGTTGCGGGCCATAACTGTCACGAATAATAAAGGCATCTGTACGCCATTTATCCGAGCTATGCAATTCCATTAAGGTTCCAACGTTTTTATTATATGTTTCGATCAGCGGTATCATCTGCTCGAGTGCATCTTCCTGTTCCAGAGTCAGCAGGTCTTCAAATTTATTTAATCGTGATGCAATTTTACTGACCTGCTGGCGGTACATGATGATGTTTTTGACCGAGGCGTCTGATTTAAAAGCGAGATATGAACGTAGTTCACTTAATACCTTGTTCCATGTTAAACGTAAATCATTGATGCCCATGAGCAATTCTTTACGCTCATCACTGATATCTTCAGTTGTTTCTGATTCCACCATTAATTCGATTAATTGGGTGACCGTGCGCATGATCGGGTTGACGCTTTGTCCGGCATAACGCATGGCAGGATAGTTGTCACCATCATTAATGGCCAGTTTTAGAAACTGATCACTGTAGGCGGTTATGGTGTCTATGTTTTTTGTGACGGCGGCCAGTTTATGGTCTGTATAGTAGGACTGAGATAATTCTGTCTGTAATTTTTTGGAATATTGTTTCAGGTTTTCAATTGATTTTATGTACTGCTTTTTATGAATATCTTCTTTACTAAGCAGATAGAAGCCTAATGACTGCGAACTGCTCTCAAGATCATTGTTTAGCTGTGATAAATATTCGATGGCGTGATTGTTATCCGGATTTCCCGTGCGCAATGTTTCATCGAGGTTATTAAAACCCTGCACGATGGAAACACCGGTGTAGGTCATGATGGCGCCAGGCAGGATAAAACCAAACATGAATTTTCCAAATATCGGCAGGTCATTCCATTTGTTTAATACAGCAGTTAGTTTCATGTTTTTGAGCGTGTCGTTTTTCATGGTTTTTTTCCGGTTAATACTTTTATAAAAATGTCTTATGCTGCTTCTGTACTGGCTGAATCGCTGCTTTTAGCACTGGTTTTTTCTACTTTGTTAATCTGTTCAAGACTGAATACTTTGTTCATGTCCAGCACGATGACGAACCGGTCTTCCAGCTTGCCCATGTACTGCACAAAATCGTTATCTATGCGCGTACCAAAAGATGGTGCCGGTTCCAGTTGCTCGGGTTTAAGGTCAATAACCTCCTGCACGGAATCGGTGAGTGCACCTAACACGGTTGATGTGCCTTCTATATTCACTTCGATAATAATGATGCAACTGTCGACCGTTTGCTTGATTGCGGCCATGCCAAATTGCAATCTCAAATCGACCACCGGCACCACGCTGCCACGCAGGTTGATGACACCCTGCATAAATTCAGGCGATCTGGGCACGGGGGTTATCTGGGTGTATTCGAGCACTTCTCGTACCTTACTTATTTCAGTCGCAAATGATTCGCCATCAAGTTTAAAGGTGAGGTATTGAATTGCCTCATCATCTTGTGTTAAATCATTTTGTTCTGTTTCGTTGTTCATAATCTCTGTTTTCTGGGTTTAGGGAGTCTCTAATTAATTAACTTTCTGTCATTCTGAGCGTTAGCGAAAAATCTTGAATCACCATGATATTAATAGGTTACGATGAATAAGGTTTTTCGGCTTCGCTCAAAATGACATTAATCAGAGGCTCCCTAATACATTTCTGCCCGCTTAATGTGTGATGTGAGGATTTAATTACATTGATGTATTGGTTGTTTCTGTTATACGTTCTCATGCGGCTTCTACATCGTTGTCTGATTCACTGGTTTGTTCGACTTTATTTATCTGCTCAAGACTGAATACCTTGTTCATATCAAGTACGATGACAAAACGATCTTCCAGTTTGCCCATATATTGCACAAACTCATTATCAATGCGTGCACCAAACGATGGTGCCGCTTCCAGTTGTTCTGGTCTGAGATTAATCACTTCCTGTACGGAATCAGCCAGTGCGCCTAATACGGTTGTGCTGCCCTCTATATTCACCTCGATGATGATGATGCAGCTGTCAACGGTGAGATCGATTGTCGGCATGCCAAACTGCCGACGTAGATCTACCACGGGTACAACACTGCCACGCAGGTTGATGACACCCTGCATAAATTCGGGTGATTTGGGTACCGGTGTTACCTGAGTGTATTCGAGTACTTCCCGTACTTTACTGATCTCGGTAGCAAAGGATTCGCCATCAAGTTTGAAAGTAAGGTATTGCACCGTATCTTCATCTTGTGCTACATCATGCTGTTCTGTTTCATTATTCATGTTTTTGATTTCCTGAAAAGCTGTTCATAAACGACTAGTATTTAACAAACTCATTGCTGCCATAGTTATCATCGATATCGTAGTCAAAACCCACTTCATCGTTGGTGGCGTTGTTTACATTTTTTCTTTCGTCAGCTGCTTTTATTGCGGTTGTTTTTTCACGCAGATTTGCACCTGATGAGTTTTTGTTTCTCCGGTTTTTGCCGTTATCATGCTGAATATCAGTAGAATTAGTTGCTGCTACCTTGCCTTCATCTAAAATAAAGAAGCTCATGGTTTTGCGTTGTGCTTCTGCCTGGCCGGTTAGTTCACCTGCTGATGCTGCTAGTTCTTCAGCGGAGGCCGCAGATTGTTGTACCGTTTGGTCGAGTTGCTGGATAGCTTTATTGATTTCTTCTGAGCCAACATCCTGTTCACGTGATGCGACGCTAATCTCCTGAACTAGTTCGGCGGTTTTCTGAATATCCGGTACCAGCTTGAGTAATTTCTCACCAGCCTGCTCGGCGATAACCACGGTTGAACCGGACAGGTCACCGATCTCACCAGCCGCTTTTTGGCTTCGTTCTGCTAATTTACGTACCTCGGCTGCCACCACGGCAAAACCTTTGCCATGTTCACCGGCGCGTGCAGCTTCGATGGCTGCGTTTAGCGCAAGTAGATTTGTCTGTCTTGCGATCTCTTCAATAATGGAAATTTTTTCAGCGATGGCTTTCATCGCGACCACGGCTTCTGTCACAGACTTGCCACTTTCTTCAGCATCGTTTGCTGCCTTTTGTGCAATCTGCTCTGTCTGTCCTGCATTATCAGCACTCTGACGGATATTGGCTGACATCTCTTCCATCGATGATGAGATTTCTTCTAACGATGCGGCCTGTTCTGATGAACCCTGGCCTATTTCCTGTGCAGTGCTGTTTACCTCCTGAGCAGAATCTACACTCAAGTCAGTATTTCTGTGTACTGTTCCGATAACGTCTGTCAAGCGTTCAATAGTGGTGTTAACATCATTTTTAAGTTGTTCAAAGACGCCGTTATAGTCAGCCTCAATTTTTTGCGTAAGATTTCCCTGCGCTAGTGAACGTAGTACTCTGACTACATCCTGAATGCCAGTACTGGTGGTATCGAGCACTTCATTAATGCCCTTGGCCAGTTTTAAATAGAAACCGTCTTTGTCAGTTTCATTAATGTGTTTACTAAAATCACCATTTGCTGCGGCTTCGACGATAGTAGCAACTTCATTTTCTACTGCAACTTCGGCGGTACGGTTTACCCACTCTATTACTGTGCCCAGACGTTCGCCGTCTTCAGCAAGCACCGGAGTTGTAGTAATGACCATGGTGAGATTGCCCATCGGTATTGTAGTGGTGCTTGTATTTTTAAGGTTTTGTATTAAGTCTTGTGGTATTAACTGATTGCTGTTGCTGCCCATCAGGTTGTTGCTTTCGAAGTCTGGTATCAAGGTTTTTAATTCTGCCTCGATATCTGTAAACATGTTCTGTAAAGCATCATTGATGTAGATGATACGATGATTATTATCAACCATCATTACGTTAGTTGATGCTACGTCCAGTGCAGTTTTTATACGCCCTGTTTCAATTGCCTGATTACGTGCTTCTGTCATGTCTTTAGCAAGGCGAATCTGTAGTTTTTTTAACTCATCCATCAATACACCGATTTCATCTTTTCTGTTGTCATCGATGTCATTGTCAAACTTTCCAGAACCGATATTTCCAAATATGTTAATGATGTTTTTTATTGGGCGAATAATGCTGATGACAACAACAATTGCCAAAATTATGGAAACTAAAACGATCAGTGATGACAGGCCAATATCAGAAAACATTTGAAAACGTCTATGCTCAATACGTTTATTTAATATTTTTGACAGGTCGTCTGCTGATTGATCAAACAGTTGCATTGTGGCAGTAATGGCATCACTACCTATAGCAAACAACTCAGTTGGTTCCATCGTGAGCAGGCCTTCTGTTTTAAGCAGGCTTATATCCACTGCCTCTGAGAATTGTTTACTTGATGATGAAAATTTGGTTAACGTTTCTGATAACACTGATAATAATCCAGGGTTATATTTAATTGAGGAATCAATATTATGTTTGATTTTTTTGATCTGATTATTTAATATCCCGGCTTCAATTCTAATATCGAGTTTTTGTTCTGCCGTAATACTCCCCATTGCTAACAGGCCTGAACCTTTTCCGCGTAAAATGCCCAGATTATCAAGTAGAGATGGAATGTCATTGACTATGGCTTCCATCAGGTAATTACTGGCAAGTTCGGAGTCAAGCACAAGATTGCTGGCATCCCCTGCATATATGATCATTTCGTTGAGGTTTTTTACTAACGTACTATGCTGACTGAAATTTTGTGAGGCTGTCATGCTTTCCGAATTGTTAATCAGTTGAGACCAGTCAGCTTTAAATGCTAGCCATAGCTGATCCATATCCAGCATCTTGCCGAGGCGAGCATGTGTTTTTTCGACCACATTGATAGCGTCACCAATTTGTTGACGTTTTAATGTTAATTTTGATCGAAATGATTCATCGCCATTTAGCAGACTATTTGTCATGCCGCGATGTTGAGCAATGTTTACAGCTAGATGTTGTAGTGGTTTTATGTATTCGACACCATAAGTTTCCATGGTGTCATTTGTTATTTCTTTGTTTATCTCCATGTATAACAAGCTCATTAATCCTACTATAGGTATGATTAATGCAAATATAACGAAACCAAGCTTACGTGAAAGATTGATGTTGTTTAGTATGTTGATACGTTGCATCAACGATACATTCGGGTTGTCAGATTGATTTTTATTCATTATTATTTCCTTTTTAGATTTTTTTATTGATAATTAATGTAAAGCTTTATTTGTTGATGCATCCTGAATCAATACGTTGGTATCAAGGATTAAAGCGACATTACCATCACCTAAAATGGTTGCACCGGCCAGCCCTTTTATGCCTTCATACATTTTTCCTAAACCTTTTATTACGGTCTGGTGCTGGCCGATTACCTGATCAACGGTAAAACCAAAACGTGTTTCGCCCGATCGTATGACGACGATTTGTTCTATTTGTAACGCGTCAGTGTTGTTATTGAAACACTCGCGCAAGCGTAAATAAGGTACCAGTTCACCGCGTACTTCGATTAATTTATTACCGTTTGAATTTTTAACTTCCTCAGCGGTAAGTTCGATGCACTCATCAACCTGAGATAAAGGAATAACATATTTTTCGTGCTCGACCTGAACCAGAAGACCTTCGATGATGGCCAGTGTCAGTGGCAACTCGATGGTGACAGTGCTGCCTTCGCCCGGTGAGCTATCGATGCTAACCGTGCCGCGCAGTTCCTCAATTGAACGTTTGACAACGTCCATGCCGACGCCGCGCCCAGAAACGTTGGAGACAACTTTAGCCGTAGAAAATCCGGCGTCAAAGATCAGGTTATATAATTCCTGATCGCTTGCTGTTGAATCTTCGGTTAGCACGCCACGTTCGATAGCTTTGCTTCGAATTGCTTCTGCATCGAGTCCAGCGCCATCATCCTTGATGGTGATAACGACGTGTGATTCGCGGTGAACAGCTGATATCAGCACGGTACCTTTTTCAGATTTGCCAGCAGCCTTACGCTGTTCCGGCATTTCAATGCCGTGATCGATGCTATTGCGTATAAGGTGAACCAGTGGATCGCCGAGACGATCGATGACGGTTTTATCCAGTTCTGTTTCTGCACCTTCGGTGACTAATTCTATTTTCTTGCCGAGATCATTGGATAGATCGCGTACCAGGCGACGGAAGCGAGCAAACGTTGTACCAATCGATAACATGCGTAAGCCTAAAGTGTTGTCTCGCAGTTCGGTGGTAAGACGTTCGATATCTTCAGCGATAGCGAATAAAGAAGGGTCACGTAGTTGAGTCGCAGATTGATTGAGCCTGGCTTGTGCGATAACTAATTCGCCGACCAGATCCATCAGGATATCCAGCTTTTCAGCGGGTACTTTTACATTGCTTACGCCTTCGCTTGCTTTGCGTTTTTTGTGTTCTTTTCTGATGATCTTTTGTTCATCAAGCGCCGACTGAATTTTTTCAGGTGCGATATTCTCCTTGTCGGTTAATATTTCGCCTATTTTTTTCTGTTGCGCCTGGGCATGGGCTACTTGTTCTACGGTTGCGTCGCCCTTCTCAATCAGGATTTCACCCAGAGGTTTATCTTCAGGTGTATCAGACCAGTGTCCTCCCTGATCGACGACTTTTATATCGATGGACCAGTCATCCTCGACAAAAATAAAAACATCATTTAAAGCGTTTATGCCCTGGTCAGTCGTCAGGATGAAATCCCATGCCAGGTAACATTTTTCCGGATCGACCTCATCGAGTGAGGGTAAATCACAGGCGATGGTGGTGATATGGCAAGGACCTAATGCGCGAATTTCACGCAGTATAGGTAAAACATCCATGCCATTCGCAAATGCGTCTTCACCCGGATTAACACGCACCCGGTAGGTTTGTGTTGAATCGCTGCTAGCGGTGTTCGCTGTTTGTTTATTCTCAGTGTTTTCTGGCGTTGTCGGCGCATTACTGTTTGAGTCAGGTACCAACGAACTTAATCGTGCCAGTAATTCTTCAGAATCATGTTCAAGATCATCGTTTGAATCCTTGTCTTCGAGCATAGAGCGGATGTGGTCGCCCGAATCAAGACTGATGCTGATTAATTCTTTGGTAATTTCCAGCTCACCGTTGCGCACCAGGTCAAAAGCATTTTCCAGGTGATGGGTGAAAGCTGCCAGCTTATCGAAACCAAACATTGATCCCGATCCTTTTATGGTGTGCATCGCACGAAAAGCCCGATCGACACAATCTGAATCGTCTGGTTGTTCCTCGAGTTCAAGCATTGCTGCTTCGAGATCAATTAATAATTCGTCGGCTTCTTCGCGGAAGGTATCTTCAAGACTCATGCTATTGCCCCATCGGTGATAAAGGTCATATCTGTCATCAAGCGGCTGGTTTCAAGTGCCTCTCTTGCAACTTCACTGGTGGCAACGATGTTTATCTCATTTCCGTTGTCGGATAACTGTTTGCACATTGCGGCCAGTAATTGCAGTCCACAGGTATCAATTTCTTCGACACCTTGCAGATCTACTTCGAGCGTATGTTCTGAAGTGAAATTTTCAACCAGATATTTTTTATATTTGGCGGCAGTATAAATCGTTAATTCTCCGTCGATACTCAATATGGATTTATCCGTATCATTGACCATTTTTATTGACATTTTTAAACCCGCAGTTTTGTTGTTGTGTAATCGTTACTGTTGCCGTTTATGCCAGTTTTGCGACGGCGGAAAGTAAAGCGTTTGGTTGGAAAGGTTTGACTAACCAGCCTTTTGCACCGGCAGACTTGCCTTCCTGTTTCTTACTTTCACCAGACTCGGTGGTGAGCATCATGATCGGCGTAAATTTGTATTGCGGATGCTGCTTCACTTCTTTTACCAGGCCGATGCCATCAAGGTTCGGCATGTTTACGTCGCTGACGATCAAGTGAATTTTTTGTCCGGTTAATTTTGAAAGTGCATCTTTTCCGTCGCAGGCTTCAATCACTTCATAACCGGCGCCTTTAAGCGCGATGCTTATTACCTGTCGGATTGATGAAGAGTCATCGACCACCATAATTGTTTTTGACATGTCTTTATTTCCTCTAAAAAAGTGTTAAGTCTGAGTCGTCAGTATCAGGGCCGTTATGCACCTGTGAATTGTTATGCATATAATGCTGTTCCTCGGTTGTGTAGCTGTCCTGCATCTGTTGTATCTGTTCTTCAAAGTTGACCGGTGACAGCATTTTTCCATCCAGACGTTGTGACTGGCTGTTGTTGACGTTATCCACCATGGTGTTCATGTCATTGAGAACTTTGTTAAGGATCTGCGATACCCGATCCTGAAATTGAAAACTTACCAGCACGTTTGATATCTGGTTTTTGATGTCTTCACTTGAAGAACGTAAAGATGAGCTGTCATCTTGCAGTGTTTCGATGGTGTCCTGTAGACGTGCAAAGACAGAATCGATAGTGGTTTTGCCGTCATCGACAACGGTGCGGTTATGTGTGATTGAATCTTCAGCCTGCTTTTGTGTGTCGTTAACAGCTTCGACGATGTTGGTCACTTTTTCTATCATCTTCTGACCGGTGTCGGCTGACATCGATGCCAGTTTTCTTACCTCGTCAGCGACCACAGCAAAACCACGACCGTGTTCACCAGCGCGTGCGGCTTC
>VAPG01010460.1_pt1 | contig 28243 bp, 28 predicted proteins | sample 3393851 | NCBI WGS metagenome assembly VAPG01 (sample SAMN08290438, study PRJNA428436) | hydrothermal vent metagenome | isolation source: Deep-sea hydrothermal vent chimney | place: Atlantic Ocean: South-mid Altantic Ridge | depth 2194 m m
ACCTGGGGTTTGCTAACCACCCGAAACTGAAACAGGCCGCTATTACCGGTATAAAAAAATACGGCGTTGGTAGTGGTGCTGCCCATCTGATTAACGGTCACAGCCGCGCCCACCACCAGCTTGAAGAAGAACTGGCTGACTTTACCGGCTACCCGCGTGCGTTGCTGTTCTCCACTGGATATATGGCGAACATCGGCCTGTGTCAGGCACTGCTGGAGAAAAAAGATTATATTTTTGAAGACCGGTTAAATCATGCCTCACTGATTGATGCGGGCCTGCTTAGTGGCGCGCACTTCAAACGTTATCTGCATAATAATATAAAAAATCTGCAACAGAAAATCATCAACACCGACAGCAGCGCAGAAAAACTGGTGGTAACCGATGCAGTTTTCAGCATGGATGGTGATATTGCTGATCTGCCTGCTCTGGTCAGACTATGTCATCAGACAAATAGTCTGTTCATGATTGATGATGCCCACGGATTTGGCGTACTCGGTGAAAATGGCAAAGGCAGCCACTGCTATTTTCATTTAGACACACAGGATATACCGATTTATATGGCCACGCTGGGTAAGGCTATCGGTAGCGCCGGTGCTTTTATTGCCGGTAGTGAAGAACTGATCGAAACACTAATCCAGCAGGCACGAACCTATATCTACACCACCGCCATGCCCGCCGCTATCGCTGAAGCCACCCGTGCCAGCCTACGGTTACTACAGAACGAGCCACAGTATAGACAGAAACTTCATCAGAATATTGCTTATTTCAGACAGTGCTGCGAACAAAATGGTATACCAGTAGAAAACAGTCAGACGGCAATACAACCTTTATTAATCGGCAATGATGAAACTGCAATCACAATCAGCGAAGGTTTATTTGAAGCAGGGCTTCTGGTCACCGCTATTCGCCCGCCTACTGTACCGGAAGGCACCTCACGTTTGCGTATTACGCTTTCAGCAGGACATACAAAATTACAGATCGAACAGTTAACTGATACACTAACAGGCCTGTTGGTATAGAACTGATTTTCATCAGAGATAAACAGGCTCTGGATCAGTTAGCCAGGAATATACTAGCTGATTTTAATACCACAAGATAAAACGTATTGCAGTGGCGCTCTAAAAACCGATAATTTTCTTTTAACACCTGTCATCAGTACTTCTGTTGTTGAACAACTTTTTCTGAATACCTACTTGCCAATAATATAACGCTCATCATCAAAGGTGGCCACCCATTCAGGTTTATACACAACAAACGCACTAATTAACATGCCGGTTAAAAATGCCTCGGGAAACATAAACAAAGGCAGATACTGTAATAACTCCTCAACCAGTTTGGCATTGGGATAAGCATGAACAATAGACAGCAATACCATGGCACTCAGGCGACTGGTAGCCACAGATATTCCACCACCAAAAAAAGCACAGATAAAAATATAAATAAAGAAATTATCCGGCAGAAATTTCTGCGACAGTTTTAATATCCCGTACGTGGTCATAACCGGAATCACAATACTTACCAGCGCATTCACCCCCAAACTTAACCAGTCAGGCATCTGTAGTGCCAGAGAAGCCAGCAAAATAACCGTTAACCCAATAATTGCCAGAGGCCAGTCAAACATTAAGGTAAATAATGCCGCTCCGAGTTGATGAAAACCAAGCCCCGGAGAAACACCCGCTTTAATCCCCCAGATTACCAACAGCATCGCCATTGCCCCAAAATAGACATGCTGCGAGGATGGCTGCTGGATGATTTTTTTCAACGGAGCGTAACGCAACGTGTAAAAAATAATAACGACAAACAGAACGTTGGCAAACCATAATACCCCATCGGGTAGTAGCACGGAGGGAATGTGTAACCCGATTAGCCAGTTGGTATTATCAATATTCATGTGTTAAGGAACCGTGCCTTTTCTACTTATCAGGAAAGAATATATTACTGAAACGGATAAAAAGGATACTTATTATCCATCCTGTTAGCATATTACTGGAAACTGTCTATTTTAATCCATACTCAACACGGATAAATAACTTTATTTCTACCAGGAAAGCACTGTATAAACCACTCTGCCACATGCAGACGATTGAACCATAACCGAATCTGCTAATAAAAAAGGCCGGAATTCCGGCCTTTTTTATTCACTTCACATCAAGCTGTTTATTTTGCTGCGTCACGCTCTTTCGCTTCCTTGATAACTTCATCGGCAACATTTCTCGGACAGGGTAGATAATGCAGAAATTCCATTGAGAACTGACCACGCCCCGATGTCATGGTACGCAGTGTACCGATATAACCGAACATTTCGCTCAGTGGGCATTCTGCCTTGATGCGCACACCGGTTGGCGTTGCTTCCTGCGATTTAATCATGCCACGGCGGCGATTTAAGTCACCAATGACATCACCCACGTGATCTTCCGGGGTAAATACATCTACCTTCATGATGGGTTCCATCAATTGTGGCCCGGCTTTTGGCATGGTCTGGCGATAAGCGGCCATGGCGGCAATTTCAAATGCCACTGCTGAAGAGTCCACGGCATGAAACTGACCATCAACCAGGGTGACTTTGAAATCCAGACAGGGGTAGCCAGCGAGCACGCCCTTGCCCATCATCTTTTCAAACCCTTTTTCTACTGCCGGCCAGAATTCACGCGGCACATTACCGCCAGTTACCTTCGATTCAAACTCATAACCACTGCCCGGTTCACCGGGTTCAATAATATAATCAATCTTCGCAAACTGACCGGAACCACCAGACTGTTTCTTATGTGTGTAAGCATCTTCAACACGCTGAGTAATGGTTTCACGATAGGCAACCTGAGGCTTACCGATGGTGGCATCAATACCGTGGGTACGTTTGAGAATATCCACTTTAATATCAAGATGTAGCTCACCCATGCCTTTTAGAATGGTTTCCCCACTGTCCTGGTCGGTTTCAACACGGAAAGAAGGATCTTCTTTAATCATTTTACCCAGTGCAATACCAAGTTTTTCTGATGCACTTTTGTCATTCGGTGTAATTGCAATAGAAATAACCGGATCAGGGAATATCATTGGTTCGAGTGTTGCGGGGTGATTCGGGTCACATAATGTATGACCGGTCTGAACATTTTTCATCCCGACAACAGCAATAATATCTCCCGCCTGAGCGCCATCAATCTCTATGCGCTCATCCGCATGCATTTCCACCATACGGCCAATTCGTTCCGTTTTACCGGTAAAGGTATTTAACACTGTTACGCCTTTATCTATACGACCGGAATAAATACGAACAAAAGTTAGCGCACCAAAACGATCATCCATAATTTTGAATGCCAGCGCACGCAATGGTTTATCTGGGTCAACAATTGCAAATTCACCGGTTTCATTACCTTCCATATCTACTTCTGGCTGTGGCTTAACTTCAGTCGGGTCGGGCAGGTAGTCAACCGCTGCATCTAACACCATCTGTACGCCTTTATCTTTAAAGGCAGAACCACAGTATGTCGGGAAGAAGTCCATCACCAGCGTACCTTTGCGGATACAGTGTTTGATTTCTTCAATGCTCGGCTCTTCGCCTTCAAGGTAGCGTTCCATAATTTCATCGTCCTGCTCAACCGCCATTTCGATGAGCTTTTCACGCCACTCTTCAATCTGGTCAGCCATCTCAGCAGGTGGTTCATCAATACGGTACTGTGTGGTATCATTTTCATCGTCCCAGATCCAGGCTTTGCGTGTCAGCAGATCAACACAGCCGATAAAATCATCCTCAATACCAATGGGCAGCACCATCACTAGCGGCATGGCGGCCAGAACCTCTTCCACCTGCTTGACTACACGGTAAAAATCCGCACCAATCCGGTCGAGTTTATTGACAAAAATAATACGAGATACTTCAGATTCATTAGCATAACGCCAGTTGGTTTCCGACTGTGGTTCGACACCACCGCTGCCACAGAACACGCCGATACCGCCATCAAGTACTTTCAGTGAACGATACACTTCGATAGTAAAATCAACGTGTCCAGGGGTGTCAATAATATTCAGACGATGACCTTTCCATTCACAACTGGTCGCAGCCGACTGAATGGTAATGCCACGCTCCTGCTCCTGTTCCATAAAGTCAGTAGTGGCTTCGCCATCATGAACTTCACCGGTTTTATGAATTTTACCCGTAAGTTTCAGAATTCGTTCTGTCGTCGTCGTTTTGCCTGCATCCACGTGGGCGAAAATGCCGATATTTCGATATTTGGTTAAGTCTGTCATGTTCCTGCTACTCGTAAATATAAATGTATATGCAATGATTGGTAATTAAAGCCTGATACTCCTCACCAGCAACCCTCACGGTTAACCATTAAAAACACAGCAGGTAGAAGCAATCCCCCGCAAGCCGACGACACACAATCAGGTTTAATTTAGCCGGCGAATTATACATGAATATCCAACAAATATGTTGTTATAAACAAAACAACAGGCAAGAAAATACCTGTCCGGATCATACTTTTTGGTATAACCACTTGTTCAATACATAATTCTTCTCAGGTAAAGGGAACCTGTGGGCGGCAAATAGATCAATAAAATAAATTGCCATCGTCCATCAAATACAGCAAAATGATCATTCACAACTAGTTTTTCACGGTATCATTCATGACCTTACTTTCTCGCTTTAATCAATCTTTCTCTGTGAAATGTATTTTCACATTACTATTTGCCGTTTTATGTATGCAAACGGCTTATGCCGGCCACGCCGGTAGCTACAATACCACCGCCCACCAGGACGCCTTTTACACGGTTATAAAAAAGGGAGAACTACGTGTTGGTATATCCGAAGTGGCTCCCTGGGTAATGAAAGACCGTCACGGTAAACTGATCGGTTTTGAAATTGATATTGCCAGACAACTGGCACATGACATGGGCGTTAAACTTATTTTTAAACAGTATGAATGGAACAAACTAATTCCAGCTCTGCTCAAGGGAAAAATCGACCTTATTGCATCCGGTATGTCGATTACTCCACAACGCAGCCTGAAAGTTGATTTTTCTCATCCGTATGAGAGTTCGGGCTACAGCCTGGTCAGCAACCTGAAACTCACCAAAAATTTTACCAGTATTTCAGATCTGAACAATAAAGATGTAAAAATTACTGCGGTTAAAGGCACTGTATCGGCTGAACTGGCACGGAAGATTTTCCCCAAAGCCAGACTGGAACTTAAAAACACTGCAAAAGAAGCCTCAGCAGCAGTGGTTGAAGGGCATGCTCATGCTTTCGTTGCTTCCTCGCCCATACCCGAATTTACCACCAGTCAGCATCCTGAAAAATGCGATATGCCTCTGAGCAAACCGCTGCTACAAACGAAAGAAGGCTTTGTAGTAAATAAAGGCAACCAGGAACTACTGAACTATCTTAACTCATGGATTGTTGCTCATAACGCAGATGGATGGATACTCAGTACGCATAAGTACTGGTTTAAAACCCTGCAATGGCAGCATAACGTCAAGAAGGAGTAAAGCGTACCATGATGATAACACCCCCATTATCCCATGAAACTGCACGCAAACTGTCTATTGCGGGTATATTTTTTATCAGCATAATTGCCTATGCACATAATACCGGCCTTATTTTGCCAAACACGTATCGAACACCATTGTCTGATATTGCTGAAGAAAATAATCACTGGCGCGCACCAGTAAAAGCCAATAATCCATGGCGAGAAAACAGGCAGAAACCCGAGCTGACATTCCGTAAAAAAGCTGAATTTTTTCCCAAATATGACTACAGGAAAACGGATAATCTGATTCCTAATAGCAAACCTGAGAATGACAATCAAGTGGTGGCCCCCAGCACTAATGTTTTTAAATATTCCTTTTAACTGATGATGCCAGTTGCTGTATCATTTACCAGGAACCCCCTGGATATTAAATTGCTAACAGGATGAAGCCAGGAGCATAATCATGGACTGAATGGGGTAAAAGCAGCGCAGGAAATTGACAGAAGGTTACATAAGCTCAAACCGGCACCCACTTGCCAACAGCAAGAACAGATCGCTAACGATATCGGCCATCGTATTATTCTCAAATATGCAGCAATGGATAAAGAATATGACCGTATTACCCAGCATGGCCGTACCGAAGGCGCTTTTATTAACTAAGGAACATCTAAAATTGGCAACCTTTTAATTTCTTTCGGGCAATAATCTCTTTCGGGCAATTTCTCAAGCTCACCGTAAATATTAATATTCACATAACAACAGCGATTTACCTGACATGGAGGGTGGTTGCTGTAGCCCCATTAACTCCAGCACCGTTGGCGCAACTGCACTCAGGTCTGAACAGGGGCGTAGATGCCAGTTCTTTTCATCAATAATCATACAGGGCACAGGATATAAAGTATGTTGGGTATGAGGTTCATGGGTAACCGGATCAACCATTTCATCGCAGTTACCATGATCGGCAGTAAGAATAATTGAAAAACCAGCCTTTTCAGCCGCAGCAAGTACCCGCCCTACCTCTTTATCCAGGGTTTCGACTGCCTTGATAACTGCGTTGCGCACCGCAGTATGACCAACCATGTCTCCATTCGCAAAATTGACCAGAATAAAACCATACTGCCCGAATTCAAGTGCCTCAATAACCTTGTCGGCTACACCGGCCGCACTCATTTCCGGCTTGAGGTCATAGGTTGCCACATCCGGTGAACTCACCATCACATGATCTTCCCCGGCAAAAGGTTTCTTTTTGCCACCATTAAAAAAATAGGTCACATGGGCATATTTCTCTGTTTCCGCACAATGCATCTGCTTCAGCCCCGAACGGCTGACTACCGATGCCACGGTCGCCTGCGGACGCTCAGGCGCATAACCGATCGGTAACAGAAACTCGGGATCATATTCTGTTAAACAGGTAACGGCCGCACCCTTAAACTCACCCAGATCAAATTCTTCAAAATGCTGATTACTCAGTACGGCTGTCAACTGTCGGGAGCGATCATTGCGAAAATTGAAAAAGATAATACTGTCCCCAGACTCAATCAGATCTGCATTATCCAGCACAACAGGTTTGATAAACTCATCCGTTTCATCATTGGCATAGGCCGCTTCAATTGCATAGTGTGCATTTTCCGCGTGTACGCCTTCCCCCAGCACCATTGCTCGCCATGCCAGCTCAGTTCTGTTCCAACGCCGGTCACGATCCATAGAATAATAACGTCCGCATACCGTAGCAATACTGCCCTCTGCTTCTTCCAGCGCTCCCTCTATGTCCTTCAGAAATACCAACGCTGACATTTGTGCCGTATCACGACCATCGGTTGTCATATGGACAACCGGTTTCACCTTATGATCGGCACACAGTTTAATAAGGGCTTTAAGGTGATTAATATGGCTATGAACACCACCATTTGAAGTTAAACCAACAAGATGAAGCGGCCGTTGTTCACTGGCCGCATCTTCAACTGCGGCAATCAGTGCTGCATTATTAAAAAATTCACCGCTTTCAATTTCATCATTGATACGCACCAGATCCTGACGGATAACCGTACCGGAGCCCAGGGTCATATGTCCAACTTCCGAGTTACCCATCTGCCCATCCGGTAGACCAACTGAACTGCCACTGGCTTCCAGCGTAGTGTGCGAGTGCGTAGAGAAATAGAGATCCAGTTGCGGGGTATCAGCCTCCTGTACTGCATTATTAATGCGGCTGGGATTAACGCCAAAACCGTCAAGAATAATTAATAATGTGGGTTTGCGGGGAACACTTCGTATATCGGCCATTTTACTTTTCAGGTTTGCCTTTTGCGCAAACCTTTTTCCTTCACCTGATTAATGTAAACCCGACATTTTACACTATTACATCGCTATTAGTGAAACTCGCAACCATTAATCGGGTGAGGGATTCGGGATGAACGAAGAAATCGCTACCATTATTCATCATGATTTATGGTTATTATTATCATCTTCTTCCTGCTCTGCTTCATCAAACAATTTTTCCATTTCATCATCTGTAGTAGCCTGATCTTCCTGATCATTTTCTTCCTGATCATTTCCTCCCTGAACATCTGAGTTTTCTTCATCAGCCTCTGATGTCGACGCTGGTGTTTCTTCAATCAGCTCAAACTCATCGGTTGCCATAATAGTATTTTCCGAATCCTTTTTATTTTTCAGAAACAGCCGTGACATCAACAGACCCAGTTCGAAGAGCAACCAGATAGGAATAGCCAGCATTGATTGAGAAATGACATCGGGAGGGGTTAACACCATACCGATCGCAAAGGAAGCAATAATAATATAAGGACGTTTGTCAGCTAGCTGCTTTGGTGTAGTAATACCGGCCAGAACCAGAAGAAAAGTTGCAATCGGTACTTCAAATGCAATACCAAAAGCCAGGAAAATGGCAATAATAAAATCAAGGTACTGGCCAATATCCGTCATCACCGCGACACCCTTCGGTGCGCTGCCAATAAAAAATCCGAACATTATCGGGAAAATAACAAAATAGGCGAAGGCTATACCACAATAGAAAAGCACCACGCTGGATATAAGCAGAGGTGCGGCAAGGCGTTTCTCATGGCGATACAGACCTGGCGCCACAAATGACCAGATCTGATGCAGCAGGTAAGGAATAGTAAGCAGCACGGAAAGCATCAATACCAGTTTAAAAGGCACCAGGAAGGGGGAGGTAACACCGGTTGCAATCATTGATGTGCCTGCCGGCATCAGTTTTAACAACGGCGTAGCGGCAAGGGTGAAAATTTTATTACTGAAGCTGAACAGTGCTATAAAAACAATTAAAATTGCCAACACCATATGTAACAGACGATCTCTCAATTCAATGAGATGGTCCATTAATGTAAATTCTACCTGTGTATCGTCTGCTGCTTTGTCTGACTTCGCATTGGAATTATCGGAACTATCCGTCATAATGACTACTTGCCTTTTCTCTGTGCGCCTTTTCTCTGTACATCTTATTCTTTATGTGATTTTTCTTTGTGGCTCGCATCGCTATTTTCAGTAGCCGCTTCAACATCTGCAACGATTGCAGATGACTCATTACCTGTATCATTGGATGGATCTTTATCCTGCGCAGAATGACCGGATATGTTCGTCACTATCTCCTCTTTCAAAGAGGATTGAACATCATCCAGTTTTGTTACTTCACCCTGTATCTTACGTTGCAACTCATTAATCTGTATTTCCTGATTGTGCAACAGACGTTTAAATTCTCCCAGGTCCAGGTCTGACTCCACTTCATTACGTACGCCTTCAATAAACCGTCGGGCACGACCAAACCAGTACCCTGCTTTTCTGGCAGCACCCGGCAATCGCTCAGGGCCGATAACAATCAACGCCAGAACCACAATAAGTAAAACTTCCCAGAAGCCAATATCAAACATGAATGATAAACCGTTACACGATATAACAGTGAATTAGTATAGAGATAAAAAATTTTGCCTCAGCAAAATATCGTTACGAAACAAACGCCAGAACCTGCCAGCTCCTCACCCTGCTACATTTCACCGTTAACCTTACAACCCAACGACTACCTGCAACAAAAAAAGGGAACCGCAGAAATAGCAGCGACTAAACCTTATCTTTTTCCTTCGCTACTGATTCTGTTGCGCCAGCACCAGCACTGTCATCCTGTGAGACTTTATTTTGCGGGGCGGAGGAGGCAGAGTCCTTCTCACCTTCACTCATTGCCGATTTGAAGCTTTTTATTGCCGAACCCAGATCACTGCCGACATTCTTCAGTTTCTTGGTGCCGAAAATTAAAATTACAACGGCAAGTAAAATCAATAATTGCCAGATACTTATACCCATCATGTACTCCTGCGAACCCGATAATTGAGTTCTATCATTCAGTTAATCGTTACCATCACGTGAACGCGATGCTTTTTCATCATGGCCGGATACATTAAATCGCCGCGCCAGCTCATTTAATACATCTTCATGCGTCAACCCCTGATCAGCCAGCAATACCAGCGTATGAAACCACAGGTCTGCAACCTCATAAATCAGTTTGCTTTTATCCGTCTGTGCGGCTACATCTTTAGCCGCCATCACCGTTTCCGTGGCTTCCTCACCGACTTTTTTCAATATGGCATCCAGCCCTTTCTGATACAGGCTGGCCACATACGAGGTATCCGCCGAGGCATGCTTGCGCTGTTGCAGAATATCCGCCAGTTGTGCCAGCACCTGTTCAGTCATAAGTTCTATCTGCCTATTCTACCCGTATATCTGCTTCGGGTCTTTAATAACCGCTTCTACCTCTATCCAGCGCTCATCCTTCAATTGCCGGTAAAAACAGCTTTCTCTCCCTGTATGACAGGCAATACCGCCTTTCTGTTTCACTTTTAGCAAAATAACATCTTCATCACAGTCAAAACGCATTTCAATAACCTGCTGCGTATGGCCCGAATCCTCACCCTTATGCCATAATTTACCACGTGAACGCGACCAGTACACCGCTTCGCCTGTCTTTGTGGTTAACGCCAGTGACTCACGGTTCATCCATGCCAACATGAGTATTTTGCCACTATCTGCATCCTGTGCAATGACCGGGATCAAGCCTTCGTTATTAAAGTTAACTTCATCCAGCCAGAATTTGCCTGCTGCGCTCACAGACGTACCTCAATACCACGATCGGCCATTTTCTGTTTTGCCTGATGTACCGTATATTCACCAAAATGGAAAATACTGGCTGCCAGAACAGCATCCGCCCGTCCTTCCAGCACTCCCTCTGCCAGATGATCCAGCGTACCAACCCCGCCAGAAGCAATCACTGGCACTGATACAGCCTCTGCAATAGCGCGCGTTAAGGGGATATCGAAACCGACCCTGGTCCCATCACGATCCATACTGGTGAGTAAAATCTCACCCGCGCCACAGGCAACCATTTTTTCGGCCCAAGCTATCGCGTCCAGACCTGTTGGTTTACGCCCGCCATGGGTGAAAATCTCCCAGCGTAACGGCTCCCCTGCTGCACTCACCTGTTTTGCATCAATCGCAACCACAATACATTGCGACCCCATTTTTTCAGCTGCTTCACGGACAAATTCAGGGTTAAAAACAGCAGCGGTATTAATGGCAACCTTATCCGCCCCGGCATTTAGCATGGTACGAACATCTTCTACCTGACGAATACCACCGCCAACGGTTAACGGAATAAATACTTCCTCGGCAACATGTTCTACTACATGCACGATGGTATCACGGTTATCCGAGCTGGCAGTAATATCAAGAAAGGTAATCTCGTCCGCCCCTTCTGCATCATATCGCCGCGCTACTTCAACTGGATCTCCGGCATCACGAATATCAACAAACTGCACGCCTTTCACCACGCGACCATTATCAATATCAAGACAGGGAATAATTCGTTTTGCAAGTGCCATTTATAACAACCGGGAAAACATAAATATATTTACCACAAAGATATGGAATTTTCAGGGTATTTGCACAATCTGTACGTATTTATACAAATTAACTTCTCAGCGAACAGCATTTCTACAGTAAAGAACCTCTTACTGCTGATCCAGCCATGCCTGCGCTTCCGCCAGGTTGATGTTGCCTTCATAAATAGCACGTCCGGTAATTGCTCCCATAATGCCTTCATCGGCAACTTTACTCAGGGCTTTAACGTCATCCATATTGGTAATACCACCGGATGCAATCACCGGTACTGTAATGGACCTTGCCATTCTGACCGTGGCATCCACATTAACCCCCTGCATCATGCCATCACGGGATATATCAGTATACACTATCGCCTCCACGCCATCATCCTCAAAGCGTTTTGCCATGTCAATCACATCATGGCGAGACAGTTTTGACCAGCCATCAATGGCTACTTTGCCATCTCTGGCATCCAGTCCGACAATAATATGGGTAGGAAATTCTGCACACACTTCGGCAATAAAGTGCGGATCCTGTACCGCTCTGGTACCCACAATCAGATAATCCACGCCGGCATCAAGATAGCTGGCAATGGTGTCTTCATCGCGAATACCGCCACCAAGCTGAATTTTTAAATCGGGGTAAGCTTCTGCAATCGCATGAATAGTACCCGCATTTTCAGGTTTACCGGCAAAGGCACCATCAAGATCAACAATATGCAGTCGCCGCGCGCCAGCCGCCACCCACTGCCCTGCCATGGCTACCGGATCATCCGAAAAAACCGTGCTGTCGTCCATATCCCCCTGACGCAGGCGCACACATTGTCCATTTTTAAGATCGATTGCAGGTATTAGTAGCATAGTGGTACTCGTTTTATTTATTCTGACACTAATTTTAATCTATCTGGCACTAACATGATGGATTATATACATAAATTCATTTTCACATAATAAACTGAATCTACACCATACCATCCCATTGGGTAAAATTTTTCAATAGTTGCAGACCATCGTGCGCACTCTTCTCCGGGTGAAACTGAACCGCAAATACATTAGCTCTGGCAATGGATGAAACAAAGTTAATGCCATATTCAGTGCGACCGGCAATCAGAGAAGTCTCCACCGGATCAGTATAATAACTATGTACAAAATAAAACCGGCTATTATCTTTAATTCCCTGCCAGAGAGGATGCGACTGACACTGCGATACCGTATTCCAGCCCATATGAGGTATTTTTAGCGACCGCATCAATACGCTGTTTTCTGGCGTGGCAAAAGCACGTACCCCGCCACAGAACATATCCAGACAATCGACTCCATGGTTTTCATCCGAGTGCGACAACAACACCTGCATACCCATGCAAATACCCAGAAACGGTTTCTGCGCAGCAGCTTGCTGAATAACTTTATCCAGGTTAAAAGTCTGCAATTGCTTCATACAATCCCGCGCAGCCCCCTGACCGGGGAAAACAATATGCCTGGCAGCATCTATCTGCGCCGCATCAGAAGTGACCACAACCCGTTGAGAAGGCTCTGCAACATGTTCCAGTGCTTTTGCAACCGAGCGTAAATTGCCCATACCGTAATCCACTACTGCGATAACCGAACTCATGGCATTTCTCAACTAATATTAACAGTACAGGATTAACAGTGCGGGTAAATTATCCGGGTCTGCTGCACACATCACAGACTACCCTTGGTACTGGGCATTACACCCTGCATCCGCGCATCGGCAGACAGGGCCATTCTCAGCGCCCGACCAAATGCCTTAAAAACTGTCTCGGCTATGTGATGAGCATTATCACCATAAAGGTTATCAATATGCAGGGTTACTCCGGCATGATTAACAAAACCCTGAAAAAATTCATGCAACAGATCCACGTCAAATTCTCCAATCATGGCACGAGGATAAGCGACATGATAAACCAGACCAGGACGACCGGAAAAATCAATCACCACACGCGATAATGCCTCATCCAGTGGTACATAAGCGTGACCATAGCGTACCATCCCGGTCTTATCGGCAACTGCCTTCGCTACCGCCTGCCCAAGGGTAATACCAATATCTTCAACGGTGTGATGGGCATCAATTTGCAGATCACCCTTTGCCTCTATATCGATATCAATAAGCCCGTGGCGTGCCACCTGATCGAGCATATGTTCAAGAAATGGTATGCCGGTTGATAGCTGCATTTTTCCACTACCATCCAGATTAACGCTGACTGTAATCCGCGTTTCCAGGGTATTACGTTCAACACTGGCCTGACGTTGTGTCATAGCTACTCCAAATTAAACCTGTAGATAAAAGGTAACTGGCCCGTCATTAACCAGTTCAACGGCCATGTCTGCACCAAACTGCCCTGTCTGTAACCAGTTCGCAGGAAACGTTTTATTTATAGTTTCGCCCTGCTGACGCATTATATCAACAACCTGTGTAAACAGTTCAAGCCCCCTTTCGGGAGGGGCAGCGGAAGAAAACCCCGCACGCATACCCCTGCTGGTGTCTGCAGCCAGGGTAAATTGCGGAACCAGTAACACCTGCCCATTAATCGCCTGTACATTCAGGTTCATTTTATCCTTATAATCAGTAAATATCCGATAATTCAATAATTTATGCACAATTTTCCTGACACTTTCCAGTGTATCGCGTTTTTCAACGCCGAGCAAAACCAGTATTCCCTGCTGAATATGGGCGATTCTGCGGTTTTCAACATAAACCGATGCACGGCTGACACGTTGAATAAGCGCTATCACACACCATCCTCCCTTTTTTCTGTTGTCATATACACAATACAGATCTGTAGGCTTTTCCCTACATGCCGTTCATATTTTGGCTGATAGCAAAGTTTGCAATGAACAACCATAATACTTACCCATGGACACAGGGAACGAGCGGTAAACGGAAATAGGGAAATAGGTAGCTGAGGGAACACGGATCAAAAGGAACGTAAACAGGGACAGGGATAACGGACACAGAAAATGAACATGCGTTTATTTATCTGAACAGGTTTACACGGATTGACTGGATTTCTGGATGGCTATAGCGCGAACGCTCATCACCAGGCATGGACCCGAAACCCCAACTGATGCCATTTTGGCTAGTTGGGGTTTTTTTATGTCCGTTCATTTACCACCTCTTTCATAACGACTATTCTGTTATTTGCCTGTTATTCGCTGACAGTCTGCAAAATCGTAGTGCGAAGTATCCGCCAGATGCGAAGGCACAATATGACCCAGACTACGCATAATATTCCCTGTACGACCCGGGTTTTCCTGTTCCCACTGTAACAACATTGCCTTTACTTTTTTGCGCTGCAAGTTTTCCTGTGTCCCGCACAGGTTACAGGGAATAACTGGATATTTTTTTCGCTCCGCATAAACCACTATATCCTTTTCACTACATAATGCCATCGGTCGAATAACGATATGCCGGCCATCATCACTGCATAATTTAGGTGGCATGGCTTTTAACCGGCCATTAAAAAACATATTCAGAAAAAAAGTTTCGACAATATCATCGCGATGATGTCCTAATGCTATTTTTGTTGCCCCGATCTTATCCGCAAACGAATACAGGATACCCCGACGCAAACGGGAACATAAACTACAGGTAGTTTTCCCCTGTGGGATCTTTTCCTGGACAATACTATAGGTATCCTGCTCGATAATATGAAACTCAAGCCCTGTTTCTTTTAGATATTCCGGTAAGACATGCGGCGGAAACCCTGGCTGTTTCTGATCCAGATTAACCGCAACAAGCTGGAAAGATACCGGTGCTTTTTTTTGCAGTGCTAACAGCATATCCAGCATGGTATAACTATCTTTACCACCAGATAGACACACCATTATCCTGTCGCCATCACGGATCATACCATATTGCATCACCGCTTCACCTACCGCCTGCTTTAGACGCTTCTCCAGCTTTTTATAAGATGATTTACCTGATCCTTCCGTCAAAGCAGGTGTGAACGCTACAACTGAAGCTGATTTTGTATGTCGCATATTTATTTTCGCCAGAATGTCGGGGTAAATAATACCAGCAGTGTGAATATTTCCAGCCGCCCCAGTAACATTGAAACACATAATAACCATTTGCTGAAGTCACTCAGGCTGGCATAGTTGACACTGACATCGCCCATCCCTGGCCCCATATTATTCATCGTCGCTGCCACTGCAGAAAAAGCCGTAATCTGGTCAAGCCCGTTAAACATCAGAATCATCATCATTAGTATGAATAATGCAACATAGGCGGCAAAAAAGCCCCATACCGCATCAATAACCTTATTATCTACCGGCTGCTTGCCCAGCTTGACAACCACCTGGGCATTGGGGTGAATCAGTCGTACTATTTCACGCTGAATCTGCTTAATTAATAACAGAGCCCGGATTGATTTTATCCCACCTCCGGTTGAACCTGCCGAACTACCAAAAAAACTGGCAAGAATCAGCATTACCGGAATAAAAGTTGGCCAGTGTGCGTAATTACTGATAACAAAACCCGATGTACTGGCAATGGATACCGCATGAAACACCCCTTCACGCAGGGCAACTGTAAAGCTGTCGAAAACTTTACGGGTATATAGATAGTAAACGGTGAAAAATGAAATGGTAACCATAGTGCCCGTATAAAACTTAAATTCTGCATCCCGCAGATAAGCCTTAACACTTCTCAGGCGTATTGCTGAAAAATGTAACGCAAAATTCATTCCTCCCATATACATAAAAACAATCGCGACAACTTCAACATTATGATTTTTAAAATACTCCATACTTGTATCATGGGTAGAAAAGCCACCATTGGATATGGTTGAAAAACTGTGTCCGATAGCATCAAACACATTCATTCCCGCCAGCCAGTATGCAAACGCACAGATAACAGTTAACCCAAGATAGATGTACCACAGTGCCTTGGCCGTTTCAGCGATACGTGGCGTCATTTTACTGTCTTTGACCGGCCCCGGTGTTTCCGCACGATACAGTTGCATGCCCCCAACACCCAAAATGGGCATTACTGCAACGGCAAGTACTACAATACCCATACCCCCCAGCCACTGTAGTTCCTGACGGTAAAATAAAATACCATGCGGCATACTATCCAGCCCGACCAGTACCGTGGCACCGGTTGTGGTCGAACCGGAAATGGATTCAAACAGGGCATCGGTAAAACTGATATGAAGTGGCGTATAGAGATACAATGGAGCTGCACCGGCCAGTCCTAGCACCAGCCAGAAAAGGACCACTACAATAAAACCGTCACGCAACCGTAATTCAGCACGTTGATTTCTTACCGGGTAATAAATTAAAAAGCCGATAATAATCAGCATAGCGTAACTGATATAAAAAGCCTGCCCGGCGTTTTCTCGGTAGATCAGATCAACAAAAATGGGAGGCAACAGAGTAATACTGAATACCATCAGAAATTGCCCGGTAATCCGGAGGATGACTGCATTTTGCATGAGTAACTATCCGAACAGAAAAATGATCATAAAAAAGTAACACTAACCTGAAACAATTTTTCAACTGCATGAAACTTTGTTTTGTCCAGTAGAAATAAAATCAGATGATCTTCATTTTCTATCACAACATCATGGTGCGCCATAATCACTTTGTCGCCACGAATAATGGCGCCAATGGTTGTCCCAGCAGGCAGTTTTACATCCGCCACTGCACGCCCAACAACTTTTGAGGTATGTTCATCGCCATGGGCAATGGCTTCAATAGCTTCAGCAACACCACGGCGCAAAGAATGAACCGCAACGACATCGCCGCGGCGAACATGAGCAAGCAAACCGCTAATTGTTATCTGTTGTGGCGAGATAGCGACATCAATCGAACCCTGACTTTCCATTAGATCAACATAGGCATGACGGTTGATAATGGACATAACCTTGCGGGTTCCCAGACGTTTGACCAGCATGGAAGAAAGAATATTGGCTTCATCATCATTAGTCAGTGCACAGAACACATCCATCTTGTCAATATTTTCATCCAGCAGCAGTGCTTCATCGGCGGCATCGCCCCTTAATACAATAGCATTGTCCAGCTCGTTAGCCAGTTCATTGGCGCGTTTTATATTATGCTCGAGGATTTTTATCTGATATTTTTTACCCAGTGATTCCGCCAGCCGATGACCGATATTGCCTCCGCCCGCAAGCATAATACGTCGAAAAGGTTTTTCCTTTTTACGCAACTCTGCCATCGCTGTAAAAATATCTTTACGTGCGGCAATAAAAAACACCTCATCATCGACCTCAATCACCTGACTCGATTCCGGAATAATACCTTTACCACCACGGAAAATAGCCGCTACACGCATATCAACACCGGGCATATGCTGACTTAATGCTGCAATTTCATGGCCAACCATAGGTCCGCCATGATAGGCACGCACAGCAACCAGCATCACTTTCCCATCGGCAAAATCCAGTACCTGTAGCGCCCCTGGAAATTCAATCAGGCGCTGAATATGATCCGATACCAGTTGCTCGGGGCTGATCAGCACATCGACAGGGATATTGTCATCATCGAACAGACTACGATATTTTAAATACGCGGGGGCACGTACCCGTGCGATTTTTGTCGGTGTATGAAACATACTGTGTGCTACCTGGCAGGCCACCATATTGGTTTCATCACTGTTGGTAACAGCAACCAGCATATCCGTGTCTGCAATACCGGCCTGTTTCAATACATCCGGGTGCGCAGCATGACCGGTTACTGTCTGGATATCCATCCGATCGCGTAATTCATGTAGTACCGATGCATCCGCATCCACTAACGTTATATCATTCGCCTCGGAAGATAAATTTTCTGCCACACTGGAACCAACCTGCCCCGCACCAAGTATCAGAATATTCATACAAATTTGTATCCTAATTGATCATCATCAGAATAGAGAGAGATTATTTGTGGCGCGAAATCACGCCTGCCAAACGTAAAATTCACAGCTTACACCCCTTTTTTCTGTAACAGACAGAAATAAAAACCATCGGTCTGTTCCTCACCGGGTAACAACTGGCGTCCGACACTACATGCATGTCCCCATTGCACATTGATATCCAGCACCCTAGCATCCGCTGTCTGCGCCAGAAAATGTTCAATCTGCATCTGGTTTTCCTGGCTGAAAACGGAACAGGTAACATAAAGCAGTTGCCCGTCTTCCGACAATACTTGCCAGGCAGCATGCAAAATCTCAGACTGTAACTTTTCAAGTTTATCCAGGTCACTTTCACGACGCAGGGTTTTTATATCGGGATGGCGGCGAATAACACCACTGGCACTACAGGGCGCATCAAGTAGAATACGCTGAAAATAACCCCGTTCAAATTTATCGGCGATATTTCGCGCATCGCTGACCAAACATTCTGCCTGAACGCGCAGACGGTGTAAATTCTCTTCCATACGTGTCATACGGGTTACCTCAACATCCACTGCAACCATTTTTTTTATATGAGGATACACTTCCAGCAAGTGAGCCGTTTTCCCACCCGGTGCTGCACATAAATCCAGTACATTGTCATCACTGCGCGGTTGCAGCAGGCTAGCCGCTAACTGGGCACCGGCATCCTGTACCGATATTTCTCCCTGAGAAAAACCCGGCAGACTGGTAACGTCCACGCCATCAGACAGACTGAGCGCCTGCCCAGCATATGCATGAACCTGACTTTCAATACCATTATCATGCAATCGGCTTATATAGTCCTGAGGTGAAATATGCCGGGGATTCACCCGTAGCCAGAGTGGTGGATGCTGGTTGTTTGCCTGTAAAATCTGTTGCCACTGATCCGGCCAGTCATGCTGAATTCTGGCAACCATCCATGCCGGATGAGAATAGCGTTCGATACTCTCATTCAACCTGTCCAGCAGACTTTCACGGTTACGTAAAAAATTTCTCAGTATGGCATTAACCAGTCCCGTAGCCCAGTTTTTACCACAGCCTCGCACCTGTAAAACCGCATCATTAATTACCGCATAATCGGGAGTACGACATTCCAGTAACTCATACAGTGCCAGACGTAGAATCATTTGAATATCCCGATCCTTGTCTTTCAGATTTTTCTTCAACAAATACCGCAGCAATGCATCCAGCTTTAGCTGCCAGCGCAACACGCCGTAAACCAGTTCCTGACATAACGCGCGATCACGACCGTCTTCCATACCATCCATGATTTTGGCTTGCGGAGAGGAAAGTGATATCCCGGCGGCCACGCGCATTAATTGCTGCAACGCCTGTTGTCTGGCGGGTGCAGCCCCAGTTTTTCCTTTCTTTCGATTTTTACTCATGCCGACCCAGAACCTGATGCAATAGTGAATTGGCATTGAGAAAATCAGCAACTGGCATCGCTCGCTTACCCTGTGGCTGAAGACTCTGTATGCGTAATACACCGTCACCGGTTAGCACATCAATGCCATGACTATTTTCAGCAATCACCGTGCCCGGCTCTACCTGACTCTGCCCAGTAACGCACTGTGCCTGCCATATCCGCAAGTTTTGTGGTTTATTTTTTTTCTGCCACCAGCTAAACGCTACCGGCCAGGCATTATAGGCACGTATTGCCCGTTCAATCTGCGGTGCGGGTAAGCGCCAGTTGATCTCCGCTTCGGATTTGCTCAGTTTACTGGCATAGCTTGCCAGCGTATCATCCTGCACAACCGGTTTAACGGACTGACTGATAATCACTGGCATCACTTTCAGTAACGTTTCTGCCCCCAGATACATGAGCCGGTCGTGTAAGCAACTACCGGTATCATCAGCATGAATGGAGCATTCTGTCACTGCAAGAATATCACCAGTGTCCAGTCCCTTATCCATCTGCATAATACTGATACCGGTTTTTTTATCATTGGCAAGTATGGCACGTTGTATCGGCGCGGCACCGCGCCAGCGTGGTAACAACGAGGCATGAATATTAATACAGCCAAATATCGGTATCCGCAAAACAGCTTCAGGCAATAACAGACCATAAGCCGCTACCACCATGACATCGGGCTTAAATGCCTTCAACGCCTGTTGTGTTTTTTTATGTTGCAATGAAACAGGCTGTAATACGGGAATCCCGGCAGCCTGTGCCATCTGTTTTACCGTAGAGGCTTTATATTCCCGGCCTCGACCCGCCGGACGGTCAGGTTGCGTATAGACGGCAACCACCTCATATTTATCGACATGAAGCAATGCTTCTAATGCTGGCACAGAAAAGTCCGGTGTACCGGCATAAATAATGCGTATTTTTTCTGTCACGTTGAGTATCAAATATCAGGGTTAAAGTTGTACTGTACGCCGGGCTTTTAACAAACGCTTCTTGAGCCGTTGCAATTTCAATGATGAGAGATAATCAACAAACAGCTTGCCTTTGAGATGATCAATTTCATGCTGGACACACACGGCAAGTAATTCATCGGCATCCAGTACAAAGCTTTCACCCTGCCCATCAAGCGCTTTCACCTTCACTGTAGCTGCACGCTCAACCGATTCATGAATATCCGGGACCGAAAGACAACCTTCATCACACACTTCACTGCCTGCTGTTTCCAGAATTTGTGGATTAATCAGACACAGTGGTTGATTTTTTTCCTCTGAGATATCAATCACAATAACCTGCTGATGGACATCCACCTGGGTTGCTGCCAGCCCAATGCCCGGTGCGGCATACATGGTCTCGAACATATCATCAAGCAAACGACGAATGGAGTCATCCACCTTTTTTACCGGCTTTGCTGTCTTCCGCAACCGTTTATCCGGGTAACAAATTATATCTAGTAGTGCCATAAATTTTCTAATATAAAAATAATTTGTTCACTGCGCCATGCCGGTTTTCTGCTACACTCAGGAAAAACGGTATAACTGCAGGGACTTCAATTAAAAACCCGAGACCAGAATAATAATAATGAACACACGACTCAGCCCCCACCTAAAGTCTATTTTACCCTTATTATTACTTACAGTGCTATACGCCTGTAGTAGTTCCCAGCCACGCCCGGATATATCCGATAATAAGGTACAGAAAAAAGCGACGGCTGTTGTCGCAGAGAAAAAGCCGGTTGCGCACAAAAAAATTCAGTTAAAAACTAATTACCCGCGCCAATATACAGTAAAAAAAGGCGATACACTATGGGGTATCGCCAGCCTGTATCTACGTGACCCCTGGTACTGGCCACAGATCTGGCAATTGAACCCGCAGGTAAAAAATCCACACCGCATTTACCCTGGAGATATTCTCACGCTCACTTACGTCAACGGGCGGCCGCTGATGTTGCTTAACGGCTCTGTTGCAGGCAGAAAAGAGACTGCTGAGGGAGCGTTGCCGATAAGAAAGCTCAGCCCCGGGATACACCGTTCTGTACTTAATGCCAGTATTCCCAGCATTCCCAGTGATGCGATTAGCCAGTTCCTGACCAAACCTCGCGTGGTAACAAAAGAACAACTGGAAAATGCCCCTATAATTATCGGCAGCGCCGGAGACCATCTAATACTGAGTACGGGCAGTCAGATTTACATACGCGGTGAACTAGATAAAGAACGTGCGCGCTACTCTGTATTTCAACCCGGCAAGGCGCTAATTGACCCACAAACCGGCAAAACTCTCGGTTATGAAACCAAATACGCCGGTGATGTACATATTACCGATTATGGTGACCCGGCTACCGGCAAGTTAATATTCACCCGACGAGAAGTATTGATTGGTGACCGGCTGCTACCGGAAGATAAAAGTAAAATGGAGAATAAGTTTTTCCCTAAAATACCCAACGCCAATATCAAAGGACAGATTATTTCACTTTATGACGCACTGTTCGGCGTTGCCAGTTATCAGATTGTTATTATCAACAGGGGTGAAAGAGATGGCGTAGAAGTCGGCGACCTGCTCGCCACCTTCACCAAAGGCGAAACTATTCGTGACAATTACAGCAAGGAAGGCGGTAAGGTGAAACTACCCAACGAACGTAGTGGTCTGATTATGATTTTCAAAACTTTCGATCGCGTCAGCTATGCGCTGGTTATGCAATCACATCGTGTCATTCACAGAAATGACGTTGTTCGCACACCTAAACAATAGCCAGACAGACTAACACACCGGGGCAGGCATTATAATAACGCCCCGGTGACAATCCTGTCGCCATCAGCTATCGCGCATTGTACTGTGACTACCACCATATTCCTTTATACTGCCCACAGGTGATGCCGCCAGATAATTAACCAGTAAAAACAGATAAAAACGGATGAATGCACTCAACGTATGGTTGCAACTTTTACATACACCCGGAATTGGTGTCAGAACCTTCCAGAAATTAATCCAGCATTTTGATGAGATAGAAGCGGTTACCTCTGCCCCCACAGCAGAATTACGTTTATGCGGTCTGAATCAGGCTAGCATCAATGCACTACGCACACAGGATGACCGGGTTATTGAAAACGACCTGAGCTGGCTGAGTCAGGCAGATGATCACCATATTATTACCCAACGCGACAGCCATTATCCTCTTCAGTTAAAACAACTGGATGATGCGCCAGCTCTATTATTTGTCCGTGGCGACCCAGACTACCTGACTCGCCCGCAACTTGCCATAGTAGGCAGCCGCACACCAACCATAGGCGGTTTGCAAACTGCCCGCGATTTTTCACGTCATTTGTCCAATGCCGGAATCACCATCACCAGCGGACTTGCCAGCGGCATTGACGGTGCCAGCCATGAAGGTGCCCTACAGGGTATTGCCGGAACCATTGCACTGGTGGCACACGGTCTGGATCTGGTTTATCCGGCAAAGCACCAGCAACTGGCTCAACAAATATCCCTGGCAGGCGCTATTGTTGCTGAAGTACCCATTGGTACAGAACCGGTACGTGGGCTTTTCCCGCGGCGCAACCGCCTGATCAGCGGCATGTCTATCGGTACACTGGTGGTTGAAGCTGCGTTGAAAAGCGGCTCTTTAATTACCGCTAATCTGGCACTGGAACAGAACAAGGAAGTTTTTGCCATTCCCGGCTCTATTCACAACCCGCTGGCACGAGGTTGCCACCGCCTGATTCGCCAGGGAGCCAAACTGGTAGAAACCGCAGATGACATTCTTGAAGAGCTTCATTTTCGGCTGAAAACACCCGCTAATGATGCACAAAAATCATCTTTTCAAAAAAAAATTAGCACTGATTTGCCTCAGGCACTTGACCCGGATCACCAAAAACTGCTGAAATGCCTCGATTATGAACCGGCTAGCATAGATGAACTGGTCAACCGAAGTGCGTTTTGCGCGGCTGAAGTTGCCTCTATGTTATTGATTATGGAGCTTGAAGGCACCATTATCAGCCAGAACGGTCTGTATAGTCGCGCCAGCTGAAGCTAGCGAAAAATACTGACAACTATATTTTTCACCCTAAAAACTGAGTAAATTTTCAGGAAAAAAGAACAGAATGATACTAAAACAGTCCGTTGTTGACGTTTTGATGTTTTTATTTGAGAGCTACCTCGATGATGAAGAGGTACTTGAGGGTAATCACGTTACCGATGAGCGCGATAATATCCAGATTAAGCTCGAACAAATGGGTTTTCATCACACCGAAATTAACCAGGCTTTTGACTGGCTGGAAGACTTGGCCAGCTTTCGCGATGGTAGTTTATATGCAACCATTCGTGATACCAGTGTACGTATATATAGTCCGGAGGAAAAAGCACTGATTAATCAGGAAAGCCTTGGCTTTATCAGTTTCCTGGAGCAAACAGAAATTCTCACCGCAGTCACTCGCGAACTGATTCTGGACCGGGTGATCGCGCTTGGGCAACCACTTGATACCGAACAGATCAAATGGATCATTATGATCGTCCTGCATTCCTATCCCGGCGAAGAAAATGCCTTTGCCTGGATGGAAAGCCTGGTCTTTGATGACATTAGTGACTATGTCCAGTAAAACAGCCACATTTCAGAAGAAAGCCGTATGAGTAAAAATCTGGTCATCGTCGAATCACCGGCCAAAGCAAAAACTATCGAAAAATATCTGGGCAAAGACTTTAAGGTTCTTGCCTCATACGGTCATGTGCGTGATTTAATTCCCAAAGAAGGTGCCGTTGATATCGAACATGACTTTCAGATGAAATATCAGATGATCGAGCGCAACGAGAAACATGTTGAGAAAATCATCAAATTTCTGAAAAAAACCGATACCCTGTACCTTGCCACTGACCAGGATCGCGAAGGAGAAGCCATTTCATGGCATCTACATGAGCTGTTATGTGAAAAAGGTCTGCTTGATAACATCACCGTGCACCGTGTCGCCTTTAATGAGATTACCAAACGTGCTATTCAGGCAGCCATTGATAACCCCGGTAAACTCGCCATGAACCTGGTTAATGCCCAGCAAACCAGGCGGGCACTCGATTATCTGGTAGGTTTTAACCTGTCGCCACTGCTGTGGAAAAAAGTACAACGAGGCCTGTCGGCAGGCCGCGTACAAAGTCCGGCCCTACGCCTGATTGCAGAGCGTGAAGAAGCCATTGAGGCATTTGAGCCACAGGAATACTGGACCATCGAAGCCGATGTCAGCAAGCAGAAACAGCCATTTACCGGCAAGTTAAGCCTGTACAAAAATGAGAAAATCAAACAGTTCAGCATTACCGATAGCAAATCGGCCGGTAGCGCAAAAAACACGCTACTGGCCGCTGCCGATGGTAAACTGACTGTCAGTAAAATCGAGAAAAAAGAGCGTAAGCGTAACCCTTCGCCTCCCTTTACCACTTCTACACTGCAACAGGAAGCAGCACGTAAACTACGTTTTTCAGCTCAACGTACCATGCGCACGGCACAAAATCTGTATGAAGGTATTGATATTGGTGGTGAAACCGTTGGCTTAATTACCTACATGCGTACCGATTCTCTGCACCTTGCCAGCGAAGCACTGGATGAAATTCGTGAACTGATCAGTGAGCGTTTTGGTAAAAACAATTTACCGGACACCTTCCGCGTTTTTAAAAATAAATCAAAAAATGCACAGGAGGCGCATGAAGCCATTCGTCCAACGTCAGTACGGCGTATTCCGGAAGAACTGCATGGCAAACTAACTGAAGACCAGCGCGCGTTGTATGACCTGATCTGGAAACGCACCATGGCCTGCCAGATGATTCATGCAACCTTAAATACCGTAAGTGTCGATTTAGCCTGCGGCTCCGGTAACAGTTTCAGGGCATCCGGCTCCACCATTAAATACCCCGGCTTTATGTCCGTGTACAGGGAAAGTTTGGATGATAACAAAGCGGAGGATACAACAGAAAAACTGTTACCCGAATTAATAGAAGGAGAGAAAATTGACCTGCTTGAAATTCGCAATGAGCAGCACTTTACCGAACCTCCTCCACGTTTTACCGAAGCCAGTCTGGTAAAAACGCTGGAAGAATATGGTATTGGCCGACCTTCCACATACGCCAGTATTATTTCAACTCTGGTGAACCGGAATTATGTCGAACTGGAAAGCCGGCGTTTCACACCAACCGATATTGGACGCATTGTAAATACGTTTCTTACTGACTACTTTACCAAATACGTTGACTATGAATTTACTGCCGAACTGGAGGATGAGCTGGATTCCATCGCCCGGGGTGAGCATGACTGGGTTCCCCTGCTAAAAAAATTCTGGACACCATTCAAGGAAGCTGTTGACCATATTGAAGAGAACGTCAGCCGCGCCGATGTTGCCCAGTCACGTCTGATTGGCACCGATGAAGCCACAGGTAAACCGGTAACCGTACGCATGGGTCCCTATGGCCCGTTTGTGCAGATTGGTGATAAGGATGACGAGGAAAAACCACGCTTTGCCAGTCTGAGACCGGGGCAAAAAATGGTCGACATCACCATGGACGATGTTTACTTTCTGCTGCAACTGCCACGCGATCTGGGTAAAACCGATGAAGAGGAAGCCCTTTCAACCAACTATGGTCGCTTCGGTCCTTATGTTAAGTATGGCAGCAAATTTGTTTCCATCAATAAAGCCTGTCAGGATCAGGGTATTGATCCGTACAACATCAGCTTCGAGCAGGCCATGGAACTGGTGCGGGCAAAAAAAGAATTCGATGCAAACAAATACATTAAAAATTTCCCCGGCACTGATATTGAAGTATTAAATGGTCGCTATGGGCCATATATTACCGATGGAAACAAAAATGCCAAAATCCCCAAAGACCGTGAACCGGCTTCGCTAAGCCAGAAAGAATGCGAAGAGTTACTTGCTGCGACACCTGAACGCCGCGGCAAAAAGAAAGTCGTAAAGAAAAAAGCTGCGAAGAAAAAAATTACTAAAAAGAAAGTAGCTAAGAAGAAAACAGTTAAAAAGAAAACCGCTGGAAAAAAATCTGCCGTAAAAACATCTGACGGATAAATGACCAGTCACTTTCAGTTACGACGGTGTAGAGAAATTCTCCTGCATGGTGGCGTTATCAGCTATAAAACAGATACGCTGTATGGCCTGAGCTGTGACCCGTATAATTTTTCTGCGGTAAGAAAACTTACGACAATGAAACACCGGCCAGTAGATAAAGCCTTTATTCTACTGGCTGGAAATTTTGCCCAGCTATTACCTTTTATCAATCCATCTGTTATTCAACATAAGCAGACGATTGCCCATACACAGACACCAACTAGCTGGATTTTACCCGCAGGTAACCATACGCCGTTCTGGTTGGCATCTGAAAATCAGAGCATCGCCATACGCATCAGCCATGATCCGATCACCATCAGCTTATGCAAAATGCTAAATAGCCCCATTATTTCCACCAGCGCCAATATTCATGGTAGACAACCAGCAAATAGCCTGATCCGTTTAAAACAAATCTTCGGTGCATCGCTTGATTTAATTATACAGTCACCCCATCAGGCAACCGGAACGCCCTCCACGCTGCGCCGATTATGCGATAATGCCGTAATTCGTCCTTAACCCATACAACCATTAAATATGAACGACCAGCCAGATATAAATGCAGTTAAAAACTATCTATTATCTCTGCAAACAAACATTTGCCAACAACTGACAGAGGAAGATGAAAAAGTACCCTTTGTCGTTGATAAATGGACACGCGAAATGAACAATGGTGGTGGTATTACCCGCGTACTCTCTGGTGGCAAGATTTTTGAACAGGCCGGGGTAAATTTTTCACACGTTACTGGCAAGCAGCTACCTGCATCCGCCACCGCGCATCGCCCCGAACTGGCCGGTCGTCAGTTTCAGGCAATGGGTGTGTCATTAGTCATACATCCGAACAATCCTCATGTTCCCACCTCACACGCCAATGTACGTTTTTTTATTGCTACTAAAAAAAATGAAAAGCCGGTATGGTGGTTTGGTGGTGGCTTTGATCTCACTCCTTATTACGGTTACAGAGAAGACTGTAAACAATGGCACCAGATGGCAAAACAGGCCTGTGAAGGGTTTGCAGAAGGCAGCTACGAAAAATACAAAAAATGGTGTGATGAATATTTTTTCATTAAACATCGCAATGAACAACGCGGTATCGGCGGCCTGTTTTTTGATGACCTAAATGAAAATGGCTTCGAACAAAGTTTTGCCTTTATGCAAAGTGTCGGCAACCATTACATCAAAGCCTATCGTCCGATAGTGGCAAGAAGAAAGACAACCACTTTTACTGAAGCAGAAAAAAACTTCCAGCTTTATCGTCGTGGTCGTTATGTTGAATTTAATCTGGTTTACGACCGCGGCACCTTATTTGGTCTGCAAACCGGTGGACGCACCGAATCCATTCTAATGTCACTTCCACCTGTCGTTCATTTCAGTTACAACAAAAAATTTGCCGCGGGCACACGTGAAGCCGAACTGTATGATTACTACCTAAAACCAAAAGACTGGCTGCAAGAGTAAACCAGAGCAAGACCAAATAATGTCACCCATTAACC
>VAPG01015886.1_pt1 | contig 28175 bp, 23 predicted proteins | sample 3393851 | NCBI WGS metagenome assembly VAPG01 (sample SAMN08290438, study PRJNA428436) | hydrothermal vent metagenome | isolation source: Deep-sea hydrothermal vent chimney | place: Atlantic Ocean: South-mid Altantic Ridge | depth 2194 m m
ATCTGCCACAGGAAACACATTTATCTTGTTGATGTAACTCTGGTCATCGAATATTTTATCGGCGCCAGCCAGAAAGCAGTTAAAAAATTGCCGGCTGTCTATTTCTGTTATTTTTCTCGTATGCAAAACTCTGGTTTTGATGAAAACAGGTGTAAATTTACACAAAGTTTTAAAAGATGATTATTAGTCACCCAGATGAAACTCGCTAAAAAAGGAGGATGCTTTCACCAGAACCAGCGTTCCCAAATCATTATAGAGGCTGTCGGCACGCTGTATAAAGACGTTCTCTTTCCCAACTATCACCTTCGCCATTCCCATAATAGTAAGATCAGCATTGGCAGACTGACTTTTTATAATATCGTGCACATCATCGTTTTTTTCTTTATAAATAATCACGACTTCGGCATGCATGCGGTGTTTATTTAATAGCCGTTTTATTCTAACTTTAATCGGCTTCTTTTTGCTTTTATCATCCGTAATCAGCAAAATCCGGATAACCGCGTTACGCCAGGCATAAGAGACGTGAATAAATTTCAACAGAGAGAAAATGAGGCTCCCGTTATTAGAGCCACCCCGTAACCAAACATCGATTTGCTTATAATCGCCAAATCCCTTTTCTTTGTCATAATCGAGCATAACGATGTTCAAGTCAAGACTTTTAATATAGTGCAACATCCGGGCAAAGCGCATGGGATCTTTGGTATGCCTGCCCCATCCCAGCACCACAGTATTTGGTTCCATTCCTGAGAATCCGTACGTTGCCGACAAACTTTCGATGGCGCCATATATGTCGTTACACATCTGTCTTCTTTTAAAGATGGCCTCATCACCTTCCATCTCTTCTTCCGGAATAGCCTGGTGGTGAGAAGGAAAAAGACGTTTTGCGTTGGGTTTCAGCACCAGGTCGAAGTTAGAAATAAGTCCCTGTTTTCCGGCAATAAATTTACTGAACTCCACCAGATACGGGCGGTTTAGTTGTCCGCCACTGAAGAGAAGAATATTTGGACGCCAGTTGGCTTCGGTAAGATGCATATTTTTAAAGCGGGTGAGAACCCACCGGATTAAAGAAGCCATCACGCTGGGCCAAATGTCATCCATAGCAAGATGAAGTTGCTTTTTACGGATAAGATAAAACACAAAGCCCAGAATAATCAACGCACCAAACATGGCCGCCATATCCAGTTTAAACATTATCATAAAGCTGGTGATAAAGCCCAGAACACCCACCCATGCAGGAATCCGGAAGCTGGGACGAAAATCGGTACTGGCCCATTTTTCCAGCACAAAAGCCAGGTTGATAAAACCGTAAGCCGTCAGATAAAACATGGTGACCAGGCCGGCAATGACATTCAAATCGCCCACGAGAATACCCAGTTCCGAGAGAAAAAAGGTAAAAATGAGCGCATTGCGAGGCTCATTGTTCTTCCCCTGAACTTTGCCAAGAAACTTGGGTGTAATATGATCGTTCGATATGGCCTGAATAATCCTCGGTCCACCGAGAATTCCACCCAAAGCCGAGGAGAGCGTGGCACCCCAAACGCCGGCAATAATCAGAAAAGGAAACCATGCAATGCTTATCAGAAAATTGTAATTCGTCAGGAGCAACTGTCTATCCACAAACAAATTAAAGCTGATCGCAAGAGCCAGATAGATAACCAGCCCTGTAAAAATAGCCAACAATGTTCCGGAGGGAATACCTTTTTTTGGGTTTTTCAAATCGCCGGACATAGCTACGCCGGCAGTGAAGCCGGTAACTGCGGGAAAAAAGATGGCAAAAGCTTCCGTAAAACTGACATTTTTAAATGGTATGAAATGCGTTACCGATTCAGCAGAGGCAGCTACAGGATGGAGGAAAAAACCTACGAAAATAGAAATCAGAGACAAGACAATAGCGCCAAGTACCAAAAACTGAGTTTTTATGGCAAAACTCGTACTGATCAGGGCTATGACTGCCAGCAAGATAAGAACCACAGTTCCCACAATACGGGTGTTTTGAACGGTAGGCCCCACCATCCCAAGCCAATGTTGCATCGAAGGGATATCCAGAAAATTTTCCACAAAACCCACAACGTAAAGTGAAATACTCAAAGCCGTTCCTATAAACAAGGTAATACCGATGGAACCGCCCATGGGCAAACCCAGCGAACGCGAAAGAATATAATAAATGCCGCCAGCTTTTATCTTTTTGTCTGTAGCTATAGACGAAATACTTAGACCTGTCGTGATAGAAATAAAATGAGCAAGCAAAATAATGGCTACACTTCCCCATATACCGGCAACTCCTGCTACCCAACCCAAACGCAGGTACATGATAACCCCGAGGATAGTCAGGATGGATGGTGTAAAGACACCGGCGAAAGCACCAAACTTCTTTGCTTTGTCTGCCATTTTGTTACTTTTGGGAAAGGTTGTAAATATAGGAAAATTTAGAAAGTAAAAAAATAGCTAAGGGGGATAATCAAACAGTTATCAGACTGTTGGTAAGCAATTATCATTCAATAGTCGGACAGGAGATTGGTGGTTTTGTTTCTTCTATCGTGATAGCATTGAAGCGAACAACACGACTTAATTTACACGGTCTTACAAGGTTAGAAGCCGAAGCCTTTCCGAATATTATCCAAAAAGAAATTATTTTGCGAGAGAATATTTTTCCTTGATTAGCATTAATTTTTTTATAAATTTGTAAGCCATTATTCATTAAAATAATTAAAATGCTCAAAACAAAGATTTTACCGTCCACAGAAGAAGCCTATGCTTATCCTTTATTGATAAAACGCATACTGGCCGACTCATTAAAATATGAGCCGAATAATGAGATTGTTTATCGCGACCTGACACGGTACAACTATTTTGAACTGAACAAACGAATACGAAAGCTCGCAAATGTCCTTAGGAATCTGGGTATTCAGGCTGGTGATGTGGTAGCCGTTTTGGATTACGACTCACCGCGTTACCTGGAACTTTATTTTGCCATTCCCATGATTGGTGCCGTACTGCACACTGTAAATTACAGGCTTTCGCCCGAACAGGTACTCTATACCATGAACCATGCAGAAGATAAGATTGTGTTTACCAATACCGATTTTTTGCCTCTGCTGAAAGGCATCAAAGAAAAGCTGACCGTTTCGGTACCCTGCATTTTAATGACAGACAGTGGTGGACAGCCAGATGAAGACATGACTATTTCCGGTGAATATGAGGAGCTGTTAAAAGGAGCAAGTGATGAATATGACTTCCCCGATTTTGATGAAAATTCGGTGGCTACTATGTTTTACACCACCGGTACAACCGGAAATCCGAAAGCGGTTTATTTTTCGCACCGACAGTTAGTACTGCACACACTCGGCGTAGGAATAGGACTGGGAGCCATTGAGTCGGTCTGTCGTTTTCGTTCCAACGATGTATATATGCCGCTTACACCCATGTTTCACGTACATGCCTGGGGTGTTCCCTACCTTGCCACGATGCTCGGCGTAAAACAGGTTTATCCCGGACGTTACGAACCCGAAATGATACTGCGTTTGCTGTTAAGTGAAAAAGTCACTGTGTCGCACTGCGTGCCCACTATTTTGCACATGCTGGTTTCTAGTCCGGTATCCAAAGCCGTTGACCTGAGTCACTGGAAAGTGGTGATTGGCGGAGCTGCCCTTCCGGCCGGTCTGGCCAAAGCCGCCTTACAACTGAATATTGATGTAATAACCGGCTACGGCATGTCGGAAACCTGCCCTGTACTGACACTTACTTATATGAACATGAAAGACCGCGAAGCAGATATTGATACGCAGGTCGAGCTGCGCACCAAAACCGGTATTCCTGTTCCACTCACGGAAATCAACGTGGTGGATAAAAACATGAAACCGTTGCCACACGATGGAGAGTCGGTAGGCGAAATAGTGACCCGTGCTCCCTGGCTGACACAGGGCTACTACAAAGAAGAAGAGCGTAGCAAAGAGCTGTGGCGCGGTGGCTATCTGCACACCGGCGATGTGGCTTATGTGGATGAGCGGAATTATTTCAAGATTACCGACCGTATTAAAGATGTAATCAAAACAGGCGGCGAATGGATATCTTCGCTGGAGTTGGAAAATCTTATCAGCAAACATTCTTCGGTCTCAGAAGTTGCCGTTGTGGGAATTCCCGATGAGAAATGGTCGGAACGTCCTTATGCTATCGTTGTTCCCAAAGCCAATACCAAAACTTCAGATGAGGATATCCGGCAGTTTCTGCAACAGTTTGTGGATGAGGGGACTATCAACAAGTGGGCTATTCCAAAGGAGATTGATTTTGTGGAAGCCATCCCAAAAACTTCGGTAGGGAAAATTGACAAAAAACGGATTAGGGCGGAGCATAAGGAGTAAATATTGCCCCCGGAATTTTATGGAAATAATTGTTTTAAAGAGGCAGCTGGTTTTATCCCATCAAGCATATTTTGGATCGATGCAAGTGAAATATTGTCAAAAGTAGTACGTTCGACAGCCAAATCTGACAATACAATATTTCCTGAAGCTTCAAAACTTGCCATCGCTCCTGTTTTTCCTGCTCCCGCCAACTTGCGTTTATCTCTTGGGAAAATAAATAACTGATAGCGCCCGTGGTGCTTCACGGCCACAAGATTTTCAGTATGATACTCAGGATTTAATTTATGCCACTTGGTCAGGAAGGCATCTGCATATTTCACTATTACACCGCTTGCGGTACTTTCCAGAAGCAAGAGGCTTGTGTAATAAAAAGGTTGAGAAATTTTTATCCTGTCGTTGTTTAGAATAACCGTTTCCGGAGATACGTTTATGTTTTCCACAGGAAACTTTTCGGTGGTTACCTGCATATGTTCGTGATGTTCGATGGAGGCTCCGGCGAGGCCGTTGAAAATGCCACGAAAACAACCGTTGGTTTTATCAATAAAGTCGAACAGAAACGCGATGATCTCCTTCCGGTATAACTGAGGCCGGTGTTCTTTATTGAAAAGTGTGAAGTGGTTGTTGGCCAGGTAGGCAAAATTTGCACCAAGGAAGAATTCTTCATCAGTCAGCCGGACAGGATAAATAATTTCTGCCGGATTTTGAATCCTGATATTTCCCGGACAAAGATAACAGGCTTTCCCCTGTTCGTCTTTGTTTATCAGTTTTCCGGTATCCGGTGCGGAAGCAATAATTCCTCTGTCAATTAGTAGTTTATGATTCTTTCTCAGCTCACGGTCAGGGTTCCATTGTATGTGAAAGTTAACCCCTGTTTTCTCGTCTGGAATATCATAAAATTCCTTGTGCGTTGTATCTGCCGGGTCGGCAAGTACAAATCCGCTTTCGACCTGTTGCTTGTAAAGAAGTAGCAGGGCGGCACAAAGTCCGTAAGAATTCTCAATGGAAATAAGTTTTGTAACATATTTATCTTTCTCAGAGACCTTAAACTTTTTCGCATTCTCATACTCTTTCAGGAACTCGTCAGTAAACCCGAAACGTTCGTTGAGGATGTTTTTATAATCCATCACGGGGTTTTAAGGTATTTTAAAATCACGTCTTTTGCATCTAATTCAGGCATATCAACGCCTTTTTCACAACTGTTTCCAAGAGCGTCCGAAACAACCCGATAGTATCCTCCGGCAGTTTTCTCCCATGTATATTTTTCTTTTACCAACCGGATGACTTTGTCGGCATATTCTTCATTATTTTCCAGGGCTTTTGTCATCCCCCGTTCAATATCTCCTGTATCCGCGGGGTCAACAAGTATTCCCATGTCATTCTTGAAAATATCACCGGGACCTCCATTTTTGGTTGTTACGGGAACCAACCCACAGGCTCCGGCTTCAATGGGAGCCAGGCCAAAAGGCTCATAAAAAGCAGTCAGTACAAATACAGAATGTTTTAAAGCAAAGTATTTATACGCTCCCGCCAGCTCCTTCTGAGAAGCCAGATCAAGAAAAAACACTTTATCACGAAGCTGATACTTATCTATCTCATCTATGATAGATTGTAATATAATTCTTTCTTTCACAGGCAGTTTCTCAACTTCTTCATAAGGATTTTTCATCCCGCGAATAAAAATTCCGAGAGACGCTTTTTGCTGTAACGCTTTACTTTCTGCATAAGCCCTGACAGCCGAAATATGATTTTTTTTATCATCAAGACGACTGGAGAGAATAATACACGGCTTTTTTGTTTCAACCCCTTCTTTTTCAATACGCCGGAATAACGCCCTGTCTTTTTCATCCACTATTTGATTAAACAAATTGATATTAACCCCAGGGGGGATCACGGCAAATTTTCCGGTTTCCTCCACATTTACCGCACCGCTATAAAGGGGATGTGAATATTGTTTGTAACGCTCCATGGCGGTAGAGGTGATAATGGTGTCGGCATATTGCATGCTTAATCGTTCGGCCTGAATTCGCTCACTAAAATGATACCATTTATCTATTTTATTAAAATCAGGTTCTTTTTTATAGAGTTTATCCAGCTTTTGTGCTCCCAGCGAATGTCCTGTAAAGGTGAAGGGAATTCCCGTTTTCTTTTTCAGGAGTACGGCAGCATAACCGCCATCGCCATAATGTGCCGTGGCATAATCCGGTAATTGTTTCCCGTAAAAACGGATAATATTATCTACCCATTCGGGGATCTGTTGCCACAGTAGCTCCTTCCGTAAAAAGGAATCATTTCCACAAGGAAGACGTACAATCCGCAAGCGGTGGGAAATACCGGAATAATAAGAAATTTCTTTTTCAAACTCGGCACTCCATCCCTCTCCTTTAAAACGACGGGTGACAATATCAACTTTAAGGTCGGGATATTGTTCTACTAAGGCCTTACTAATTTCTTTTACATAGACAAGTTGGCCGCCGAAATCTGCGTGCTCGGTCAGATGAGAATCTTTTTGGTCAAAATTACCCTGAGGGTTTAAAAATATAATGTGCATGGCGTTTATTTCACAAAATGAACGTTAAAATATTTATCAATTATAATGTCTGCTTTGACTTTGTGCTTACTGATAATTTTGTGTTCTATTTCCAGCACCTCTTCAATAAAAGTATCCATAACCTCTCTTCCTCTTTTATGGCGATCTTCTATGGTATCAAAACGATCCCTGTCAATAAAAATACATTTATCAATATTTTTTAACAGGGAAGTATAAGTACCTTCTGCAATACAGACTTTAATGCCGGTCATATCAAATACTTCAGTCGTAATCAGGTTTTCAGGATATATAACCAACGGCTTTTCAATGGTTTTACTTCCTTCTTTGGCTGCTTTCAGGTGTTGATCTATCAGGCTCAGATTAACTTCATCCGTCCCAACCCACATTAAATCAGCCCTTCTTTTTTTATCGTTAGAGAAAGGGGGCAGGCGAAAGTAATCATCCTGCTGGAATATTTTAACATTAACCCCCTCATTTCCCAACCGTTCGGCAATGGCAGTTGCGATAATTGATTTACCGGCGCCAGACTCCCCGGCTACCGATATATTGTATATTCCCTTTGTTTTTTTTATTTCCGGCAGCAAAGGTTCCACAATATTCCAGGCTGTTTGCCGGTTTTCGGCATTAAGATTTATAACATCTCCCTTCATAATTTGACAATTTGTTCAAGCTAAAAATATATTTTGTGCGGCTTTTTCCGCAAAGATTACACCGGCCGCAGACCACAATTGATGTTTTGTTCCACCAGTTGACCAGTTGTTGGCATTTATATACTCGTAAAAACCGTATTGGTTATCCGGCATTTCCACGCCTCGATATAATGCCTTTCTTAATTTATCGGCAATCTCTCTCTCTTTTGATTTATACAGCCCTGCTATCAGCAAGCCGTTAAATACAGGCCAAACTCCTCCATTTTGATATTCACCAGGCCAATTCCTGAACTGATACGTCCAGTTGTTTTGCAATGTATTCCATTGGGCATCCGTGTTTTTTATAACAGGCCAGAAGGCGGGAACAAGGAAGCCTTCCAACCCGGAAGCAATGTTTTCAATATGGGTTGTTATTTTATGCTTTTGAGATTTCTTGTTTATGCCTAGAATTAAGGTAAGAGCATGTGCCAGACAGTCGAAATAGGTTAGATATCCGGAAGGCTTAAAGCCAGCCATCCAGTAATTTGTTGTGCCAGATTCCAGCTGATGAACAAAAGCCGTTTTATGATAAGCCCGGTTCTTGTTATTTGCGTAAGGCCAGTAATTTATCATAATCAGTTCTTTTAGTATTCGGGCTTTTTCAACATATAACTTAGAGGTATAGACCCGGGAGGCTTCTTCTAAAGCCCAGTAATAAAGCAACTGTTCGGTGAGGCTGTAACCTTCGAGTACAAATTCGTCTGCCCAGTTTCCCCCTTGTGGGATATACAGTAGTCCACGGCCGTTGAATTCCCAAATCGCAAGTGTATTAAATATTCTCCGTATAGATCGTTGCATCTCCTTTATAAAGCTTCGGTCTTTAGTTTTCCTGAAATAAAGGAAAGCACCTATCACAAACCACAAGCCGGCATCTACCTTTCCGGTTAATGAGCCATAGCTTACCTTTTTCACCTCTCCCTGTGCATCTGTTTCCATATTGGATGGTATCATGCCATGGCTATGTTGATTGGTTTTTAAGGCAACCAGAGTCTTTCTCATGCCTTCTATCAACTCTTTATCATCTGTCAGGAGAGCACTCAAGCCGGTAATTACACTATCTCGTGCCCAAACTCGATGGTAATTTGCCCGGAAATCTGTAGAGGCTACAAAACCGTTGGAAGTTATCCCTTGTCTGAGTAACGCTACTGCTCTGTGATATGTCTGTGAGCCATCCATTTTTTATCTGAAATAGTAAACCAGAATCATGGTAGCCACAAGAGCTGCAATAGCCTGAATACGGTAATTTTTGTACCAAGACATTCCTTTCAACATGAGACTCTCTTCTTTAAAGAATTTTCGTGACCAGGTATAATTTGCAACTGCCTCAACAGGAGGCGGAGGAGTAATTAGTGATATGGGAACAATAATTAATATTGTTACGGCCAATAGCACCGGGGCCACCAATAAGAACTGGATGTGTGCCAGCCAGGGAAAAGCCGCCGGATTTATAAACCGGACATAAACGGTAAACAATGTAAAGATAAATCCGCCGATTAAACCTGTAAAAGCACCTGTGGCATTGCTGCGTTTCCAAAACAGGCCCAACAAAAATACCGCCACAACGGGTGGTGATATGAGGGCAAGAACCATCTGAAGGTACTTAAAAAGCGAAGAAAAATCGGCTATCAAAGGTGACCAGGCAGCGGAGATAACCACAAAAATACCGGTAAAAATCTGTCCGGTTCTGACCAATTGCTTTGGTGTCAGCCCGGGTTTAAGGTTACTGACAAAGTCCATTGTCATCAAAGTACTTGCCGAATTAAGAGTCGCACTGATACTGGAAGAAATAGCGGCTATCAGTCCTGCCAGCACAATCCCCAGTATTCCTACGGGAAGTAAATTAAAGAGCATCGTGGGATAGATTAAATCGGGACTAGGCAGGTTAGGATAAAGCATGCGACCGATAATTCCCGGGAATACAACAATAAACAAACCGGGAAGTTTCAGCACACCGGCAAAAAGTGCTCCCCAGCGCCCATGATCTGTATTTTTAGCACTGAGAACCCTTTGAACCATAAACTGGTTGGTTCCCCAGAAGTAAAATCCGAGCAGGGGAACGCCAATCACCAGTCCCAGCCAGGGCATGGCCTTATCACTCATAGGACGGATAAGGCTTAACATGGATTTTGGGGTTTCTGCAAATATCCGTGGTATATCGAAATCAATTTTTTGTAAAGCAAAGAAAGTAAGGAATACAGCGCCAAGCATCAGCAATACTCCCTGCACAGCTTCGGTGTACATCACTGCCGAAAGACCTCCTGTAATCGTATAAGCAGCTGTAATGAGAGCCAAAATAGCAACTATCTGCCATAATTCGAGCGAAGGAAAAATCATCTTTACGATAATGGCTCCCGAATACAGAATACCGGCGGTATCAATAATGATATTCCCAACGAGAGTAATAAACGAAAAATAATATCTTGAACGGATATCGAATCTGCGCTGCAGGAACTCAGGCATGGTATATACTTTGCTCCTCAAATAAAAGGGAAGGAAAAAGATAGCGAAAAAAACTAGTACTACCAACGCCATCCATTCGTAGTTAAAAACAGAAATACCCGTGCTGTAAGCGTCTCCGGCAAGACCAACCAGCGCGGGGCTTCCCATATTGGCTGCATATAAGGTAATCCCAATAATAGGCCAGGTCATTTTTCGCCCAGCTAAGAAGTAATCTTCGTGGGTCTTGTTTTTTGTCTTTTTCCGGCTATAGGCCAAACCCCACAAGGTAATCCCCACAATATAAACCAAAATAATAGTAATATCAATGGGGCTTATAGCAATATCTTTCATAGTGTATTTTTAAAAACCGGTTCGGAAAATTACAAAAAAGAGGGGCGCCAAAAGTATCATCCTGCTTTGGATATATGATTTACGGTTATGAAACGCTTTGGTTCCATGAAAAAATTCATTTTCACGAAACTTTAATAAAAAAGCAAGTTAAAACTTTTGAGACAGTCCCTCTTTTAACAAAAAATTATCGATACTCGACTAAATTAATTCAACAGAAACTGAAAATTTTTACACTATATAAATCCGGTATTTTGTACCCGGATTTATATAGTATAAAATTAAAAAAATTAAAGAACATAAGACTTATTAAAAGTCATATTGAAATGACAAAACTGCGGAACGCCCAAGTATAGGTCTGGCATAAAAGTACTGACTATTGACACTTGTCAGTCCCGACCTGGGATTTCCTTCGGTTAACCCGATTACATTAAACAGGTTATCTCCGGAAGCTGAAACGCTGAAATGCCGGGATATGGTATAATCCAGACGAGCATTAATTTGCGAAAATTGCGGTAGTACTTGTTTGTTAGCAGGGTTTGTATAACGTTTCCCGAAATATTGCCAGGTAATACTTGCATTGAGCCGGCCAATCTGGTAAGAGGGCCTAAAGGTAAAATACAATTTAGGCAGACGTTGGATAACATGACCGCTAAAGTCAATTGTTTTTGAGGGATCATTTGCAGGATGATAAATCCAGTTATGATATCTCATATCCTGATAAGTACCTGTAAATGAGACATTAAGTTTTCCAAACTTAGCAACAGCCTCCAGTTCCAAACCTTTGGCAGAAGTATTATAATATTGCTGTATAGCTTTAAGAACTCCGCCTTGCTGAACAAAATCCGTGAAAGCAATATGATTAAAATAACTATAAAATCCGGTTGCAAAAAGGGCAATCTTCGAAGAGTTATATTTATAACCAAATTCGTATTGATAGATGCTTTCGACTCTTGCAGAAGCAGGAAATCCGTTACTCGTTGATTCGGTACCGCCAAAGGCATAAGAGCGGTCGGCCGGAGCGCGATGTCCTTTACTTGCCCTTGCAAAAACAGCCGAGTTCTCGTTAAATTCGTAGTTGGCACCCACAGACCACGACAATGCACCGTAGCTAAACTTAACGGGAATAAATTGACCGTTACCATACTGAACATTTGTTTCTGCCGGTGAGATGACACCATCATGATTCATATCATAAGTATATTTTGAAGTTTTTTCGGTGTAGCCATAAGTTTTGCCCATATCATAACGCAATCCGGCATTAATTGTTAACTGACCAATATCCCATTCATCATTAAGGTATAGAGCGTTAATACGGGTTAAAGCATAATAATCACGGAAAAGTGAACCGTATTGTGTATATCCATCCGTTGTAAGCGATTGCCCTGAAGCATCATTCACAAGGTCAAGTTTTCGGGTATTATCGGAAATATCAACCAACATATTATGCCACCACCATTTTGAAGATACTTTGTTGGTTGAGAAATACCAGCCAGCTGTCAGGGTATTATTTTTAAACTGTTTTGTCAATTTATAATCATTTACAAACTGTTCCAGAGGAAGATCAACAGCCCACCATCCATAAATTCCAACCAGTCCGTTTCCGTTAAGCGTACTCATATTATTGATAGGATCCCCTGCCTTATATCCGTCTGCATAAGCATAGTGGTATTTTGTCAATCCTCTTTTTGCTGCATAATCAGAAGCTGCAAAAGGGCCATCAACTGCAAAAATAGAATTGAATTTCTCCTTGATTATTGATTTCTGAAAATTGTCTTTGATACTCCAATTGTTTCCCAAATCCATAAAAAATTCACCACCGTAAGAAAAGACAATAGGGTGCATTCCATCGGCAAGGTTTTTATTTACCTCTGTTCCGGACGGAGTAACAGCGTGGAGTCTCATCAGATCCAGACTTTTCATGGTACCGTAATTAGGATTAAATCCGGGGATACCTTTAGCCGGGTCTCCCTGCAAAGGAATGGGAAGATAAGCGATGTTTCTGTCGTTAAGATATTTCGCTCTCAACCGAAAATACCCTTTCTTAAAAAGGTAAGTAACATTTGCTTTAATCTGGCCACCATTATTTGCCGTATAACCAGGTGAGCGGATACCATCGTCAGCGCGGTAAAAGCCGCCAATATGATAGCGAATATTTTTCGAGGCAGGCCCGCCAACATCAAAACCTGTACGCGAATGCATGTAAGTTAACCCTACGGTTTGTGTAAAAGAACCTTTGGTTATCTCACCACCGGTTTTGGAAATAAAATTGATAATTCCGCCGGGAGCATTACTGGTAAGAATGGAGGCTGAACCACCTCTTACTGCCTCTACCCTGGCGATATTCTGATCAACACGCACAAAGATATCCGTGTTTCCAAACATCAGGTCACCATATTCAAAAACCGGTATCCCATCTTCCTGAAGTTGGACATAACGTAATCCTCCGGAGCTGGGCAGCCCGCGGGCAAAGATATTTGCATTACCCTCGCCTCCGGAACTTTCCACATAGAAACCCGGTACCGATTTAATAAGGTCGGCTGCACTACGGGGAGCAACTTCAGCAATTTTCTTTGCTGAAATAGTTGTAATTGCCACACTGGACTGTAACTTGGTCTTTTTGTTTTGTACTCCGGTTACAACAACCTGATCAAGAGAAAGCAGGTCTTCATGCAAAACAAAATCTTTGGATACCGTCGCCCCGTTTGTAATATTAAAAGGATATTCAATGGGTTTGAACCCGATGAATGAAATTCGCAGGGAATTTTTCCCTGCAGGAACTTGTAGAGAATAACTTCCATTAACATCGGAAGTTGTTCCCGTGGTAGTTCCCTGAAGCAAAACGGTAACACCTACAGCAGGCTTTCCGTTTTGCTGAGTGATGGTACCTTTAACGGTACCCTGAGCCATTAACCCAACAGAAAAAGTCAGGGTCAGCATCACCATAACAACACGTACAATCTTTTTCATAACAAGTGTTTTTTATTAAATTAATATTGAATGAATTGTTAAAAGTAAACCATTAATTACCTGAAAAACAATGCTATTCCCCCTCATTTTAACGCACACGTGAACACACACCTGAATTGTTTATAAATAACCGCATTTCGTTAATAACTTTTTTATGAACCCTTTTGCTGTTAATGATTTTTTACAAGTGGATATTCTCTATTTTAGCCAACAATATAGTTTCAACATGACAAACAGGAAAAGAAGGGTTACCTTAAAGGATATTGCCAACCAAATTGGTGTTTCTCACACAACCGTCTCACGTGCACTCCGCAATCATCCTGACATCAGTCCCGACAGGAAAGAGCAGATTAGGAGTTTAGCTAAAAGCATGCACTACAACCCAAATGCTTTTGCGCTTAGCCTACGTAATTCGTATAGTAAGCTAATTGGCCTAATCATCCCCGAAATCACCTTATATGCATTTCCTTCGATGGTAAAAGGTGTTTCGGAATTTTGTTATAATGCAGGTTATAACGTTATCATTCTTTCTTCAAACGAATCGTACGAGCGGGAGGTTCAAAATACCGAACTAATGTTATCGAGTCAGGTTGATGGTTTGTTGGTAGTCATTTCCAAAGAGACACAAAAATATGATCATTTTGAACTACTCGAAGAAGAAGGAATTCCGATTGTTTTTCTGGACAGGGTCTGTAAGAACTATGGAAAATCAAAAGTAATGATTGATGGTGTCAGGGCAGCTTATACGGCTACCAAACATCTGATTGAAACCGGTCGGAAAAAATTAGCTTATTTCGGGGGAAATCCCTCCTTATTTATTACCAAACAGCGACTTACAGGTTTCAGAAAGGCGCTTCGTGACCATAATATGAAAGAACATTCTGTCATTTTTGCCGATGACGCGGAAGATGCCCGACACAAAACTTTTGACCTTTTCGGCAGAAAAGATATCCCGGATGGGATTATGAGTATAAGCGATGAGGTACTGACCGGAATAATTCCATCTTTGCAGGAGCTTAACATTCATATCCCGGAGAAAGTGGCAATTATCAGCTTTAGCGATGGACCCATATCGCTAATGTATAAACCGGCTATTTCTATTATCAGTCATCCGCTTTCACGTGTGGGGCAGGTTGCGGTTGATTTGTTAATTCAGCGAATTGAAAATCCGGAAGGGAAATACCAGCAAATTCGCATTATCAATACAGAACTAATCATTCGGGGAAGTACAGTTAAACTTGAAAGATAAAATTCAGGATACTTTATTGATATGCAACTATATTCATTATAAAGGGACTTCTAATAATTCCTTTCAGGATGAATACCCAAAATCTCCATATGCAGAATGTATACTTAGTTTTTTGGTATCAGCAGCCTCCACCCGGCCAACAACTTTCGCTTCAACATTAAAGCTTTCTGAAATTTTAATCAGTGCTTCCGCAATGCTTTCAGGAACATACAACTCCATGCGATGCCCCATATTGAATACCTGATACATCTCTTTCCACGGCGTACCGGATTGATGATGAATCATATCGAAAAGTGGAGGCACCGGAAAAAGATTATCTTTGATAACATGCAGTTTGTCAACAAAATGCAGAACTTTTGTCTGTGCGCCGCCGCTGCAATGAATCATGCCGTGAATTTGTTTTTTGTACTCTTTGAACATGGCCTTTATCACAGGAGCATAAGTACGGGTGGGTGACAACACCAGTTTTCCCACATTGATGCCCGGTACCGGCGAAGGACCTGTGAGTTTCAGCTTTCCCGAATAGACCAGCCTATTCGGTATATGTGGATCGTAACTTTCGGGGAAGGCTCTTGCCAACACGTGTTCAAAAACATCATGACGTGCGGAAGTCAGGCCGTTGCTACCCATGCCACCGTTGTAGTTCTCTTCATAAGCAGCCTGTCCGTAGGAAGACAATCCGACAATGACATCACCCGGTTGAATATTATTTTCGATAATTTCGGAACGCTTCATCCGGGCAGCAACAGTGGAATCCACAATCACCGTACGTACCAGGTCACCCACATCGGCAGTTTCGCCACCGGTAAGATGAATCTCTACTCCCCACTGACGCATTTTTTCCAGAAATTCTTCCGTTCCATTGATGAGCGCTGCAATCACCTCGCCGGGGATTAGGTTTTTGTTGCGCCCTATGGTGGACGAAAGCAGGATGTTGTCGGTAACACCTACACAAAGCAAATCATCAGTATTCATAACAATGGCATCCTGTGCAATGCCTTCCCAAACGCTCAAATCGCCCGTTTCTTTCCAGTACATGTAAGCCAGTGCCGATTTGGTTCCGGCTCCATCGGCATGCATAATGTTACAATAAGTACTATCGCCTCCGAGGATATCCGGGATTATTTTACAAAAAGCACTGGGATACAACCCTTTATCCAGGTTTTTAATAGCCGCGTGAACATCTTCCTTTGAGGAAGACACTCCCCTGCCCTCGTAACGCGATTGTTCCGGGTTTTTATTTTTCATTGAAAATTAGCTCGTGTTTTTGGGTATTAAAATGGTATTTGCCGAACTTACTGAGGATATAATCGCCGAAAACGATGCCGAAGTTCAGCCGGTAACTGACGATAACCGTCACATCTTTTACCGTTTTGTCAGCAATTCTTACCTGGTCAAGATGTATCACAGCATGGTCGGCAATAGTATTGTTTTTCAGCACCTCCGAAGCGTTCCCTTCGAAATTCTCTTTACTAATAACGCCATCGTTTAGCAGCCGGAGTGCTTTTTTCAGTGAAATCATACCGGTGCTGTTCCTCTCATAAACAAACGACTCGGTATAACCATTAATCAAACAATTCGTTATGTACAATCCCGTCTTCTTGTCTGTGGTAAAAGTTACGCTGTTTTCGCTTGGATTGATAGCAATTTGAACAGCATTGGTATCAATAGCCATATTAGTGGATTTAGGCACAAAATCTTTGCGTAATACCCTGAATTCCGTACGCCTGTTAAGGGCAAAGGCAGCCTCTTTTTCGGCTTTGCCCGGAAGTGAGCTGATGAATGGGCCATCCAGCAAAGTTCCTTTTTTAAACAGGAAGCCATCCTTCACAATATCTTTTTGCAGCACACGAGGTACTCTTTCACCATAGCCTTTGGCCACAAGGCGTTTGGGATCTATCCCCCGCATAATAAGATAGTTAACTGCTGAACGGGCACGTTTTAGTGACAATATATCATTATACTCTTTGGTGTCGCGTGAGTCAGTATGCGAACCCAGCTCAATAATCAGGTTCGGATTTTCCCGCAAGGTCTGGATAAGCCCCTGCAACGAATCCTGATATTGTGGTTTCAGGTTCCATTTGTTCAGATCGTAAAGAATATCGGGCAACACAATAGGTTTTCTCGAAATAGGTTTCAGGACAATATCTTTTTTGAAATCTTTGCTGAATTCAACCCCCGCTGTGGTAAACCTTCCGAGGTTGTTGAAATAGTTCCCTTTACTCACTTTCACTTCGTAAGTGGTAGTGGGTTTTATCTGGCTTTTGCCAAAAGAATAGAAGCCCTTGTTGTTAGTAATTGTTTTCACTGTGAGGCCGTGTGAGCCAATCAACTGAACCGTTGCATTGGAAACACCAAACAAAGTCCGGTTGTCGGAAACCGTTCCCGCAAGGGTAAATTCCAGTGGCGGTTGGATAAAGTAGTAGATGTCTTCTTTGCCGCGACCACCTTTACGGTTAGAGCTCAGATAGCCCCACGCTTGGGTCGGATGAAAAATGATACCGAAATCGTCATGTGTTGAGTTGATGGGATATTTCAGGTTGACAGGTTTCCCCCAATGGCCGGAGGAATCAATTTTGCTGACAAAAATATCCAGCCCGCCCATACCGCCATGGCCGTTGGAAGCAAAATATAGCGCTGTGTCGCCACGCAGGAAAGGAAACATTTCATCACCTTTGGTATTGATATTTGCCCCCAGGTTAACAGGGTGGCCGAAAGGGACATTTTTGCTGGTACGTACAGATACCCACAGGTCTTTTCCACCGGCGCCACCTTTGCGATTGGAAGAAAAATAGAGGGTTAGTCCATCGCTGCTGAGGGTAGGTTGACCAACAGTTTGTGTGGTGTCCACGCCACGGATGACAAGCCTGCGTGCCCGTCCCCAGTTGCGACCAATTCGCCTCGATACGTATATCTGACAGCCGGTTTTTTTATCCGGAATTTGAGGACATCGGGTAAAATAAAGTGTATTAAAACGACTGTTGGCTTGAGCAGCTCCCTCATTGGACGAGGTGTTGATGTGTTTGTCTTTATCCAAAAGAACCGGTGTACTCCATTCGCCTTTACGATCCTGCCGTGCGATAAAAAGGTCGCTGAAATTCTGTCCTGTCCATTTGTCCGTAGCTTTCCCGGTAACACCTTCGCGGGTGGAGGTAAAAACCAGCTCGTTGTAATTACCTGAAATAAAGGCCGGTGCAAAATCCGCCTCACGTGAGTTGAGTTTTCTTACATCAGTAACCTTATATTTTGAAGGATTTTCTATCCATCCCTGAATTTTGGCTGCTGATTCCGCTCCGAGCTTCCCACGTGGATCACCAGGAACTCTTTCGGCATAAGCTTTGTATTGCACGATAGCTTCATCGTATTTTTCGTCAATTTTCAGTACATCGGCGAGATGCAACAGAACTTTGGGATGATTTTTAGCCCAGCCAAAGCGTACCAACCTATGGTAAGCACCTTCTGCACGGCGGTAATTTTCAGTGTAATAATAACAATCGGCCAGCCTGTAAATAATACGGTTTTTCTCTCCTCGGTTGTTTTTGACTTTTGTAAATGCTTTTTTGTACTTGTCAATAGCGGTATAATATTGCTGTCGTGCAAATAGTTCGTCAGCAGCATGAGCCGGACTTTTCTTCTGGGCAACAGAAATCAACGGTAACAGTGCCACCAGTATAAACAGAAAATATTTGCTGTGTGGTATCTTCATAGTTTTATATTCCTGCCCTGCGTTTCTTCTGCTATTAAATATTTGTCTTTTACCTTTTATCTTTTAGTACTCACCGTATTTTCCGCAGGCATAATCTTTATTTCGTTTTTTACGGCTTCATCCTGTTCCGGAATTTTCGTTTTTACCTTCTTCTTTGTTTGCTTCACCGGTTTTGACGCGGTTTTTGTTTCAGCTTTTGTCTCCGGTTTTGTTCGAGGTTTGGGTTTTGTCTTCTTAGCTGCATCTTTTTTCTTTACGGATTTTTCCGGAGCAGATACGGTTTCTTTCTTTTTCGCTGCTTTTGTCTGAGTGGTTTTCGAAGTTGTTTTTTGGCTTGGCTTTTTAGAAGGAGCAGATGCCGTTTTTGGCTTTGTACGAGCTTTTGGCTTCGGCTTTGGTTTCTTTTCTTCTGTTTTCACTTCCACATCTTCATCCGGCTGTTCCTCACTTGCTCCATCCTCTTCTTTTTGCTTCATGTACTCTTCCCGTTTTTTGTCGCGGTCAATACGGTTTGCCTCCCGGTTAATTTCGGTCTTCACATCCTCCGAAGCCCGCTTTATCTCATTGATAAATTTCCCCAGACCACGTGCCAACTCCGGAATCTTCCCAGGGCCAAACACCAGAAAGATGGCCAACACAATCAGGAAAACCTCTCCCGTTCCTAAATCAAAAAATAGTAAAATCAATTCTTTAAATTTTTGTCTTTCGCAAAAGTAAAAAAAATCCCCATGAGCCGGAATTTATTCTTGTAAAGTTGTTTTTGATTTCTTCTGTTTTACCGGCAAACCACCACGGTAAATTTCTTTTTTCTGTAAGTTTCCAAGAGAATCATATGTCATCCAAACTCCATCCTGCAGCGCATTTTTATACTGTCCCTGCATAAGCAGTTTCCCATTTATACCATAAACGCGAAAAGGCCCCTGTAAAGTATCGTTTACATAAAATCCCGAAGTGGAAATTTTCCCATCAGGAAAGTACTTGATCCAATGACCGTTTTTCCGTCCGTTTTTGAAATCAGTCAGCTCGGAAGGTTTGCCCGTTGAAGGATAAAAAATAATGGTGGGGCCTTGTTTGATCCCTTTTCTATAATTCTCTTCCAAAACCAACTTCCCATCCACATCGCTAAAATAGAGCCATGTACTATCTTTTTTACGGTCGATAAACCTTCCTTCTGCCATGGTCTTACCATTTAGTTGAAACGATCTGACCTGTGCCACATGGCTATCATCCGTATAAACCATTTTAGCTTTGATCATCCCGGCAGGATAAAAATAGATGAAAGTTCCGTAAGGCTTTCCGTCACGAAATTGTCCCCGATAACGAATGTCGCCATTACTGTATGTCCCGACCCACTTTCCCTGACGCAAACCACGTGTATCGGTTCGGTTTTGCCCTAAGATTATCGGTATCAAAGCCATCGAAAAAAACAGTATAAACAGCAGTTTCTTCATTTTTTTAGTTCAGGCCTGGTTTAAATGTTTTAATTTTACCGCCTTACAAAGGTAACATCAATTGAACGAATATTCTTCGAAATTATTGGAATCGGCGGTGAAAGAATTATCACGGCTGCCGGGTATTGGCAAACGGACGGCTCTTCGGCTGGCGTTGCATTTGCTTAGGGAAGATACTTCGGCGACACAACATTTGGCCGAAGCTTTGGTGAAAATGCGGGAAGAAATCATGTTTTGTAAGCGATGCAACAACATTTCCGATACGGAATATTGCGAAATATGCAACAATCCCAAACGTGATGAGAAGACACTTTGTGTGGTAGAAGATACCCGCGATGTGCTGGCCGTGGAAAACACTTCCCAATTTAACGGAGTGTACCAGGTGCTTGGTGGCATTATCAATCCCATGGAAGGCATCGGACCTAACGATCTTAACCTGACGCATCTTGTGGAACGCATTCGCACAGAAGATATTAATGAAATCATTCTGGCATTACCTGCCACCGTGGAAGGCGACACCACCGGCTATTACATTTACAAGTTACTTTCGCCGTTCAAGCTGCGTATCACAACCATTTCGCGGGGTGTGGCCGTAGGAAACGAGCTGGAATATACCGACGAAATCACCCTGGGGCGTTCCATTCTGAACCGTTTGCCTTTTGAGGAATCGAACCGACGATAAATTTACATTTTCTCAGCTGCCCATACTGGCGCGCAAATGTTTCGCGTGCCGTACCATAACTGTAATAAGTAGGAGATATTTGGTCTTGACAGAAAATATAAATATTAAAATAATAAGGAAGGCACGCATTGAAAATGCGCGCCAGAGTGGGTCAACCACGCGAAAGGCCGGCGCACAAGACTTGCGCCAGGGAGGGGGAATCGTCTATGAACTAATTATCTGAAACTGTGGGCAAAGCTCATATCGAATTCAGGTTATTATGTTAGGCTCAGAATACTTTTAATTTGTATTCGTAATACAGGTTAGGGATAAACCGCTTTGATGAAAAATTTAATGTATATTTGTGAAAAATGATTTGCTATGGATGGCGAAAGAGAAATAGATGTTGAAAAAATTGTGAATCATTGGATAAAAACATCTGATGAAGATTTTGAAACAATGAACTTTCTTTTTCAGTCGGAAAGATATAATTGGGCGTTGTTTTTAGGACACATTTCAACTGAGAAATTGCTCAAAGCTTATTTTGTAAAAACACAAAAGAAACATGCACCACCCATACATAATTTGTTACGTCTTGCGGAAAAAAGCGAATTAGAATTAACAGAAAAATATGCTGATTGGTTAGATACGATTTCATTATTCAACATCAATGCAAGGTATGATGATTATAAGCGGGAATTTTATAACCTGTGTACAAAAGAGTATTCAGTGCTGTGGATTGATCAGATTAAAGAAATAAGAAAATGGCTAAAACAGAAATTATAAATATTGTTGAAAGATTTGCTAAAAAGGTCCATGAAAATTACAATTGCAGTGGAATTATTTTGTTTGGTTCTTATGCAAAAGGAACCGATCATATAGATAGCGATATCGATATTGCTGTTGTTTTAAGGGATTATGATAACTTAATGAATATTCAGCTTGAATTAATGCGGTTGAGAAGAAAAATTGATAGCAGAATAGAGCCTCATCCTATAAAAGAAAGTGATTTCAATGGAAATAATCCATTGGTCAATGAAATTAAAAAATACGGGAAAAGAATAAGCGTAGCTTGATTTGTAAATCGTGGTCTGAAAGAAAAAATGGGGAATTTGCCCCGACTGGCGCAAGTCTTCCTGCCGGGCAAGCGGGCAAGCGAGACTTGGGCCGTGCAAAACAAACCGAAACTCTATATTTTAAAAATTATCCTTATTTTTGAATCATGAGTTCCAAATACAAGTTTCATAATCCCGATGGTACCTGTTTTGTCACTTTTGCCGTGGTAAAATGGGTCGATGTTTTTACGCGGGATATTTATCGTGAGATCATTCTGGACAGTTTAACCTGATTAATTCAAAAGAACAAATTTTGAGTGGTCGTTGTTAGCTTAAGCCCAAGTCAACCACGCGGAAGGCCGGCGCACAAGACTTGCGCCAGGAAGGGCATGTTACGTAGCCAGCCTTGCACACAGATGGTACCCTGAGACAACTTTACTCTTCGTCCATGGTCGTTTTATAAATCACATAACGTTCTGCCAGCCCGGAAAGCATGAAATTGACAATTTTCTCATCTTTACCCAACTGTTCCGGAACTACAATACCTTTCCTGGTGTGCAATCCCGAAACCATTAGTCTGACCGCCTGCGAAGCGGAATAAGCCGTAGTACGGGCCATGCTGTGGGTTTTGGTTTTAGCATCGTAGCGATCGTACAAATCGAAAGTGTAAGAAACAGGTTTCCCATCTTTTTTGCCTGCTACCACAATCTTCATAATGGTCAAATCCTCTTCGCCCTCCTCCAGTTTCCATTGTTTGAATAATAATTTGCTGGTCACTTCTAACGGGGAAATTGTCTGTCCGTTAAAATCTATTTTCTCAGCATCAAAGAAACCGTTTTCGGCGAGGAATTTAATTTTTTCGGCATAGCCGGGATAGCGTAGTGTTTTCTCCCTCATGTTTTTGGCTTTTATGGTAAACATAAGCGAGCGCAGACCGTCGCTGTTGAAAGCTTCCAGCGTTCCCACATTTTCAAATTCCAGCAGTTCAATTTCGGTTAACGGCGGTTTGGTCACTATTTTACCGTTTTCCACCAATCGTGCCGGACGGGTATATTCTTCGATTACATCCGATGGTGAAAAAACAGCTTTATATTCCCAGGGTAATTTCCGCACAACCGGCAAACCGCCCACAAAAATGTCGATTTTGTCCACCTCATCCATTTTGGAAGCAGCAAAACCGGCCAACAGATTACTCATTCCGGGAGCCACGCCCATGTCCGAAATTACACGTACCTCTTTCGCCCAGGCCAGTTCCGACAAGCCAAAAACATCTTCCGGATAAAAAGCAATGTCCACACAATCTTTCCCGGCGTCAATAACAGTTTTCAGCGTATTGTAGCCCATAAATCCGGGGACAGCATTCACCACCAGATCAAAAGGTTGCAAAAGCTTCTTTAGTTCATATGAATCCCTTAAATCCAGATGTTTTTTCCCGAGTTCAGCTTCTGAAATAGTTTCAAGTTGCCGCCAGCTTTTGTCGGCTATGGTAACTTCAAAATCATCGTCTTTGACGAGATCGATGGCCAGCGGTTTTCCTATAAGTCCGGCCCCTAAAACAATCACTTTTGTCTTCATATTTATAGAATTAAGATTTTATCGATGTTTCAGTATTCCCTATTTCCGACAAAATAACCCCGACAATGACCACCAGCATCCCCACCATTTTCTTCAACGAAAAATGTTCCCCGAGAAGATAAAAGGAGAAAGTGATGGTGAAAACGGGAATCAGATTTGTGTATAAACTGGATTTTATTACCCCGAGGTATTTTACAACATAAGTATAAAGTACATACGCCAGCGAAGAGGCAAAAATTCCGAGCATAAAGAGTGAGGCAACCGTAGTGATGCCTGGTCGTATCGTGATAAAAGAGGCTCCATCAATAAAGAGAAAAAAAGGAAGAAAGTAGAATGAGCCTATCATATTTTGCCAGGTTATGATGGTGACAGGCTTATATTTCAAACTAAGTTTTTTTAAAACAATGATATAAAAAACTGCTGAAAAAACCGCCAGGAACAGGAGTAGAATACCCCAGGGATTGGCATTCAGGCCAAAGTCTTTGTTTATAATGATCAGTAACAATCCTCCGAAAGAAATTATTAGCCCTGCAATATTAACCCGTTTCAGGCGCTCCTTAAAGAAATAATAGGCGGCAAATGGAGCAAAAAGAGGAATAGTAGCCACGATGATGGAACTCAATGAAGCCGATACCAGGCTTAGCCCATAATTTTCGCCCACGAAGTAAAGAAACGGGTTTAAAAAGGCACTTCCCAAAAACAGCCAGCGGTCTTTTTTTTGAATTGGCTCCAGCTTGCCCGTGGCAAAAACAAAAAGAAGCAGAACAACAGTCGAAATGAGCAGGCGGAAATAGATGGTCGTCAACGGAGAATAAACCTCAAAAACAATTTTGGACCAGATATACGACATCCCCCAGAAAAACATGGAGATAAACGCAATGATATGAATCTGAAATTTCTTCATCAGCGCTTATGTGCCTTGAATTTGGGTCTGTAGTTAAGGTAGGGCAGCATAAAAACTTTTACGGAGCCGACAATGATATTGGCTTCCACATATATGGGATAACGATGTTTATCAGCCGTTACAAAAACCACCAGCGGATCCGTATCAGAAAAAAAAGTGCTACTGGTAATCACAGCCTTAAAGACGTCACACACAATTCGCTTTCTTTTGTGTACCATTTTGCCTTTCCCCGCATAAATGACATAGTAAGTCTCTTTTTTTCCATCAACAATAAGCGGAACCGGAATAGTATCGCCCACGGACATTGTTTTTGTATTGAGAATACGCAAATAGTATGTGGCATTAAGGACATCATAAAGTGTAGTACCCAAAGTAAGAATGGTGTCCTTTGCCGGGTGTCGGGTAGCCTCGGTATGGACATTGACATAGTGCTTATCCCAATGAAAATGATAAATATTGTGAATATAAAAACCACCTTCCAGTGTCTTTTTCTCATAAAATAAGGATCTAAAACCATCCATTGCTGTTACGGAACGATAGTAATCTTCCAGTTTAAAAATGAAAGAATACTTTTTTAGGGAATATCCGGTACCGGTAAACTGAAAACTTTTTGTTCCGTTGTAAGTAATGGTGTCTGTCACCAAATTAACATTGCCCGCATAAACCCAGATAGGCCCTAAATTGTAATAAACCCGAAGTTTTATATCCTCGTGATGGGTAAAAGGATATCCCCGTTGAACCTGGGCTACACTTTTTGCAGAAATGCCAATAAGTAAAAGACTGAAAAATAGAAAGATGTTTTTCTTTGTCATAGTTTTCCTGAAAAATTCAAAAATAAGGAAAACCATCGGCTATGATACCGGAAAAGAAAAAAACCTGTCACTTTCGCAACAGGTTTTTGTTGTAGCGAGACCGAGAATTGAACTCGGGACCTCCGGGTTATGAATCCGACGCTCTAACCTACTGAGCTACCTCGCCGTTTTGAGGCTGCAAAATTAAAAAATTAAATGATTATGCAAAGATTTTTTCTCATTCATATTATCAGGATAAATTCACACCGGAAACCGACAGTCTTTGCTGAAAATACAGAACGAATGACTACTTTCGTAGAAAATAATTAGAGCAATGCCACAGGAAATAGAGAGGAAATTTTTGGTGAAAAGTGACTATAAATCATCTACCACCAAAGCAAGCAGAATTATTCAGGGATATTTGTCGTCGGTGCCGGAGAGGACGGTCAGGGTTCGTATCAAAGATAAAAAAGGTTATCTGACGATTAAAGGTCCGGTCAATGAAAGCGGTGCCAGCCGGTATGAATGGGAAAAACAGATCCCACCGGAAGAGGCCGAAGAGTTACTCAGCTTGTGCGAGCCCGGAATAATTGACAAAACCCGCCACATTATTCCTGCCGGTAACAATTTATTTTTTGAAGTAGATGAATTTCATGGCAACAACGAAGGTCTTGTTGTAGCAGAAATCGAACTCCCGAACGAAAACTTTTCTTTTGACAGACCCGGGTGGCTGGGAAAAGAGGTTACCGGCGATAAACGATATTATAATTCCATGTTAAAGAAATATCCGTTTGAAAGTTGGAAATAACTGAACTGAAAGCAAAAAACAAAAAAAATAAATCTCAAATCTCAAACCCATCCGAATGGATTTATACGGGCGGATTATTTTCAAATTCAAATTTTACCCCCGGAAAACAAATACAGAACCTTTTCAATCATAGTGGTTTGACTTAATTTTATTGACAGCCGGACATTCTTCTAAAATATCAAGCCGAATTTCAAGCCAAAGGCAATGTAAAGGCCACCCGTTTCCTGTTGATAATCATAGGCATATCCTAATCCCAGATGCAGGTTAAAAAGAAATTTCTTTCCCAAATTCCGCTGAATACCCCAATGTACTTCTGTTAATAAAGTGTTGTGTAAATTGATGTTAGAGGCAATATTGAAAACCTCCGGAGTGGCATATTTTATCTGAGCTCCCACATAATTTCCTGCGTTGTTACCCCTGTTTCTGTTTTTTGCTAACCTTTTTTTAAGGCTATAATAGTACCGGAATTCGGTGATCATATAAAACGCCGGATCAATAATACCCCACTCATAATTCACCGTACCGTTATAAACGGTATAACCGCCGCCAAGCCCTGCATTGACATCGAGAAGAGAATTCCCGCCGAGGGCAAACTCATAGCCGACTCCCAAACCCTGGAAACCTAACTCAACTTTCGGATGGCTTGCCAGCATTGGAGTGTTTTCCTGCTGAGCAAATATTTCCGTAATAAAAAAACTCATAATGACTAAAAGAAGCACTCCTTTTTTCATAAATCTATATTTTAATGGTTCATATAATACTTTGTCTCAAATTAATATTATTTCAACTTATCCTGTTAGTATATTATGATGTAGCTTGGTATTTTTCTGAATTGCAGAAATCAGGCTTACGTATGACAGGGTTTTGTTTTCATGATAAAATTAAAGGTATTCACCCCGTAAAAATCTTCTGTTTCACAAACTTTTTAACCAACTTTTCAACCATTACCTTTCCACACATGATTTTATCGAAAAAGGATGGTTTTTATTACTAAATTTGTGCAGTAAAAAATAAATTTATCTACTATGAAGAGGATTGGAATTTTGATAATATTTGTGTTTTTTGCTTTTCAGATACAGGCACAGCAAACAACAAAAAAGACAACCGGAGCAACTTTAAAATTCATGGAAACTAACCATGATTTTGGTAAAATATTTTACAGTTCTGCGGGCACACATGCCTTTAAATTCGTGAATGCCGGCAAAGAGCCGATACTTTTGTCGCGTCCGCGCTCTTCATGCGGCTGCACAGTTCCTACCTGGCCCAAAGCGCCCATTCTTCCCGGCGACTCAGCCACCATCAGCGTGGCCTACAACACGCATATTCTTGGCGAATTCAACAAAACGGTTACCGTTTATTCCAGTGCCTCAAAGCCGATTGTGCTGCATATCCGTGGTAAAGTAGTCCCCCGTCCGAAACCCATGTTGCCGGTAAAACAAACCGACAAAGATGCGACTCCGATTCATAAATAATTAAACCATAAGATAATGCCAAAGATTTCATTAAAAGGGCAACAGATGCCCGAATCACCCATTCGTAAGCTGGTACCTTATGCCGAAGAAGCAAAGAAAAGAGGGCGTAAAGTGTATCATCTGAACATTGGCCAACCGGACATCGAAACGCCTGAAGTGGCCTTGAATGCCGTCAGGAATTATGACCATAAAGTCATCGAATATAGCCATTCGGCCGGAATGCTGTCGTTGCGTGAACGTTTGACCGATTATTACAAAACAGTCAATATCGATGTTACTCCCGATCAGATTATTGTTGGAACCGGCGCTTCGGAAGCTTTGCTTTTTGCTTTTCAAAGTATTATGGATCCGGGCGATGAGGTAATTATTCCCGAACCCTTTTATGCCAACTACAACGGATTTGCTACCAATGCCGGCATCAAAGTTAAACCCATTATGTCGGATATCGAAACCGGCTTTGCCCTGCCTCCGATGGAAGCTTTTGAACAGGCCATCACGGACAAAACAAAAGCTATTTTGGTGTGCAACCCAAATAATCCCACCGGCTATCTTTACTCCAAAGAGGAGATGGAAACACTTCGTGATTTGGTGAAAAAATACGACCTTTATCTCATTGCCGATGAAGTATATCGCGAGTTTACCTATGATGGAAAAGTCCATTATTCGGCCATGTATCTCGATGGGATTGATGATAATGTTATTCTTATCGATTCGGTTTCAAAACGTTACAGCGCATGCGGTGTGCGTATAGGCTGGTTGATTTCGCGTAATAAAATGGTTATCTCCACGGCGTTGAAGTTTGCCCAGGCTCGTCTCAGCCCGCCCACATTCGGACAGGTAGCCGCCGAAGCAGCTGTGGATACGCCGGACGAATATTTCGAAGCCGTTGTAAAAGAATATATTGCCCGTCGAAACGCCGTAGTGGAAGGTATCAATAACATCGAAGGCGCATTTTGTCCCAACCCGACAGGTGCTTTTTATGTAGTTGCCAGGCTGCCCATTGACGACTCTGACAAATTCTGCCGCTGGCTGCTCGAAGATTTTGAATTTGAAAACCAGACGGTCATGCTGGCGCCCGCTTCCGGATTTTATTCTACTCCCGGCAAAGGGAAAGACGAAGTACGCATCAGCTATGTGCTGAAAGTGGAAGA